>Ga0068704_100053_pt1 | contig 73533 bp, 69 predicted proteins | sample CeladaPassaD2F12_FD_62225 | JGI IMG/M metagenome (GOLD analysis project Ga0068704, IMG submission 62225) | Cellulose-adapted microbial communities from the Joint BioEnergy Institute, USA - Passage D2F12 | ecosystem: Engineered > Bioreactor > Continuous culture > Unclassified | place: USA, Joint...
CCGCCTCCTGCTCCGCCGCCTCTCTGAGGTGCGGCTCCCCCCGCTCTCCGCCCCCGGTTTGCTCCGGGTCTGCGAGGGCGGGGCCGCCGCCGCGGCGGAGAGCGGCCTCGTCGAGGAGGAGGACCTCGCCCCTCTCTCCCCCCGGCCCGGCGACCCCGACGCCCTGAGCCGCCGGGCGCTCGAGGCGGGCGTCCGGGGGTGGGGTCTCCCCGAGGACCTCCGCTGCTTCTCCGTGGGCGCGGTGCGCGACGCCGAGGGGGCCGAGAGGCTGGGGGTGGAGCCCGGCGAGCTGGTGTTCGCCGTCCGGGCCCCCTCCGGAGAGCTGGGGAGGATCTCCCTCGCGCTCCACCGCGAGCGCCTCGAGGCGCTTCTCCCCGGGGAGGGCGGGGTCGCGGCGGCGCCCCTGGGCTCCGGGGAGGCCGCCGACGCGGAGGCGGCCCTCGGGGCCGCCTCGAACTACGCTGACGCGCTGGCCGCCCTCGCCCTCCACGCGCTGCGCCGGGCGTTCCCCGAGGCCGGCGGTCTCTCCGTGCGGGCGTCCTGGAGGGTGGGTGGGATCTCCCGCGAGGAGGGCGGGCGCGCCGTGCACCGCTCGGGGCTCGCCTGCCTGGGGGAGGGGGAGGCCTTCGTCTGCGGTGGTGACGTATGCCGCGGAAAGGGTAGAATGCACCGGAGCGCCCCGCCCTTCGGGGCGCCGGAGGTCTCCGGCCTCTTTCCGTGGGAGGAGGCCGGGCTCCTGGAGCGGATGGTGGACCTGGACCCGCTGTGAGGAGAAGTTTCGGGTGGACCTCTTGATGGTGCGCGACCGGAGCACGGGCCGGTTTCTCTACACCGAGCGGCTGGAGCGCCGCCCGGGGGAGACGCCGTGGGAGTACGTGCGCCGCAGCGTCCGGCGGGAGGCCAGGATCCGCGAGCACTTCGCCGGCAGGAGCGTGCAGGTGATAGTCGGCTGGGGCGTGGGCTCGGTGGAGGAGTTTCTCCGCAGCTACCCGGAGTACGGGCCGGGCCAGCAGCTGGCGGGCGGCGAGTAGCCGGCCTCCCTAGCCTCCCGCTACGACCGCCGCCGCCCCGAGCCGCCGGGCCTCGGAGAGCGCCTCCGGCACGGCCTCCTCGAACCCCGGGGCGAGCTCCACGCAGCAGGAGACCCCTTCGGGCAGCCCCGATTCGGCGAGCAGCCTCTGCAGCGGGATGGTTCCCCGTCCGGGCGGCAGGTGCAGGTCCCCGAACCCCGAGGCGAGCCGCTCGGGGAGGCTCATGCCGGGCCGGGGCTCCGGACGGCCGAGGTTGTCGTGGAGGTGCACGTGCGCTGTGAGCGGGCCGAGGACGGCGCACTCCTCCAGCAGGTCGTAGCCGAGCAGCGTCGCCGAGACGGCGGCGTGCCCCACGTCCAGGCAGGCGCGCACCGCGGGATAGTCCACCCCGGCGACCCTCTCCGCCAGCGCCGAGGGCCGGGCGGCCGGGGCGCTGGCCCTCCCCGCTACCACCGGGGGCTCGGGGTAGGAGTTCTCGACGGCGATGGTCACGCCGAGCTCCTCGGCGAGCCTCCCCGCCTCGCGCAGCGCCGCCGCCTCCCGGGCGAGCCGCTCGGCGGGCCGCCAGCGGGCGTGGTGGGGCTCCCTGCGCCCGGCGTGGCAGACGACCACCGGGGCGCCTATCCTCCCGGCGAACCTCACGCTCGCCCGCAGCATGTCCAGGTGGGCCGCGGGGTCTTCGGGGTCCATGAGGTTGATGGCGTGCGGGGCGTGCACGGTGTAGCCGACCCCGGCGCCGGAGAGGGCGCGCTCCAGAGAGCGCACCCTCTCCGGCACGAGCTCGCCCCCGAGCATCGCGCCGAGCTCGTGCGGGCCGACCTCCACGAAGTCCGCCCCCGAGCCGGCGAGCCGGCGCAGGGCCCCCAGAAAGCCCTCCCCGGCGAGGCTTCCGCCGTTCAGGTTCGTCCCCACGCTGCCGAAGATCATGCCAGAGAACACCTCCGGTGGAGCCAAACGGTACACCGCCGCAAGGTTAGCGCGGCGGAGGGGGAGGGGGGTTAAACGGCGGCTAAATCTGCGCTAAAGCCCCGTTGAAGGCTACTTGAAGTCCTCCGGGGAGACCCGGTTCATCCACTCCTTGAACTTCTCCACGACCTCCTCCTCGGAAGTCTCCTCCATCCCCTCCTCGAAGACCACGGCCGCCTCCTCTATGACCTCGTCGGAGGCGAAGATCTCCGCCCCGCTGCGCACCGCGAGCGCGATGGCGTCCGAGGGGCGGGAGTCCACCTCCACGATGCGGCCGCCGATCTCGATGCTGATGGTGGCGAAGAACGTGGAGTCCTTCAACTCCGTGACCGTCACCCGCTCCATGGTGCCGCCCAGCTCGGTGATCAGGTTGGCGGCCAGATCGTGGGTGAGCGGACGCGGAAACTCGGTGTTCTGCAGCTTCATGAGGATGGCCCGGGCCTCCGGCTGGCCGATCCAGATGGGTAGGTAGCGGTTCTCGCCTTCCACCTTGAGGATGACGATGGGGCTGGAGGAAAAGAGATCCAGGTTGATCCCGTATAGTGACATCCGGGTGAAGCCGTCGGCACTCACTGCCTGTACGCTCCTCTCACTAGCGAAGCGGAGTCCACTCCTAACACCACGCCGATTTTACTTCCAGCACCCCAGGGCTTCAATCGGCTTGTCATGGGCCACCGCGTGTTGTAAATTTACCCGGCACCACCCCACGGTGCACCGCGCAGGCGGGCCTGTAGCTCAGCCGGTTAGAGCGCTTCTCTGATAAGGAAGAGGTCCCTGGTTCGAGTCCAGGCAGGCCCACAGCCCAAAGGCCTCCCAACTTTTTGGGAGGCCTTTCCCTTCTTCTGCTATTTAATCATCACTTGATAAATAAAGTCGCTGCGGGCTACAATGGTGGGGACCTCATGTCCACGTGTTGGAGGAGGCGGTGATGGAGTACGGTTCGGCGCGGGAGTACTTCGAGAGGATGCGCGAGGAGCTGGATGCGGACCAGATCCGCGAGCTCAGGGGCACCTACGAGTTCGACATCAAGGACGCCGGGAAGTTCATCGTCAGGTTCAACGAGGACGGGACGCTCGAGGTGTTCGACGAGGGCTCCGGCGTAGAGCCGGACTGCACCCTGATGGCCAAGGAGAAGGACTGGCTGTCTATAGTCTCCGGCAGGACGAAGCCGATGAGCGCGTTCATGACCAACAAGCTGAAGGTCAAGGGCAGCCTCGGCAAGGCGATGAAGCTGCAGAAGGTTCTCGACGGCTCCCGCTGAGGCGGCGGGGGAGATGGGGGAGGGATCCGGGGGCGCGCCCCCGGATCTTCTTCTCTACCTCCTCGCCGGCTGCGGGGAGCTCCCTGCGGCGTAGAGCTCCTCGATCAGGTCTCTGTAGCGGGCTGCGACCGCGCTCCTGCGCAGCTTGAGGGTCGGCGTGATCTCGCCCTCCTCCTCCGTCCACTCGCGGGGCACGAGGGCGAAGCGCTTAGGCTGCTCGTGCTCGGGGAACTCGGCGGCGGCCTCCTCCATCTCGGAGCGGATGAGCTCCCTCACCCGCCCGTCGGCGCACAGCCGCTCGGCGGGGAGGTTCTCGCCCAGCGTGCGGCGCACCGCTTCGAAGTCCGGGACGATGAGCGCCGAGACGAACTTTCTGCCGTCCCCGACGAGCATGGCCTGCGCGATGTGCGCGGTGTTGGCGAGGGCCGTCTCCACCGGCTGGGGGGCGACGTTCTTCCCGGTGTCCAGCACCATTATGTCCTTGGCCCGGTCGGTGATCTTGAGCCGGCCCCCCTCGTCGAAGGAGCCGATGTCCCCTGTGCGGAAGAAGCCGTCCTGCGTGAAGGCGGCGGCGTTCTCCTCCGGCAGGTTGTGGTAGCCGGGGGTCACGCTCGGGCCGCGGACCAGGATCTCTCCCTCCCCCGAGAGCCGGACCTCGACGTTGGGCAGCGGGGGGCCCACGGTGCCGAACCGCAGATCCTCGAAGCGGTTCACGGAGATCACGGGCGAGGTCTCGGTGAGGCCGTAGCCCTCGGCCACCGGAACGCCGGCGCCGTAGAAGAACTCCCCGAGCCACGGCTCCAGCCGGGCCCCGCCGCTGACGCAGAAGCGCACCCTGCCGCCGAGCCCGGCCCGGACCTTGCGGTAGACGAGCAGGTCGTAGAGCCCGAACAGGAGCCGCCGGGCAAGGCTCATCGCCTCCTCGCCGGCGTCGTGCCGGTACTTCCGCCGCGCGGTGCGCACGGCGCTCTCGAAGATCCTGGCCCGCACCGGGTTGGCGGTGCCCTGCTCGCGGATGACCGCGAAGACCCGCTCGAAGAGCCGCGGCACGACGAGCAGCGCCGTGGGCCGCACCTCCAGCAGGTTCTCCTGCACCTTCTCCACGGACTCGGCGATGTAGTTGGTCCCCCCGCCGACGAGGTTGAGGAACTGGCTGCACGTCCTCTCCAGCACGTGCGAGAGGGGGAGGATGGAGAGGCCCACGTCGTCGTCGGTTATGGGGACGACCTCTATGATGGCCTCCAGGTTGGAGAGGAGGTTGCCGTGGGTGAGGATCACCCCCTTCTGCCGCCCGGAGGTGCCGGAGGTGTAGATGAGGGTCGCCACGTCCTCCCGCCGGAGCGAGAGCATCCGGGCCTCCCAGCCCGGGTCCCGGCTCCGGGCTCCCCTCCGCTCTACCTCGGAGAAGGCCAGCACCCCCCCGCCGGCGCTCGCCTCGTCCATGCACACCAGGTGCTCCACCGAAGCCCCGGACCCCCGGACCGCCGCGAGCTGCCGCTCCCCCTCCACCACCACGACCCGGGCCCCGGAGTCCTCCAGGATGTGCGCCACCTGCCGCGGCCCCAGCGTGGGGAAGATGGGGACCGTCGCCGCCCCGAGGCTCATGATCGCCACGTCCGCCACCGTCCAGCCCACCCGGTTGGCCGACATGATGGCGACCCGGGACCCGCGCTCCACCCCAAGCCCGGCAAGCCCGGACGCAAAGTCCTCGACCCTCCGGTAGACCTCGCGGAAGCTGAACTCCCGCCACCTCCCCCCAACCTTCTCCCCGAGCGCCGGCTTCTCCGCCTTCTCCAACACCGTCATCCGGAACGCCTCGGGCAGGCTCCGCGCCCGCCGGACCCGGCCCGCGATCTCCCAGACCCTCTCCCGGTCTCGCTCAAACCCCTTCATCTCCCGAAAAACACCCCCGTCTCACACTTAATTCATCCGCTGATTAATTATATGCAGGATAATACGCGCCGCGTCCCGGATCAACGCGCGGGCTCTGCGGGTTATCCTTTGCGGATGATGCCCGTCCCGCCCCCGCCTCACACGGAAAACCGCTCCCGGTGCGGAGGCGGTGCGCCCTCTCCCCGCAGGGTGGGACCTTTACAGTGTATTCATCAATTGATTACAATAGTATGAGGCTGATGAGGAGGCGAGGATGACGGAGATCCCGGGGAAGGTTGCGCTCGTTACCGGCGGGGCGGGCGGTCTGGGGAGGCTCATGGCCGTGAAGCTGGCCCGCCGGGGGGCGCGGGTGGTGATCTACGACCTGGACGAGGGGGCTGTGGAGAGGGCGGTGGGCGAGATCGGCGCGCGGGGCGGGGGGGAGGCGCACGGGTACGTGTGCGACGTCTCCGACCGGGAGGCCGTCTACGAGACGGCGGAGAGGGTTCGGGGCGAGGTGGGGGACGTGGACATCCTCGTAAACAACGCCGGGGTGGTCACCGGCAGGCGCCTGCTCGAGGCCCCGGACGAGCAGATAGAGCGGGTCTTCCGGGTCAACGCGCTCGCGCTCTACTGGGTCACCAAGTCCTTTCTGCCGCGCATGATCGAGCGGGACTCGGGGCACATCGTGACCATAGCCTCGGCGGCCGGGCTCGTGGGGGTCAGCAAGCAGACCGACTACTCGGCGAGCAAGCACGCCGCCATAGGCTTCATGGAGTCTCTGCGGGTGGAGCTCAAGCGCTACGGGCACCGGGGGGTACGGACCACCATCGTCAACCCCTACTACATAGACACCGGGATGTTCCGGGGGGTCAGGACCCGCTTCCCGCGGGTTCTCCCCATACTCGACCCGGACAGGGTCGCGGGGAAGGTGGTGCGCATGATCGAACGCAACCGGCAGGAGATAAAGATGCCCCTCATCGTCACCACCGTCCCGGCGCTGCACGTGTTGCCGGCGGACGTTCTGGACTGGATCATGGACTTCTTCGGGGTCAACCACTCGATGGACGAGTTCGTGGGCCGCCGGGGGAGCGAGGAGGAGGGGGCCGCCCCCCGCAGAGGAGCCCTCTCCTCCCGGAGGGGGTGAGGCGTGTCATGAGGACGCAGGGGGCGGCGCGGGACGGCCGGGCGTACCCGACGACCGCGGAGCTTATGGCCGCCACCGGGCGGGTCGGCCGCGGGCTGCTCGAGGCCCTCGCCGGGGAGGCCGCCGGCGGGGCGGGGGGGAGGCTCGAGGTGGAGTGCCCCTTCAACGGGGAGGTCTTCGCCCGGGTGCCGCGCTGCGACCCCGGGGAGGTCGCCGGCGCCTTCCGCCGGGCCCGCGCGGCGCAGGAGCGGTGGGGGCGGCTCTCCTTCCGGGAGCGCGGGAGGATCTTCCTCCGCTTCCACGACGAGGTGCTGCGCAGGAGGGACGAGATCCTGGACCTCGTCCAGCTCGAGACCGGCAAGGCCCGCCTGCACGTCTTCGAGGAGGTGATGGACGTCGCCATCGCCTCCCGCTACTACGCCCACGCCGCGGAGCGCCACCTGAGGAGCCGCCGCAGGCGCGGCGTCGTCCCGCTCCTCACCTCCGCCGTGCACCACCGGCACCCGAAGGGCGTCGTCGGGTTTATAGCGCCGTGGAACTACCCGCTCACCCTCTCCATCTCCGACGCCGTGCCCGCGCTCATGGCCGGCAACGCCGCCGTCATAAAGCCGGACCGCAAGACCCCGCTCACCGCCCTGTGGCTCGTGCGGCTGCTCCGGGAGTGCGGGCTGCCGCGCGAGCTCGTGCAGGTCGTCTGCGGGCCCGGGGGCGAGCTCGGCCCCCCCATCGTCGAGAACGCCGACTTCGTCATGTTCACCGGCAGCACCGCTACCGGCCGGGAGGTCGCCGCCGCGGCCGCCCGGCGGCTCGTGGGCTTCTCGCTCGAGCTCGGCGGCAAGAACCCCATGGTCGTCTTCGAGGACGCCGACCTCGACCGGGCCGTGGAGGGGGCGGTCAGGGCCTGCTTCTCCAGCGCCGGGCAGCTGTGCATGTCCGCCGAGCGGCTCTACGTGCACGGCGCGGTGTACGGCGAGTTCCTCTCCCGCTTCGCCGAAAGAGCGGGGCGGGTGAGGCTGGGCGCGGGGCTCCACTACGGCTTCGAGATGGGCTCCCTCATCTCCGCCGGGCAGCTCGAGCGCGTCTCCTCCCACGTGGGGGAGGCCGTGGAGCGGGGGGCAGAGGTGCTCGCCGGGGGGCGGGCGCGCCCGGACATAGGCCCCTACTTCTACGAGCCGACCGTGCTCCGGGGGGTGGACGAGGGGGCGCGCCTCTTCTCCCAGGAGACCTTCGGCCCCGTGGTCTCAGTCTTCCCCTTCCGCACCCCGGAGGAGGCCGTGAGGCTGGCCAACGCCACCCCCTACGGCCTCAACGCGAGCGTCTGGACCCGCGACCTGCGCCGGGGGGCCGAGGTCGCCCGGCGCATCGAGGCCGGCACGGTCAACATAAACGAGGCCTACGCCCCCGCCTGGGCCTCGACCGACGCCCCCATGGGCGGCTTCAAGGACTCCGGTCTGGGGAGGAGGCACGGCGAGGAGGGGATCGTCAAGTACACCGAGTCGCAGGCCGTGGTGACCCAGCGGCTCCTGCCGCTCGTGGCCCCGGTCTTCGGGATGGGGGGCGAGACCTACGCCGGGCTGATGTCCCTGTCCCTGCGGCTCATGCGGCGCCTGCCCGGGGTGAGGGGGCGCTGGTAGGGCGGTGGAGTCGCCGGAAGCTGCGGTATAAGTTGGGAGCGCCTGAAAGGAGAGACGGATGATAGCCGACGTAAGCAAGGGCCTCGGGACCGACTACTACATGGTCGAGGAGTGGATGAGCGAGGAGGACCGCGAGATCCGGGACCGCGTCAGGGACTTCTGCGACCGGGAGGTCATCCCGGTCATGGGAGGGTACTGGAACCGGGAGGAGTTCCCCTTTGAGCTCGTCCCCAAGCTCGCGCGGCTGAACATCGCCGGGCACGTCATCCCCAGGGAGTACGGCTGCCCGGAGATGAGCAACCTGGCCTCCGGGCTGGTCATGATGGAGCTCTCGCGCGGCGACGGGTCGCTGAGCACCTTCTTCGGCGTCCACTCCGGCCTCGCCATGACCTCCATCGCCCTGCTGGGCAGCGAGGAGCAGCGGCAGCGGTGGCTCCCCCCCATGGCGCGGATGGAGAAGATAGGGGCCTTCGCGCTCACCGAGCCCGGCCACGGCTCCGACGTGGTCATGCTCGAGACCAGCGCCGAGAGGGACGGCGACGGCTGGGTCCTCAACGGGAGGAAGCGCTGGATCGGGAACGGCACCTTCGCCGACGTGGTCGTGGTGTGGGCCCGCGACGAGGAGGACGGCGAGGTCAAGGGCTTCCTCGTGGAGAAGGGCACCGAGGGCTTCACGGCCGAGAGGATAGAGGGCAAGATCGGCAACCGCTCCTCCTGGCAGGCGGACATCACGCTGGAGAACGTCAGGGTCCCCGCCGAGAACAAGCTGGAGAACGCCAACTCCTTCGCCGACACCTCCACCGTGCTCACCAACACCCGCTACGGCGTCGCCTGGCAGGCCCTCGGGCACGCGCTCGCCTGCTACGAGGCCGCCGTGCAGTACGCAAAAGAGCGCGAGATCTTCGGCATCCCCCAGGCCAGCTTCCAGCTCATCCAGTACCGGCTGGCGGGGATGCTCGCCGAACTCACCCAGATGCAGCTCGTCTGCTTCCGGCTCTCCCAGCTTCTGGACAAGGGCGAGATGACCCACGGCCGGGCGTCGCTGGCCAAGCTCGTCACCGCCCGGCAGGGAAAGAGGATCTGCGCCGAGGCCCGCGACATCCTCGGCGGCAACGGCGTCCTGCTCGAGTACCTCGTCGGCAAGCACCTGGCAGACATGGAGATCATCTACACCTACGAGGGCACCGACACGGTGCAGTCCCTGATCGTGGGCCGCTCCATCACCGGCGAGCAGGCGTTCTTCCCGACGGCCTGAGGGAGGCGACGATGACGGACGCGCGAAGAGAGGAGGGGCGGCGCGTCGTCCTGGTGGACGGCGTGAGGACGCCCTTTATGCGGGCGGGGACCGCCTACCTGAGCCAGACGTCCTACGACCTGGCGCGCACCGTGCTGCGGGGCCTCCTGGAGCGTGCGGGCGTCGCGCCGGAGAGCGTGGGCTACGTCGTGATGGGCACCGTGATCCAGAACATCAGCACCTCCAACGTCGCCCGCGACGCCGCGCTCGCCGCGGGACTGCCGAGCTCGGTGCCCGCCCACACGGTGACCATGGCCTGCATCTCCGCCAATCAGGCCATAACCAGCGCCCTGGAGACCATCCGGGCCGGCAAGGCGGAGGCCGCCGTCGCCGGCGGGGTCGAGGTGATGTCCGACACCCCGCCCCAGTTCGGCAAGAAGGCGCGCGAGAGGCTCTTCCTGGCGCAGGGCTACAGGTCCCCCCTGGAGTTCCGGAGGCTGCTTTCGGGGATGAGCCCGAGCGACTTCCTCCCCCGCGCTCCCGCCATCTCCGAGTACTCCACCGGGGAGCTGATGGGGGAGAGCGCCGACCGGCTCGCCGCGGCCTTCGGGGTGAGCCGCGAGGAGCAGGACGAGTACGCCCTGCGCACCCACACCCTGGCAGCCAAGGCCACCGAGAGCGGGAGGCTCGCCGCCGAGATACTGCCGACCGCACCCCCGCCGGACTTCGAGCTCCTGACCGAGGACAACACCATCCGCAGGGACACCAGCCTGGAGAGGCTCGCGGCGCTCCCCCCGGCGTTCGTGAAGCCCTTCGGGACGGTCACCGCGGGCAACTCCTCCCCGCTCACCGACGGGGCGGCGGCCACCCTCCTCATGGAGGAGGATGCGGCCCGCGCCGCCGGCTACGAGCCGAAGGCGCGTCTTGTGGACTACCTCTACGTCGCCCAGGACCCGGGCGAGGAGCTCCTGCTCGGCCCGGCCTACGCCGTCCCCAGGCTGCTCGAGCGCAACGGCCTCTCCCTCTCCGACATAGACGTCCTGGAGATCCACGAGGCCTTCGCCGGGCAGGTGCTCGCGGTGCTGCGCGCGCTCGAGTCGGACCGCTTCGCCCGCGAGAGGCTCGGCCTCGGGCGGCGCGTGGGCGAGGTGGAGATGGAGCGGGTGAACGCCTGGGGCGGGTCGGTCTCGCTCGGGCACCCCTTCGGGGCCACCGGGGCGAGGCTCGTCACCACCGCGGCCAACCGGCTGCGGGAGGAGGACGGGCGCTTCGCCGTCGTGACCGCCTGCGCCGCCGGGGGGCTGGGACACGCCATGCTCGTCGAACGCATCGGGGAGGGCTAGAAGATGGGATACCTCGACGTGCGCAAGGAGGACGGGGTCGCGGTCGTCTGGCTGGACGAGCCGGGGAGCCGGGTTAACAAGCTCTCCACCCCGGTGCTGGGGGAGTTCGAGGCGGCCCTCGACGAGCTGGAGCGCGACGGGGGGGTGAGGGCGGCCGTCCTGATCAGCGCGAAGAAGGACTCCTTCGTGGTCGGCGCGGACATCGAGGAGTTCTCCCGCCTCAAGACCCCCGCGGAGGTGGAGGGGATCATCCGCAAGGGCCACGAGCTCCTCGGGAGGATGGAGTCCTCCCCCAAGCCGGTGGTCGCCGCGGTGCACGGGCCGGCGGTCGGCGGGGGGCTGGAGCTCATCCTCGCCTGCCACTACCGCATCGCCACCGACCACCCGGCGACGAAGTTCGCCTTCCCCGAGGTGATGCTCGGGCTTTTGCCCGCCCTCGGCGGCACCCAGCGCTTCACCCGCCTCGTGGGGGTGCAGAAGGCGCTCGAGATCATCACCACCGGAAAGAACGTCTACCCCTCCCAGGCGAGGAGGATGGGCCTCGTGGACGCCCTTATGCACCCGGAGGGCCTGCTCGAGGCGGCGAAGCGCGCCGCCCGCGCGCTCGCGGACGGCTCCCTCTCCCCCCGGCGCAGAAGGCCCTCCCTGCGCGAGCGGGTGCTGGAGGAGACCCCGCTCGACCGCCTCGTCTACGGCCGGGCGCGCGAGCTGGCAGACAGGCAGACCCGCGGCAACTACCCGGCGGTCCCGAAGATCATCGAGTGCGTCCGCACCGGCCGGAAGGAGGGGATGGAGGCGGGCTTCGAGGCGGAGCGAAGGGCCTTCGCCTCGCTGCTCTTCACCCCGGAGTCGGGGGCGCTGAGGAACCTCTTCTTCCTGAAGACCGGCGCCGAGAAGAACCCCTACGCGGGCAGGGAGAGGAAGGTCGGGACGGTGGGGGTGCTCGGGGCCGGGCTCATGGGCTCCGGCATCGCCCAGGTGAGCGCGGCCCGGGCCTCCCGGAAGGTGCTGCTCAAGGATGCCCGGCTGGATCTCGCGGCGAAGGGGCGGGGCGAGGTCTACAGGAGCCTCAGCCGGCGCGTCGGCAGGGGGATGAGCGCCTTCGAGCGCGACCGGGCCGTCGAGCGGATCGTCCCCATCGAGGACTACGCCCCGCTCGCCAGGGCGGACCTGGTTATAGAGGCGGTGCCCGAGGACCTCGAGCTCAAGCGCGAGACGATCCGCCAGGTCGAGGCGGTGGGCCGGGACGACCTCGTCATCGCCTCGAACACCTCCGCGATCCCCATAACCGAGATCTCCGCCGGGGCGCGGCGCCCCGAGCGCATCGTCGGGATGCACTACTTCTCCCCGGTCCCGCGGATGCCGCTCCTCGAGGTGGTGCGCAAGGAGGACACCCCCGAGTGGGTGCTCGCCACCTGCATCCAGGAGGGGCTCGCCCAGGGGAAGACCGTGATCACGGTGAACGACGGCCCCGGCTTCTACACCACCCGCATCCTCGCCTTCTACATCAACGAGGCGCTGCTGCTTCTGGAGGAGGGGGCCGCGGTCGACGCCATCGACGAGGCGATGATGGACTTCGGCTTCCCGGTCGGGCCGCTCAAGCTCCTCGACGAGGTGGGCATAGACACCGGCGTCAAGATAAACGAGGTGCTGCGCCCGCTCTTCGCCGCCCGCTCGCTGCGCACGAGCGACCGGGGCGCCGAGGTGGTCGCGGCCGGCTACAAGGGCCGCAAGAGCGGTCGCGGCTTCTACCTCTACGAGGGCCGGGAGAAGGGCAGGGTGAACCCGGAGGTCTACGAGTTCCTCGGCACCGAGAGGCGCCCCATCCCGGCCCGCGCGATCCAGGAGCGGCTCTCGATGATGATGGTCTCCGAGGCGGTGCGCTGCCTGGAGGAGGGCGTCCTCTCCTCGCCGCAGGACGGCGACGTGGGCGCGGTCTTCGGGCTCGGGTTCGCCCCGTTCCGCGGCGGCCCGTTCTGGTACCTGGACCAGATGGGGGCGGAGCGGGCCCTGGTGCTGCTGAACAACCTCCGCTCGGCCTGCGGCGAGCGCTTCTCCCCGCCCGCCCTGCTCGAGGAGCGCGCCGCCTCCGGCAAGCGGTTCTACGCCTGAGGGTGCCCCCGCGCCGGAACATCCTCATCACCGGCGCGAGCTCCGGCCTCGGGCGGGGGATGGCCCGCGAGTTCGCCGCCCGGGGCCGCAACCTCGCCCTCTGCGCCCGCCGCCTCGACCGGCTCGAGGGGCTCAGAGAGGAGCTCGCGGCGCGGTACCCCTCCCTCCGCGTCGCCGTCCGCCGGCTCGACGTGAACGACCACGAGGAGGTCTTCCGCGCCTTCCGCGAGCTGGACGCCGGGCTCGGCGGGCTCGACCGCGTGGTCGTGAACGCCGGGCTCGGCAAGGGCCGGCCCCTCGGGACCGGCCACTTCCGGGCGAACCGCGAGACGTTGGAGACGAACCTCGTCGCGGCCCTGGCCCAGTGCGAGGCGGCGATGGAGCTCTTCCGCGAGCGAAACGCCGGACACCTGGTCGTGATCTCCTCGGTCGCCGCCGTGCGGGGGCTCCCGGGGAACATGGGCGCCTACTCGGCCTCGAAGGCCGGCCTCGCCGCGCTCGCCGAGGGCCTCCGCGCCGACGTCCACGGCACCCCCATCCGGATCAGCACGATCTTCCCGGGCTACGTCCGCACGGAGATGAACGAGCGGGCGGGCAGGATGCCGTTCGCGGTCGGCGAGGAGAAGGGCTCGCGCCTGCTCGCCGAAGCGATAGAGCGCGAGCCCCGGAGGGCCTACGTTCCCTTCTGGCCCTGGCGACCCCTCAGCCTCTTTCTGCGCTTTCTCCCGGAGGGCTGGCTGGCGAGGGTCTCGTAGCGGCCCCCCTCCCGCTCCACAGCAGGAGGCCGAGCACGACCCAGCCGGCGGCGGGCAGCAGCAGCGGCGCTCCCAGGGCGCGGATGCCGAGGCCCTCGCCCGAGGTCAGGAGGCCGGAGAGGATCGCCGGCGTGGGGAAGGAGAGCAGCGCGAGCGTTAGCGGAAACCACCGCCACCTCCCCAAACTCCCGCCCCGGAGGGCCTCCGCCCCCAGAAGCAGGAGGGCGCCCCACACCGCGAGAAAGGGCACCTGCGAGAGCACCGTGGGCGTGGGCATGAGCGTCTGGCCGTACATCCCGGGCCCCGCCAGCAGCCACATCCCGTCGTAGAGCGCCGCGACAACCCCCAGCAGGGCCGCCAGCCCGCCCAGGACGCCGCCGAGAACCCCGGCCTGCCCGAGAGCCCTCCGCTCCCCCATCGTGCGGCAGAGCCCCGCCGCCGCGATCCCCGCCAGGACCACCCCGCAGTCCCCGAGCAGGTAGAGCGCAAGCCCCGCCCGCGACGCACCCGGCGGAATCGCCGCCCCGAGCCCCAGCAGCGCCCCGGCACCAAACGCACAGAGCGCCGCCGTAAGACGTCCCGCTCTCTCCCAGAGGCCCATCGTACAGTATAATAGCATCAAATGATAACTTGTGTCGTGTGATCCCGCCGCGAGCTTTTCATATAATGCGCGTTTGAGAGCGCTTGTGTGAGGTTTGGAGGAGGGGTTCACGGGTGAGCCTTCAGCGGGAGAGCCTCTCGCAGGAATGGGTCGGCAGGCTTGTGGAGCTTGAGTTCATAGAGGTTGCCGGGGAGAAGCATGCTCTGGTGGGCTGGCTCAGGGGGGTTACGGAGAGGGGGGTGTACTTCGCCCGGGCCTTCTACTGCGGTGCGCTGGACAAGTACATGCCAGGCGAGACCGCCAGCTTCTACCCGTGGGGGCTGGTAGCGGAGATCCGGGGCGTACGGCGCGGCTGAGGTCGCGCGGCGTCCGGCCGGCTCTGTTATCATGGGAGAGCCAACGGAGCTTTATGTAGCCATGCAAACAAGAGCGCGTCCGGGCCGGGAGCGGGGGGCTGGGCAGGTTCTGGTTGCGGGGCGAGCCGGGCGCGTCCACGACCGAGGGAGGTTTTCCGAGATGAGCCGAGCGAGCAGCAGGGAGCGGCCTCCCGCGCGCCGCACGCGGATGAGCCGGGACGAGCGGCGGGAGATGGTATTAGACGCGGCGATCGTGGAGTTCGCCTCCTACGGGCTGCACGGGGTCACCACCGACACGATAGCCGAGAGGGTGGGGGTGAGCCAGCCCTACGTGATCCGGCTGTTCGGCTCCAAGAAGGGGTTGTTTCTCGAGGCCGGGCAGCGGGTCTTCGACAGGATCATGCGCGCTCTCAGGGAGGCGGTCGAGCGGCAGCCGCAGGAGCCGATGCGCGCTCTGCAGCGGGCCTACGTGGGGCTCATGACCCAGCGGGAGGAGCTGCTCATGCTCATCCAGGTCTTCGCCGCCTCCAAGGACCCCGAGGTGCTCGGCACCGTCCACGAGCGGATGGAGGAGCTCTACAACTACGTCAAGGAGGTGACGGGGGAGAGCGAGGAGAACCTGCGGCTGTTGTTCGCCCAGGCGATGCTCCTGACCGCCGCGGCGAGCATAGACCTCTACTCGCTCGCCGAGGAGAAGGAGTGGGCCCGGACGCTCCTGGGCTTCAACCGCATAAGGAAGAGGACCGGCTAGTCACCGGAAGGTTCGGCGCCCTCCCCAGGGGGCTCCTTCTTCGGGCTCCAGGCGGCGCACAGGCTGCCGCCCACGATCCCGAGCAGCATCCCGATCACCAGCCCCCCCAGCGCCCCCACGAGCGAGAGGATCGAGAAGATGAGCCCTATGACCCCGAAGACCTGGACCCTCTGCGGGTAGATCCAACCGAGCACCGCGCTGCCGAGCACGATCCCCCCGATCACCACCCCGCCGAAGACCAAACTGAACTGCCCGAACTCCTGGATGTAGATGACCAGCGGCATCCAGATGATGAGCAGCCCCGCCAGCGTGAGCAGGGTCAGCCCCAGCCTCGGACGCCGGTGTCCCGTCGCCTCTCGCGCCACGCCCTACTCCAGCCGGACGTTTATCCGCAGGCCGGGGATGGAGATGCTGTTGGCGAACTGGTAGTTGTTCATGCTGTCCAGGTCGGTGAGCACGACCTCCGGCGCCAGCTGGTAGAAGGACTGCTCCCAGCTCTCCCGCTTGCTCGGCGGCGCCTCGTCCAGCTCGAGCCCGCTGGCGCTGAACGAACCGGCCTGCAGGTACGTGGCGTCCTGGATGAGCCCCTGTATCTCGACCGGCTGCTCGTTCCCCGAGAGCTCGACCACGAACGTCCGCCCCCCGGCCCCGGGTACCGCCTCGGGGATGGGGATGCGCTTGGAGACCACGAGCCCGTAGATCGTCGCCGTCCTCGCCTGGTTCCTGACCGCCGGAGAGACCTCCCGCTCGGAGTTGTCCCCCACCCGCGGCGTGAGCGAGAAGCCCTGCAGCTCGACCCGGTCCGCCTGGATGCGAAAGCCCCCTATTCCCCCCAGCGGTACCGCCAGCGCAACCCCGCCCATGTACAGCGCGACCAGGATCGCCCCCAGCGCGCCAAGCGCACCCCCGAACGCTACGAGGAATCGCTTCCTGCTATAGTGCATCTCGGCAACCGCCATCTCGCCCTCCTCTATCCCACTGTTGGCATTAAATGATAACTGAAGCCCGCTCTCCGCGCCACCCCGACCACGGGCGAATTGGTTATCAGCGGTTGCATAACAAGGGCGTTTCTGCTATTTGTGTGCGCTGACGCGCCCCAGGGAGGGCGATGGGGTTACAGGAGGGAGGTTTGGGTTTTCGCATGAGAGAGGTTGCATCGGGGGGGAGACGGGTGGCGGTGTGCGGCGCGGTCCTCTGCGCCGCCCTGCTTCTTCTGGCGGTCTCCGGGGATGCCGGGGCGCAGGGGGTCTTCCAGCAGGAGCCCTCGCAGAGGGGGGACATCCCGAGTCCTGGGGGGGAGGAGCCCTCGCAGAGGGGGGACATCCCGAGTCCTGGGGGAGAGGAGCCTTCGCAGAGGGGAGAGATACCGAGCCCCGGGGGGGAGGAGCCTTCGCGGCGGGGGGAGATACCGGGCGGGTTCGGGGCCATCGACCAGAACCCCCCGGAGAACGCGGCTCCGGACCAGAGCCCGCCCGCTAACGCCGCCCCCGAGCAGAGCCCGCCCGCGAACGGGGCTCCGGAGCAGGACGTTCCGCCCTACGAGGGCCTGGCCCCCGGGGAGGCCGGGGCGGCGGGGGAGACCACCGCGGCCTCCCCGGCGGGCTCGGAGGCCGGGGCGCAGTACTCCCCGGGCGCGGGGGCCGGTGAGGGCGGCGGTGGCGGGCCGCTTCCGGACACCGGGGGGATCGGGCCGCTCGCCCTCTCGCTCCTCGCCCTCTGCCTTCTCGGCGGGGGGTTTCTGCTGGTGCGCCGCCGGGGGGACGGCCGCCGCTGATGGCCGTCCCTGCTGCGGGCGGGTCGGGGGCTGGTCCGAAGGGGCGGTAGGGCTCTGGCCGGGGTCGGAACCATCCTCGCCGTCGTGGGGCGGGCTCCCGCCCGGGGGGCCGTCGCCGGTTCCGGGGGAAAGCGGGGCGGGGGGCGTTCGCCTCTTCCCCTCGCCCTGCGGCTTGCGGCCCTCCTGTTCCTCGCGGGGGCTCTCGCGCTCCTCCCTTCGGACTACTCCGTCTCCGAGACCCCGGCCATCACCGACAGGTTCATCATCAACTCCGACCGGATAGAGGGGGAGGGGGTCTCCATCGCGCTGCTCCCGCCGGGCGGCGGCGAGCCGCTGCGGACCAGGATCGAGTTCCAGAGGGCCACCATCTACGGGCTGCGGCTCTCCGAGGTCTCTCCGGTGGCCGAGCTCGGCGACCTGCGGATGGCCGTGAACCAGAAGGCCCCCGGGCCCGTGGTCATGACGGACCTCGCCATAGAGGCGACCGGGTTCACCTTCGCCCTCTCCGGGGGGTGCCTGCGCCTCGGGGCCCGGCCGCTCGACCTCACGCTCGACGGGGCGAGGGTGGAGGCCGGGAGCCTGCGGGCCTCGCGGGCGGACTTCTCCGGCGGCCGCGGGGGGCCCGCGCTCTCCATCGGGGTGGACCGGGAGGCCGCCGCCCGGAGCGGGGCCCTCATCCGGCCCGCGGAGCTCGGGAACCCCTCCAACCTGGCGGCGCTCAGGGAGATGCTCAACAAGACGCTGGCCAACCTCGTCGCTGGGGATGTGGATCTGTGCGGCTCCGGGAAGGACGGCAGGGCCGGCGGGCCGTCCGGCGTCCCGCCGGCGACCGCGGGGGCCATCCCCTCCAACTACCTGCGGGCCTACCGGGACGCCGCCGAGGAGTACGGCCTCAACTGGGCCATACTCGCCGCCATCGGCATGATCGAGAGCGGGCACGGGGGCGGCGGGCAGGAGTACACCTGCGTCGCGGGGCCGCCCACCGCCTACGGAAGCGCCGTGGGGCCGATGCAGTTTTTGAGGTCCACCTGGGAGGCCTACGGGGTGGATGCCGACGGCGACGGCTCGCGGGATGTCTGCTTCTACCGGGACGCCATCTTCGGGGCCGCCAACTACCTGGTCCGTTCCGGGGCGCCCGGGGACTACTACAGGGCGCTCTACGCCTACAACAACTCCGACGAGTACGTGCGGCGGGTGCTCGCGCTGGCCGAGGCCTACCTGGACGGCAGGGCCCCCGAGCTCCCGGTTGCGGCGGGGGGCGGCTGCCGGGCTGCTCCGGCCGTGCCGGAGGGGGTGGACCGGAGACCCGAGATCTCCGGCAACCGGGAGGCCATCTTCCCGCTGCCCCCGCGCTACATGGACGACTACACCAACGACTGGGGCGCGGCGCGGCCCAACGGGGGGCACGAGGGCACCGACATCTTCGCCCCGCAGGGCACCCCCATCTACTCCATCACCGACGGCATAGTGCGGCCGGCCTACGGGCAGGACACGGACTGGTGGAACTACCTGGGCGGCTGGATCGTGGTGGTGGAGGCCACGGAGAGCGTCGGGCCGATCCGGGCCGGCGACGAGCTCTACTACGCCCACCAGGCGGGACGCCCGCCGCTGGAGTTCGGCCAGCGGGTCGAGGCCGGGGACGTCATAGGCTACGTCGGGCACACGGGCTACTCCTCCGTCCCCGGCACCCCCGGTCCCTTCGACCCGCACCTGCACCTGGGCTGGTATGTCCAGGACGGCCGGGCCGAGGCGGCCTCCGGCGCGAAGAACCCCTACCCGCTCCTGGAGTGGCTGCGGCAGAACGGCGGGCGCGCCACCGGCGCCGACCCCTACGTGCCGCCTCCGGGGAGCTGCGGGGGCGGTTTCCCCTCCCCGCCCCCGGCGCCGGGCTACCGGCCCTGGAACCCGGCGGTCCCGCCCTACGACCACCGGCCGGCCCCGGAGAGCCCGGCCCCCTCCCCGGCCGGCGTGCCGGAAGCCGCGCCGGAGCCCCCGGCGGAGAGGGAGGAGGGGCCGGAGGGGGCGGGGCGGCGGAAGAGGCCCGGCGGCGAGGCCGTGCAGGAGGAGACGAACGAGCAGGTGGAGAAGGTGCACGAGAAGCAGGTTGCCGGGGAGCGCGACGCCTCCGGCGGGCCGGACGCGGAGAGGAGAGGGGAGGGGGCGCCCGGCGGGAGAAAGGGGGGCGAGCCCTCCTCCAGAGGTGGCGGCTCCCCGCAGGAGGGGAAGGGGAGAGAGGGCGGGAGCGGGCCTCCTCCGGCCGGGGGCCAGGGGAGGGAGCCCGCGCCGGAGCAGCGCCCCGCGCGGCAACCTCCGCCGCCCCCGCAGCAGGGGGGCGGGGCCTCGCGCCCGCCGTCGCCTCCGCAGCAGCAGCCGGCCGGAGGCTCGGGCCGGCAGCAGGCGCCGCAGCAGAGCGCCCCCGCTCCTTCGCCGGGCCAGCAGCAGGCGCCGCAGCAGACGGCGCCCGCCTCGGGCCAGCAGCAGACGCCGCAGCAGGGCGCCCCCGAGACGACCGCCGCCCCTTCGGAGGGCGGGGGGAGCGCCCCGGCGTGCCCCCCGGGGCAGACCCTGATCACGGACCTCCTCGGCCGTCTCCGGTGCGTGGTGCTGGGCGGGGGTTAGGGAGGCGGGCTCAGCCCCCGCGCGCGTCCGGGCGCCCTCCCAGGTGGCGCCGGGCCAGCTCGAAGACCTCGTCCTGGTTGCGGATCACATCTTCCTCGCCCTCCGGCCCCTCCCGGGGCGGGTGCGGACGCTCCTGCGCGCGGGGCGCGTCCTCTACCTCCCGCCGCGCGGGTTCCGGGGAGGGGTGTGCGGTGGGGGGGCGGGGAGGAGCCTCCCCGGAGAGCTTTAGCTCCACCCGGGGTCGGAAGCCCAGCCGCTCCTCCAGGACGTCGCGCAGCGGCTCCACCCGCTTGGGCTCCCCGGCGGACTTCATCAGCGGCGCGAGCTCCTCGGGGAAGGAGATCTTCACGAGCCCGTCCTCGCACCCCTCCACGCGGGCGCTCTCGTACAGGGCGGCGACCGGGACCTGCCTCCGGGCCCTCAGCTCCTGCAGAACGGAGTCCCAGTCGAGCTCTGCCCCCGTGCGCGGGGGCTCTTCCTGCCGGGGGGGCGCCTCCCCGGCGCGGCCGTCCGGCGGCTGTTCCGGGGACTCCTTCGCGGGGTTTTCCCGCGGGGGAGCGGAGCCCTCCTCGAGCCTTTTCTCCAGGGCCTCCACCCGCCTTACGAGGCCCTCCAGGGAGGGCTCGGTGTAGTCGCGGGCGAGCTTCAGGAAGCAGAGCTCCAGCTCGAGCTTCGGGTCGCCGCCGCGCCGGATCCTGCCCGAGGTCTCCCCGAGCGCCTCTATCATGCGGACGACCTCCCCGGTGGGGATCCTCCGGGCCTGCTCCTCCAGCGCTGGGCGCTCCTCGGGGCCGGCCTCGGCCAGGGCGGCCTCCGGGGCGTGCGGCAGCAGCATCAGCACCCTCAGGTGGGAGATAAGCTCGGCGGCGAACTGCCCGAGGTCCCTCCCCTCGGAGGAGAGCCGGTCCACCACCCGGAGGGCGTCGGCCGCCCGGCGCTCGTGGAGGGCATCGGCCGTCTCGGCGAGCATCTCCGGCCCCGCGCTGCCCAGCAGCTCGCGCACCAGCGCCACCGTCACCCGCCCTTCGGAGAACGAGGAGATCTGGTCCAGCATCCCCTCGGCGTCCCGGAAGGAGCCCCCGCTCGCCCGGGCGATGACGGTCAGGGCCTCCCGCTCGGCCTCTATGCCCTCGGCCCGCGCTATCTCGGAGAGCTTCTCCACCAGCGTCCCCACGCCGGGCCGGCGGAAGTCGAAGCTCTGGCAGCGGCTGATGATGGTGGGCAGGACCTTGTGCTTCTCGGTGGTGGCCAGCACGAAGACCACGTGCTCGGGGGGCTCCTCCAGCATCTTGAGGAGCGCGTTGAACGCCTCGGTGGTGAGCATGTGGACCTCGTCGATGATGTAGACCTTGGCCCGCCCGGCCGCCGGGGCGAGGTTGACCCGGTCGCGCAGCTCCCGGATCTCGTCTATCCCCCGGTTGGAGGCGGCGTCCATCTCGATGACGTCCATGGAGGAGCCGGCTACTATGGACCGGCAGCTCTCGCACCGCCCGCAGGGCTCGGGCGTGGGGCCCTGCGCGCAGTTGAGGCCCATGGCCAGCACCTTGGCCGTCGAGGTCTTGCCTGTGCCCCGCGGCCCGCTGAACAGGTAGGCGTGGGCCACGCGCCCCGTCTCTATGGCCCTCCGGAGCGTGCGGACGACCGGCTCCTGGCCGGCTATCTCCCCGAAGGTCCGGGGTCGCCACCTGCGGTAGAGGGTGGCGTGCTTCATGCGCGACGAGTTCCCGAAGCCTGCACGAGGGCTAGTATACCGGAGACCGGCGGCCCCAAAAGCAGAGAAAAAGGTGTGCCGCGCACCCCGCCGTCGACGGGACCAGACCCGGCGAGCGTCCGGCCGCCAGCTCCGGCCCGGCTGCCCCGCAGCACATGGGGTGACCCGCTTAGTGCTGCTGCCTCCCGGCCCTGACACGGTTCACGGGCCCCCATTGCCCGGGACCGGACCATCGACGCCGCACATGACACCGGCCTCCACCGAACCCGGACCGCCTCGGGCGGGGATCTAGGCCCTGCTAGGCGATCGCAGGTTCAGGGCATCGCCAGCTCCCCGCTTAGCGCGGCACACCCCTGATTCTAACAGATGGCCCGCGGGCGTCATCCCGAAACAAAGAGAGCCCGGCGCCCGCCTCGTGGGGCTCTGGAAGGGGTGTAGGCATGGGGGAGGGAAGAGGAAGGAGGTAGAGCTCTGTGGTGGGGAGTCCTGCCCGGACGCCGGGCTCGACCAAATTTGTAACACGGATATGTCAAATTTCAAGTTTCTGTTACGAAGTCTGGCGGGCTCTGCGGCGGCACCTGCTGCTTCTTCTCGCGCCTGCTTTGAGGAAGGTCACGGTCTCGCGGTTGACGTCGGCGAACCGCTCGATAAAGACCAGGTGTCCTGCCCTGTCCAGGAGCCGCAGGCGCGAGTTGGGGATACCTGCGGCGAGGGCCGCGCCGTTTGCCGGGGGGACGTAGCGGTCTTCGGTGCCGTGGATCACGAGCGCCGGGGCGGTTATGCGGCCGAGGTCGCGGGAGGAGTCGAAGCGGGCCCCTGCCCGCAGCTGCTCGTAGTAGGTGGCGGCGGAGGGGGAGTCGGCCATGCGCCAGCGCACGAGCTGCTCGAACTCTTGCGGCCTGCGGTTTCTGTAGTCCTGCGAGGTCGCCGTCTCCAGCCCCCGGCGCACGGCGCGCTCCGCGCTCAGCCCCGGCCAGCCCGCCATGTCCAGGAGCGCCTGCGGTGACATGGTCTTCGGGCTGCCCCGGCCGGGGCTGGTGCCCACGAGCACCAGCCGGTTCACGCGCTCCGGCCTCTCCAGCGCGAGCTGTTGGGCCACGAAGCCGCCGAGCGAGCTGCCCATCAGGTGCGCTCTGGGGAGGCCCAGGTGGTCCATGAGCGCCAGCACCTCGGCGGCCAGGTCCGGCACGCCCCGGCGCAGGCGCCGCTCCCCCCGGACGTCGAAGGTCACCGTCCTGAAGTGGCGGGAGAGGGCGGGGACCTGCCTGAACCACGACCACCGGCCGAAGCCCAGGCCGCCGATCAGGACGAGCGGCGGCCCCTCGCCGCGGACGTCGTAGTCTACGCTCGTCTCCCCGGAGAGCATCACGGGCACGAAAATCACCTCCTCGGCCGGATGTCCGAAACTGGCATTCGAAAATGCGTATGTCCGAAAGGGTACGCGATGATACCACGCCCCGAGGGGGCTGTTTTCGGCGGGATGTGAAGCGTTTCATCCCCGCCTCAGGCGGGGTCTCTGAGCTTCACCTTGGGGATCATGGCGCGGTCGAAGTGCCGCACCCGCTCGCGGCCGAGGCGCTCGAGCTCCGCGAGGCAAGCCTCGCTCTCGCGGACGAGGGACGAGACGTCTATCCCCAGCGCCTCGGGCTCGAACTCGCGCAGCCGTTCGATACCGTTGCGGAGCAGGCCAACCGCCCCGCGCCAGTTGCCGTTCTGCTGGTGGTAGAAGCCGACGCCCACCTGGAGGATGCCCTGGTAGAGGTAGCGGATCCTACGCGTCTCGGCCCGCCAGGCCTCCTCCAGGTGCTCGTGGCACTCGTAGAACTCGCCCCGGTTGAACCTCTCTATGCCTTCGAGGACGGGCTCCGGGGGGCTTTCGGGGGCTTCGCCTTCGGGCAACGCCCTAGCCGCAGCCGCAGGCCCCGCCGCAGCAGCCGCCGCCCATCCGGGGCCGCTGCAACGCCGCGTCGCCCTCGGCCGAGGCGCCGGGGGTTATGGAGGCGAAGCTGGAGATCACACGCATCGCCTCCCCGGAGCCGCACTCCGGACACTCCGCCGGGTCGTCCGCCGCGCTCATCGGGCGCATCAGCTCGAACCTCTCCTCGCAGTCCGCGCACTTGTACTCGTAGAGGGCCATCGCCTTCCCACCTCTCTTCTTCCGCGCTCTCGCTTTGGGCAAGGCTATTGTACCGCGCCGCGTTGAACCGGGCGGCGGCGGGGCTTAAACTCTCCCCTGCCGCCCTCGGGCCCGTAGCTCAGGTGGGAGAGCGCCGCCTTTGCACGGCGGAGGCCAGGGGTTCGAGTCCCCTCGGGTCCACTGTCTTTTGCTTTGTTCGCAGGGGAGCGGGCATGGGGCGGTCTCCGAGGATGCCCGATGTCCTTGCGCTCGCGGCTCTTACGCGAGGTGCTCTACGAACCAGTCCCGGGCCGCCCCGCTCGCCGCCTCGAAGTCCTCGACGTAGGCGTCGAAGTGCCCGCCCGGCGGGAGCACCAGCTCCTTGGGCTCGAGGGCCCTCTCGTATGCGGCGAGGGCCAGGTCTGCGGGGGTAAGGTGGTCCCCCGCGGCGACGACGATCATGAGCGGTGTGGGCGAGACCCACTGGACGTAGGTGCCGGGCTCGTACTCGGTGAACATCTCCAAGCTGCGCACCGTGACCTCGTTGCGCCACGCGGGAGCGCGGCTCCCGGCGGTCTTGGTGAACCACTCCCAAGAATCTGGGGTGGGCAGGGCGCAGGGGGTGGAGCCGGGATCCTCCGCAACCACGGCGATCTTGGCCGGTTCCGCTCCGGCATAACGGGCCCGACGGTCCTCCTCGAACATCCTGAGCGTGGGAGCCACGAGATCGCGGCGCACCAACGCCCGGAAGTTCTCGTGGCCGGAGATCAGGGGCACCTGGGAGACGACGCACTTGATCCTCCGGTCTATAGCCCCCAGCACCAGCACGTGTCCCCCCGAGTAGCTGGAACCCCACACCCCGATGCGGTCACCATCGACCTCGGGGAGGCTTTCCGCGTAGGTGATGGCGTGCCGGTAGTCCCGTACCTGCTGCCAGGGGTCTATCTCCTGCCTCACGTGCCCGTCGCTCGCCCCGAAGTTGCGGTTGTCGTACACCAGCGCTCCGAGCCCCGCCTCGGCGAAGACCTCCGCGTAGCGGTCCAGGTACATCTCCTTTACCGCGGAGAACCCGTGGGCCATAACGATGGTCGGCACGGGATTTCGCGCTTCGTCGGGAAGGTACAGCCAGCCCCTGAGGGTCACGCCCTCGGCATCGAACTCAACGTCGCGTCGCACGCCAGCCTCCTGTTCCTCTCCCCAGCCGGGGCAACCACTATACGGCGTTGTGACAGGGGGATCAAGCGGTGTCGCTGCGTTTGGGGGAGGGGCGCCTCAGACGTACTGCCCGTCGCGAGCAGTACGCCCGCGGGGAGGACTGCTCCTCTTTTCTCAGGGGGTGCTGTTCTCCATCGACTCCCGCAGCATGTCGGCGCAGTCGGGATCTTCCTCGCCGCGTCCCTCGCACACGCCATCCCTCGCCGGGGGCGGGGGGGCATAGCCGGGGTCGGGGGACGCGGGCGCGCCCTGGAGCCGCTCGAGCTCTTCGGGGGTCAGGCACCGGAGCTGCCCGGTGCCGGGATCTCCGAAGCCGTGCGTGCCGGGCGGGCAGGTGCTTCCGATCTGCGGCGCCTCCTGCGCGGGCGGGACGAGAGCGCCGCCGTCGCAGGCAAAGCCGTTGCCGTCGGGGTCCAGTATCGCCCTCTCCCGGGGCGTCGCCTGGAAGTCGTAGAACTGCTGGGCCTGCCACTGCGAGGGTTTGCCGGTCACGCTGATGAAGTCGTCGCAGCTTACGGTCTCGTCGGCGGTGGGAGCGGGCGGCGCGTATCCATGCCCGGGCACCCGCCCGCAGTCCACCTCGAAGGTGTCGAGGATGCGCCTTGCTGCCTTTCGGTCTTTGCCGCCGTAGGTCCCTATCTGGATCACGGCCACGCACTCTCTGTCCCCCGGGGAGGCAACCAGAGTGTAGAACGACGCCTCCGCCTTCCCGTAGCAGTTGCCCCACGCCTGTATCCTGCCCGAGTACGGGCCCCGCCGGAAGTCCCTGCGCTCCCCGGGTACGCAGGCCGAGGAGAGGTCGTTATAGGGGTGGTCGAGCAGCCCGTCGTTGGTGTAGGCTTCGGCCAGGTCCCTCGAGGCGACGAAGAACACGCCGGGGACCCCACCGGTCTCGTGCCAGGCGTCCAGGTCGGTGGATGCGGTGATGGAGGGGCCGACCGGCTGGCCGTCGTAGGAGGCCACCTCGCCGGTGAGGCGCTCTTCCCAGGCGGCGGGCAGCTCGGCGCTCAGGGCGCCGGTGTCGTGGACGACCCGCTCGTAGCCGCCGTCTCCGGCCGCCAGGGCGCCGGCGCTCTTCGCGTTCCGCCCTTTGCCGTGCCTTCCCTCCCCCTGCTCCGGGGAGGCCGTGCGCTCGGCCACCGTATCCTCCCGGTGGGCAATGCCCCCGGCCCGCTGCACGTCTTCGGCTCCTGAGCACCCCGCCGCCCACGCAAAGACCGCGGATGCCGCCACCGCAAGGAACAACTTCACGCCGCTCATCACGCTACCCTCCGAATCTTCCTCTCGATAGTTATCGGGCGGGGAGGGGCGGGGGCTTTAACGCTGCGCCCTCCGGGAGTCCCGCGCGGAGCGGGCGGGCCTTCGGACCGCAGCGCGCCGGTTCGCGGCGGAGTCCCCTCGGGCCCGCCTCTCTCTATGCGTGTGTTCGACCTCACGACCATCTGACCGGGTAGCTCTCGCCCGCCCGCTCGAGGAACTGCTCCAGCTCCTGCGGCGTCAGGGGCTGGGGGAGGGGGTGCGGGGGCGCGGACCTTCGCAGGGACAGGTGGTGTCTGGCGAAGACCGCGAAGTCCCGGGGGTATCTTGCGGCGTCCACCCCCACGAAGGCGCCTCTCCTCCTCGCCCGCCCGAGGATGGAGCGCCACCGGCCGATGGGGACCACCCCCACGGACTCCACGCCGTGGGAGAAGAGGGTGAGGCCGATGTTGTCGAAGGGCCCGGCGGCGTCGAGGTACCGCTCCAGAGCCTCCGCCGAAGGCTCGGTGTTGAAGGCCATCCAGAACGGCACCTCGCGCCGCCGGATCGCCAGGTGGGGCTGCAGCAGGATGAACGAGCCGACCTGCAGGCTCTCCGCCTCGGGCATCCCCCGCCTCGCATACCAAAAGCGGTAGAGGTCGGCCACCAGCGCGCTCAGGTCCTCCGGCTGCTCGAAGGTGATGCGCCGCAGCCGGTAGCCGCGCTCGCGGCAGAAGCGCTCCACGTCCCCGGCGAGCGCGGGCTCGAACCCCCACTCGGCCTCCGGGCTCTCCCCGTCCGGCGGCGGCGGGTGCCAGCGCCGCCGCGAGCCGTAGCGCCCCAGGTACTCCTCGACCCTCGGACCGCCGCCGAAGAACTCCCGCACGGTGGCGCCCCCGAGGCCGCCGAACTGGAAGACGTGCCGCTCGCCCAGCCGGGTGGTCGGCCAGCGGAGCGCGCACTCCACGAGGAAGATCGTGGCGTTCCTCCGGAGGGTCGCCCCCAGAAAGCGCTCGAAGGTCTCGCCGAGCCGCAGACGCTTGAGCCGCAGGTAGGTCATGCGCCGGGCCATGAGGCGGTCCTGGTTGGGGTCGAGCATCTGGTGGAGGGCGAGGTCCGGGTTCGCCCGGAGCAGCGGAGGGGAGATCCTGCGCCCCCACTCGAGATCCTCCGCCGGCTCGTCCGGGCTTATGCCGCTCCTCCGGGCGGTGACCAGGAAGGTCTGGGGCAGCCAGGGGATGCCCAGCGCCGCGCACAGGTGGACCAGGGCTCCGTTGGAGGAGCCGATGGCCGCCGCCGGGTAGTCGCGGCGGGGGTAGAGCCCCGCCGTCCAGCGCGCCACCTCCTCGGAGCGCACCTCCGCAAGCCTCTCCGGGGGCGTGGCCTCCCGGCTCCCGCTCCACGTGTACACCGCTTCGCGCGCCGCGGCGGGCAGGGCGTTGATGAGCCTCCCCAGGGCGGCCGCGGCGGGTTCCGCGCGGCCCGGCAGCGCCCCGAGCGCCGGGAGGCTTCTGCCGTGCAGGTGGGCGGCCAGCGCCCGCAGCATCGCCGTCGAGGAGTCGAAGCTCACCACGCGCGTTCGGGGGCCCATGTGGAGCATTCTATTCCCGGAGGAAGGGAAGTATAGCCCGCGCCAGCTCGTCCGGGCGGGCGTAGACGAGGGCGTGCGGGGCGCCGGAGAGCGTGAGCAGCCTCCCGTTCGGCGGCAGGCCGGCGGCCCGCTCGGCCCAGCGCCGGGGTACGATCGGGTCCGCGGCGCCGCGCACCACCAGCACCGGCGCCCTCACCCGGGGCAGCTTCTCCTCTATGGGGTCCCGGAGGGCACACCGGAAGGTGGCCAGCAGGCGGCGCAGCCCGCAGCTGCGGTAGTCGGCCAGCGAGAGCGGGGCCTGGGAGGCGCGTTCGCCGGGCAGGTCTTTTAGCCAGCGCGCTACCTGGCGCACGCAGGAGCGGGCCGCGGGGTCCATGGTGGGGGCCTGCAGCACCAGCCTGTACGCGAGCCCCGGGTGCCGCACGGCCAGCTCCACCGCCACCTGGCAGCCGAAGGAGTTGCCGAGAAAGGCCGCCCGCCTCAGCCCGGCCGAGCGGGCCCAGGCGGCCAGGCAGCCGGCGAGCCCGGGCACCCCCAGGGCCCGCCGCGGGCCCGGGCTCTTCCCGAAGCCGGGGAGGTCCGGTACGTAGACCTGGCGGGAGGCGGAGAGGCGTTCCCCGAGGGGGAGCATGAGGCGGCCCGCCACCCCGATGCCGTGCACCAGGACCACCGGGGCCCCGGCGGAGCGGTCCCCCAGGATCCGGGTGTAGAGCGGCAGGTCGCCGGCTTTGATCCACGCCTCCTTCATCGGCCCGTTCCCCGCCATCCTCGCACCCCTGGTAAGTTAGCACCCCGCCGGGAGACCGGCGGCGCCGGTGAAAGCTTCTGCTGCCCAGCGCGCGCCGGTGGTGTAGGGATAGAAGCAAGACGCGCCCTCCCCGGGCGCCCGAGCAGGAGGTTTTTGACGTGAGGGCTTTGAGAGCGGGGCTTCTCGCGGCGGGGGCCGCGCTGCCGGTCCTGGTGCTCGGCGCGGCGGCTTCCCCCGCCGCCGCGCACGTGAAGTGGTTCTTCGAGAGCGAGGGCTACCCCCTGCGTTGGGACCTCTTCCTCCGCCCGCTGCCGCTCGGGTTCGTGGCAGGTGTGTCTCTGGCCACGCTGCTCGCCGCGCTCCTGTGGCGGGCGCGGGGGAGGAGGGGCTTCGTGCCCGGGCCGGAGGCCTTCGGGGCGGACGACGGGGCGCGGAGCCTGTTCTACGCGCTCGTCCCGGCCATCCTGGGCGTCCACGTGGCCGTTCCGCTGCTGGTCAACGGGGTGCAGGGTACGCTCTTCTCCCCCGACAACGAGCTCCCCGGGGCCTGGGCGAACTTTCTGGGGCTGGCGGAGACCGGCGTCGCGCTCTCGCTGTTCTACGGGGGGCTCACCCGCCCGGCGGCGGTGGCGCTCGCCGGGCTGTGGTTCGCGGGGATCCCGCTGGTGGGCCTGCAGCCGATGCTGGACAACGTGATGTTTTTGGGGTTCGCCGCGTTCTTCTTCCTGGCCGGGCGCGGCCCGCTCTCGGTGGACCGGCTGCTGTTCCCGGCGCTCGAGCCCCCTGCCCGCTACGCCCGGCTGGCCGTCCCGGCGGCGCGCATCGGGGTGGGGGGGAGCCTGATCTCGGCCGCCTTCACCGAGAAGCTCGCCAACATCCCCCTCGCGGTGGGCTTTCTGAGGGACTCCGGCCTGAACTTCACGCCCTACCTGGGGGTGCCGCTCCCCGACGAGGTCTTCGTTCTGCTCGCGGGGTCGGTGGAGCTTCTGGTCGGGCTGTGGCTCGTGCTCGGCGTCTTTTTGCGCGAGGTCGTCATCGTCGCGTGGTTCCCGGTCAACCTGACGCTCACGCTCTTTCTGTGGGAGGAGCTCATCGGACACCTCCCGGTCTACGGGGTGATGGCCGTGCTGCTGGTCTGGGGCGCGGTGCCGAAGAACGAGGCCCTCTGGCTCGAGGGGCTGAGGGGGCGGCTGGTCCCGGTGCGGGAGGGCCGGGCGGCTTTGTAAAGGGCGCTCCGCTCCTGTAAACTCTCTGCCGCCGCGCCGCGGCGAGACCCTCGCTTTTGCGTCCTTGGAGATCACGGCAGACAGCAAGACGGACGGCTTCAGGTTCGCGCTCGGGGCCTTCGACCTCGACGGCACGGTGCTGCGGCGCGACCTGACGATCACGGAGGCGACCCTCAGGTCCCTCGGGAGGCTCAGAGGTTTGGGGGTGCGGCTGGTGGTCGCCACGGGGCGGCGCTACGAGGCGGCCCGGGAGCACGCCCGGCGCCTGGGGTTCGGGGAGGAGGACCCGGTGATCTGCTACGGGGGCTCCGTGGTCCGGCGGATAAACGGCGAGACCCTCCTGCACCGCACCCTGCCGGTGCAGGCGAGCCTGGAGGTGCTCCGCTGGGCCGCGGAGCGGGGACTGCACGCCCGCCTGTTCCTGGACGGCAGGATAGTCTCCTCGCCGAACACCAGCGCCGTGGTGCGGCACATGCGCTACCTGGAGGAGCCGGGCCTCTCCGTGGTGGACTCGCCGGCCCTCTGGCTGGAGCGCAGCGGCGAGCCGCCCATAAAGATCGTGGTGGTGGACCACCCGGAGGAGATAGAGGGCTGGCTCCGGGAGGCGCGCGAGGCCTTCCGGGGCAGGCTCTTCGTGACCCGCAGCCTGCCGCACTACGTGGAGATCGGCAACCCGGCGGGCACCAAGTCGAAGGCCCTGGCCTTTCTGTGCGAGCGGTGGGGGATCGGGCGTGAGGGGGTGCTGGCCTTCGGGGACGCCGAGAACGACATAGACATGCTGCGCTTCGCCGGGCACGGGGTCGCGGTGGGGGGCATGAACGCCGCGGTGCGCGAGGCGGCGGACGCGGTGGCCGCCCCCATCGAGGAGGACGGGGTCGCCCGCTACATCGAGCGGCTGCTGGGGGAGGCCTGAGGGTTGCCCGAGCTCCCGGAGACGACGGTCATCTCGGAGGACATCCGGCGCCTGGCCGCGGGCCGGCGGGTGCTGCGGGCAGAGGTCTTCCGCCCCGACGTGACCAACGTCCCGCCCGAAGAGTTCTCCGGCCGGTTGCGCGGCCGGGTGCTGGAGGGCACGGGGCGGCGGGGGAAGCTCATCGTGCTGGACTTCGGCGGGGTGGTGGGGCTGGTGCACCTCGTGATCTCGGGCCGCGTCCTGCGGCTTCCGGCCTGGACGGAGCCGGACCGCTTCAACACGGCCGTCCTGGAGTTCGAGGGCGGCCCCGTGCTCTCCTTCGCGAAGCTCTGGCTGGGCTACTTCCACCTCTACGAGCCGGAGCGGGTGGGGGAGCACCCGCTCCTCGCCCGGCTCGGGCCCGACCCCTTCTCCGAGGGCTTCACCCCCGGCTACCTGGCCCGGGCCTTCCGGCGGCGGGCGGCGGTGAAGGGCCTGCTGCTGGACCAGTCGGTGGTCGCCGGGCTGGGTAACATCTACGTGGACGAGGTGCTCTTCGCCGCCCGCGTGCACCCCTTGCGCCGGGCCGACACCCTGAGCGAGGAGGAGATCCGCGCCATCCACGCGGCGACCCGGAAGATACTGCGCCGCGCCATAGAGCTGCGGGGCACCACCTTCGACTCCTACCACGACGCCTTCGGGGAGTCCGGCGGCTACCAGCGCGAGCTGAGGGTCTTCGCCCGGGCGGGAAAGCCCTGCCCCTCCTGCGGCGCCCGGATCGCGAAGCTGCGGGTGGCGGGCCGGGGGACGCACGTCTGCCCGGCCTGCCAGAGCCCGCCTACTGCTGCCAGCGGCGCCTGATGTCCTCGGCGAAGGCGGTGTACTCGCGCACCGGCAGCACCTCGGCCATCTCCAGGTACTCTGCCATCGGGAGCCCGGCCATGAGGATCCGGTCCAGCTCGTCGTGCGACTCGACGTCCAGCACCGCGAGCACCCGGCGCTGCCCGGAGACCTTGTAGAGGGCGACGACCTTGCCGGCCTCTCTCGCGCCGAGCGCGGCCCGGGTCTCCTCCTCCCAGATGTTCCACAGCTCCTCCAGCGAGAGGTCCTTGGGGTTGACGTGGATGTCGGCGAAGACCAGCACGGCCGCCTCCTCTCTTCCGCTTTCCCCGACCCCCGCCTTATACACCGGGCGGGGGGGCGGGGCAAGCCTCCCCGCTAGCCCCCCCGCCGCTCCCGCCCGGAGCCCAGCACCTCAGGGTTGGACTCGGCGAGCTCGCGCGCCGCGTCGTAGGACCTCTCGGCGCGCTCGTAGCCCCGGCTGACCTCCTCCAGGATCTCGAGCGCCCGCTCCCGGTTCTCCTCCAGGGCGGGGTCCTCCTCCAGCAACTCGTAGAAGTCCAGCTCCCGCGACTCCGCCGCCAGCTGCGCCTCCATCGCCTCGGAGAGCAGCCGGGCGTACCGCTTCACGGCCGGGTCCACCTCGAGCTCCTGCACCCCGGAGAGGGCCCGGCGGGCCTCCCGCAGGCTGTCGCGGGCCTCCCGCATGGACTCCCTGGCCCTGCGGATCTCCTCGCGCTCCCCCGATGGGTCCTCGCCGGACTCTATCCTCTGCTTGACCTCCTCGTAGGTGCTGCGGGCGCGCTCGAAGTGCCGGTTGTGCTCGGCGATGGCCTCGTTGGCCCGCGAGATGGCCCGGTTGGCCTCCTCCTGGGGGTCGCCGAACACCCTCCCGCACCCCGCCGCAAGGGCGAGCAGGGAGATGAGCGCCACGACGAGCGCCGTTCTGGGGTTTATCATTTGGGCCATGAGCGAGGGAAGTATACCGCCTCCGCACCCCGGGGCCCTGCGCCTCGTGCCCTCCGCCCTCCGGCGCCGGCTCGCCGGGCTGCTCGCGCGCCTGCGGCGGCGCGAGCCCGCCCCGGAGCTGCGCGCCCGGGCCTCCTCCGCGCTCGCCCGCTACGCCCGAACCAACGCCGACCTCCTGGACCGGGCCGCCCGGCTCGCCGCGCGGGCCGAGCGGCTGGAGAGGGAGGGGACGCCGAGCGAGAGCGTCCGCAACCGGGCCGAGCGGGCGCGGCGGGAGATAGAGGCCGGGCTCGCCGCGCTGCGCGACTCCTTCGCCGCCTCCGGCCGGGAGGCGCTCGAGGCCTTCGAGCTGGAGCTGGAGCGCGTGGACCCGGCGCTCAGGGCCTACCGGGGAGGGAGCCGGCCCTAGCCCGCCGAGGTGACGGCGCTGTAGGCCTCCCGGGCCAGCCGCCGGGCCTCGGGGCCGGTCTTCGGGTTCAGGAACAGGAACGCCGCGCCCGCGCCGAGTAGCAGGAGCAGCCACTTCCCGGAGCCGCCCTCGCGCACCCGCTCGCCGCGCAGCCGCCGGCTGCCCTGCTGGGCGGCCCCCGCCGCCGCCTCCACCTGCTTGCGCAGCTTGTCGTCGTCCCAGAGCCTGGCGACCACCTCGGAGGGCCGCTCGCCGGAGAGCTCCTCCAGGATGTTGTGCGCGGCCTCTATGAAGGTCCGGATGTTGTCCCTGAGGTCGTCGTCGTAGAGCAGCCTCTCGAGCAGCGGCCTGGCGCCGGCGTAGGCCGCCGCGAGGCTGCCGATCGGGACGGTCGCCCGGGACCCGGCCCGCTCCTTGAGTCGCTCCGCCCGGCTCTTTCTCCCAAACACCTTGAACCTCCGTGTCCTCTGGTTCCGACTCCCTTTCGGATGACGCCCTACATCATACCCGTTTCGCCGCCCCGGTATCCCGGGGGCGGGTTCAGGGGCGCCTCAGAGAGACCCTCACCTCCTCGCCGTCCACCGCGAGGGCGTCCTCCCCCCCGCCGTCGAGGTCCAGCTCCCGGGCGAGCACCTCGCCCTTGAAGTACTCGCCCCACGGGCCCTCGAGCAGCTCCCTGAGGCGCCCGCCCGCGGAGAGGCTCACCGAGATGCTCTCCTCGATCTCGAAGCCCTTCTCCCGCCGGAGGTTCTGCACCTTGTGCACCAGCTCCCGCACGAGCCCCTCGTCCACGAGCTCCGGGTCCAGCCGCGTGCGCAGCGCCACCGAGAGCCCGGCCTCGCTCTCCACCGCGTAGCCCTCCCTGGGCCCGCTCTCCACCAGCAGCTCCTCGGGCTGCAGCGTGACCTTTTTGCCCTCCACCTCCACGGTCACCGGCTCGCCGGAGGCCGCCCTCCTCGCCTCCTCCTCGGAGACCTCCTCCAGCGCCCGGCGGAGGCCCGGCACCAGCCTCCCGTACCTCGGGCCCACGGCCGAGAGGTTCGGCTTGAGGGCGTAGCGCAGCACGTCCTCCCGCCCGCCGAAGCGCAGCTCCTTGACGTTGAGCTCCTCCAGCACGATCTCCTCGAGCCCCTCCAGGTTCCCGCGCAGGCGCTCGTCGGCGACGACCACCACCTCCCGCAGGGGCTGGCGGGTCTTTATGGCGGCGGCGTTGCGGGCCGCCCGGCCCAGGGCGACCACCCTCCTGGCCGCCTCCATCCGCTCCAGCAGCCCCTCGTCCACGAGCTCCTCCCGGTACTCCGGCCAGTCGGCGAGGTGGACGCTCTCCGGCGCCCCGGCGCGCCCCCGCTCCAGGTTCCGGTAGATCGCCTCCGCCACGAACGGGGTGAAGGGGGCGGTCAGCCGTATAACGGTGGTCAGGCACTCGTAGAGGGTGGAGTGGGCGGCCCTCTTGTCCGTGTCCTCCTCCCCCTTCCAGAACCTGCGCCGGCTGCGGCGCACGTACCAGTTGGAGAGCTCGTCCACGAAGTCCTGTATCGCCCTGCCCGCCGTGGTCACGTCGTAGGCGTCGAGGCGCTCGGTGACGGTCCTTATGGTCGCGTGCAGCTCCGAGAGGACCCACCGGTCCATCAGGCCGCGCTGCTCCAGGGGGACGCGGTCCCTCTCGGGGTCGAAGCCGTCTATCCGGGCGTAGGTCACGAAGAAGGAGTAGGTGTTCCAGAGCGTCAGCAGGTACTTGCGGACCGCCTCGTCCACCTGCTCCTCGCTGAAGCGCCGCGTGTTGACCGGGCTCGAGGCGGTGCACAGCGCCCACCTGAGGGCGTCCGCCCCCTGCTTCTCGAAGAGGCTCCAGGGGTCTATGACGTTGCCGAGCGACTTGCTCATCTTCCGGCCCTCGGCGTCCAGGATGATCCCGAGCGCCATGCACGTCTTGTAGGAGCTCTTCCCGAAGAGCATGGTCGAGACGGCGAGCAGCGAGTAGAACCAGCCCCTGGTCTGGTCCACCCCCTCGCAGATGAAGTCTGCGGGGAACTGCCGCCGGAAGTGCTCCCGCCCGGAGCGCGGGTAGCCCCACTGGGCGAAGGGCATGCTCCCGGAGTCGAACCACACGTCGAGCACCTCGGGGATGCGCCTGGCGAGCTCGCCGGTCTCCGGGTGCCGGATGCGGACCCGGTCTATGTACGGCCGGTGCAGATCGTCCGGCAGCGGGTCCACCGCGAGCTTCTCGAGCTCCTCGCGGCTGCCCACGACCACCACCCTCCCGGACTCGGTCCGCCAGATGGGGAGCGGCGTCCCCCAGTAGCGCTCCCGGCTGAGCGCCCAGTCCACGTTGTTCCTGAGCCAGTCGCCGAAGCGGCCCCACTTTATGTGCTCGGGCACCCAGTTTATGCCCTCGTTCTCCCGCAGCAGCTCGTCGAGCACGGCCGTCGTCCGGGCGTACCAGGCCCGCTTGGCGTAGTACAGGAGCGGCGTCCCGCACCGCCAGCAGTGCGGGTAGGCGTGCTCGTGCTCTTCGGCCTTGAAGAGGAGGCCCCTCTCCTCGAGCTCCTTCACCAGCCCCTCGTCGGCGTCCTTGACGAAGCGCCCGGCGAAGGGCCCCACCCGCTCGTCGAAGGTGCCGTCGGGCCGCACGGGGTGGATGGTGGGCAGCCCGTAGGCCCGCCCGGTGCGGGCGTCGTCCTCGCCGTAGGCCGGCGCGGTGTGCACGAGGCCGGTGCCCTCCCTGGTGGTGACGTAGTCCCCGAGCACGACGGTCCACAGATTCTCCGTCTCCTCCACGGGGACGTAGTCGAAGGGGCGGCGGTACTTTCTGCCCTCGAGCTCCCGCCCCCGGAACGTGGAGACGACCCTGTAGCTCCCCTCGCCCAGCACCCTGTCGAGGAGCTCCGCGGCGAGCACGAGCCGCTCCCCGCCCCTCTCGGCCAGCGCGTACTCCACCTCCGGGTGGGCCGCCACGGCGGCGTTGGAGACCAGCGTCCACGGGGTGGTGGTCCACACCAGCAGGCTCGTCCCCTCCTCGTCCCGCAGCGGCAGCCGGACGTAGACGGAGGGGTCCACCACGTCCTTGTAGCCCTGGGCGACCTCGTGGGAGGAGAGGGAGGTCTGGTCGCGGGGGCAGTGGGGGGCGACCTTGTAGTCCTCGTAGAGCAGGCCCCGCTCGTGCAGCGTCTTCAGCGCCCACCACACGCTCTCTATGTAGGTGTTGTCGAGCGTCCGGTAGGCGTTCTCCATGTCCACCCAGAAGCCCATCCGGTCGCTCATCCGGCGCCAGTCGTCCACGTAGCGGAAGACGGACCTGCGGCACAGGCGGTTGAACTCCTCGATGCCGTAGCGCTCCACGTCCTTCTTGCCGGAGAGCCCGAGCTCCTTCTCCACCTCGAGCTCCACGGGCAGACCGTGGCAATCCCAGCCGCCCTTGCGCTCCACCCGGTAGCCCCGCATGGTCTTGTAGCGGGGGATGAGGTCCTTGAGCGTCCGGGCCGGGACGTGGTGGAAGCCGGGCCTCCCGTTGGCCGTCGGCGGCCCCTCGTAGAAGACGAAGGGCCTCTCCACGGGCCTCCGCTCCACGGACTTCCTGAACGCCCCGATCTCCTCCCAGTACCCGAGCACCTCGCGCTCGAGCGCCGGGAAGTCCACCTGCGGGCCGACCTTCTCGAACTCCATCTCCTGCCACACCTCCCGTTGAAAAGCCAGGCTCCCGCCCCGGCGACCTCTCCGGCCGCAGGGACGGGAGCCCTCTTTCTCCAAAGAAGCGGCTCTCGCGGTACCACCCTGCTTGCCCGAGGCCTCGCGGCCCCGGACCGCTCCGCGGGTGCGCGGCGGCACACCCTCTCGCTGTAACGGGCGAACCCGGCCCGGCCTACTTGACGCCTGGGGCGCGGCGCCCCTTCGCTTTCGGCGGGCGGCTCGGGGAGGATTTTCGGACCGCTTCCCGCACCGGGCTCGCACCGTCCCCGGCTCGCTCCCGCGGGAGGGACGGACCTACTCGTTCCCGTCATCGCCTGTAGAACAGCTTTGTAGCCCCTTGGCGCGGGCGTGTCAAGGAGAGCGGAGGGGTCGCCTCCCGGGCCGCTACAATCCGGGGGGTGGAGGGTTTGGTCCTGAAGCTCGTGGTGACCCCCGCCCTGATCGGGGCCGCGAGCCTGGCCTCTCGTCGCTGGGGAGCGGCGGTGGGCGGGTGGCTGGTGGGCGTCCCGTTTACCTCCGGCCCCGTCGCCTTGTTTCTGGCCCTCGACCACGGGCCTTCCTTTGCGGCCTCCGCCGCGGTCGGCATGCTGCTGGGCACGATCTCGCAGGCCGTCTTCTGCCTGGCCTACTCCTGGAGCGCCGGCCGGGGGGCTCCCTGGCCGGCCGCCCTCCTCTCCGGCTGCGCCGGCTTCGTGGCTTCGACCGCGGTCCTCGGCCTCCTGGGCCTGCCCCTGCTGCCGGCCTCTCTGGCGACGCTCTTGTCCCTGGCCGGCGCGCTCCGCCTCGCGAGGCGGAGCGCGCCGGGCGAGCCCCGCGGGCGCGAGTCCCCCGCGCGCCTGCCCCGCTGGGACATCCCCGCGAGGATGGCGGTCGCCACCGCCTTCGTCCTGGCGCTCACGGCCGCGGCTCCCGCCCTCGGCCCGTACCTGAGCGGGCTGCTCTCCCCCTTCCCCCTGTTCGGGGCGGTGCTGGGCGTCTTCGTGCACCGCTCGGAGGGGCGAGCCCGGCGGTGGGGCTGCTGCGGGGCCTGCTGTTAGGGCTGTTCGCGCCGGCGGCCTTCTTCGTGGCGCTCTCCGCCCTCATCGAGCCCCTGGGCGTCGGGCCCGGCTTCGCCTGCGCCGTCGCGGCGGCCCTCGCGGCGCAGGGCCTCACCCTCAGGATGCTTCCTCCGGGAGGCGCCCCGGTTCCGCGCGGGGGCCGATGAGCCTCCGGAGCGGGGTGATCCGGCGCCCTCCCCCGGGACGTAGAAAGGGAAAAGCGCGGGCTCTGTCCTGCGCAGAGCCGTGTCGTCTTCGCCCGGAGGGGTCTCGTTGAGCTCCACGAGGAGAGCCGGCATCGCCGGGGTCGCGGGGATGGCGGTGGCGCTCGGCGTTACCGAGCTTGCGCACGGGCTCCACGCCGCCGTCCCCTCGGTGCTGGCCGCGGTGGCGCAGGGGGTCGTAGGGCTCGTCCCGGGCTGGCTGGCGACGGCGGGCGTAGAGCTTCTCGGCGCGGCGGACATCCCGGTCCTGATCTCCACCATCCTGGTCCTGGCGTTCCTGCTCGCCGGGCTGCTCGGCGTCCTCGCCGCCCGCCGGCCCGGGCTCGCGCTGCTCGGCGTCGCGGCCCTCGGGGCCGTGGCGCTCGCCGCCTGTTTCGCCGGGCCGCCCGCGGCGCCGGCCGCCACGGTCGCCACGGTGGCCGCCGCGCTCCTCTTGGGCGCAGGCCTCTCCGAGGCCCTGCTGAGAGTGGCGGGGCTCAGGGGAGCGGGGAGCGCCCCTCCCCGCTCCCCCGCCGTGCGCTCGAGGGAGGCGCACTCCGGCGGCGTCTTGGTGGACCGCGGGGGGTTCGTCTTGGTGAGCGGGGCCGCCGCCGTGGCGGGGCTCGCCGCCGCCGTCGCTGGCCGCACGCTGGCCGGCGGCTCCCCGCGGCGCGCGGCCCCGAAGCCCCTGAGGCTGCCCGCGGAGCCGAGGAGGACGGGCGGGGCGCCGCGGCACCGGACGCTCCCCCTGCCCCCGGAGGACGCCTCCATAGAGGCCCCGGGGATGCCGCCCCTCATCACGTCGGCCGAGGACTTCTACCTGGTCGACACAGCCCTCGTCTCCCCGCGGGTGGACGCCCGCGAGTGGTCGCTGCGGGTCGGCGGCGCGGTGAGGAACCCCCTCGAGCTCTCCTACTCCGACCTCCTCTCCATGCCCACCCGCGAGGCGGACATAACCCTCTCCTGCGTCTCGAACGAGGTCGGGGGCGGGCTGGTCTCCAACGGCCGCTGGACCGGCGTGCTCCTCTCCGACCTGCTGCGGGAGGCCGGGGTGGACCCCCGCGGCATCTCCGGGGACTCCGCCCAGATCGTGGGCCGCAGCGTGGACGGCTGGACCGCGGGCTTCCGCACCGGGCTGGCCTTCGACGGCCGGGAGGCGCTCGTGGCCTTCGGCCTCAACGGCAGCGAGCTCCCCCTCAAGCACGGCTACCCGGCCCGCCTGGTGGTCCCCGGGCTCTACGGCTACGTCTCGGCGACGAAGTGGCTCGCCGAGATAGAGCTCACCGGCTGGGACTTCGACGCCTACTGGATACAGCGCGGCTGGTCCAAGGAGGGGCCGGTCAGGACGCAGTCCCGGATCGACACCGTGAAGGACGGCGAGACCCTCCCCGCCGGCAGGATCCCCGTGGGCGGCGTCGCCTGGGTCCCGCACCGCGGCATCTCGAAGGTCGAGGTCTCGACCGACGGCGGCAAGACCTGGCAGGAGGCCCGGCTCGCCGCCCAGCTCGACCCCGACTCCTGGTGCCACTACCTCTACGAGTGGGAGGCCCCTCCCGGAGAGCACACCCTCCAGGTCCGCGCCACCGACGGCGAGGGCCGCACCCAGACCGCCCGCAGGGCCCCGCCCCACCCCTCCGGGGCCACCGGCTACCACACCGTCCGCGTCGCCGTCGCGTGAAACCCCTCCCCAGGGGTGTTATCCTGAAGCTGAGCTTTACGGTGCTGGGATACCGGATGCCGTATACACGGGGAGCGAGGACGGGGCGTAACCGAAGTGTTTCCGGAGCGTAACAGAATCGTAACCTCGGGGAAATCCCAACGCAACACCCTAAAGGTAAGATTAAGGCGTAGATCGGGCCCCGGCCGATGGGACCGTTCCCCCCTCCAGATACCATCGGCCGGGACTTCTCTTTTGCCGGGGGATCCTTGAGGGTTTGGGAGGTTCACGGCTTCGACCTCGCGCCGGCGGAGGCGCGGCGGCTGCAGGAGGAGCTTGCGGGGCGCGTGGAGGAGGGGCCGCCGCTGGAGGTGGGGCGGGTTCGGCACGTGGCCGGGGCGGACGTCTCCACCCAGGACGGCGTGGCGTACGCCACCGTCGCCGTGCTGGACTTTCCGGGGCTTTCGGTCGTCGAGATCCGGGGGTTCGAGGCCCCGCTCCGCTTCCCCTACATCCCCGGGCTTCTCGCCTTCCGGGAGGTGCCGGCCGTCATCGGGGCGCTCCGGGCGGTCGAGACGCCGGTGGACGCGCTCATCTGCGACGCGCAGGGGAGGGCGCATCCCCGGAGGATGGGGCTCGCCTGCCACGTGGGGCTCTTCGTGGACGTTCCCACCGTCGGGTGCGCCAAGAGCCGGCTCGTCGGCGGCTTTCGGGAGCCCGGGGAGGAGAGAGGCAGCGTCTCCGACCTCGTCCACGGGGGGGAGGTCGTGGGGAGGGTCGTGCGGACTCGGAGGCGGGTCTCGCCCGTCTTTGTCTCCGTCGGCAACCGCATAGACCTCGACAGCGCGGTGGAGCTCGTGCTCGCCTGCTGCTCCCGCTACCGTCTCCCCGAGCCCACCCGGCAGGCGCACAACGCGGCCAACCGTCTGCGGAGGGAGGGGCAGATGGGGCTGCTGTAGCGGGGCGGCTCGAGTGATGCTAAGTTACTCGCGTTCGCATGATCGTATGGGACGCTTTTCGTGGCGAAAAGCGAAAGGAGCCGGTGATGACGGAGATGAGAGGGATACGCGGGCTAAGCCGCAGGGAGTTTCTGCAGCTCGGCGGGACCGGCCTGGCGGGGGCCGCCCTGCTCGGCGTGGCCGGGTGCGGCGGCGGGGAGACCATCGGCGGCGGCCAGCAGGGCGGCGGGGGAGAGAACGTCTTCACCTTCGGGCGCGGCGCGGACTCCGTGGGGCTGGACCCCATAAACGTCACCGACGGCGAGTCGCTCATCGTGTGCCGGCAGGTGTTCGACGGGCTGCTGGACTTCAAGCCCGAGACCACGGACCTCGTGCCGGCGCTGGCCACCGAGGTCCCGGAGCCCGAGGAGGGCGGCCGCGTCTACACCTTCAGGCTGCGCGAGGGCGTCAGGTTCCACGACGGGGAGCCCTTCAACGCCGAGGCCGTGGTCTTCAACTTCGAGCGCTGGAAGAACACGGGCAGCCCCTACCACAAGGGCGGCGGTAGCCAGAGCTCCAACTTCGCCTACTACGCGGGCATGTTCGGCGGCTTCGACGACGACTCCGTCATAGAGAGCGTGGAGGCGGTGGACGAGCGCACCGTCCGGTTCACCCTCAGGGAGGTGCAGGCCCCCTTCCTGCGCAACATAGCCATGAGCCCCTTCGGGATCGCCTCCCCCAAGGCCATAAGGGAGGACGTCGAGCGGTTCTGGAAGAACCCGGTGGGCACCGGGCCCTTCAAGTTCGTCTCCTGGGACCAGGGCTCGACGGTCAGGCTCGAGAAGAACCCCGACTGGTGGGGGACCGACCTGCCCGAGGAGGAGGGCGGCGGCGGGCCGTTCGTGGACCGGGTGGTCTTCCGCTCCATCCCGGACAACACCGCGCGGGTCGCGGCGCTCTCCGGCGGCCAGCTCTCCGGGGCCGACGGGCTCACCCCGGACGACGTGCCGACCATCGAGGAGGACCCCAACCTCAAGGTCATAACCCGGCCGCCGATGAACATCGGGTACCTGGCGATGAACGTCCAGAAGGAGCCCTTCAACGACCGGCGGGTGCGGCTGGCGGTGGCGCACGCCATAAACATGCCCGAGATCGTGGAGGCCTTCTTCGGGGACACCGGGCAGGTGGCCTCCAACCCCTACCCGCCGACCATCCCGTACTTCCGGGAGGAGACCGAGCCCTACGAGTACGACCCCGAGCGGGCGCGGCGGCTGCTGCGGGAGGCCGGGCTCGGGGACGGGTTCGAGGCCGAGCTGTGGTACATGCCCATCCCGCGCCCTTACATGCCCGACGGCAAGGGCATAGCCCAGGCCATGCAGCGCGACCTCAAGGAGGTCGGCATCGACGTGAGGCTGGTGACCCGCGAGTGGGGGACCTACCTCGAGGAGACCGGCCGGGGGGCCCACGACATGTGCCTGCTCGGGTGGACCGGGGACAACGGCGACCCGGACAACTTCCTCAACGTGCTGCTCTCCAGCAAGACCGCCACGAAGACCGACGCGCAGAACGTCGCCTACTACAAGAACCCGGAGCTCGACAGGATCCTGGAGCGGGCCGCCTCCACCATAGACGAGGACGAGCGGCGGAGGCTCTACGTCCGGGCGCAGGAGATCGTCCACGAAGACGCCCCCTGGGCCCCCATAGCCTACGCCGAGCCGCCGCTGGGCTTCCAGAACTCCGTGCGGGGCTACCACCCGAGCCCGACCGGCGGCGAGTCGTTCAACTCCGTGAAGATCTCCGGGTAAGAGGGGCTCTCTGCCTGCGGGGAGCGCCGGGGTGCTTCCCCCGGCGCCCCCCCGAAGAGGAGGTGGCTCACCCTGACCACGTACATCGCGCGGCGGCTGCTCCAGATCATCCCGGTCCTCTTCGGGGTGTCGGTCATCGTGTTCTTCATGGTCCGGGCCATCCCCGGCGACCCGGCCCAGATCCTGCTGGGCCAGCAGGCCACCCCCGAGCAGGTCGAGCGGCTCAGGGAGCGGCTCGGGCTCAACGAGGACCCGCTCACCCAGTACGTCATCTTTCTCAGGGACGCGCTCACCGGGGATCTTGGCGAGTCGATCGTCACCGGCCGGCCGGTTACCGTGGAGCTGCTCGACCGCTTCCCGGCCACGCTGGAGCTCACCCTGGCGGCGCTGCTCTTCGCGGTGGCGGTGGGCATCCCGGTGGGGGTGCTCGCCGCGGTCAGGCAGTACTCCTGGATAGACCGGCTCACCTCCGTGGTGGCGCTCACCGGGGTCTCCATGCCCATCTTCTGGCTCGCGCTGGTGCTCGTGGTCGTCTTCACCGTCAGGCTGGACCTCCTGCCGTTCCCGGGGAGGCTCAGCAGCGGGGTGGAGATCGTCCGCATCACCGGCATGGTCGTGCCGGACGCCATCCTCACGGGGAACTTCGCCGGGCTGTGGGACGGGGTGAAGCACCTAATCCTGCCGGCCGTGGCGCTCGGCACCATCCCGATGGCGGTGGTCACCCGGATGACCCGCAGTGCGATGCTGGAGGTGATGGGGGAGGACTACATCCGCACCGCCCACGCCAAGGGGGTCACCCCCTGGCGGGTGGTCTTCAAGCACGCCCTCCGGAACGCCATGCTCCCGGTCGTCACGGTCATAGGGCTGCAGTTCGGGCTCCTCATGGGCGGGGCGGTGCTCACCGAGACCATCTTCTCGTGGGACGGGATCGGGCAGATCGCGCTCGAGTCCATCTACCGGCGGGACTACCCGATGATCCAGGGCGTGGTCCTCTACGGGGCGTTCTTCTTCGTGCTGGTGAACCTGGTGGTGGACATCCTGTACGCGGTGCTCGACCCGCGGGTGAGGTACTAGGGATGGCCGAGGCGAGGCTCCCCAAGGGCTCGGGGGGCGGCCCGGTCGCGGGGCCGGAGCTGGCCGCCCCGGAGGCGGTGCGCACCCGCACCCGCTGGAGCGACTTCCGGCGGGCCTTCGTCTCCAACCGGCTGGCGGTCGCCGGGGCCGCCGTCATGGCGGCGTTCGTGGTCATGGCGGTCTTCGCGCCGCTCATAGCGCCCTACGACCCGCTGGCCCAGAACCTCGCGGAGAAGTTCGCGCCGCCGAGCGCGGAGCACCCGCTCGGGCAGGACGAGCTGGGGCGGGACATCCTCTCCAGGATCATCTACGGCGCGCGGGTCTCGCTCACCGCGGGCATAGCCGCCGTGGCCTTCGCCACGGTGGCCGGGACGCTGGTGGGGGTGGTGTCCGGGTACGCCGGGCGGTGGGTCGACTCGGTGCTGATGCGCCTGATGGACGTGCTCCTGGCCTTCCCGAGCATCCTGCTGGCCATCGTGATCGTCACCATCCTCGGGCAGGGGCTCGCCAACGCGATGCTGGCGGTGGGGATAGTGCTCCTGCCGCAGATAGCCCGGGTGGTTCGCTCCTCGGTCATCAGCGTCCGGGAGCGGGACTACGTGGAGGCCGAGCGGGCCATCGGGGCCTCGCACGCCCGCATCATCTTCTCCGCCATCCTTCCCAACAGCATGGCCCCCCTGATCGTGCAGGCGACCCTGGCGCTGGCCACCGCGATCCTGGACGTGGCGGCGCTCTCCTTTCTGGGGCTCGGGGCCCAGCCGCCCACCCCCGAGTGGGGGGCGATGCTCACCGACGCCTTCCGCAGCGGCTTCGGGGTCTTCGTCAACGGCCAGCACGCCATCCTGTTCCCCGGCATAGCCATCGCCCTGGCCGTGCTCTCGGTGAACTTCGTGGGCGACGGCTTGCGCGACGCCCTCGACCCGCGCCACCGCAGGTAGGCACCCCCCTTTGCTGTATCATATGCGCCCGTGAGGGCCGAGCGTTTCGGAGACTGGACGAGCGGCGGGCGCCGGCGGCGCAGGAGGCGGAGGGGGGGAGGGCGGACCTTCCACCGGCGGCGGATGATCGCCGCCTGCGGCGTCGGACTGGTGCTCTTCGCCTTCGCCTGGCTGCTCGTGGACATGCGGGTCTCGGGCCACGCCCGCGTCGCCTCAGCCCCCGCGGACCACACGCTGCACCTGACGGTCCCGAAGATGAAGCGGGTGAAGAACATCCCGGTCTACACCGCATCCTCCACGAACGAGGCCGCCCTGAACGCGGGGGCCATACACCTCAAGGGCACCGGCTTCCCCTGGGAGCGGGAGGCGAACGTGTACATCGCCGGCCACCGGCTCGGGTACTGGGGGACCGGCAGCTTCCTGGTCTTCTACGACCTGCACAAGCTCAGGGAGGGGGACAAGGTGGTGCTCCGGGACGCCGAGGGCCGCCGGTACGTCTACAGCGTGTTCCGCAGGCTGGTCGTCCCGCCGGACAGAACCTCGGTGACGCGCCCCATCCCCGGCAAGAACATCGTCTCGCTGCAGGCCTGCACGCTGCCGGACTACTCCAGGCGCCTCGTGGTGCAGGCCGAGCTGGTGGAGGTGGTGGAGCCCCCGGTGCAGGCGAGCGCCGGGGGCTAGCCGTCCTCCCGGTAGTGCCGGGCTACGACCTCCTGCCGGTTGCCGCACTCGGGGCAGGTGAACGGGCGCACCTTCCGCGAGGCGTAGGCCGGGACTATGGTGGTCTTGTTGAAGTCGAAGACGTAGCCGCAGTTCTCGCACTTCTGGCGGAAGGTGACCACGGTGCCCCGCTCGTTGACGATGACGCCCCCGATCATCTCTATGGCCATGGTAGACGCTCTTTCAGCCTCCGTGCTCGCAGAACGACGATCGCCCACTATTCTATCCCCGGCTACAGGAAGAAGGGGGCTATGAGGGTGAAGGCCCCGTAGATCGCGAAGCTCAGCCCGAGGGTGAAGACCCCGTAGCCCATGATGTCCCGGATCCCGAGGCCCACGATGCCCAGGATGGGGAGCGCCCAGAAGGGCTGCACCATGTTCGCCGTCCCCTCCCCCCAGGCCACCGCCATCGCGGTCAGCCCCTGGTCCACGCCGAGCCTCTCGGCCGCCGGGACCATCACCGGCCCCTGCACCACCCAGTGCCCGCCGCCGGAGGGGATGAAGAGGCTGATGACGTTGGAGGAGACGAAGGTCCAGAAGGCGAAGGTGTACTCGTTGGAGAAGGCCAGGAACCAGTCGGCGATGGTCCCGGCGAGGCTGGTCCCGCCCACGGTGAGCACCATGAGCCCCTGGATGCCGCCGTAGAGCGGGTACTGGAGGGCTATGGGGCCCATGGCCCCCGCGCTGCCGGTGAAGGACCGGACGTAGGAGATGGGGGTCCAGTGGAGGATCAGGCCGACAGCCAGAAACAGCGCGATGACGGCGTTGAAGTCGAAGACGAACTCGCCGGCGGCGAGCTGGTGCCCGAAGTAGAGGAAGATGGCGCCGGCTATCGCGAGGTTGAGGGGCCAGAAGCGCTCCAGCCTGCCGGCCGGGGTGTCCGGGGTCTCCGCCCGCCCGGCCTCCTCGTCCTCGCGGGCGAGCAGGGCGCGGTCGACCTTGCGCATGTGCTCGGGCCGCTTGGGCATCATCCACCAGTACAGGGGGACGAGCAGCACGACGATGAGCACCACGGGGACGATGTTCCACCAGGTGAGGATGGTCCGGCCGAAGTCCAGCACCTGCCCGGTGACCTGCTGGGTTATGTTGGCCTCGCTGCCGGGGGTGGAGACGGCGAGGGCTATGGAGGAGGAGAGGCCGCTGGCCCACACGATGAACCCGGCGTACCCGGCGGAGACCAGGATGGCGTAGTCCACGTTCTCCAGCCGCTTGCCGATGTAGCGGGCCATGATCGCGGCGACGACCAGCCCGAAGCCCCAGTTGATGAGGCTGGCGGCGGAGGAGACGACGATGATGAAGGCGAGCGCCTGCCCCTGGTTCTTGGGCTTGGAGGCTATCCAGTCGAGCAGCCGCGAGACGGGCCGCGAGCGGGCCACGGTGTAGCCGGTGAGCAGGATGAGCGCCATCTGCAGGGCGAAGGTGAGGATGTTCCACATCCCGTTGTACCAGGCGTCCACCAACACGAAGATGTCCGCCGTGACGAAGATGGCCGTGAGCAGGCCGGCTATGAGGGTGAGCACGACCGCGAAGAGGTAGGCGTCCGGCAGGTACCTCTCGGCGAGCCCGACGAAGAAGCCGGTCACCCTGTTTCCCCCGAAGCTGCGCGGGGCGCTGAGCCGCTCCTGCATTCTCCCCTCCTCCTCGTTCCGCCACCGGCGTGTACCGTATACCAAGGGGCGGGGGAGGTAAAGCGGGGCTTATGCGGGCCGGTAGGAGGAGGGCCGGCGCTCCTTCTTCAGCTCCAGGCGGGCTATCTGGGCGCGGTGGACCTCGTCCGGGCCGTCGGCGAGGCGCAGGGTACGGGAGGAGGCCCAGAGGTAGGCGAGGGGGAAGTCGTCTGAGACGCCGCCCCCGCCGTGGGCCTGGATGGCGCGGTCCAGGACCCGCAGGGCGACGTTGGGGGCCACGACCTTTATCTGGGCGATCTCGCTGCGGGCCTCCTTGTTGCCCACATGGTCCATCATGTAGGCCGCCTTGAGGGTGAGGAGGCGGGCCTGCTCTATCTCCATGCGGGAGTCGGCGATCCACTGCTGGATGACGCCCTGCTCGGAGAGCGGCTTGCCGAAGGCGACCCGGCCCTTCACCCGCTCGCACATGAGGTCGAGGGCCCGCTCGGCGACCCCGATGAGGCGCATGCAGTGGTGGATGCGGCCGGGGCCGAGGCGCCCCTGGGCTATGGCGAAGCCCTTGCCCTCGCCCCAGATGATGTTCTCCCTGGGGACCCGGACGTTCTCGAAGACGAGCTCGGCGTGCCCGTGCGGGGCGTCGTCGTAGCCGAAGACGGGGAGGGTGCGCTCGACCCTCACGCCGGGGGTGTCCATGGGGACGAGGATCATGGACTGCTGCTCGTAGCGCGGCGCCTCGGGGTCGGTCTTGCCCATAAAGATGCATATCTTGCAGCGGGGGTCGCCGGCGCCGGTGATCCACCACTTGCGGGCGTTTATGACGTAGTGGTCGCCGTCGCGCCGGATGCTGCCCCGGATGTTCGTGGCGTCGGAGGAGGCCACGTCGGGCTCGGTCATGGCGAAGCAGGAGCGGATCTCGCCCTCCAGCAGCGGCTTGAGCCAGCGCTCCTTCTGCTCCTCGGTGCCGTAGCGGACCAGAACCTCCATGTTGCCGGTGTCCGGGGCGTTGCAGTTGAAGACCTCGGGGGCTATGGGGCTGCGGCCCATGATCTCGCACAGCGGGGCGTACTCGACGTTTTTGAGCCCCGCCCCGTACTCGCTCTCGGGCAGGAAGAGGTTCCAGAGCCCCCGGGAGCGGGCCTCCCGCTTGAGCTCCTCCATGACGGGCGGGATGGTCCAGCGCTCGCCGCGGGCGGTGGCCTCTTCGAGCTGCCGCTTGTAGGTGCTCTCGTTTGGGTAGACGAACTCCTCCATGAACCGGACGAGCCGCGAGCGCAGCTCCTGCACCTTCTCGGAGTAGGCGAAGTCCAAGCTCTTTCCTCCCTCTCCCTCTCTTGCGACCGGCCGATTCTTGCACAGCGTCCCGGGCGCCGCAACCGCCCCTCAGCCCCCGTCGCGCCGGCGCCACACCTTCAGCCGGTCCAGGTAGTCGAGGTGCTCCTCCATGGCCCGGGCGGCCCCCCCGGGGTCGCCGCGGAAGATCTCGCGCGCCACGGCGATGTGCTGCTGCACGACCTCTCTCCCCTCCTCGGGGGAGATGTTCAGGTAGAGCACCTCCCGGATTACGCTGTGCAGGGCGTAGACGAGCGCGGCGAGGACCCGGTTTTGCCGGAGGCTTCGGCGATGGCGGTGTGGACATGACCGGCCGGTTCATGGACGCCCGGGAGGCGCTCTGTGCCGGGCTGGTGAGCCGGGTCGTCCCGCAGGGCGAGCTGCTGGGCGCCGCGAGGGAGCTGGCCGGGCAAATCCTCTCCCGCGGCCCGCTCGCCGTCCGGCTCGCCAAGCTCGCGGTGAGGGCCGGCGGAGAGGCGGACCAGGCTACCGGGCTGCTCATAGAGCGGCTCGCCCAGGCCGTGCTCTTCGCCAGCGAGGACATGCGCGAGGGCACCGCCGCCTTCGTCGAGCGGCGGGCCCCGGAGTTCGGGGGGAGGTGAGGGGTGGGGCGCTTCGGGGAGCCGGACGGCGACGCCCTGGCCGGGGTGCGCCGCCGGCCGGAGATCCTCGCGGGCGGGGGATAGAATCCGTGGCGTGTCCGCCTACGACGCGGTGGTGGTCGGCTCCGGCCCCAACGGGCTCTCCGCCGCCATAGAGCTGGCCAGAGAGGGGCTCTCGGTGGCGGTGCTCGAGGCCGCCGACGAGCCCGGCGGGGCGCTGCGCTCCGCCGGGCTCACCCTGCCCGGCTTCGTCCACGACGTCGGCTCGGCCATCCACCCCCTCGCCGCCGCCTCGCCCTTCTTCAGGAGCCTCCCCCTCCAGAGGCACGGCCTGAGGTGGGTCCACCCCCCGGCTCCCCTGGCCCACCCCCTCGACGGGCAGGAGGCCGTGCTGCTGGAGCGCTCCGTGGAGGACACGGCGGCCGCCCTGGGCCGGGACGGGGCGGCCTACCGGCGCCTCATGGCCCCCCTTGCCGCGGACCTCGGGCGCCTCGCGGAGCTCGCGGTGGGGAGGTTGCGCCTCCCCCGCCACCCCGCCGCGCTCGCCACCGCGGCGCTGCGGGCCTGCGGCCCGGCGGCCTCCCTCGCCCGCGGCGCCTTCGCCGGCGGGAGGGCCCGGGCCCTCTTCGCCGGCAACGCCGCCCACTCCTTCCTGCCGCTGGAGTGGCGGCCCTCGGCCCTCTTCGGCCTCGCGCTGGGGGCGCTCGGGCACGCGGTCGGCTGGCCCTTCCCGGAGGGCGGGGCCGGGCGGCTCGCCCGGGCGCTCGTCTCCTGCCTGCGCGCGCTGGGCGGCGAGGTTCTCACCGGGTTCCCGGTCGGCTCCCTGGAAGGGCTCCCCCCGGCGCGGGTCGTGCTTCTCGACGTCACCCCGCGCCAGCTGCTCCGGATCGCCGGGGACCGGCTCCCCGGCCGCTACCGGCGCGCGCTCGCCCGCTACCGCTACGGCCCCGGCGCCTTCAAGGTGGACTACGCCCTCGACGGGCCCGTGCCCTGGGCCGACGGGCGCTGCGGCCGGGCCGGGACCGTACACCTCGGCGGCACGCTCGAGGAGATAGCCGCCGCGGAGAGGGAGGTCTGGCGGGGAGGGCACCCGGAGCGGCCCTTCGTGCTCCTCGCCCAGCACACCCTCTTCGACCCCTCCCGGGCCCCGGCGGGCCGCCACACCGTCTGGGCCTACTGCCACGTGCCCAACGGCTCCACCTTCGACATGACCGGGAGGATAGAGCGCCAGATAGAGCGCTTCGCCCCCGGCTTCCGGGAGCGGGTGCTGGCGCGGCGCTCGGCGGGCCCCGCCGAGCTGGAGCGGGAGAACCCCAACCTCGTCGGCGGGGACATCAACGGGGGGGTGATGGACCTGGGACAGCTCCTCACCCGTCCCGCCCGGCGGCCCAACCCCTACGCCACCCCCGTCCGGGGGCTGTACCTCTGCTCCTCCTCCACGCCCCCCGGCGGGGGCGTGCACGGCCTGTGCGGCTACCTCGCCGCCCGCTCCGCGCTCCGGCGCCTCAGGGGACCGCGGAGATCAGGCCACCGTCCACCTGCAGCGACGCCCCGGTGATGTAGGAGGCGGCGGGGGAGAGGAGGAAGGCCGCGGCCCGCGCGAGCTCCTCCGGCCGCCCGTAGCGCCCGAGCGGGATGCTCGCGGCGAGGGAGCGGCGGTACTCCTCCAGCGGGACGTTCCGCTCCTGCGCGTGCGCCTCGTCGAGCGAGCGGGAGCGGGCGGTGTCGATCCTGCCGGGGGCCAGGCTGTTCACCCGCACCCGCGGCCCCAGCTCCCGCGCCAGGCACTTCGCCAGCGCCGCCACCCCGGGGCGCAGGACGTTCGAGGCGTCCAGGCCGTCTATCGGCTGGCGGACCGAGGAGGAGGTGATGAACAAGACCGAGGCCCCCTCGTTCATGAGGGGGGCGAGGTCCCGCAGCAGGCGCACCGGCCCCCCGATGAGCAGCCGGAACGCCTCGATCCACTGCTCGTCGGTGAGGTCCAGGGCGTTCCCGAAGGGCGGCCCGCCGGCGTTCACCAGCACCCCGTCCAGCCCGTCCATGCGGCCCGCGGCGGCGGCCACCTTGTCCACCCCCGCCCGGTCCGAGAGGTCGGCCGCGCAGGGCTCGGCCCGCTCCCCCAGCTCTCGAGCGGCCTCCTCCAGGGCTTCCGTGTCCCGCGCGACCAGGAGCACCCGGGCGCCCTCGGAGGCCAGCTCCCGGGCCACGGCCCGGCCGATGCCCCGGCTGGCCCCTCCCACGACGAAGGACTTTCCCTCCAGCTTCAGGTCCAAGTCCGCAACCCTCCCTCTCTCGGCGGTCCGTCGCCCGCAATCCTACAACCTGCGCCGCGGGCCTTCCCGCCCCGCCCGGTGCTATGATCTCCTACATGGTTCCGGAGAGCGGGGGAGCGAGCTACCGGGCCGTCTTTCTGGCCATCGCCGTGGCCACCGCCGGGGCGCTGCCCGCCTTCCTGACCGGCGGGCTCGCCGTGCAGGTGCAGGAGGAGCTGCGCTTCGGCGCGGCGGCGCTCGGGCTGGCCGTGGCGCTCTTCTTTGTCACCTCGGCGGCGGCCTCCGCGGCGATGGGCCGGCTGGTGGAGCGGATCGGCGCTTCTCGCGGGATGCGCCTGGCCGCCGCGGTCAGTGCCCTCTCGCTGCTCGGCATAGCCGCGCTCGCCCGCTCGTGGCCCACCCTCGCCGCCTGCCTGGTGCTCGGGGGCCTGGCCAACGCCGTCTCGCACCCGGCGGCCAACCTCTCCCTGGCCCGCGAGATACCCCCCGGCCGTCTGGGGCTCTCCTTCGGCGTGAAGCAGGCCGCGCTGCCGGCGGCCACCCTGCTCGCCGGGCTGGCCGTGCCCCTGATCGCCGTCACCCTCGGGTGGAGGTGGGCCTTCGCCGGGGGGGCGGCCCTCGCGCTGCTGGTGGCCCTGCTGGTCCCGCGGGGGAAGGGGCGGGACGCGGGCCGGGGGGCGGAGGAGGACCGGCGCGGCGACGCCCCCGTCCTCCCGCTCGCCGTCCTCGCCCTGGGGATCGGGCTCGGCTCCACGGCCGCGACCCCGCTCGGCGCCTTTATCGTGAACTCGGCCGTGGAGGAGGGCTTGCGGGTGGAGACCGCCGGGCTCTTGCTCGCCGCGGGGAGCGCCTGCAGCATAGCCGTGCGGGTGGTCTTCGGGTACCTGGCGGACATGATGAGCGGCGGGAGGCTGCGGCTGGTGGCCGGGATGCTCGCCGCCGGAGTGGCGGGGTTCCTGCTGCTGGCCGCGGGCTCGGGGGCACTGTTCGTGTCGGGGGCGCTGCTGGCCTTCGGGGCCGGGTGGGGCTGGCCGGGGCTCTTCAACTTCGCCGTGGTCAAGACCAGCCCGGGGGCCCCGGCGGCCGCGACCGGGATCACCCAGACGGGGGCCTCGAGCGGGGCCGCCTTCGGGCCGCTGCTCTTCGGCTTCGTGGTGGAGGCGGCCTCCTACGAGGCCGCCTGGACCGTCTCGGCGGCGGTGGCGCTCGCCGCGCTGGCCACCATCCTCGCCGGGCGGGCGATGCTACTGAGGGGCAGGCGGAGCTAGGCGGCCCCGGATGCTCTAGTATGTAGCTTCGGGGGTTCTCCGGGCGGAAGGGAGGGACCAGCCTGCGCGCCGGACGGCGCCTTTCTCCTGCGTGGGCGGCCCTGTTTCTCCTCTTCGCCGCCCTGCTCGCCGCGGGGGCCGGGGGAGAGGGAGGCGGGGACCGGGTCCGCCTGCACGCCGCCGGGCTGCTGGGGGACGGCGAGGGCGTGCCCCTCGCCGTCCCCCCGGGGGCCTTCCCCGGCGCGGCCTACCTGCCGGGGAGCGATGTGCTGCGGCTTCCGGACGGGCGGCTGCGCTACGTGCCGCCGGGGGCTCGCAGGCCCGTCACCGCGCCGCCCGGCGACCCCGGGGCGCTCGCCGCTGCGGCCCGCACGAGGGCCTGGCTCGAGAGGGGCGCCGTCCCGGGGTCCGACGGCGCGGAGCGGGCCATCGCCGCCCGCTCGCTGCTGAACATCCGCCTGCTCGTGCTGCCGGGAGGGGCCGCCATCGCCGCCGCGCGCGACCGCTGGGACTACGTGTGGCCGCGCGACGCGGGCTGGATGGCGGCGGCGCTCGCCGCCACCGGCCACCACGCGGAGTCCCGCGCCGTCCTGCGCTTTCTCGCCCGCACGCAGCTGCCGGACGGGACCTGGGAGGCCCGCTACCGCCCCGACGGCTCCCCGGTCCTCGACGGCCGGGCGCCCCAGCTCGACGCCAACGGGTGGTTTCTGTGGTCCCTCTGGCTCCACACGCGCACCGGGGACCGGTGGGGGGACGCTCGCGAGCTCTGGCCCGCCGCCCGGTGGGCGGCCGACGCCGCGGCGGGCTCCCTGGGGCCGGACGGGCTCCCCCCCGCCGGAGCGGACTACTGGGAGAGGGAGACCCTCTACCCCAACCTGGGCACCGCGGCCCCCCTGCGGGCCGGGCTGCGGGCCGCGGCGGACGTCGCCCGCGGCCTGGGGCACCGCCGCGAGGCCCGGCGCTACGCCCGGGCCGCCGCCCGGCTGGACGCGGCGATAGGGCGCGAGTTCGCGCCGCGCGGCTACCCCCGCACCACCGCCCCCGGCAGCGGGGCCGACGCGGCGGTCAACTTCCTCGCCCCGCCCTTCGCCCCGCCCGAGGAGGGCGTGCGGCGGGCCGTCGAGGAGTCCGCGCTCCGGCTGCGGGCGGAGAGCGGCGGGATCGTGCCCGGCGAGCGCTGGCCCGCCGGGCGCGGGGTGGCCTGGACCCCCGCGACGGCGCTCTTCATGCTCTCGGCGGCGGCCTCCGGCCGCGGGGAGGAGGCGGACCGGTGGCTCGGGTGGCTGGCCGCCCACCGCACGGCGCTCGGGGCTTTCCCCGAGAAGGTTGGGCCCGCCGGAAGGCCGGGCTCCGCGGCCCCTCTGGGCTGGACCGAGGCCATCGTGGTGCTCGCGCTCGCGGCGGAGGAGGGCCGGGTGCCGGTGCCGCCCGTCCCGGGGGGCTAGTCGAGCGGCTCCACCGAATCGCCGGCCCGTATCTTTCCGGCCCGGACGACGCGGGCGCAGATGCCGCCGCGGCCCTTCAGGGCGCGGGTCATCCCCGGCTCGGAGAGGTCCTGGACGTGGCGGCACGGGGGGCGCGGGCGGTCGTACTCGAGCACCGCCTCCCCGACGCGGAAGCGCCTGCGGCGCAGGGCGGAGAGGTCGAGGCCGCGCACGACGAGGTTGCGCCGGTGCTCGCCGTTCCTCACGCCTATGCCGAGCTCCTCCTCGATGTGGTCCAGGTCCTCGGCGGAGATCAGGGTGATCTCGCAGACGTCCCCGTAGGCCGTCCAGTAGCCGGTCCCCTCGCAGTAGCGGTCGCCCCGGATGCCGCAGCCCGCGACCGTCTCCACCTCCGGGACGCGCCGCATCGGGGCGCTGCCCCTGTCCGTTACGTAGATCTCCTCCACCACGCCCTTCACGCGCACCTCCTCGGGAAAGCCGTCCACGGGCGCGTATATTGTGCCACGGCGCCTACCCCTCCTCCGGGCGTCCGTAGCCGCCGCCCCCCGGCGTCTCGACGGTCACCACGTCGCCCGCCTCGAGCTCCCGGCTCGTCTTCGCCGGCAGCTCCTCGCCATCTATTAGGTTGCGGCCCACCCGCCCCGGCTCCCCGCCCGCGGCGCCTTTGGGGGGGTGGCGGCGGCGGTCGGTAAGCAGCGAGAGGCTCGCCGGCTCCAGCACCCGCACCGAGCGCACGATGCCGTCGCCGCCGCGGTGCCTGCCCGCCCCGCCGGAGCCGTAGAGCAGCTCGTAGCGCTCGACGCGCATCGGGTACTCCAGCTCGAACGCCTCCACGGGGGTGTTGAGGGTGTTGCTCATCCCCACGTGGACGCCGGACGGCCCGGGGCCCTTGGCGCTCGCGCCCTGGCCGCCGCCGATGGTCTCGTAGTAGGTCCAGCCGCGCCCCCCGATGATGAGGTTGTTCATCGTGCCCTGGCCCTGCGCCGGGATCTCCTCCGGCGCAAAGCCCGAGAGCGCCGCGAGCACCGCGTCGGCGATGCGGTTCGAGGTCTCCACGTTGCCCGCGACGACCGCCGAGGGGCTCCTCGCGTTCACCAGCGAGCCCTCGGGGGCGCGTATGGTGAGGGGGGCGTAGGTCCCGGCGTTGGGGAGGATGTCCTTGGGGAGCAGGACGCGCAGGGCGAAGTAGCAGGCCGAGCGGGTGACGGGCAGGGGGCAGTTCACGTTGCCCGCGACCGCGCCGGCGGTGCCGGAGAAGTCTATCTCCATCTCCTCGCCCTCCACCCTCACGGTGGCGCGGATGGGGATGTCCTCGTCGGTCGTGCCGTCGCCCTCGAGGAAGTCCTCGGCGCTCCTCTCCCCGTCGGGGAGGGCGCCTATGGCGTCGCGGGTGCGGCGCTCGGTGTAGGAGATCACCTCCTCGAACGCGGCCAGCACCGTCTCCCTGCCCCGCCGCTCGATGAGCTCGCCGACCCGCCTCTCGGCGATGTTGTTCGCGGCGATCTGGGCGCGCAGGTCGCCGCGCCTCAGGGCGGGGGTGCGCACGTTGGCGAGCAAGAGCTTTAGCACGTCGGCGACGTACTCGCCGCCGCGCACGAGGCGCACCGGCGGGATGATGATGCCCTCCTGGTAGATCTCGCGTGAGTCGCTCGGCATGCTCCCGGGGCGCATCCCGCCCACGTCGGAGTGGTGCGCCCGCGTCACGGCGTAGCCCAGGATCTCCCCTTCGTAGGCCACCGGCGAGACGAGCGTTATGTCCGGCAGGTGCGTCCCGCCGGAGTAGGGGTCGTTTATGGCGAAGACGTCGCCGGGCTCGGGGTCGCGGCGCATCACCGCCGCGACCGCCTCGGGCATCGCGCCGAGGTGGACGGGGATGTGCTCGGCCTGGGCGACCATCCTCCCGCGCGCGTCGAAGAGGGCCGCCGAGCAGTCGCGCCGCTCCTTTATGTTGGAGGAGTAGGCCCCCCGGATGAGGACGGCGCCCATCTCCTCGGCGACCCCGGCGAGCGCGCTCGCGAGCACCGAGAGCGTGACCGGGTCGAGCCTCCCGCCGCTCATCGCTTCTCCAGCACGAGCGTGCCCACGCCGTCCACCCTGCCGCCCCAGCCGGGCCGCACCACGCAGGTGGACTCCCTGAACTCCACAATGGCCGGTCCCTCGACCTCCGAGCCCTCGCCCATCCTCTCGCGGTCCAGCACCGGCACCTCAAGCCACTCCCCGTCGAAGTTCGCCTCCCGCTTCCCCCGCCCGGCCTCCCCCTCAGGCGGCCCCTCGGAGAGCTTCGGCTTCTCGACGGGGACGGTGGCGGTGAGGCGCAGGTTGACGAGCTCTACGGGCTCGTCCTCCATGCGGTAGCCGTAGCGCCGCTCGTGCGCGGCGTGGAAGCGCTCCTCGAGCCCCCGCAGGTCGTCCGCCTCCACGGTGAGCTCGAAGGACTGCCCCCGGTAGCGCAGGTCGGCCCGGCGGGCGTACTCCGGCCCCTCGAGGTCCTTCGCGGCGGCCCTCTCCATCTGCGCGAAGCGCGCCTCGAGCTCCTCTTCGGCCGTTCCCACAAGCGCCGCGAGGTGCGGGCGCACGTAGTCGCGGCGGAGGTCGGAGATGGCGAGCCCCAAAGCGCTCAGGACGCCCCCCGCGCGGGGGACGAGGACAGTCCGCATGCCGAGCTCGTCGGCGAGCGCGCAGGCGTGCATCCCGCCCGCCCCGCCGAAGGCGAAGAGGGCGAACTCCCGCGGGTCGAGTCCGCGCTCGACGCTGATGACGCGCAGGGCGCGCGCCATCTGTGCGTTGGCGACCCGCACGATGCCCAGGGCCGCCTCCTCCGGCCCGAGGCCGAGCCTCTTGCCGAGGGCGGAGAGGGCCTCTCTCGAGAGCTCGCGCCGGAGGACGACCTCGCCGCCGAGCCTCGCGCCGTCGGCCAGGTAGCCGAGGTAGAGGTTCGCGTCGGTCACGGTCGGCTCCTCGCCGCCCTTGTCGTAGGCGGCGGGGCCGGGCTCGGCGCCCGCCGAGTGGGGGCCGACGCGCAGGGCGCCGCCCGCGTCGGCCCAGGCTATCGAGCCGCCGCCCGCGCTCACGGTGTGCACGTCCACCATCGGCAGCTTTATGGGGACGCCGGCGACGACCGTCTCGGTCGTGGTCTGCGCCTCGCCGCCGAGGATGGGGGCCACATCCGTCGAGGTGCCGCCCATGTCGAAGGTGAGGAGGTCGCGGTGGCCGCTCAGGGAGCCCACGTAGGCCGCCCCGACTACGCCTCCGGCGGGACCGGAGAGGACGCAGCCTGCGGCGTCCGAGATCGCGTCCTCCACCCGCGCGACGCCGCCGGAGGACTGCATGATCAGGGGGGCGGGGAGCCCGGCCTCCTCGGCCTTGCGCCCCAGGTTCTTCAGGTAGGCGGCGAGTCTCGGGGCGAGGTAGGCGTCGGCGGCGGTCGTCGAGAACCGCTCGTACTCGCGGAACTCCGGCAGCACCTCGCTCGAGAGCGAGACGTGCACGCCGGGCAGCGCCTCCCTGAGCGCCGCCCCGACCCGCCGCTCGTGCTCGGGGTGGGCGAAGGCGAAGAGCAAACAGACCGCGACCGCCTCCACCTCCGCCTCTCGCAGGGCGGACACCGCCTCCTCGAGGCTCGCCTCGTCGAGCGGCTCTATCTCGCCTTCCGGCCCCATGCGTTCCCTCACGGTGAAGCGCAGCCCGCGCGGGACGAGGGCCGGGGGGCGGTCCTGCGTGAGGTCGTAGAGGGAGGGGCGGTTCTGGCGGGCTATCTCCAGCACATCGCGGAAGCCCTCCGTCGTGACGAGTGCGGTCTTGGCGCCGCGCCGCTCCAGCAGGGCGTTCGTGGCGACGGTCATCCCGTGGGCCAGCGCCGCCACCGCGCCCGCCTCGATCCCCGCGGCCTCCACGGCGCGCATCACGCCCACCGACTGGTCGCGCGGGGTGGAGGGGACCTTCGCGGTGATCACATCGCCGCCGCCCAGGGCGACCAGGTCGGTGAAGGTGCCGCCGACGTCTATGCCCAGTCTCAGACCCTCCATCATCAGCCGAGAACCCCGAGGGCCAGGAGAATCGTGCGTACCCCTAGAAATGCTGCGAACAAGACGATGATCACTCCTATGACGTTGCCCACGGTGCCGTTCCTAAACTCGCCCAGCAGGTCCGAGCGGTTCATTACGAACAGCAGGAACACCGCCACGATGGGAAGCAGAACACCGTTGGCCGCCTGGGCAAAAACGATGGCAGCCACCGGGTTGGTGCCCAGCACTGCGAGCACGGTCCCGACCGCCAGGACGATAAACCACACCGCGCGGAACCTTGTGCTGCGCAAGTTATTCTCCCAGCCCAACGCCCCCGAGGTTGCATAGGCGGCGGCGAGGGGAGCCGTGATCGCACTCGTCATCCCCGCGGCGAAGAGCCCGATGGCGAAGAAGTACTTGGCGAACGCCCCCAAGAGCGGCTCCAGCTGCTCGGCCATCTGCCCGGCGTCGGTTATCTCCGTGCCGGTTCCGAAGAAGGCTGCGGCGCCCGTAGCCATGATAGCCGCGGTGATGACGCCGCCGAGGAGGATGGAGATGGTGGTGTCTATCCGGCTCTCGGCGAGCGCTTCGCGCGTAGGGACGGACTCGGGCCACTTCTCTTGCACGCTGCTGGCGTGCAGGAACAAATTGTACGGTACCACCGTGGTCCCGATCAGGGCCACCACCGTGATCAGGGCACCCTCGGGTATGCGCGGCACGACCGCACCGGCCAGTATGTCCGGCACGTCTGAGGGGCGTATCACGATGATCGCGGTCAGTATGAACACAACGCTCATGACGACCACCAGCGCTATCAGGACACGCTCGATAACCTTGTAGGCGCCTGAGGCTAGGAAGAGGAAAGCCGCGATCCCCACTATCACCGCCCAAACCCGCGGCGAGATGCCGCTCAGAGTCTCAAGCCCGATGGCCGCCCCCGTAATGTTGCCCGTCTCGAACGCGGCGTTTCCAAAGGTGATCGCGAGGATCACTAGCACGACGGCGGCCCAACTTATGGCGGGGTTGTTGAAGGTCGTCCGGAGGGCCTCTCCCAGCCCCTCGCGGCTCACCACGCCGAGTCGCGCGCTCATCTCTTGCAAGATTATCGTGGCGATGATGGAGAACACCAGCGCCCACAGGATGGCGTAACCGGTACTTGCCCCGGCGACGCTCGCGGTCGTCACCGTTCCAGGGCCGATGAAGGCCGCCGTGACCAGAAGTCCCGGTCCCAAGCTCTTGAGCCTCTTCACCACGTTTCTCTTGAGAATCCCTACTGGCCCTGCTACCTAGAAAGACCCAGATTAGCTTCATGCCGTATCCGGGTCAACGACCGATGTATGGCTGCGGTGTCAAATCAGGTACTCGCTGTCAAGACGGTCGGTTATGAACATGTGGCCGGGGCTGTGCGTGACCATGAACGGAAGTCGGGCTCTCATCGCCACGACCTGCGGTGTAACACCGCAGGCCCAGAAGACGGGTATTTCGTTTTCGCCGATGGTTATGTCATCGCCGAAGTCCGGCGCGTGCAGGTCGCCGATCCCGAGGGTCTCTGGACTCCCAATGTGTACAGGAGCGCCGTGCATCGTCGGGTAGCGAGCGGTAACCGTTACGACCAACGATATCTCATCCGCCCGGTAGGGGCGCATGCTGACGACCATTGGACCGGAGAACGGACCGGAGGGTATGCACTCCCGGTTCGTCACGTACATCGGCACGTTGAGGTTTTGATCTAGGTGTGCCAGGCGGAGCCCGGCGTCCAGCAGCGCCCGCTCGAAGGTAAAGCTGCACCCCAGCAGGAAGGAGACTAGGTCGTCCCGCCAGTATGATCGTATGTCGGTGGGCTCCTCGACAAGCTGCCCCCGCTTGTAGACCCTGTACTTCGGAACGTCCGTCCGCAGGTCCGCCTCAGGGGCGAGAAGAGAAGGGAAGGGAGAACCCGGGTCGGTAACCTCGAGGACGGGGCAAGGCTTTGGATTCCTTATGCAGAACTTCAAGAAATCCAGAGCATACTCTTCGGGCAGGATCACCAGGTTCGCCTGCACATGTCCGGGCGCCAGATTGCCCGTAGGACCCGTGTGCTCCGCATTGCGGATCCGCTCGCGCACGTCTTTGATGGTAACCCTGCTGAGGGAAGCCTGCTGTTTCACTCTGCCCACTCCTTCTTCCTGTTCCCGATGGGCGATATCTACGATATCCTACCCGACCCACAGGGGCGTGAGGAGATCCGCGCTGTTTGCCAGTGTCTTCCGAGAAGGTAAGGTATGTTGTTGAAACCAGAGATAAGCTTGAGGGGTGCTCTACGAGGCAAGGATGGGTGGAGTGAGAGTAGACATTAGGGTTCCGGTTGGGCGCCCAATACCAGAGGTGGTCGAGTTCATCCACTGGTGCGAGGCGGTCGGCCTGCACGGCGTCGGGATACACGATCACCACCACAGCGGGCGGGATGCCTACGTGAGCTTGGCCCTTGCAGCGGCTCGCACGCAGCAGATCTCTCTGTACCCGGTTACGTCCAACACCGTCACCCGCCACCCGTTGGTGCTCGCTGCACTTGCTAACTCCCTGCATGAAGTGGCCCCCGGAAGGGTCTCTCTGACGTTGGCTCCGGGCTACCTTTCGGTGGAGTTCGCCGGGAGGCGCAGAGCATCTTTGAAGAAGCTGCGGGATGACGTGATCGTCATACGTCGGCTGCTTCAGGGACAGGAGGCGTCTTCGGACAAAGTCCCTATGCGGCTGCGTAACTGGCCCCGCTCGCCGCTGCCTGTCCTGCTCACCGCGTCGGGCCCTCGATTGCTTGAGCTCGCAGGCGAGGTGGCTGACGGGGTTCTAATGCTAGTGGGGCTCGATCCGAGGTCCATCACTGCCGCCCGTGGTCACCTCAGAGCTGGCGCCGAAAGGGCCGGACGTGATCCCAAGGAGCTGCAAGAGATCTTCATTGTCCCGATAGCCATCGGCGAGAGAAGCGAGGTCAGAAACTGGCCGCGGCGGCAATTTAGGGAAGGCCAGCACTGGCTCGAGTACCCGAGCCGCTCGAACCTCTACTGGCTGCGGAAGGCTTGCATAAACCTGCCCGAAGATATGGAACCGTCAGGCATCTCTGATGCCTTGGCTGATCAGATCTGTGATGCTTTCGGTCTGTTCGGAGAGCCAGAGTGCTGCGCCGAGCGCCTGATCCGGGCCTACGAAGAATCTGGAGTCCGACACGTCTTTCTCTTTCCGGCTCACACGTTCGATAGCGGTTATGAGATGCCCCGGAAGGAGATCGAGGCCTTCGATAGGGTCATTGGTCCACGACTGCCTGGCCGGTGACCACGGACCGCTCATGGAGTGCGCGTGACCGGATCTCCCTTCGGTAAACGGCGTTGTCTGTGTCCCGCATGCTTCCAACGGTCATCGCTCGTACTGATACGTCAAGCGAGAAAGGCGACAAGGCAGATCCCAGGATAAGGAGGGCACTTTGGCGGAGCGGGCAAGCATAGACGTCTTCGACCTGGAGCAGCCGCGGACCGCGGAGATGCCGGTCTACCCCTCGCACCGGCCGGGCTACTCGTACCTCCTGCACCGCCACCACGAGGACGAGTACGACCCGGAGGAGGGGGGACCGCGCACCAGCGCCTCCGGCGTGATCATCTGCATGGAGCACACCGGGACGCACATCGACGCCCTCTGCCACCAGTCGGACGCGCTCACGCTCTACGGCGGCATCCCGGTGGACGGCCGCGTGCAGACCTCCCGCGGCTTTACCCGGCTTGGGGTGGAGGAGATACCGCCCATCGTCGCCCCGGGGGTGCTGCTGGACGTGGCCACGGCGAAGGGCAGGGACTGCCTGGAGCCGGGCTACGCGGTGAGCGCGGAGGACCTGGAGGAGTGCTGCCTGCGGCAGGGAGTGGCCGTGGAGCCCGGCAGCGTGGTGCTCGTGCGCACCGGCAACGCCCGCCACTGGGACGACCCGGAGCGCTACCTGGCCGGACCCGGGGTCTCGGCCGGCGCCTCGCGCTGGCTGGCGGGGGGCCGCCCGCTGGCCGTGGGGGCGGACAACATGGCCTGGGATGTGCCGGGGGTGAAGGACCCGGAGCTCGGCTGCAACCTCCCGGGGCACCTCATCCTGCTCGCCCGGCACGGCATCTACATCATCGAGAACCTCATGCTGGAGGAGCTGGCCGCCGCCGGGGTGCACCGCTTCCGCTTTGTCTGCACCCCGCTCAAGCTGGTCGGGGCGACGGGCTCCCCGGTGCGGCCGCTGGCGGTGGCAAGCTGGTAGCGCGAGGCTGTCCCCCGAGGCCGCCGGCGGCCTCCTCGGCGGTGCGGTGCGCCGGGGGCTGCCCGAGGGCGCCCCGGCCCGGCATCCGGGCTCATCCCCCTTCCAGCAGCCCCTCCCGCGCGGCCTGGCGCATCGCGGCCGCTACGTCCACCACGAGCGGTCCCCCGCCGTCCGGCACGACGCTCACGCGGTCTTCGGGACCGCGCTCTATCTCCCGCTCGCCGTCGAGGGCGACGACCCCCGCCCGGGGCTCGAGCTCCACCTCCTCGCCCAGGGGCACCCTCCTGGCCCCGGCGATCCCCACCGGGACGACGAGCCCCGGGGCTATGGGGACGCTCAGCACGCGCCGGGCCTTCTCCGGCGGCGCCAGGCGGAGGTGCAGCCCGTAGGGGGCCTCCCGCGGGAGGGGGTCCAGCAGCCCGGCCACCGCGGAGAGGCCCACCGCGTCCGGGGAGGCGGAGGCCACGACGATCTCGTGGACGGACTCCGGCCTCCAGAGCGCGCGGGCCCCCACAAAGCGCTCGCCGCTCGCCGCCACGTCCACGAGCGCGCAGTCGCCGCGGCCGCCCTCCCCGTTCACGCGCACCCGGAGCACCTTCTCCCGCCGCAGCGTCCGCAGCCGGCCCGTGGCCACGAGCCCGGTGGCGATCCCGGCCACCGTCGCCTCCCGCATCTCCGGGAAGGCGTTGTTGGTGCCGGTGGAGAGGGGGCAGAGGGGAATATCCCCGCAGTGGCGGGCGACGAGGCGGCTCGTGCCGTCGCCGCCGAGCACCACGATCGCGGCCACGCCCCGTCCGCACATGCGCTCCACGGCCTCCACGGTGTCCCGGGCGTCGTGGCGGAGGGGCATCTCCAGGAGCTCGAGCTCCGGCAGGCCGGCTCCTCTCCCGTGGCTGCGGAGGTTGCGCTCCAGGGCGTCGTAGAGCCCGGAGGCCGCGGGCATCATCAGGACGCGCCCGACGCCCGCCGCCCCGAGGCCCACCATGAGGCGGAAGACCATGTTGCCCTTCTCGGCGTTGTCGAAGACCGAGGCCCCGGCCACCAGCCGCCGGATGTCGCGCCCCGAGGCCGGGTTCGCGACGACGCCGACGGCCGTCTCAGCCAACGAACCGGGAGATGAGGCGGTTCACCTCGCCGGCGGCCTCCATGTGCACCATGTGCCCCCGGCCCTCCAGGATCTCGACGTGCGCTGCGTCGGGCAGGTTCCCCGCGTGGGCGGCCGGGACGATCCTGTCCTCCGAGCCCCAGATCGCCAGCACCGGGACCTCCAGGCCCGAGAGGTCCAGCACCCGCGCCTGACGCCCCCCGGGGAAGAGGCTGCCGGCGACGGTCCGCAGCGCCTCCTCCACGCCGTCGAGGCGCTTGTACGCCAGCACGTCGTTGACCAGGTCCCGGGTGACCAGCTCCGGGTCGGCGAAGAGCATCCCGAGCACGTCGCGCATCTCGCGGCGCCGGTTGGCCGCGATAAAGCCCTCGATGTACTCGCCGTTGATCTCCTCCCCGAGCCCGGCGCTGGCGACTAGCACGAGCGAGGCGACCCTCTCGGGGTGCGCGAGCGCGAACGACGCGGCTACGGCGCCGCCCATGGAGTGGCCCGCCAGGTGGGCCCGCTCTATCCCGAGGGTGTCCATGAACCCCTCGACCACCGCGACGAAGAAGCCCAGATCCCCCCTCCCCACGTCCTTGGAGGAGCCGCCGTGGCCCGGGAGGTCCAGGGCGTAGACGGCGCGGTCGGAGGCCAGAGCCTGCTGGTTGAAGACGAAGATGTTTATGTCGCCGCCGAAGCCGTGCACCAGCACCAGGGGAGGCTCGCCCTCGCCCATCGCGAGGTACTGGATGCTCCTGCCGCCGACCTCCGTCCTCTGCGGCTCCGGGCCGGCGGCCTCTTCCTCCTCCGGGACGAAGGTGGAGCGAAACTCCTCTATAAAGGCGTCTATCTCCGGATCTGGGACGGAGGGGTCGGCTATGACGCCGAGCAGGCCCCCCACCGGGACCACCTCGCCTTCCTGCGCCACCCGGCGCCGGAGCACGCCCGCGGCGGGGGACTCCACGGCGTTGTTTATCTTCTCGCTCTCGACCTCGACGACCTCGTCGCCGCTCTCGAGCTCGGCCCCCTCCTCGACGAGCCACCGCACGACCGTCCCCTCTGTCATGGTGAGGCCCCACTTGGGCATGCCGAGCTTCGTTATCTGCCGGGTCTCGCTCACGCGCGGTCCCTTACGCCCGGGCGCCCGCGCCGGCGACCTCGCGCACGGCGGCGGCTATCCGCTCCGGGTCCGGCACGTAGAGGTCCTCGAGGGCCGGGCTGAAGGGCGGCGGGGTGTGGGGGGCGGTCACCATCTTCGGCGCGGCCTTCAGGTCTTCGAAGCGCTCCTGGGCGACCAGGGCGCAGATGTCCGCGGCGAGGCTGCAACGCGGGTTGGACTCGTCCACGACCACGAGCCTTCCCGTGTTCTCCACCGACTCGAAGACCGTCTCGGTGTCCAGCGGCGAGGTGGTGCGGGGGTCGATGATCTCGCACTCGATGCCCTCGTCCGCGAGCGCCTCGGCGGCCTGCTCGGCCATGGAGACCATGCGGCCTATGGCGACTATCGTGACGTCCTCGCCCTCGCGCACGTACTCGGCCTCGCCCAGGGGGATCGCGTAGGGCTCCTCGGGGACCTCGCCCTCCATCTGGTAGAGCACCTTGTTCTCGAAGAAGATCACGGGGTCGTCGTCCCGGATCGAGGCGATCATGAGCCCCTTGGCGTCGTAGGGGTTCGACGGCACCACGACCTTCAGGCCGGGGATGTGCGTGAAGATGGGGTAGAGGCTCTGGGAGTGCTGGCTCGCGGCCCGGATGCCCGCCCCGTACATCGTCCTTATGACCATCGGGGTCTTGGCCTTGCCGCCGAACATGTAGCGGAACTTGGCGGCCTGGTTGAAGATCTGGTCGAAGCAGACCCCCATGAAGTCCACGAACATCAGCTCGGCGACCGGCCTCAGCCCCGAGCACGCCGCCCCCGCCGCCGCCCCGATAAACGCCGACTCGCTTATCGGGGTGTCGAGCACGCGGCCGGGGAAGGAGGGGTAGAGACCCTTGGTGACGCCCATGACGCCGCCCCAGGCGTCGTCCTCGCCCGGTGCCCCCGCGCCGCCGGCGTTGTCCTCCCCGAAGACCACCACGGTCTCGTCGCGCTCCATCTCCTGCCGGAGCGCCTCGTTTATCGCCTGCATGAAGGTTATCCTGCGCGCCATCTCTCCTCTCCTCCCGCTCGCAGAGGGCGGCCCTTCTAGCCCTGGTAGCTGACGTACACGTCGGTGAGCAGCTCCTCCGGGGAGGGGTCCGGGGCCGCCTTGGCCTCCTCCACGGCCTCGTCTATGAGGTTCCTGACCTCGTCGTCTATGCGGTCCAGCTCCTCCTCCTCGACGAGCCCGGCCGAGACGACGCGCCGCCTGAAGAGCATCAGGCAGTCCTTCTCCCGCCTTATCTCCTCGACCTCGTTCGGGGCGCGGTAGGTCTGTGCGTCGCCCTCGAAGTGCCCGTAGTAGCGGTTGACCTTGCACTCGATGAGGGTGGGGCCGCCGCCGTTTCGCGCGCGCTCTACGGCCTCGCCCGCCGCCTCGTGGACGGCGAAGAAGTCGTGCCCGTCCACCACCACCCCGGGGATGCCGAAGCCGTCGGCCCTCTTGGCGATGTCCAGCCCCCGGACGGAGAAGTTGGTCGAGGTGGCCTCGGCGTAGCCGTTGTTCTCGACCACGAAGACGCAGGGCAGCCCCCAGACGGCGGCGAGGTTGAGGCTCTCCAGAAAGGTGCCCTGGTTGGAGCCCCCGTCCCCGGTGAAGGAGACCGCCACCTGCCGGGTGCCGCGCACCTTGGCGGAGAGCCCGGCCCCGCACACCAGCGGCGGACCCCCGCCGACGATGCCGTTGGCGCCGAGCATGCCCTTCTCGAGGTCGGCGATGTGCATCGAGCCGCCCTTGCCGTGGCAGAGCCCCTCGGCCTTGCCGTAGATCTCCTTCATCATCGCCTTGACGTCGCAGCCCTTGGCGATGGCGTGGCCGTGCCCGCGGTGGGTGGAGGCGATGTAGTCGTCCTCGTCCAGGTGGGCACAGACGCCGGCGGCTATGGCCTCCTCGCCCGCGTAGAGGTGCACGAAGCCGGGGATCTCGCCGGTGGCGAACTCCACGTGCAGCCGCTCCTCGAACTCCCGGATGGTGCGCATCGTGCGGTAGGCGTCGAGGAGCTGCTCCCTGCCGAGCTCCCGCGCGCCGGCAACCTCGGTCATGGCGCCTCCTTTCCCCTTTCAACCTCGAGGCAAGGGCCACCATATCCCCGCAGGGTTGCGCTGTCAAGCTCCGCCGCGGGAGCGCTCTGCCCGAAGACCCCCGCCCGCGGCTACATCGCGAGCAGGCCCATCAGCTCGTCGACCGGGGTCTCCTCCAGCCGCCCCTGCTCGGAGAAGAGCTCCTCGAGCGCCGAGAGCCTCTTCTTCGGGAGCCGGGTTGCGGCGTTGGCGCGGAACTTCTCCTCCAGCAGCGGGATGCCCTCCTCCCGCCGCCTGCGGTGGCCGATGGGGTACTCCACCTCGACCTTCTCCGTCGAGGAGCCGTCGCGGAAGAAGACCTGCACCGCGTTGGCGATCGAGCGCTTGTCCGGGTCGAGGTAGTCCCGGCTGTAGCGCTCGTCCTCGGCGACGGTCGTCTTCGCCCGGAGCTCGTCTATGCGGGGGTCTTTCGCGAAGGAGTCCTCGTAGGAGTCGGCGGTGATCTCGCCGAAGATCAGCCCGACGGCGGTTATGTACTGGATGCAGTGGTCGCGGTCGGCGGGGTTGTTGAGCGGTCCCTCCTTGGCGATGATCCTCATCGCAGGCTCCTGGGTGGTGATCTCGACGCGCTCTATCTCCCCCAGCCTGTCCCTGACCTCCGGGTGCAGCCGGAGGGCCGCCTCGGCCGCGGTCTGGGCGTGGAACTCGGCGGGGAAGGAGATCTTGAAGAGCACGTTCTCCATCACGTAGCTGCCGAACGGGCGGGCGAGCTCTATCTCCTTCCCCCCGAAGAGGGCATCCTGAAAGCCCCACCCCTCGGCGGAGAGCGCCTTCGGGTAGCCCATCTCGCCGGAGACGGCCATCATCGCGAGCCTCACCCCCCGGCTCGTCGCGTCGCCCGCGGCCCAGGACTTCCTGCTGCCCACGTTGGGGGCGTGACGGTAGGTGCGAAGCGGCCCGCCGTCTATGAACGCGCCCGAGACGGCGCTCTCGACCTCCTCGCGCCCGCCCCCGAGCAGGCGCGTCGCCACCGCCGCCGAGGCGACCCGCACCAGGAGCACGTGGTCGAGGCCCACCCGGTTGAACGCGTTCTCGAGCGCGAGGACCCCCTGTATCTCGTGCGCCTCTATCGCGGCGGAGAGGACGTCGCGCACGTAGAGGGGCTCCTCGCCCCGCGCCCGCCGCTCCCGGCTCAGGTGGTCCGAGACCGCGAGGATCGCGCCGAGGTTATCCGAGGGGTGGCCCCACTCGGCGGCGAGCCAGGTGTCGTTGTAGTCGAGCCAGCGGATGGCGGATCCGATGTCGAAGGCGGCCTTCACGGGGTCGAGCTCGTAGGGGGTGCCCGGCACCCGCGAGCCGTGCGGCACCACCGTCCCCGGCACCGCGGGGCCCAGCAGCTTGGCGCACTCCGGGTAGCGCAGCGCGAGCAGCGCGCACCCGATGGAGTCCATCAGGCAGTAGCGGGCCGTCTCGCGCGCCAGGGGGCTCTGCGGCTCGTAGGTGCAGACGTACTCCGAGATCCGCTCGATGACCCTATCCGCCATTCCTAGCGCTCCTCCAGCGGGACGAAGGGCCTTCTCTCGGGACCCGTGTAGTTGGCCGAGGGGCGGATGATCTTGCCGGACTCCCGCTGCTCTATGACGTGCGCCGTCCACCCCGAGGTGCGCGAGAAGACGAAGAGCGGGGTGAACATCTCCGTGGGGATCCCGCAGAAGCGGTACGCCGAGGCGCTGTAGAAGTCCAGGTTGGGGAAGAGGTTCTTCTCCTCGTGCATGATCCGCTCGATCCGCTCGCTCACCGCGTAGAGATACCCCTCCTCGTGCCCCTCGGAGAGCCGCCTGGACCAGCCCTTTATGATGTCCGAGCGGGGGTCCACGCGGGTGTAGACCGGGTGCCCGAAGCCCATCAGCCGCTCGCCGCGCGAGAGCGCCTCGCGCAGCCCCCTCTCGGCCTCCTCGGCGCTCCGGAAGCGCTCGATGAACGCCATCGCGGCCTCGTTCGCCCCGCCGTGCAGCGGGCCGCGCAGCGCGCCTATCGCGCCGGTGATCGCGGAGTAGAAGTCCGAGCCGGTGGAGGCGATGATCCTCGCGGTGAACGTCGAGGCGTTGAACTCGTGCTCGGCGTAGAGGATGAGCGAGACGTCGACCGCCCGGCGCTCCTCCTCGCCCGGCTCCCTCCCGTGCAGCAGGCGCAGGAAGTGCCCGGCGAGGGAGTGCTCCCCGGTGTCGGTCTCGATCCTCTTGCCGCTCCCGGCGAAGTGGTGCCAGTAGAGGAGCACCGAGGGCAGGCAGGAGATGAGCCGCTCCCCGATCTCCCGCGCGTCCCGCCCCTCCCCCTCGTGCTCGAGGGTGCCCAGCATCGAGCAGCCGGTGCGCAGCACCTCCATCGGGTGGGTCGAGGCCGGGATGCGCTCCAGCACGTCCCTTAGCTCCTGCGGGATCTTTCGCATCCCGGAGAGCCTGCCGGTGTACTCCTCGAGCTGCCTCCTGTCCGGCAGCTCTCCCCGGATGAGGAGGTGCATGACCTCCTCGAAGGTGGCCCTCTCGGCGAGCTCCTCTATGGGGTAGCCGCGGTACTCCAGGCTGTCGCCCGAGCTTCCGACCGTACAGATCGCGGTGTCCCCGGCGATCGCCCCCGACAGCCCGACGCTCTTCTTCGGCACTCTCTATCCCTCCCTACCCTTCGCGAACAGGCGGTCCAGCTCCTTCTCGTACTCCTCGTAGCCCAAAAACTCGTAGAGCTCCTGGCGGGTCTGCATCTCCCCGACGACGCCCCTCTGGGTGCCCTCCTCCCGGAGCGTGCGGTAGACCTTGAGCGCCGCGGCGCTCATCGCCCGGAACGCCGATAGCGGGTAGAGCGCGAGCCCGACCCCCACCCCGGAGAGCTGCTCGGTGGTGAAGAGCGGGGTCTTGCCGAACTCGGTGATGTTGGCGAGCACCGGGACGTCCAGGGCCCGCGTGAAGCGGCGGTAGTCCTCGAGCTCCGTTACGGCCTCGGCGAAGATCGCGTCCGCCCCCGCCTCCTGGTAGAGCCTGGCGCGCCCGACGGCCGCGTCGAGCCCCTCGACCGCCACCGCGTCGGTGCGGGCCATCACCACGAAATCCGGGTCGGTCTTGGCAGCGACCGCCGCCTTCACCCGGTCGGCCATCTCCTCCGGCTCGACGAGCTCCTTCCCGGGCCGGTGGCCGCAGCGCTTGGCCTGCACCTGGTCCTCGATGTGGATCCCGGCGACCCCCGCGCGGATCATCTCCCTCACGGTCCTTCCGATCACGAACGCGGGCCCGAAGCCGGTGTCCGCGTCGACCAGCAGCGGCAGGTCGGTCACCCCCGTGATCCTGCGGGCGTCGCAGAGCACGTCGTTCAGGTTGGTCATGCCGAGGTCGGGCAGGCCGTAGGAGGCGTTCGCCACCCCCGCCCCCGAGAGGTAGAGGGCCTTGAAGCCCGCGCTCTCGGCCAGGATCGCCGCGTAGGCGTTTATGACGCCTGCCACCTGCAGCGGCCTCTCCTCTTCCCAGGCCCGCCTCAGGCGGGCGCCGGGCGAGGGGGCCGCGCCGTACTCGCTCACTCGCTCTTCTCCTTCCTCTCTTCCCAAAAAGGGCACCTTCCGCCTCCGGCGCGCCGCCGGAGGGGGCTCTTCTCCGCACGGAGAAAGGATACAACGTGGGGACTTCCGCCTCCGGCGCGCCGGGGGTTATCCGGGTCCGTCCGGGGCGGCCTCCCAACCGGCCCCGTCCGTGTGCTCCCCGAGCGTGGGCGGCGGGCGGCGGATGGGGGGGCGCTCCCCGTCCACGAGCAGGGGGGAAGCGAGCATCCTCAGCGCCCCCGCGGCGGGATGATCCACCTCCCGCAGGATCCCGCAGCCCAGCACGTGCGGGTCGGAGAAGACCTCGGCGAGGCTGCTGACCGGGCCGCAGGGGACCCCGGCCTCCCCGATGCGCTGCACCCACTCCGCGGCGGTCCGCCCGGAGAAGGTCTTCTGCAGCTCCGCCACCAGCTCCTCGCGGTTGGCGACCCGCCCCGGGTTGTCGGCGAAGCGCCCGTCTTCGGCCAGATCTTCGCGCCCGATCGCCCGGCACAGCCGGGCGAACTGCGCGTCGTTGCCCACCGCGACGGCGAAGGTCTTGTCCGAGGCCTCGAAGGTCCGGTAGGGGACGATGGTGGGGTGGTCGTTGCCCAGCCTGCCGGTGTCCACCCCGGAGACCAGGTACTCCTGCGCCCGGTTGGCGAGCCAGGAGAGGGCGCTCTCGAAGAGCGGCACCTCGATGCGGGCCCCCTCTCCGGTCTCCGAGCGCCGGCGCAGCGCGGCCAGGACGGCCACCGCCGCGTACAGCCCGCAGACGACGTCCGCGACCGCCACGCCCACCTTCGTCGGCGGCCCCCCGGGCCAGCCGGTTATCCCCATGATCCCGGCCCGCGCCTGCACGAGGAAGTCGTAGCCGGGCCGCCCCTGGTCCGGGCCCGGGCCGAAGCCGGTGATGGAGCAGTAGATGAGGCCGGGGTTCCTCTCCCGCAGCGCCGCGTACCCGAGCCCGAGCCTCTCCAGCGCGCCGCGCCGCATGTTCTCCACGAGCACGTCGGCCCCCGCGGCGAGCTCCCGCGCCTTCTTCAGCCCCTCGGGCGTCTTGAGGTCCAGCGCCACCGAGCGCTTGTTGCGGTTGGCGGAGAGAAAGTACGCCGACTCGCCCCCGGCGAAGGGCGGCCCCCAGCTGCGGGTGTCGTCGCCGCGCTCGGGGTGCTCGACCTTGATCACGTCCGCCCCCAGGTCCCCGAGCACCGTCGTGGCGTAGGGACCGGCCAGAACCCGCGAGAGGTCCAGAACCCTGAGCCCCCGGAGGGGCAGCCCGAAAGCCGCTTCCCGCATGGCTATAGTGTAGCGGAGCGAAGAGGCCGGTCGAGAGAGGGAGGCTGCGGGATGAAGGCGATCCTGGTCAGGGAGTTCGGCGGCCCGGAGGTTCTGGAGCACGTCGAGGTGGAGCGCCCGGAGCCCGGCGAGGGGCAGGTGCTGGTGGAGGTGCGCTCCGCCGGGGTGAACTACGCCGACGCCATGCGCCGCCGCAACCGCTACCTCGCCCCCCAGAGCCTCCCCTTCGTCCCCGGTTCTGAGGTCGCGGGGGTGGTGGCCGAAGCGGGGCCCGGGGTGGAGGGGGTCTCGGTCGGGGAGCGGGTGGCCGCCCTCGTAGGGGAGGGCGGGTATGCCGAGTACGCCCTGGTCCCGGCCTCCGGCCTCATCCCCGTGCCGGAGGGGCTCGGCTTCGACGAGGCGGCGGCGATCCCCCTGCAGGGGCTCACGGCCTACCTCGTCCTCCGGGACTCCGCCCGGCTGGCGGAGGGGGAGACGGTGCTGGTGCATGCCGCGGCCGGCGGCGTGGGGTACCTGGCGGTCCAAATGGCGAGGCTGCTGGGGGCCAGGCGGGTCGTGGCCACCGCCAGCAGCCCGGAGAAGCTGGAGGTGGCGCGCTCGCTGGGGGCGGACGTCCTGATCGACTACACGGAGGAGGGCTGGCCGGAGAGGGTCCGCGAGGCCACCGGCGGGCGGGGGGCTGACGTGATCCTGGAGATGGTCGGCGGGGACTTCCCGCGCAAGAACCTGGGGTGCCTCGCGCCCTCGGGCCGGATGGTGGTCTACGGCTCGGCGAGCGGCGAGCGCTCGGAGGTGCCGCTCTTGGAGCTGATGCGCAAGCAGCAGACCGTGAGCGGGTTCTGGCTCGCCCGCTACCTCTCCGACCCCCGGCTGCGGGGCAGGACCGGGAAGGCGCTTCGCGAGATCCTCTCCTGGCTCTCGTCGGGGCGGCTGCGGCTGAACATCGGCGGGCGCTACCCGCTGGCGGAGGCCGCCCGCGCCCACGCCGATCTGGAGGGCCGCAGGACGACCGGCAAGCTCGTCCTGAACCCCTGAAAAGGTGTGGGCCTCGCCCTGCGGGTCGCGGGCCACGGCGACCCTGCCGGCCCCCAGCTCCATCGGGCCCGCCGTGACGCCGCCGCCGAGCGCCTCCACCCTCGCGGCGGCCCCGTCGCAGGAGGCGACGGTGAAGTACGGCAGCCAGAAGGAGGGCGCGTCTCCGTGCGCCTCGTCCAGCGGCAGGATGCCCCCGTTCGGCCGGCCGCCGGAGGTCTTGATCGTGACGTAGACCGTCCTCCCGTCCTCCCGGATGGGCTCGGTCTGCCAGCCGAAGAGGCCCTCGTAGAAGGTCGCCGCCTTCTCCGGCTCGCGCGTCTGCAGCTCGTTCCAGGTGAGGCACCCGGGGTCGTTGACCCGGCCGGCGCCGGCGTGCCGCCGCGGCTCCCAGGCGGCGAGCATCGCGCCCGTGGGATCCTGCACGACCGCCGTCCTGCCGGCGTCCAGGACGTCGAAGGGCTCCTCGATCACCGCCCCGCCCAGCTCGTGCGCCCTGACCGCCGCGGCGTCGGCGTCCTCGACGCTCACGTAGCCGAACCAGTAGGGCCGCACGCCCCGCTCCCTCTGCCCCGGCGTCCATCCCGTAGAGGCCGCCGACGTGGTCGCCGTCCAGGCTCAGCATCGTGTACGTCGACGACTCCCCGGCCGGCATGTCCTCGGCCTCCCAGCCGAACAGCTCGCCGTAGAACGCCTTCGCGCCCTGCGGGTCCGTCGTCGCCGGCTCCACCCAGCAGAAGGTGCCGGCGCGTAGCGATCCCTCTTTCCCATCGCGGCCTCCTCGCCCACACGGATACGTGCCCGATGAGCCTACGGGGGAGCGCCGGTTTCCCAAGCAGCGGGTGGCGCGTTCAGCTTTCGGACGCCGCCGGGACGCCCCGGGTCGGGCTCGAGGGTACCGCGTACCGGCTCACGGGCATCCGGCCCGCGAGGTAGGCGAGGCGCCCGGCCCTGACCCCGAGCTTCATCGCCTCCGCCATCTGCGGCGGGTTCCCCGCGCGGGCTATGGCGGTGTTCACCAGCACCGCGTCGGCCCCCAGCTCCATGGCGAAGGCCGCGTCGGAGGGCACCCCGAGCCCGGCGTCCACCACCACCGGGACGGTGATGCGCTCGACGATCCTGCTGATGGAGGCCCAGTCGGGCATCCCCTGCCCGCTCCCGATGGGGGAGGCGAGGGGCATGACGGTGGCGGCCCCCGCCTCCTCGAGCCGGATGGCGGCGACGAGGTCGGTGCTGGTGTACGGCAGGACGACGAAGTCCTCCGCCACCAGCTCCTTCGTGGCCTCCACGGTGGCCCCCGTGTCCGGCCAGAGGGTCTTCTGGTCGCCGATGACCTCCAGCTTCACCCAGTTGGTCCCGGTCGCCTCCCGGGCGAGGCGGGCCATCTTTACGGCCTGCTCCGCGGTGGTCGCCCCGGCGGTGTTCGGGAGCAGCCGGTAGCGGGAGAGGTCGAGCTCCTGCAGGATGGAGCGCTCCCCGGAGAGGTCCATGTACCGCACGGCCACGGTCACCATCTCGGTCCCGGAGCGCTCCAGGGCCTCCCGCATGGTCTCCATATCCTCGTACTTGCCGGTCCCGAGAAAGAGCCGGGAGGAGAACCGCACGCCGGCTATCTCCAGCTCGTCCTCCCCGCTGCCCCCGGCGACGGCGTGTACGATCTCGACCTCGTCGCCCTCGGAGAGGGCTCTTGAACCCCACTCCTCCCGGGGGACGACCTCGCCGTTCACCGCGACGACGATGGCCTTATCCGGGATCCTCCTCTCCTCGAGCAGCCGCCGCACGGTGAGCCGGCCGCCGTCGAGTTCCACGCTCTCCTGGTTGAGCCTTATCCGCATCGCCTCCTCCTCTCCTGGGTTCCGGCATGGGGCGCCTGGGACGGTGGGGGAGATCGTCCACGGCCCGGCGCAGCCGCCGCGCCGCCCCCTCCGGGTCTGCGGCGGCGAGGATCGCCGAGATCACCGCTATCCCGCTGGCCCCGGTGGAGAGCACCTCCCTCACGTTGGAGGCGTCTATGCCCCCCACCGCGAGCACCGGCACCTCCACGGACTCTACGATCCGGGCCAGCTCCCTGACCCCCCGGGGCGGGAGTCCGGGCTTGGAGGCGGTGGGGTAGACGTGG
>Ga0068704_100057_pt1 | contig 72931 bp, 66 predicted proteins | sample CeladaPassaD2F12_FD_62225 | JGI IMG/M metagenome (GOLD analysis project Ga0068704, IMG submission 62225) | Cellulose-adapted microbial communities from the Joint BioEnergy Institute, USA - Passage D2F12 | ecosystem: Engineered > Bioreactor > Continuous culture > Unclassified | place: USA, Joint...
AAAACCATTCTCCAGCAAGCAGTTACAGCGTAGCACAGCATCCGGCTAGTCTGCAAGAGGACGGCGGCCGTTTAATCAGCTATCATCCCTGACATTTTCATAGAACAGTTAACCTGACATATTCACAGACGCTTGACAGCCCTTTTGCATCGGATCGATGAAAATGCGGTTGGGATAACGTCTGTCCTTATAGCGGGACACAAATCCATATGACGGGAAGGAGAAGATCGTTTTGCCAAAAATCTTTCCGCATCTTTGGTATGACAAGGAAGCCAGGGAAGCCGCCGAGTTTTACACCAGCCTGTTTGAGTCGTCCAAAATCGTGTATACCCACGTGATCAAAAATCCTCCTCCTTACGATGATGCGGAGGTTGTGGTTTTTGAACTGGCGGGGCAGCCGTTCATCGCCCTCAGCGCGGGTCCTTATTTCAAGCTAAACCCGGCCATATCGCTGATGGTCGCCTGCTCGACCGCCGGGGAAGTGGACAAATTATGGGCGGCATTGTCTGAAGGGGGGACGGAACTGATGGCCCTCGGGGAATACCCCTTCAGCAAACGGTACGCCTGGGTACAGGACCGTTACGGCTTGTCCTGGCAGCTCATGCTGGTGGAGGGAGGACAGGAAGCGCAGAAGATCACGCCTTGTTTGCTGTTCTCCGGCGAAGCCTGCGGGAAAGCCGAGGAAGCCGTCAGGTACTATGCAGAGGTGTTCGAAAACGCGGAAATCGGAAGGATCAGCAGGTACGGGGAGGGCGAAGCAACATCGCCCAAAGCAAAGGTGAACTATGCGGCGTTCAAGCTGGACGGAGTGGCTTTTGCCGCCATGGATAATGGATATGATGTGGATTACACGTTCACCGAGGCGTTTTCGTTCATCATCAACTGCAAGGATCAGAAGGAGATCGACTACTTCTGGGAGAAGCTGTCGGCGGTGCCCGATGCGGAAAGTTGCGGTTGGTGCAAGGACCGGTTTGGGGTCGCATGGCAGGTGCTGCCCGCCAACTGGGAAGAGATCTGTTACACCGGCACCGAGGAACAACAGATGCGAGTGAACAAGGCGATGCTGGCGATGAAAAAGATTGATGTGGAGGCTCTGGAGAGGGCGAAGCTTGGGATTTCCGGCGCTTAAGTGATGCGGAAGCCAATATGTCAGAGGCGGCAGAAAGCCCGTTCGATCGGAATTCGGTCGAACGGACTTTTGTTATCGCAAGGTCGCCAGCGGCTTCCCAACTTACTCGGGCGGCTCGGCCCGCTTCATGAACAAGCCGACGACCAGGGCAACCGCCACGACCGCCAACGCCCACCAGAACGCGCTTTGAATGCCGGCGCTGAATCCGTTCAGCGGATCGGCCAATGCATTGCCCGACGATGCGGCATACTCGCTGCTGACTTTGGATACGATGCCCGTAAACGTGACGATTCCGATGGCGCCGGCCATCTGCATGAGGGTGTTCACAATCGCCGCGCCGTGCGGAAACAGTCTTCTCGGCAAAGCGTTCAGTCCCGAAGTCTGTACGGGAGTGATGACGAGCGGGATGCCGATGCTGAACAGGACGTTCATCGCGACGATATAGACCGCCGTTGTGCCCGTATCCAGCCAGGTGAAGGCCCACAGCGAGAGCAAAACCAGCACAAAACCCGGAAAGATCAGCGCTTTCACCCCATGCCGGTCAAACAGCTTGCCGGACACCATCGACATGGCGGCGTAAACGATCCCCGGCAACAGCCCGCACAATCCGACTTCAAACGCGGTCATCCCCAGCACGATCAACATGAACTGCGCAAGCAGCAATCCCGCGGAAAACATCACCAACATGAGCAGCAGGACGATCGCCATCGCCATGCCGAACATCGGATGCCGAAACGTCCTGAGCTCCAGAATCGGTGTCGCCATGGACAACTGCCGAAGAACGAACAAGACCAATGCCATGCCGCCGACAATAAGCGAACCCAACGTTTCGGATGAAAGGTCGGTGGCCGCGGCGCTCAATCCAAACACCAGTCCTCCGAAGCCGATGCAAGACAACACGATGGAAAGAAAGTCGACTTTCGGTTTTGTAATGTCGGACACATTGCGCAAAGCAGCCGCCGCAAACAGCACCGAAAAAGCCGCAATCGGAATGATGAGATAAAACATCCACCGCCACGAGAGCCAGTCGATGATCCATCCCGCCACCGTCGGCCCGATCGCGGGAGCGAACATGACGACCAGCCCGATCATGCCCATCGCGCCTCCCCTGCGTTCCGGCGGGAAAATGTTCATCATCGTGTTCATCATCACCGGCAGCATGAGCCCGGTTCCGAGCGCCTGCACCGCTCTGCCGATCAACAGCACGGAAAAAACGGGGGCCGCGCCGCAAACGATGGTTCCGGCAAGAAAGAAGATCGTCGCGGACAAAAACATCTGGCGGGTCGTAAACCATTGCTGCAGCAACGCGGTGACGGGCACGAGCGTTCCGACAACGAGCATATATACGGTGGCCAGCCATTGAACGGTCATGAGCGGGGCGGAAAAGTCCCTCATCAGATCGGGAAAAGCGACTTGAATCATCGTTTCGTTCAGGACGGCAATGAAAGCCCCGACGATCAGCGCGGCAACCATGCGTGAGCGCTCCATGTCGGTCAAGGCCACAGATGCGCTTCCGGCATTCACGTTACCCCTCCTCAAGCATGCGGCGTATTTCGGTGTCGAGTATATCCAATGCGGCAACGAACGGGCCAACACAAAATTTTTGTCTATTAACAACAAAAATATATATAATAAAACGTGTTAATCCTCGCGGCGGAGGGGGATATCCGGTTGGAGTTGCAGCAATTGCGGTGTTTTGCGGCCGTCGCCTCCGAACTGCATTTCGCCCGGGCGGCGGAAAAGCTGCATATGGCGCAGCAGGCGGTGAGCTTTCAAATCAAACAGCTGGAATCCGAGCTGGGGGTCAAATTGTTTGAGCGCACCACGCGCAAGGTGACATTGACGATGGCGGGAGAAGCGTTCCTGGACGAGGTGAAACAAATCTTCGTGCATCTGGAACGGGGAGTGGAGGAAGCCCGTCGTGCGGATCGCGGGGAAAGAGGCCGGCTTGTCGTCGGTTACGTCCATCCCATGTCTTACGGCGTTTTGCCTGCCGTGGTCAAACGGTTTCGGAACCGGCATCCGGACGTCAAAGTGGTTTTGCTGGAATCGAGTCCTGCCGACCTGGAGACCAAACTGCTTGCCGGCGAAGTCGATGTGGCCTTCAATATCAAAGCCATCGGCCAAAATGGTCTGCCGGCCTATGAATGGAAAACTTTGTCCATCGAACCGATGACCGTGGCGGTTCCCAAATCCCACCCGCTGGCCGGCGGTCATGGGGTCAAATTGAAAGATCTGTCGGACGAGCCGTTCATTCTCGTGAACCGCAAGGGAAACGCGCTTTTGCACGATTGCTTTCTTTATGCATGCCGGCAAGCCGGATTTGCGCCCCGGATTGTTCAGGAGACCGACAACGATCAACTGGCGCTTGGCCTGGTTTCCTCCGAAATGGGCATCGCCGTGGTGTTTGCGTGTTTGAACAAACTTTACGAAAATCGAGTCGCCTATCTCCCTTTGGTGGAACCGCGCTTTGAGTTCGAATTCGCCATTTATTGGAGAAGGGGCAATTCCCTTTTGCTGGTGGATCATTTTGTCGACGTTGCATTCCGCAATGAAGCCGGCTGAGCCGGGAGACACAAGATTCTTGGCATTTTGCGCGTATTCCGGGTGTCCACCGGTTTATTTTTTTACCGATAATTTAAAAAAGTACTTGACTAAAAAACTTAACCGAAGTTAATATTAATACAAACATAAATTAATTTATGGAGGTAATATTAAAATGATCGAACAGCAACGTTACGAAGAGGCTAAGCGGCGGGTCAAGCAATTGTCCGTATTTTACCAGCACCTGGTGGTTTACATTCTTGTCAATGCCGGGCTGGCGGTGATCAACTTGACCTCGAATCCGGATGAAATTTGGTTCACCTACCCTCTGCTCGGCTGGGGAATCGGCATCGCGGCCCACGGCTTGACCGTATTCCTTGGAGAAGGCTGGGCGAAATCGTGGGAAGAGCGCAAAATCCGGGAACTGATGGAAAAGGAGAGTAGATCGCAAGGATGAGCAAGAAGCTGCCTCTGCGGGAGATCAAAAAAGCGAGATCCAAAATCGCTCTCTTTCGCGCCAGTTTCGAGCTGATCGGCAAGAAGTCGTTCAAAGAAGTGAAGTTGGAAGACATCTGCCAGAAGGCGGAAGTTTCGAAGGTCACGTTTTTCAAATTTTTCCCCCAAAAAGAAGACTTGCTCATCTATTTCATGCGCTTGTGGCTTGCGAACCGTTTGATTGATTTCAAGCTGCATCCGAAACGGGGCATCGAGGCGATCCGGCACCTGTTTCGGAGCGTGGCGACAAGCGACTTTCCGGGACTGATGCTGAGTTTGATCGGTTTTTTGGCGGAAATGAAAACACACCCCAGGATGCCGACGCTCAGCGAAGCGGAAATCCAGATCCTGTTTCCCGGCAAAGAAGAGCTTGTGGACCCGGAAGCGCCCGAGCTCGGAGAGTTGTTCCACCGGTTCATCGAGGAAGCGAAGGAAGACGGAGACATACCGGATCATTTGCCCACGGATGACCTGGTGAAAGTGCTGTTCACCATTTTTTACGGGGCCTATTTTACCGCGCATCTGTACGGCTCCAATCAATTTATGGAGTATTACGACATGCATTTGAAACTATTCCTGAGCAGCGGTGAGAACAGACAACGATGAGAAAAACATGGCTGAAAGTCGCGTTTGTGCTTGCATTGCTCGTTTCCGCGTATTCGATTGTGCAATATGTCGTGTTCAGTCCGAAGAGCGCCGGGATGGTCAAGCTGCATTTGCTGGACGCGGAGTTTCCTTATCACCAGTGGGTCAATTTCCTGTATCTGCACGCCGTCGGATCGGCGATCGCTCTGGCCATAGGTCCGCTTTTGTTCAGCGCGCGTCTCCAGGCGAAACATCTGCGATGGCATCGCCGGCTTGGCAAACTGTATATCGTGTCGATCTTGGGAGGCGGAGGATCCGGCATCTACCTGGCCTTCGAGGCGCTTGGCGGTTTGGTGAGTCAGGCGGGATTTTTGGCGCTCGACATTTTGTGGCTGGCCACCACCTATCTCGGGTACAAGCGTATTCGCCAGAAGCGGGTCGAGGAGCATCGGGAATGGATGCTGAGAAGCTACGCGCTGACGTTTGCGGGCGTGACGCTGCGGTTCTGGGTAGCTTCGCTGGGGATGCTGACCATCCCGCTCGAAAACTTTGCCCAATTCGAGTTGCTGCTGGACGACTTTAACCGCGTGTACCGGCTCGACGCCTGGCTGTGCTGGGTTCCCAATCTGATCTTTGCGGAGTGGCTGATCCGCCGGCGGCGCAGAAGCCGGGCCCAGGAGCGGTTGCAGCTTGCCGCATGAGGGACTACCCCCGGGCAGATTGACGCCGCAAGAAGAACCACGCTTGTTTTAATGCAAAAATGCATCATAATGAGACCAATAACGGGAAAACGGCTCCATATAATGCAATTTTGCATTATATGGAGCCCATTTCGTTCAAAACGTCCAATTATGATGCAAAAATGCAGTAAAATCAGTCTGGCCCCACCAACCCATGGTGGGGATTGGTTTTTTTGCAGCTTCCACAACAAACCGTTGCCCCGCCAGCGCCGCGGCGTCCCCCACACCCCCACAAAAAAATCTCAACTCAGCAAAAAAATCCAACCCTTAAATTTCCCATCCGCAAAATTGTACGATTGCCTGCAAACCGCGCCGCCCTTACCCTCGGAGGCGGGAGGTAGCAACTTGCCGACGAACGTGAATTTCACCAATCCGCCGGCGGGCGGACAGGCAATTCAAATGGAAGCGCTGGACCGGGGTCTGGTGGCCGTCCGGACGGACGATGGCGTGTTCCTGAGCTGGCGGCTGCTGGCTACGGAAGTGACCGGTCATACGGACCGGGGCATGGCCGGGCCGTCCTTCCGCGTCTACCGGGACGGCGTCCCCATCGCCGAAATCGAAGACTCCACGAATTATGCGGATCCCGGCGGAACCCTGGACTCGCGCTATGTTGTATGCGCTGTCATGGACGGGAAGGAGCGGGACCGCAGCCGGGAAGTCCGGCCATGGCCCGAGCCGTTCCTCGAAATTCCGCTGGCGAAGCCCGCGGACGGCGTCACGCCGGACGGCAGGCCGTACACGTACTCGGCGGGCGACATGAGCGTCGGCGACGCGGACGGGGACGGCGTGTACGAATACTTCGTGAAATGGGATCCGTCCAACGCGAAGGACGTGTCCCAGACCGGGTACACCGGCAACGTCTATTTGGATTGCTATCGCGAGGACGGAACGCTGTTGTACCGGATCGACCTTGGCGTCAACATCCGCGCGGGGGCGCACTATACCCAATTCCTCGTCTACGACTTCGACGGGGACGGCCGGGCGGAGCTCATTTGCAAGACGGCGCCTGGAACGAAAACGATCCGCTTCGGTCCGGACGGCAAGCCTGGGCAAGAGCGGTACATCACGATGCCGCCGGAAGATCTGGCGGCCGGGTACAGCCACGCCGACGATTACCGGATGAGCGCCGCCGGCTACGCCGAGCATGTCGTGCGGATGTTCATGAATTGGCACGAACACGAGGAAGTGAAAGCCGGCCGCTGGCCGGAGCGGGTGGAGGAAGCCCTCGGCTGGGACCGGAGGTTCCGATACCCGCTGTCCCGCGAGGATGCGGAGAAGCTGCGCGACTATTTCTTCGACGTCTACGCGCCAAGCCGCGATCCGCGCAACCGGCTGAGAGCGTTCGAAGGTTTCGTCCTCGAGGGGCCGGAGTATCTCACGGTGTTCCGGGGAGATACGGGCAAAGAGCTGCAGACGATCCGCTACAAGCCCGGCCGGCACGACGACGGCCTCATGTGGGGCGACTATGCCTGGCGCCGGATCGAGCCGGGCAACCGGGTCGACCGGTTCCTCGCCGCCGTCGCCTATCTGGACGGCGTCCGGCCGTACGCCGTGTTCGCCAGGGGCTACTACACGCGCGCCGCGGTCGTCGCTTACCGTTGGGACGGCCGGCAGCTCCACGAGCATTGGAGCATCGACAGCGGCTGGGTGCCGATGGACAATCCGTTCGGCGACACGCTGCACGCGGAGGACGGGCTCGATCCGGCATACGGCGCGCTGGCGGGACAGGGCGCCCACTGGCTCGCCGTGGCCGACGTCGACGGCGACGGCTGCCAGGAGCTCGTCTACGGCGCGGCGACGATCGACCATGACGGCACGCTGCTGTATGTATCGAGGGGACGAATGCCGCCGGAGAGCGCCGCGCCGGGAAGGCTTGTCAAGCTCGGCCACGGCGACGCGCTCCACGTCGCGGACATCGACCCCGACCGGCCGGGACTGGAGATTTTCATGGTGCACGAAGGCGGGCGGCACGTCCCGTACGGCTTCGCGCTGCGCGATGCGGCGACCGGCGAAGTGCTGTTCGGCGAGCCCGCCGAAGGCGACGTCGGCCGCGGCATGGTCGGCCAGGTCGACCCGGCCCGCCGCGGCCTGCAGGTGTGGGCGTCCGCCGATCACGCCGGGAAAGAACCGTTCGGCCTCATGACCTGCCGCGGCGAGCGCATCGACCGCCGCGCGCCGGGGACCAACATGAACATCCGCTGGGCGGCCGACATGACGACGCAGATCATCTCCGGCATCTTCGAGGAGCCGGCGTCCATCGAAGACTGGCGGCGGGGGCGGTTGCTGACGGCGTACGGCTGCCGCACGAACAACGGCACGAAGGGCAATCCGTGCCTCGTCGCCGATCTGTTCGGCGACTGGCGGGAGGAATTGGCCGTGCGCACGGCGGACAGCTCGGCGATCCGCATCTACACGAGCACCGAGCCGACCGGCCGCAAGATGTACACGCTGATGCACGATCCGCAGTATCGGGTCGGCATTGCCAACCAGAACGTGGTGTACAACCAGCCGGCGTATCCGGGCTTCTACTTTGCGTCGGACATCGACTGGGCGAAGGTGCCGATCCCGGACATCCGCACGCCGCGCGTTCCGCAAACGGGCCTCGACGGGCTCGAGGTGCCCGACGGGGCGGTGGCGCGAACCGAGGGCGGGAACATCCGCCCGGCGCAAGACGCCAACCCCTCCGGCAGGGAGGTGACGGCCGGATGAAACGAGCCGCGGCCATGACGCAAACCGGCGCCTCGCAGGCCGCCGTCCGGACCGGCGGATCGACGCGATGGGGCCGGCTGTGGAAGAACCGCTGGCTGTATGTGCTGCTCGCGCCGGGACTGCTCTATTTTCTCGTCTTCAAATACGTGCCGATGTGGGGCGTGCTGCTCGCATTCCAGAACTTCTCGCCGTTCCACGGTTTCTGGAAGAGCGAATGGGTCGGTTTCGAGCACTTCAGGGTCTTTTTCACGAATCCGGAATTTTTCATGCTGCTTCGAAACTCGCTCATCCTGTCGCTGTACAACCTGATCTTTTTCTTCCCGGCCCCGATCATCCTGGCGCTCCTGCTCAACGAAGTGCGCATCGCGCTGTTCAAGCGGACGATCCAGACGCTCGTCTACGTGCCGCACTTCATCTCGATGGTCATTGTCGCCAGCCTCACGTATGTCTTCCTGACGACGGAGGGGGGCCTCGTCAACGAGCTGCTGGACAAATATTTCGGCTTCAAGATCAGCTTCCTGACGGAACCGGAATGGTTCCGGCCGATCATCGTCCTGCAGACGATCTGGAAGGAATGCGGCTTCGGCACAATCATTTTCCTCGCCGCGCTGGCCAGCGTCGACGTCGAGCAATACGAGGCCGCGATCATCGACGGGGCGAACCGGTGGCGGCAGATATGGCACATCACGCTGCCGGCGATGCGCAGCACGATCGTCATCCTGCTCATCCTGCGCATGGGCGACGTGCTCGACAACGGCTTCGAACAGATCTACCTGCTGCTCAACCCGCTGAACCGGGAAGTGGCGGAAGTGTTCGACACCTACGTGTATTTCATGGGCATCACCCAGGGCGCGTTCAGCTACAGCACGGCGGTCGGCCTGTTCAAGGCGGTCGTCGGCATCATTCTCGTCGTCGGGGCGAACTGGACGGCCAAAAAATTCGGCCAGTCCGGCATCTACTGAGGCGGCGAAGGCGGAGGCGCATGAACGATGAGATATTACCGCACCGTGCCCGGAACGATTTTCGACATCTGCAACTATCTGTTCCTCAGCCTGTTCGCGCTCGCGTGCATCCTGCCGTTCATTTACGTCTTTGCCGGCTCGTTCGCCTCGGACGTGGAGCTGACCAGGCGGGCGTTTTTCCTCATCCCGCAGACGTTCACCACCGCCGCGTACGAGTACATCTTTTCGACGGCCACCATCGTGCGCAGCATCGGCGTTTCCATCTACGTCACGACCGTCGGGACGCTCATCAACCTGTTTTTCACCGTGACGATGGCGTACGCGCTTTCGAAGCGGCATCTGGCCGGGCGCAACTTCGTCCTTAACCTGGTGGTTTTTTCGATGCTGTTCAGCGGCGGCATGATTCCGACCTATCTGCTCGTCCGCGAGCTGCACCTGCTGGACACGTACTGGGCGCTCATGCTGCCCGGCGCGATCAGCGCGTTCAATCTGATCATCGTCAAAAACTTCTTCCAGGAGTTCCCGACGGAGCTGGAGGAAGCAGCCAGGATCGACGGCTGTTCCGATCTCGGCGTGCTTTGGCGCATCGTCCTGCCGCTGTCGGCCCCGGTGCTGGCGACGTTCACGCTGTTCTATGCGGTCGGCCACTGGAACAACTTCTATTCGGCCTTGCTTTACATCAACGAGCCGGCGAAATGGCCGCTGCAGGTCGTCCTGCGCCAGATCGTCATGCTGTCCCAGATGGCGGCCGGCGATCTGAACGCGATGGACCCGAACTTCGAGAAGCCGCCGGACCAGTCGATCAAACTGGCGGTCATCGTCGTCGGCACGCTGCCCATTCTGCTCGTCTATCCGTTCCTGCAGCGACATTTTGCGAAGGGCGTATTGCTCGGGTCGGTCAAAGGGTAACGGATATGCGATACAAAATCCGCATGCATCCATCAAAAGGAGGTTTTTGCGCATGAACAAAGCCAAAAAATGGGCTCTCATTCTGACGGCATGGCTGCTGGCGCTCGGCATGCTGTCCGCCTGCGCCGGCGGCAAGAGCGGCGGGGGAGGGGGTACCGAAGGCGGCGCCAGCCCGGGCGGCAGCCCGTCAAGTCCGGCCAGCTCCGGCGCCGGGGCGAGCCCGGAGGCGAGCGAACCGCCGCTGGAGATCAGCGTCATGCTGCCGATCTTCAAGACGAACTATCCGGGTGACGACAGCCCGGTGGTGCAGGAGATCAACAAGCGGGCGAACGTGAAGCTGCATCTCGAATGGGTGCCGAACGCGTCCTACACCGACAAGTTCAACATCACGCTGGCCTCCGGCAAACTCCCTTCGATCATCTACGTGCCGGACGTGAAGAACCCGAACTTCGTCAACGCGGTGAGGGCGGGCGCGTTCTGGGAAGTCGGCGAGAAGATGAAAAACTACAAGTACCTGTCCCAGGCGAACCCGGTCATCATGAAAAACTCCTCCATCGACGGCAAAAACTACGGTGTCTACCGCGGCCGCGCCCTCGGGCGCAACGGCATCAACTACCGCAAGGACTGGCTGGAGAACGTGGGGCTGGAGCCGCCGCAGACGATCGACGATTTCTACAACATGCTGAAGGCGTTCAAAGAGAAGGACCCGGACCAAAACGGCAAGGACGACACCTACGGCATGGTGCTCGTCAAGTGGACCGGCCAGTGGGCCAGCGGCTTCGACATCATCAAGCTGTGGTTCGGCGCGCCGAACAAGTGGGGCCTTGTCGACGGCCAGCTCGTGCCGGAGCATGAGACGCCGGAATATCTGGAAGCGCTCCGCTTCATGAGGAAACTGTATGAAGAAAAACTGATCAACCAGGACTTCCCCGTCTACGACTCCGCAAAATGGAACGATCCCGTGGTGAACGGCCAGGCCGGCGTCATCGTCGACGTCACCGACAACGCGGCGCGGCTCGACGAAGCGATCCACCGGGCGCTGGCCGCGGAGGGCAAGGACCAGCCGGACGTCCACTTCGTCGACAACATGATCGGCGTCGTCGGCAACCATGGCCTGCGGGCGCTGCCGACGTCCGGATTCGCCGGCATGCTGGCCATTCCGAAATCCACGGTCAAGACCGAGGCGGAGCTCGACCGGATCCTGGCGTTCCTCGACAAGATGAACGAGCCCGAGATGCAGACGCTGGCCAACTTCGGCATCGAGGGCGTCCATTACACCGTCGAAGACGGATACGCCGTACGGATCGACGACACGGTGAAGATCGAATCGGAAGTGGAAGGGCTCAACCAGCTGCTGCCGTTCATTCCGTATGACCGGGGGCTGATGGTCAAACAGACGCCGCTTCGCCAGAAGACGACGGAGCTGCAGCGCGAAGCCGAGAAATACGTGGTGGCCAACCCCGCCGAGCCGTTCATTTCCACGGTTTATTCGCAAAAGGGACAGCAGCTCGACAACATCATCAACGACGCCCGCATCAAATACATTGTCGGGCAGATCGACGAGGCGGAGCTGCTCCAGGCGTTCGACACATGGCGGAAATCGGGCGGCGACGATCTGGTGAAAGAGATGAACGACCTGTACGCCGCGGCAAACCGGTAAACCGGGCGGCAGACGTCGGAAGGGGGCCGCGTCCCTTGGGGGCGCGGCTTCTTTTGGACGGTTTCTGCCGGATGAAAACAAAACAACTCGGAAAATCATAGGATTTCCGCGGAAAAATGAACACTTCTGCCGGCCGGAATGCGATACGATCGTAAAAAAGACGCACCTGGAGCGGGACCGACGGAAAGGGAGCGGGGGATGGACGCGTGATGAAGCGGATCTTCAGCCTGCCGGCCCGGATGGCGCCCGGCGGAGGCCGTTTCTATCGGCGCAGCCTGATCATGCTTTTCGTCGTCGCGGGCGTGCCGGGGCTGATCATCGGTTCGCTCGTGTACGGGCTGACGGTGGGCCGCGTGGAGCGCGAGCTGCTGGACAACCATGTGCGCCAGATCGAGCAGCGTTCCGCCAATCTCGACAACCAGCTCGGCAATCTGGAGCTGCTGTTGTCCCACTGGGCGTTCGATCCGAGGTTCGACTGGCGCCTGCGGGAGACGGACTTCGTCCGCGAGTTCGACGTGACGCGGGAGCTGTCGCGGATGCTCGTGGCAATGCAGGGTTCGAACGCCATCGTGAAGTCGGCGGAGCTGTATGTGGGCGGGGAGCGTCCCGTTCTTCTTCACCCGGAATACATGGCGCCGGATGCGGCCACGGCGGAGCGCTATGAAGCGCTGGTCCGCTCCGGCAGCTTCACCTACTGGACGCATTGGGCGTTCGATCCCGCGCGGCCGGGTGCGCCCGAGCCGGCGCTGGTCCATCATATCCCCGCCGGCAGCCTGGAACCGTTCGGCGTGCTGGTGTTCCGTTTCGACCCGGAAAAGTTCGCGGATCTTCTGCGCACGCTCTCGCCCTACGACGAAGGCGAGACGTTCACCTGGGACCCGGGCGGCAGCTTCTATCTCTCGGCGAACGGCAGCGCCGCCGATTCGCCGTTCGTCCGCGCCCTGAAAGAGCGGGTCGAGGCGTCGGAGGCCGGGCGCGGCTCGTTCCTGACCGAATGGGAAGGGCAGACGTACGCCGTCTCCTACGGCTCGCTGTCGCGCATCGCGGACGACTGGCTTTATGTGTCCGCTTCGCCGATCGGCCGCATCACGGCGCCGGTCGTGTTCATCTCCAAGGTGATCATCCTGGTCAGCCTGGCCGCGCTCATGCTGGCGGCGATTCTCGCCTGGCTGGCTTCCATCCGCATCTATTCGCCGGTCAAGCGGCTTGTCGCGCTGTTCGGCGGCGGGCGCGCCGATCCGCCGGAAGACGAGTTCACGCTGATCGAACGGGAATGGCTCGACCTGAACCGCGAGCGGCTGGAGCTGCACCACCGGATCGCGGAGCAGCTGCCGTTCGTGAAGCACGGCTTCCTCCATCAACTGCTCCAGGGGCACCTGCACGCCTATTCGGAAGCGGACCTCCGGCGCCGCCTGGAGCGGCTGTTCCCGGGAACGGAGAGCTGCTCGTTCGTCGTCGTCTACGTCCGGCTCATCGGTCTGCTCGGCGGCGAGGGGAAATTCCGGGACGGGGACGAAGGGCTCGTCTCCTTCGCCGCGGCCAATCTGCTCGAAGAGCTGGCCGCGCCGCGCTTTGCCCGCAGCGAGACGATCCATTTCCACGACATGTCGGCGGGCGTGCTGCTGTTCATGCCGCCCGACGCTTCCGGCGCGGACGGGATCGAAGCGTTCTGCGGCGAGGCGGCGGCGCGGATCCAGCGCATGCTGCATCTGCACGCGGTGTTCGCCTTCGGCGAGCCGCTGCCGCGCATCAAGGACGTGCCGCTCGCCTTCGAGCGGGCGAAGCAGGCGGCCGGCCGGCGCCTGCTCGACAACGTGAACCAGATCATCCGCCTGGAGCGGGAGATGGCGGACGAGGATGCGGCCGCCGAGCTGCGCTACTCGTTCGCCCTCGAGCGCGAGCTGCTCCACGCGCTGCGCATCGGCGACGCGGACGGCGCCCGCGCGCATCTGGAGGCGTTCCTCGCTTCGCTGTGCGACGGCGGCGCGAAGGAGATCGACGTCCAGCAGGGCATGCTGCAGCTGCTCGGCCAGGTGCTGCATGCGATGATGACTTCGGGCTTCCACCCGCACCGCCTGTACGGCGGGGCGAATCTGTACGCCGAACTGTCCCGGCTCTGGGAGCCGAAACGGATGCTGCACTGGTTCCGCAGCCGGGTGTTCGCGCCGTATTTCAGCGAATGGGAGGCCCGCTCGGACAACCGCGTGAAGCGGCTGGCCGAGCAGGCGGCCGAATATTTGCAGCGCAATTACATGCGCGACGACATTTCGCTCGAGAACTGCGCGGACGCGCTCGGCACCAGCCCTTACGTCCTGAGCAAGGCGTTCAAGGCGGCGACGGGCACGAATTTCATCGACTATCTGACCGGGCTGAGGCTGGAGAAGGCGAAGCAGCTGCTGCGCGAATCGGAGCTCAAGATTCACGACGTGGCAGGCATGGTGGGCTATCAGCACAGCTATTTCAACCGGATTTTCAAAAAGCTCGAGGGCATGACGCCGACGCTGTACCGCGAGCGGAGCCGGAATGCCTGAAAATGGGGGCTTCTTGAACGGATGACGTCTCACGTGGAACCTTTGCCGCCGCTGTTGTCCCTCGACATCCGCGCCGCCGGTCCGCGCTGCCGGCTCCTGCTTGGCGATCTGGACGGGGACGGGCGGATGGAGCTGGTGCTGGTGCAGCCGGACAACCGGCAGGACGTGCGCTATATTCCCCACCAGGTGGGGGCGCTCACGGCCTTCGACCTGGACGGCCGGCTGCTGTGGCAGGTGGGGCGGCCCAGCCAGGACGCGGGCGGGCCGGGTTCGGACTATCCGGCGCAAATCGCCGACTGCGACGGCGACGGGCGGCTCGAGGCGCTGTGCGTCATGGACGGGCGGCTGCTCGTGCTGGACGGACGAAGCGGCCGCCCGAAGGCGAGCCTGCCCTTGCCCGCGCCGCACGCCCACGACTGCATCATCCCCGCGGACCTCGGCGGACGGGGCTATAGCGGCGAATGGCTGCTGAAGGACCGGTACCGGAACGTCTGGGCGGTGGACTTGAGCGGCCGTGTCCTGTGGCACCACGAGGGCAATCCGGGACATTACCCGTGGGTGTTCGATTTCGACGGTGACGGCCGGGACGAGGTGATGGCCGGCTACACGCTGCTCGATCACGACGGGCGGCCGCTGTGGACGTGCGAGGGGCTTACGGAGCACGCCGACTGCATCTGGGTCGGCGATGTGAACGGCGACGGAGAGCCGGAGATCGCCATCGGCGGCAGCGCCGTCGTCCTTTGTGACCGGCACGGCCGCGAGCTGTGGCGTTACGAAGGCGCCGTCGAGCCGCAGCATCTGGCGATCGGCCGGTTCCGCCCGGAGCTGCCGGATCTCCAGATCGCGGGCGTGGACCGGATCGTGCGGGAAGACGACGGACGCGGCCGCACGGGGCGGGACGCGCTGTTTCTGCTCGACCGCGCAGGGCGCCTGCTCTGGAAGGAAGAGCGCCGGACGCCGGGCTGGCTGACGATCATGGAGCCGCTCGGGGGCTGGACGGAAGACGCGCCGGACTATATGCTTGCGTACAGGCGCGGCGGCGGGGTGCCGCCGGCGCTGTACGACGGCCATGGCCGGGTCGTCGCCGCCTTCCCGCTGGACGGCTATGCCGCCCACGCGGATCTGGCCGGCACCGGCCTCACGCAGGTGATCCTGTACAATGACGAGACGGTGGCCGTATACGGAAGCAGGGAAGTCCGGCTGCACGCCCGGCCGGGAGCCGGGCCGCTGCCCCAGCCGAAGCGGCTTTCCCACTCCACGCTCTATCCCGGAGGAGAAGTTTGACATGTCCGATTTCCAACCGTTCACGCTGTTTCTGGCGGGTGACTCGACCGTGGCCGACCAGCCGGCCGACGTCCATCCCCTGACCGGATGGGGCCAGATGCTGCATCGTTTCGTCCCGGAAGGGTGCAGGGTGTCCAACCACGCGATGTCCGGCCGCAGCTCCCTCAGTTTCATTTTCGAGGGACGGCTGGATGCCCTGCTGAAGGAGGCCGTGCCGGGCGATGTCCTGATCGTCCAGTTCGGCCACAACGACGAGAAAATCGAGGACCCGACCCGGTACACCGACCCGGAAGTGGCGTTCCCGGCGATGCTTCGCCGCTACATCGAAGCCGCGCGTCTGCGCGGCATGCGGCCGATCCTCGCGACGCCGGTGCAGCGCCGGACGTTCGAAGCCAACGGCCGGCTGCGCGAGTCGCATGGCGCCTACCCGGATGCGGTGCGGAGGCTCGCCGCGGAGGAGCGAGTGCCGCTGATCGACCTGACGGTGAAGACGAAGGAACTCTACGAACAGCTTGGACCGGAGGAATCCAAGTCGCTGTTCATGCACGCGAGGCCGGGCGAATACCCGAATTACCCGGACGGTGCGGAGGACAACACCCATTTCAATGAGCTCGGCGCGCTGCGCGTGGCGGAAATTGTGGCGGAGGCGCTGGCGGAGCTGGGCATTATCCCGCGCGTGCGGCGGCCGGCGTGAAAAGCGGTCCGGTGCGCGGGACTTGCCGGGAGGCGGAAAACGGAATGCGCGGGGGCAGGAAAGCGGAAAAGACATGAAGGCAGAGAAGCCGCGAAGCAAAAAAAAGCGGGAAGGCGGGAAGGATTGTGCCCCCGCGGAGACGAAATGAACGGGGACGCTTCTCATCGCACTACGAGCAGGAATGACCGGAGGGATAACAATGCCGAGAATCGTGCTCGCTTTTCCGGAAGGACGGCACAAGGCGCTGACGATGAGCTACGACGACGGGCGGGAAGCGGACAGGAGGCTTGTTCGCATTTTCAATGAATACGGCATCAAGGGGACCTTCCACCTGAACGGCGGGCTGCTCGGCACGGACGGGCGGATCGGCGCCGGGGAAGCCAAGTCCCTGTATGCCGGGCACGAGATCGCGGCGCACACGCTGACCCATCCGACGATCGCGCGCTGCCCGCCGGAGACGATCGTCCACGAGATCATGGAAGACCGCAGGCGGCTGGAGGCGATCACCGGCGCACCGGTGCGCGGGCTCTCCTATCCGAACGGCTCGTACAACCGCCAGATCAAGGCGATGCTGCCCCATCTCGGCATCGCCTATTCGCGCGTCGTGCCCTCCTCCGGCGGATTCGGCATGCCGGACGACTGGTACGAGTGGATGGCGACGTGCCACCACAACGACCGGCTGATGGAACGGGCGGAGCAGTTTGTCGGTTTGCACAAACGGCAATATCTGTATCTGATGTACGTGTGGGGGCACAGCTACGAATTTGACAACGACGGCAACTGGGAGCTCATCGAGTCGTTTTGCAAGTTCATCGGCGGCCGTCCGGACATCTGGTACGCGACGAATATCGAGATCTTCGACTACGTGCAGGCGTTCGAACGGCTGCAGTTTTCGGCGGACTGCCGCATCGTGCGCAACCCGAATGCGTCGTCCGTCTGGCTGTACGCCGACGACCGGCTGGTCGAGGTGCCCGGCGGGGCCGTGGTGGCGCTCTGAAAAGGCACCGACCGGACGAAGCAGATGATATACTGCATTTTGTGCAAAGCCCCCTGATCCCATTGGACACTCCAAGCGCCGTGCAGGCTTACGACGTCGCCCACGACGGTGCCGATGCCTGTCTTCCGAATTCAAAAATGATCATATATTGCGTTGGGCGGGAAAACGTTATATACTACGTGTGAAAACAACTGGTATAGACAACTACTTGTGTAAACCTTCCTGGGAGGTTTGTACATGCCTGAAGACGCAAAAAAGTGGAATGTTGACAGAAACAGCGTCATTCCACTTTATTACCAGCTCAAAGAATTCATAAAAGATCAAATCCAGAGCGGCGTTTACAAAATCAACGAGGTCATCCCTTCAGAGCGGGAGTTGTCTGAACAGTTCGAGATAAATCGGTTAACCGTCCGGCAGACCATCAATGAACTTGTCAATGAAGGATTCCTGTACAGGCGGAGGGGCATCGGCACGTTCGTATCCGCGCCGAAGATTGAACAACCGTTGACCCGGCTGACCAATTTTTCGAATGATATGCTGAGCCGCGGCATTGTTCCCGGCGCAAGGGTCATTTCCATGCAGGTAATCCCGGCGGATCAATACATGGCTTCCAAACTTCAAATCGACCCCGGTGAAGAAGTGCTGCAACTGGTGCGGCTGCGGACGGCTGAAGGCGAACCGATGGCGCTGGAAAACAGCTGTCTAGTTTACGAACATACCAAAGCGCTTTACGGCATGGACATGGAAAACAAATCGCTTTATCAAATGATCGAAAATGTTTGCGGCATCCGGTTCGTCAGGGCCCTGCAAACGATCGAAATCGGAATGATCAAGGCCGAGGAGGCCAAAATACTGGGGATCGATGCGCGGGATCCGGTGATGAAAATCGAACGGATCACCTACGCGGAGAACATCGAAAAGCCTGTCGAATTTGTCCGTTCTTTCTACAGGGCGGATCGTTACAAATTCATCATCGAGATGAAAGTATGACGACCACGCAAAAAACAAATGATATGACTATACACCAATCTGCGCATCGGAGGTCATCGGCATGAGCAATTATCTGAAGCTGTCGTTCGAAATCTGGCCCAACATGCCCTGGGGACGCCTGGAAATCGCCGGGCCTGCATGGAATTCCTGGGGAGACAAGTCCATCGAATGGTGCATCCGCCGGATCGCGTCGTACGGGTATGAAGGCTTTGACGTCGTGTATCCGAAAATCCAGGAAATTCGCCCGCATGAATATGCGGACGAAGTGAGAAAAATCCGGAAAGCGATGGAAGAAACCGGCCTCGAGTTCTCGTCCATCGGTTGCCACACGACGTTTGTATCCCCGCGGTATTTTGACCGGGAAGCCGGCATCGCCAAATTCAAGCGGGCCATCGATGCGGCGGCGGACATGGGGGCGGGAACCGTTGTGACGCTGGTCGGAGACGGTTATTACGACCCGCCGCTCTACAACCTCATCACCCGGAAAGAAGCCTGGCATCAGGTGGTGACGGCCACAAGGGAAGTTGCCGACTACGCGCGCCAGAAAAACGTGGACGTCAGCATTGAATTGATTCAGGGCACCATCATCAACAATGTCGACGACATGCTGAAATTATTTGAACTGGTGGATCGGCCGAACGTGTATGCGTGCGTTGACGTCGGAACGTTCTACACGACGGTCAAACCGAAGATGCCGATCAAAGAGGCCATCCGCAAACTGGGAGATCGGATCCGCCTGACGCACGTGAAGGACGAAGTCGGTTTCCCCAACATCATGCAATCCCAGCACGTGTGGTTTGGCGCCGGTTATGTCGATTTCCGGGAAATGGCCGAGGCGCTCAAGGAAGTTGGCTACAAGCATTTCAATGCGGTAGAGTGGGAAGGCTTCCAGGTCGGCGGATTGTACGGGGTCGGCGACCCGTCCGGGGTAAGCTTCGGCGACTTTGACCGCGTGGCTGTGGAAGCCAAGGAATTCCTCGAAGAATTCGGATGGGGCAAACCGCATTGACGGAAGCCGTTTTCAGCGCCGTATCCGCCCATGAAATCGAAGATCTGCTCATGCGGCTCATTGAGATCGAGAGCCATGATGAGGTCCCGGGCAGGGAAGAAAAACTCGCCCGCCACATCCAGCAATGGTTTGCGGCAGAGGGCATCGATTGCCGGCTGCAAACCGCGGAGCAAGGCAGGCTGAATGTCATCGCCCGGCTGCCCGGGACCGGCTCCGGCAGTTCTCTCCTGCTGAACGGACACACCGACACCGTGCCCGGTTACGGAATGGCATCACCGTTCAAGCCGGTGAAACGGGACGGGCGGATTTACGGGCGTGGAGCCGCCGACATGAAAGGCGCCTTGGCCGTCATGATGCTGACGTTAGCAGCAATCAAAAGAAGTGGCTGCCAATTAAAGGGAGATCTCTTGTTTGCAGGCACGGCCGGCGAGGAGAGCTTCAGTCCGGGGGCGTGGGCGTTGGCCCGCAGCGGGTTGAGGGTGGACGGCGTCATTGTCGGAGAGCCGACGAACATGAGGGTCGGGGTGGCCCACAAGGGCGTCGCATGGTACGAAGCCGAGTTTCAGGGAGTTCCGGTTCACGGCAGCACACCGAAACAGGGAGTCAACGCCATTTATCGGGCCGTGCGTTGGATCCATCATCTGCTGGACCGCTATATTCCTTCGTTGGACGAAAGGGTCCACCCCCTGCTCGGGACGCCCACGCTGAATATCGGCGTGATCGAAGGGGGCACCAGACCGGTGATCGTTCCGGGACGGTGCGTCGTGCGATTCGAACGACGGTTGCTGCCCGGGGAAACGGCCGAGACCGTCCTGGAAGAGTTGAGGCAAACGCTGGATGAAGTCCGGGATGTCCATCCGGATTTTGACGGCGCCATTCGGCAAATGGACAACTTCCGCGGCGTTCCCCACGGTCCGCTGGAATCGGCCGCGGGCGGACGTCTGGTGCGCGCCCTGGTGCAGGCTTTCAAAGCCGAATTCGGCGAACGCGCCGATGCCGGTCCCGTCGGTTTGCAATACTGGACGGACGGAGCGTTGCTCAAAGCTTTGAGCGAGGAAACCGTCGTTTGTGGTCCGGGCGACATCCGGCAGGCCCATTCGGATGACGAATTCATTGAAATTTCTCAACTCCGCTCGGCGTTCCGGATATACGCAAGAACTGCGCTGGCGATATGCAGCGAATAGAAGGCAGGGGTGCGGATTGCAATCGTTCTCGGTTGTCTGCACGGCCTGCGGGGATGTGCAGAATGTTGGGGCCGTCTACCGGTGCAGACGTTGCGGAGGAATCCTGGAAATCGCATTGGATTACGAACGAATTTTTGCCGCCGTGACTTTCGATGAAATGGCGGCAAGGAAAGTCCCCGGCATTTGGAAATACCGCGAGTTGCTTCCTGCAGATCCGGAAGCGGAGCCCGTCACCCTGGGGGAAGGCGACACGCCCCTCCTGGAGGCCGGAAATCTGAAAAAATTGGGGAAACTACCCAATGTGCTGCTGAAAAACGAAACGGTCAATCCGACGTTGTCTTTCAAGGACCGGCCGATGTCGGTCGCATTGACGGTGGCCGGACAATTGGGCATGCGGGAAGTGGTTTGCGCTTCGACAGGAAACACAGGCGTCGCCGCTTCCGCCTATGCCGCCCGGGCGGGGCTGGCATGCACGGTCTACGCGCCCGTTGCCACGCCCCGTGAAAAACTGGCGGTCATGGAAAGTTACGGGGCAGTGCTCCGGATGATCGACGGCACGTTCAGCGATGCCTATGCCGTCGCCCATTCCGATGCCCTGGATCGGGGCGCGTTTAATCTTACGTCAACCTATCTGAATCCATATATGGTCGAAGGGGACAAGACGCTGGCCTATGAAATCGTGGTGCAGTATGGGGGTGTTCCCGACTGGATCATCGTCCCGATCGGTGCGGGACCGCTTTTGGCCGGATGCTTCAAAGGATTCCGGGAAATGAAGGAAGCCGGATTCATTGATCGGATTCCCCGGATGGCCGGCGTTCAGGCGGCCGGCTGCGCACCCATCGTCCGGGCATTCGAAGCCGGGAAACGCGATGTGGATCCGTGGACGGATCCCATTGAGACCAAGGCTTCCGGCATCGCCGATCCGCTTTCGACCTATCCCGAAGACGGCACGCGCACACTGTCCATCATTCGGGAATCCGGTGGTGCAGCCATCGAAGTGGAAGAAGAGCGGCTGTTCCACTGGCGCAGGCGGTTGGCCGAAACGGAAGGCCTTTTGGCCGAACTGTCTTCCGCCACCGCCGTTGCGGCGGCCGAAATCATGGTCGAAAGGCGTATCGTTTCCCGGGAAGAAACCGTCGTTTCGGTTGTTACCGGTCATGGCCTGAAGGATATGACCGTAACAATAACAACTTGAAGGGAGATGCAAGAATGAAGCGAAAAAGATGGGTCTTGCTGTTGGCGCTGGTGTTTTCGCTGCAGGTGATCCTTGCCGCCTGTTCGGGAAACAACAACAGCGGCGGTTCCGGCGAAAGCCAACAGCCGAGCAACGGCGGGCAAAGCCCCTCCGGCGACGTGGTGGAAATCGTCATGTGGCACATGGAAGAACCGCCGAACCGCGTGCAGCGGTTCCAGGAAATCGCGGATGCCTTCAACGCCGCCAATCCGGACATCCGCGTGATTCCGCAGGTGCAAAGCTGGGGCGACGCCTATACCCGGTTCCCGGCCGCCATTCAGGCGGGCAGAGGTCCGGACCTCCTGTTCACGATTCCGGACTACACGACGCTGATCAACAGCCTCGGCGTGACCCAGCCGGTGGACGACATCGTGGCCGATTTGGATGCCAAGCACAAGTTCCTGGAAGCTGCTCTGACGCCGTATCAATATGACGGCCACACGTGGGCGGTGCCGCTTTATGGCATGGTTCAGGTGCTCTGGTACCGCAAGGACATCCTGGATGAAGCCGGCATCGAGCCGCCCAAAAACTGGGATGACTTGAAGGCTGCCGTTGAAACTCTGACGACGAAAGACCGCTATGGCATTGCCCTTCCCGCTTCCAGGTCGTTGGCCACCGACCAGGTGATCTACACCTTCATGATCACGTCGGGCGCCAAAGACATCATCGACGAGAACAACAACGTGACGTTCAACAACGAAAAAACCGTGCGGGCGTATCAGATGTATGCCGATTTGCTCAAATTTTCGCCGCCGGACAGCAACACCTATCAATGGGGCGAACCGCAGGCGCAATTCAATGCCGGCAAGGCCGCCATGGCCATCGAAAAAGGCCAATATCTCTCGGTGTTTGAGGAAGAATCCGGAAGACCGGCCAGCGATCTCGGCGTCATCCCGATGCCGGTAGCCGACGGCGGAGAAGAAGGCAGCATCTATTATTCCAACGGGGTCATGGTGCTGACGGACGATCCCGCGAAAAAAGAGGCCATCAAGAAGTTCCTCGACTACCTGCTTGAACCCGAAACCTACGGGAAATTCCTCAATGCGGAACCCGGATTGTTCCTGCCGGTCACGGAGACGGGCAGCAATGCGGACAGCTTCTGGAACGATCCGGTCATCCAGAAATACAAATCCCAGGTGGACGTGCTGCTTGAGGCTTCCGCAAAAGGCCAGCTGTTTGGATTTACCAAAGGCGTCTCCCAAAAGATCGGGCAAATTTCCGGGCCGAATTATCTGTCTCAGGTGCTTGAACAGATCACCGTCAACGGCATGTCGCCGGCCGACGCGGTTGCCTGGGGTCAGCAGCAAATGGAAAATGCCGTCAAGTGAGCGCGAGCATTTGACGCAAAAGGCGGGTCCCCAAAGCCCGCCTTTTCTTTCAACCCAAGTCGGGAGTGAATCGGCGTGGAAGCATTGGGTAAAGGGAAACTTTTCAACAAAGCGCTGCCCTATCTGCTTGTGACCCCGATTGTGGCGTGGCTGGTGATCACCATCATCGTGCCGCTTATCAACGTGGTGAAGGAAAGCTTCTACAGTACGGGATTCGTGGGCACGAAGGGCGCTTTCGTGGGTTTTGAGAATTACCAGAACACGATTCTTTCATCCACTTACTGGAATGCATGGGGCAAAAGCCTGGTCTGGGTGCTGGGCAATGCGGTCCTGCAATCCATCCTGGCTTTCGGCATCGCGCTGCTCTTGAACCGAAAGACCCGCTTCAATGAATTTGCCCGGACGTGGATGATCATTCCCTGGGTGATTCCGACCATCGTGGTCGTGATCATGTGGCAATGGATTTTAAACGGCTCCTACGGCATTTTCAATCATCTTTTGCAGACTCTTCATCTGATCGAACAACCGGTCAATTTGATCGGCCACAGTTTCTGGTCACTGCCGATGGTCATTTTCATCAACACATGGCACTGGTTTCCCTTTATGGCGGTGATCATTCTCGCCGGCATGTCGACCATTGACGAGGAGATCTACGAAGCCGCCGCCATCGACGGCGTCAATGCCTGGCAGAAGTTCTGGAAGATTACGTTTCCGTCCCTCGGCAAGGTCACGTTTGCCCTTGGTCTGGTCGGCACCCTCTGGTCCTTCAACATTTTTGACACCATCTATTTCCTGACCCAGGGCGGTCCGGCGGGAAAGACCACGACCATTCCGGTGCTGATTTACCAGCAGGCGTTTGAATCCTACCGTCTCGGCCAGGCGTCCGCAACATCCATCGTGACGGCACTGATTCTGATCGTCTACGCCTATTTCTTCATCAAATATCTCGGGCCGAAAGACGAATAGGCGGTGAGGACATGAAAGTTTTCCGCTACGTGATTGGCATTCTGCTCACGCTCCTGATCGTGTTTCCGTTTTATTGGATCATCGTGTCATCGCTGAAACCCGCCGATCAAATTTTGCAGCCGGATCTGTTTCCGAAGTCGGTCACGCTGGAACATTACCGGCAGCTGTTTACGCAAACATCCTTCCTGACGAACATGAAAAACAGCATCATCGTGTCGATTTGTTCCATGATCGTAAACGTACTGGTCGTCGTGCCGGCGGGGTTCGCCTTGTATCGCATGAGATTTCCGGGCCGCAAGCTGATCAGCCGGCTGATTCTGGCGACGTACATTTTCCCTGGAATCCTTCTGCTTGTGCCGGTTTATCAGATGATGGCGTCGTTGGACCTGGTGGATTCGCTGTTGAGCCTTATTATCATCAACGTGACATTTTCAGCGCCTTTTTCGATATGGCTCATGCACGGCTTTTTTGACTCCGTTCCGCTGGCCCTGGATGAGGCGGCTGCCGTGGACGGGGCAGGCCGGCTCCGGATTCTGAACCAGATCGTGCTTCCGCTCATTGTGCCCGGTATTGCCACCATTTCCATCTATTCGTTCATTATGGCCTGGACGGAGTTTGCCTTTGCGTCCGTCCTGATCGTGGATGACAAGCTTCGGACGCTGCCGATCGGGCTCAACGCCATCATGGGCCAATACACGGTGCGCTGGGGATGGACGACGTCCGGGGCTGTGCTCACGCTGCTTCCCGTCGCGATCTTCTTTGCTTTTGTTGGCAGGTACTTTGTGAAGGGCTTGACCCAGGGTGCCGTTAAATGACAGCAAAAATGTCGATGCAGACAGGATCGGGAGTGAGGAGCGTGCATGCGGAGAAGGTTCGCATCGGATTGATCGGAACGGGACGCTTCGGCCGACTGCACCTGCGGGTTCTGCAAGATATTCCCGGAGCCCGGGTGGTGGCCCTGTCCGACCTCAACCGGCAGGCATTGGAACAAACCGCCGCGGATTTCGGGGTGCCGGCTGCCGACTGTCACCCGGATCCCATGGAGCTGATCCGCCGGGATGACATCGACCTGGTCGATGTCGTCACGGACGAGAAATCCCACGGTGAGCTGGTGATGGCCGCGCTGAAGCATGGCAAGCATGTGATTGTCGAAAAACCGTTATGTGTGACCTACGGAGAAGCGTCCGAAATCGAGAAAGTCCAGGCGGCAGCGAACAGGCAGGTAATGGTTGGAAATATTTCGCGATTCAGTCAACCATATTACATGATCAAAAAATCGATTGACAATGGAACGCTGGGGAACGTGTTGTCCATCCGGGCCAAACGGAATTTCAGCCGCAGCTGGTTCAAAGCCTTCGGAAACCGGATCCATCCCGTGTACGAATCCGCCATTCACGACATCGACCTGATCCTCTGGTACGCGGGCGGAGCCCGTTGTACCCGCGTCGCGGCTTTTGAACGACGGGTGGAAGGCATGAAATTTCCGGAAATGGTTTCGGCCCTGCTGATGTTCGAAAACGGCCTGATCGCAACGCTGGACACCAGCTGGATGGTGCCGGCCGGATCGCCGCAAAATCTGGTGGACACGCTGGAATTGGACGGCTTGATCGACGCCCATATCGAAGTGGTTGGCGAGTCGGCAACGGCACAATACCAGCTGGCTCATGCCGGCTTTTCGATCTGGACGGACAAAGGCGTCCTGCACCCCGACACCACCCTGTGGCCGACCGGCCATCACGGGGTGAGCGGCGCGATCCGGGCGGAACTCGAGGATTTTGTGCGGGCGGCGGCCGAAAACAAACCGTCTGCCGTCATGCCGCTCCGGGAGGCGGTTCACGCGATCCGGATTGCGGATGCGATCGTGGACGCCGCCTCGCGGAATCAGGTGGTCGTCCTGGAATGACCCGGAGGCCCGACGGCGAAACCGGAACCCATCGGCGAATCGCCATGAAGAAAAATCGAAGGAGGACTCGTCTCCATGTCGATCGAGAAACGATTGGCCGAACTGAATCTGGTCATTCCGAAAGTGGAGCCGAGATTCAAATTCGTACCCGGCGTGCAGGTTGGAAATCTGCTGTTCATCTCCGGACAAACGCCCGAAATTGACGGCGTCATGCAGTATGCGGGACGTCTCGGCGAGGATCTGGATATTGAAACGGGAAAGAAAGCGGCCCGCCTCGCGGCATTGAATTGTCTGGGAGAAATCCGGGCGGTTCTGGGATCGCTCGATCGCGTGGAAAGGATCGTTCGCGTGATCGGCTATGTGCGGTCGGCAAAAAATTTCGGCGAACAACCGCTGGTGATCGACGGGGCATCGGAACTCCTGATTGAAATTTTTGGCGAAAGAGGCCGCCATGCCCGGGCGGCATTGGGAACAAGCGAACTGCCGTTCGGCGCGCCTGTCGAACTGGAAATGGTCGTCCAGGTAAGGGAGAATTGATCCGATGAAACTGTGCGACGATGTTTATCTCGTGGCCAGCGGCTCGCTCGGGTTCGATTGGACCCATCCTTCGGACTGCAATGTTTACGCGGTGGAAACGGGAGAAGGCATCGTGCTGATCGACAGCGGGACCGGACTGTCGACGGAGGATATTCTAAAGCATTTGGGCGCCTACGGCTTTCGGCCGGAAGAGATCACTCACATTTTCCTGACCCATCTGCATGCGGACCACTCCGGCGGGGCGGCGGCGCTGAAAAGAATTACGGGCGCGAAAATCGTGGTGCTGGAACAGGCCGCCGGCGTCCTGGAGCTGGGCTGCGAGGAAGCCATCGAGCTTCCCCGGGCCCGAGAAGCCGGTTTCTATCCAAAAGATTACCGTTGGGAAGCGTGCCAAGCCGATGTGAAAATCCAGGATCGGGACAGCATGCGGATTGGCAAGTATCAGTTTCGGGCGTTTCACACGCCCGGCCATTCCGCTTTCGATACCTGTTTTTACCTGACCGGACAACATTCTGCCATGCTGTTCAGCGGCGATACCGTCATGTATGGCGGGAAAATTTCGATGCTGAACACGGCGGATTTTTCGCTGGGTCAGCTGGCGGCGAGCATGGAAACATTGTCCCGGCTTGAAGTGACGCGACTGTTTCCCGGTCACGGCCAGCCTGCTCTGAACCGCGGTTCTCAGCACATCGGCAAAGCCCATCGGATTTTCAGCAGCATGGGTGTGCCGCCCAGCATTGCCTGAAGACAGGGCAGTCAGCAGTCATTTCAGAAAGTCGGGAGGTTTTGGAGTCATCATGTTGGCAGAGGAATTTTACAACCAGATGATTGGGATCTTGGGAAAAGTCAGGGAAACCGAAATGCCGTCCATCATGCGGGCGGCCGAATGGATCGCCGATTCGATCGCCGCTGACGGCCTCGTGCATTTGTTCGGCTGCGGACATTCCCACTTGTTGGCGGAAGACATTTTTTATCGGGCCGGCGGATTGGTGCCCGTGAATGCGATTTTGGAAAGCAGTGTCATGCTGCATGAAGGGGCGGTCAAAAGCTCCAGGGTGGAGCGCCTGAGCGGTTATGCGGAGTTGATTCTCGACAATTACGCGGTCAAACCCGGCGAAGTGCTGATCATCATTTCGAATTCCGGCATCAACAGCCTTCCCGTCGAAATGGCCATGGCGGCAAAATCGAAGGGACTCCGCGTGGTTGCCGTCAGCTCCGAAGCCTACGAGAATGCCCAATCCCGGCATCCTTCCGGCAAAAAGCTGAAGGATGTGGCGGATCTTGTCATCCATAATCACATTCCGTACGGCGACGCCCTCGTCCAATTGCCCGAATCGCCGGCCAGAATGGCTTCCGGGTCCACCATTGCGGGAAGTCTGATCCTGCACATGCTCATGGTGACCGTGGCGGAACGGCTGATTGAAAAGGGATTGAAGCCTCCGGTCTTCGTGAGCGGCAACATTCCCGGCGGTCTCGAGCAAAACCAGGCCTACATCGAGAAATACCGCGGACGCATCAAACATTTGTGATCTTTGCTGAGGGAGGGCCGGCCGTGAATCGGACACCCTTTGTCATGGGAATCGATGTCGGAACCACCGCGGTGAAAGTTGCCGCCGTCTCGGCAGAAGGAAACGTGGCGGCCGCGTCATCCATGGCTTACGGCACGGTTTCGCCGAGACCGGGATGGGTGGAGCAGGATCCTGACGTGTGGTGGGATTCGACGGTTCGTGCCGTCAGGGAATGCCTGGAAAAGCTTCCGTCCGGACGGATTGAAGCCGTCTCGTTTTCGGGCCACATGAGCGCCACGGTCCTGGTCGGCCGCGACGGTGTTCCGGTGATGCCCAGCATCCTTATCGCCGACACCCGATCCCGCGACGAGACCGAATGGCTGAGGCAAAACATGATGGCGCGCATTCTGGAGATGACGGGAAACGAGCCGCTGGACGCATTTTCATTGCCGAAATTGATGTGGATCCGGCGACACCGGCCCGAGGTTCTGGAACGTGCTTCCGCCTTTTTGTTTCCGAAAGATTACATCCGGTTCCGCATGTGCGGGGAAATTTGCACGGATTACACGGATGCGGGCAACAGCCAGTTGTTTCATTTTGCGAAGAAGCGTTGGGAAGCGGATCTCGCGGAAGAGCTTGGCCTGGATTCCCGGTTGTTGCCCCCGCTTTTTCCTTCCGCTTCCGTCGTCGGCCGCGTCAGCCGGGAAGCGGCCGGGCTGACGGGTCTTGCCGAAGGAACACCGGTCGTTGCGGGAGCGGCGGACATGGCTTGCAGCCAGCTCGGCACGGGCGCCTTCAAGGAAGGCATCATGGCTGTCACGTTGAGCACTTCCGCACAGGTCGTCATGCGCGTGCCGACGGTGGGCACAAAGTCCGCCGGCAAAATCACCTTTCATCCGTCGGCCATACCCGGCACCTATTACGCCATGGGGTCGATCTTCACGGGCGGGCTTGGCGTGGAATGGGGGTACAGGCTGCTTGCGGGCAAAGAAAAATTGGAAGCTGCGGATTTTCAAAAGATCAACGAATGGAGCGACCGGATGCGGGAAATTCCTGCCGGCAGCGGCGGGGTGCTGTTCCTGCCGTTTTTGACCGGAAGCGGGACGCCCCATTTTGATTCGCGGGACAAGGCCTCGTGGCTCGGGTTGTCGCTCGGGCAGGATGCCGCCCTCCTTTTGCATTCCGTCATGGAAGGCATTGCTTACAACATTCGGGAGAACGTGGAAGTTTTCGAGGACGAAGGACAGGAAATCCGCATCATTCACCTGGGGGGAGGCGGAAGCAAAAACCCGGTCTGGTGTCAGATCATCAGCAACGTACTCGGAAAGGATGTCCGGCTGCTGACGGTCCGGGACGCTTCCGTCATGGGAGCGGCGATGCTGGCGGGGGCCGGTGTGAATCTGTTCCCTTCCCTGGAAGAAGCGGCATCGCGCATGGTCGGGACGAGCAGCATCTACGTCTGCGACGGAGCGGCAGCCGGGACGTATGACATTCTGTACCGGCGCTATCGCCGGATCTATAGCGTCTTGAACGAATATTACCGGGAAGCAGCCGGCGGGGCCGGCTCCTCCGGCGAATGAAAAAAACAGGTCGGATATCCGGATGCACGAAGCGGGAGTCTATGACGGACTCCCGCTTTGCTTTGCTTCCAAAGACAATTCCCTTCCTCCGATCCAGACGCGCCGAAGTTCAAGGTCCGCGTCGAGCAGCAGGACGTCCGCACGCTTGCCGGGTGCAAGCGACCCCGTTTCATGATCGATGCCGATCTGCCGGGCGGGGTTGAGGCTCGCCATCCGGCTCGCGTCGGAGACGGACAAGCCGACCTTCCGGACCGCAAATCGAAAGGCATCGATCATCGTGAGCGTGCTGCCCGCGAGATTGCCGGTATCACGCAGCCGGGCGACGCCGCCGCGCATGACGACGGACAGGCCGCCGAGCTCGTATTCGCCGTCGGGCATGCCCGCGGCGGCCATCGCGTCGGTCACGAGGATAACTTTGCCGGGGCCCTTCGCGCGAACGAGCAGCTCCACGCCCGCGGGGTGGACGTGGTACCCGTCGGCGATGACCTCGGTCATGATCCGGTCATCGATCAGCACGGCGCCGACCGTTCCCGGTTCCCGGTGGTGGAAAGGACGCATGGCGTTGAAGGTATGGATGGCATGGCGCAGCCCCCGTTCGGCCGCGGCCCGGATGTCTGCCCAGGCGGCATCCGTATGCCCGCAGGCGGGAACAATTCCGAGTTCGTTCAGACGTTTGATGTATTCAAGGGCGCCTTCCGTTTCGGGTGCGAGCGTCTGGATTCTGATCAGCCCGGGCCAGCGCGCCGCCCAGTCATCCAGCCAATCCAGGCGCGGCGGCACGATGTAATCGGGGTTCTGCGCGCCTTTCCATTTGATGTTCACGAACGGCCCCTCGAGGTGTACGCCAAGAATCCGGGCATAAGGCATCGTTGAGGCCATGAACCGGCTTGCGGCCGCGAGCACCGCGTCCAGCCGCTCCTTCGGGGCGGTCAGCGTCGTGGCCAGCATGCCGGTTGTACCGTGGCAGGCATGAAAACGGGTGATGGCTTCGAAGCTCGCCTCGTCGGCATCCATGAAATCGCATCCCGCGCCGCCATGTACGTGCAGATCGATGAACCCCGGCAGCGCCCAGCCGCCCTCACCGTCCACTTCACGTGCGGAAGCCGCTTCGGGCGGCGGCGTCTCATCCGCCCCGCCCAGCGCCGCAATCCGGCCGTCCTTCAAGTACAGCCATCCGAAGAAAGGTTCCCTTTTTTCCGCCGCGATATTCGCGTTTACGATCAAAATGTCGTTCATGCGTCCCACGCCGTCCTTTCGCCCGACGCTGCCGCGTTCAGTACCGCCGGCGACAGCTCCGACGCCGCTTCCCGATCCAGCATCACGACAAGCTGCGGATGAGTCTGCAGCAACGAAGCGGGACACTCGGTCGTAACCGGCCCTTCCAGCGCCCGCCGCACGATATCCGCCTTGTCCTTTCCCTTGGCGATCAGCACGATGATCCGGGCCTTGAGAATCGTTCCGACGCCCATCGTGATCGCCTGCCTCGGCACTTCGTCGACAGAGCTGAAAAACCGCGCGTTCGCCCTTCTCGTCTTTTCCGCGAGATCGACGACGTGCGTACCGGCGATCAGCTCCGGTCCCGGCTCGTTGAAACCGATGTGGCCGTTGTGCCCGATGCCGAGCAGCTGCAGATCGATGCCGCCGGCTTCCTCGATGAGCGCGTCATATCGACGGCATTCCGCCGCAAGGTCGGAGGCGTTGCCGTTCGGCAGATGGGCGCGTTCGGGCGGCAGATCGATATGATTGAACAGATTCTGACGCATATAGGCATGATAGCTCTTCGGATGAACTTCCGAAAGACCGACGTACTCGTCAAGATTGAACGTGGTCGCCTGGCGGAAGCTGACAAGACCGTTGCGGTAATCCCCGATCAGCAGGCGGTAGACGCCAAGCGGCGTTTCGCCGGTCGCAAGACCGAGCACGGCGCTCGGCTTGATTCGGATCAACCCTCCGATAAGACCGGCGCAAGCCTCGTCCAGTTGTTCTCCCGATGCAAATACCTGGATGTTCAAGTGGTACGCACTCCTTGTCCTTGTCCTGGTTCGGCCATTAGGAGAATCCGATTGATTCTTCATCCGGTCTTATTATATCAAAAAACGACAAGGTCTTTATTTTGTCATATACAGGGTTTTGGGTACCCCCAACCAACGGAAAGGACGGGCATGAAAAAAGGCTGATTCGCTGGGCAATTCTCTCCATTTTGTTCATTGAAAGGGTTTTCCGGGCGCGGTGTCGAACAGATAGGAACCGGCAAACGCCGGGGATCCGGCATCACCGGGAGGAGACCGATGCGGCTTCGCTCGCTGTACGACAACCTGCTGATCAAAAACAAGGTGCTGTTCCTCGTTCTTCTGATTACGGTCCTTTCGGCCGCTTTCGGCTTCGCCGCCTTCCACACGGCGGCGAACGCCTACGAGACGAAGCTGTACGAAGAAGCGGCCGAAGTGCTCCATCTGGCTTCCACGACCATTGACAACGAGCTGAAAAAGATCGAGGATCTTTCGTTCTCCATCATGACCGACAACACCATCCAGGAGCATCTGCGCAGGGTGAAGGCCCAGGAGCCCGGCTACGAGCTGTACCAGCGGCGCGCGGACCTGCTTGACCGGCTTGTCGTGCTTGCCCAGGACCAGCCGTACATCGCTTCGATCCGGCTCGTCGACGCCACGGGCGTCGAACTGATCGCCGGCTACATCCCGCGGCAGAAGGAGGATGCGGGAGAGCTGACCCGGCACGCCGAGCTGGCGGAAGGCGGGAACCGGTGGCTGCCGGGTGCGCCGGGCGACGACCTCTTGACGAGCGTGCGGCTGATCCGGAACAAGGAGAATCTGCAGCTCGACCATCTCGGCCTGCTGGTCATCTACGTCAACATGCGGACGCTCGTCGACCGGTTCCTCGACCTGTCGGACAACCGGCTGTATTCCGTGTTCAAGGACGGCGAGCTTCTGCACGCCACCGGGGACGGCGGGGTGCCGGCGGAAGCGGAGGAGCGGTTCTCCGGGTCGAAAGGGTATGCCATTTTCGACTTCGACGGCCGCAAGCGTTTCGCCACCTGGTACCGTTCGCGGGACGGCGAATTCCTGCACGTCAACATGATTGATTTCGACCGGATCGCCCGCAAGACGGCTTCGATCCGCAGCGGCATGGTGGCGTTCTACGTCGTCATGGGCGCGCTGTTCCTGCTCATCGCCAGCCGGGCGGCGCGCGGCATCACCCGCCCGCTCGAGCGGTTGATCGAGAAGATGAAGCTGGTGCCCAAAAGCGGATTCGTGCTGCCGGTGACGGAGGAGGACCGGCAGCTGTCCCGCGACGAGACGGGCCAGATTCACCGCCATTTCCGCATCATGATCGAGAAAATCAATGAGCTCATCTCCGAAAACTACGAAAAACAGCTCCTCATCCGCGAAACGGAATACCGCGCGCTCCAGGCGCAGATCAACCCCCATTTCCTCTACAACACCCTCGACACCGTCGCCTGGATGGCGCGCATCAACAAGCAGCGCGACATTTCGCAGCTCGTCGAGTCGCTGGGCCGGCTGCTCCGCGCCATCATCGGCAAGCGGGAGACGCTCGTCAGGCTGTCCGACGAGCTCGAAATCCTGTCGCACTACGTGACGATCCAGCGGTTCCGGTTCGGCGACCGGCTGGAATTTCTGCTGGCCTGCGACGAAACGCTGAGGGACGCGCTCATCCCGAAGCTGACGATCCAGCCGCTGGTCGAGAACGCCGTCGTGCACGCGCTCGAAGCGACGGACGGCGTCTGTACCATCGAAGTGGACATCGGCCCGGCCGAATCCGGCATGGAGATCCGCGTGTGCGACGACGGCCCCGGCATCGACGAAGAGGTCGCCGCCGCGGTGAAGGCCGGCACCATGAAGCCGAAGGGATCCGGCATCGGCCTTGCCAACATCGAGGAGCGCCTCCGGCTCCTGTTCGGCGAGAACGCGGACCTTGTCGTGCAGCGCCGTCCGGAAGGCGGCACGGCGGTGACGATTCGGATGCCGGTCCGGCGGAAGGAGGAGACGGATGTATAGCGTGCTGCTCGTGGACGACGAGCGGATTATCCTCGAGGGGCTGTCCGTCGTCATCGACTGGGAGCGCCACGGCACGGCGCTCGCCGGCAAGGCGAAGAACGGCGCCGAAGCGCTGGAGATGATCCGCGAGAAAAGGCCGGACATTGTCATCACCGACCTGAAGATGCCGAACATGAACGGCCTGGAGCTGATCGCCGCCGTGCGGGAGGAGTATCCCGACATCGTGTTCGTCATCCTCTCCGGGTACGACGAATTCGAATACGCGCAGCGGGCGATGCAATACGGCGTGCGGCACTATCTGCTGAAGCCGTGCGTCGAGCAGGACATCATGGACACCCTCGACCGGGTCGTGGCGGAGCTGCGCGCCGCCGAGGAGCGCAGGCGGTACACGCAGGGCATCCGCGCCCAGTTCGAGAAAATGAAGCCGCAGCTGAAGGCACAGCTCCTGAAGGAGTTCCTGACGAACAAGACATACACCATGAAGGACTGGGAGAGCAGCCGGGCGATCTTCGGCCTGCCCGGCGGGGATGCGCGGGTCAGGCTGGTCCTGTTCGAGCCGGATGCGTCGGCCGGGCCGGAATATGAGCAGCTGTTCGCGCTGCAGAACATCGCCTCCGAGCTGATCGGCGATTGCGCGCCGGTCCACCTCGACGCCGCCATCGGCGAGCGGGTCGCCGTCCTGTGCGACGCCGCGCCGCTGGAGCGGCTGATGCCCGTGATCGGCCAGGTGCAGCGCGTCTATCAGGAGTATTACGGCATCGAGACGACCGCCGCCGTCAGCGACGAGGCGGATGTCGGCAGTCTCCGGCGGCTGTACAAGGAGACGCTGGAGAGCCTGTCCGGCCGCTTCTATCTCGGGAGCGGCAGCATCATCACGCGCACGGACACGCCGCAGCCGGCGAACATGCTCGATCTGCCGGATGCCGAGGAGCTGGCGCGGGCCGTGCGGAGTGGCAGCGTGGACGAGTCCGCGGCGCTCCTGGCGGATTGTTTCCGGAGGCTGAAGGACATGCGCCTGGACGTGCAGGTCGCGAAAACGTACCTCGCCGAACTGTACATGGTGCTCATCCGCCAGGCGCCCCAGGACCGGCTGGCCGGCTATTTCGAGCGGGCGGTGCCGTTCCTCGCCTCCGGGACGCTCGGGCAGATGGAGCGGACCATCCTGGACATCGCGCGCGAGATCGCCGTTTCCTACTACGACGCCAACCTGCAACACCGGAGCGAGCTGGTCCGCCGCATGATCGCCTGCGTGCAGGAGCGGCTCGGCGACGAGACGCTGACGCTGGGGAAACTGGCGAGCGAAGTGTTTTTCATGAATGCGGACTACCTCGGCCGGCTGTTCCGCAAGGAGACGGGCGAACGGTTCACCAACTACCTGCTCGCCGCGCGCATCGAGCGCGCGAAGCAGCTCATCGCCGATGCCGGCCCCAGCGGCCTGCGGATCGGCGCGATCGCCGAGGCGGTGGGGTTCGGCAACAATCCGCAATATTTCAGCCAGGTGTTCAAGAAGCACACGGGCCTTACCCCCACGGAGTTCAAGCGGAAGATGTCGGAATTTTGATGCGGTCAGGTCGGAAAAATGAACGCGCGGGACGCGCCCGCCGGGACGTTTCCGGGAACGGCTCAGGGGTTGCCCCTGGCCGGAATCTTTTTCCCCGGATTTTTGAACGCAGGTGATCGGAAGCTTTCGTATCGCCGCCGCGGCGAATCGGATTTAATGAAAAATGAAAACACTTTCAGGTCAGGGGGATTATACGGCGATGAATCGGAGACGAACGTTCACCGTTCTGTTTGCGGTACTGCTCGCGCTGGCGACGGTGTTGTCCGCCTGCGGCGGCGGCAAATCCTCGGACGGCGGCGGATCGGGTTCCCCGGCCGCAAGCCAGCCGGCCGGCAGCGGATCGCCCGCCGGTTCCGGCTCGGGCGGAGGCAGCAGCGAAGCGCCGAAGCCGGTCACGCTCAAGGTGCTCTGGTGGGGCGGCCAGACACGGCATGACAACACGCTGAAGATCATCGAGCTGTACCAGCAGCAGAACCCGCACGTCACGATCGAAGCGGAGTTTACCGGCTTCGACGGCTATTGGGAGAAGCTGTCGGCGATGGTCGCGGGCAACAACACGCCCGACGTGCTGCAGATGAACTTCGGCGAATACCTGACCCAGTACGCCAAGAACGACGTGCTCGCCGACCTGAATCCGTTCGTCCAAAGCGGCATCATCGACACGAGCAAGCTCGACGCGGGCATCATGGAGTCCGGCGTCGTCGACGGCAAGCTCCTCGGCATCCCGCTCGGCATGAACGCGCTGACGGTCATCTACGATCCCGAGCTGATCCAGAAGGCGGGCGCGAAGGAGCCGGCGCTCGGCTGGACGTGGGACGACTTCAAGGAAATCGCCCGCACGGTCCACAAAAACCTCGGCATCTACGGCTCGCCGACGCTGGAAGCGAACAACATCCTCGAATATTACGCGCGCCAGAACGGCCAGAAGTTCTTCAACGACGAAGGCACCGGCGTGGGTTACGAAGACTGGGTTTTCATCGATTACTTCAATTTGCAGGTGGAGCTGATCAAGGAAGGCGTCATGCCGACGCTGGACGTCATGCAGCAGCATTCGGCGCTGGAAGACCAGCTCATCGTGCACGGCAAGGCGCCGTTCGACGTCCGCTGGTCGAACCAGGTGGTCGCCCTGTCGAAGGCGGCGAACCGCCCGCTCAAGCTGACGGTGCTGCCCGGCCCGAACACGGAGAAGGGGCTCTTCCTGAAGCCGTCGATGTTCTTCTCGGTGGCGAAGAACTCGAAGAACGCCGAAGAAGCGGCGAAGTTCATCAACTTCTTCGTCAACGCGCTGGAAGTTGAACAGATCCAGAAAGGCGAGCGCGGCGTGCCGATCAACTCCGACATCCGCGAAGCGATTTCGCAGCAGCTGGATGAAGTGCAGAAAAACATGTTCGAATACATCGACCTGGCGGCGGCCAACAGCAGCCCGATCGACACGAACTATCCGCCGGGTTCCGCGGAAGTGCTGAGCCTGCTCGGCACCGACATCGAGGACAGAATCCTGTTCGACGAGATGTCGCCCGAAGAAGGCGAGAAAAAATTCCGCGAACAGACGGCGGAAATTTTGGCCCGCAAGCGGTGACATTTGCGGCCGGTCCGAAGGCGGCGCGAAGAGGCTTGCGCCGCAGCCGGGCCGGCTTTTTCCATCGGAAATTTCGGGGAAAGGGCGGATGTGCCGGTGGCAACGGAACAAACAGCGTCCGCGGCGGAAACCGCTTTTCGTGAAAGGCGGAGGAAACGCAAGCCGGGCGGCTATCGCAACCTGACGGGGTACGCCTTCATCTCGCCGTTCCTCATCGGCTTTTTCGGGCTGACCATCATCCCGATCATGATGACGCTGTACCTGTCGTTCACCGACTACAACATGCTCCGGCCGCCGGAATGGATCGGGCTGGAGAATTACGAGCGGATGTTTACGAAGGACGAGAAATTCTGGCACGCGCTGCGCGTCACCTTTTTCTATACGTTCACGGCCGTGCCTTTCCGGCTGATCGTCGCCCTCGCCATCGCCATGCTGGTCGCGAAGATCATCCGGGGCGCCGGCTTCTACCGGACGGTGCTCTATCTGCCCTCGATCATCGGCGGCAGCGTCGCCGTCGCCGTCATGTGGCGCCAGCTGTTCGGCCTGGACGGCGCGATCAACACGATCCTGCGGTGGATCGGTCTGCCGGGGGTGTCGTGGCTCGGCAATCCGAAATACGCGATCTGGACGCTCATTCTGCTGTACGGCTGGCAGTTCGGTTCGTCGATGCTCATTTTCCTCGCCGGGCTCAAAAATATCCCGCACGAATACTACGAGGCGGCGAGCGTGGACGGGGCGGGGAAAATCCAGATGTTTTTCCGCATTACGATTCCCCTGCTCACGCCGGTGATCCTGTTCAACGTCGTCATCCAGCTGATCAACGGGTTCCTGGCGTTCACGCCGGCGTATGTCATCTTCGGCGACGGCCGGCCGCTCGGCGCGACGCTGATGTACGTGCTCTACCTGTTCCAGAACGCGTTCACGTTCTTCGACATGGGCTACGCGTCCGGCATGGCTTGGGTGCTGCTCGTCATTGTCGGGGCGCTGACGGCGCTCATTTTCAAAAGTTCGGAATACTGGGTGCACTATGAAACGAAAGGGGGCCGCTGACGATGCAACTCCGGCGCATTCCCTATCTGTCGCACGCGATCCTGATCGCGATGACGGTCTTCATGCTGTATCCGATCGCCTGGATGGTCGCCAGTTCCTTCAAGGAAAGTTCCACCGTTTTCGTGGACGCGGCTTCCCTCATTCCGAACCAGTGGAACTTCGACAACTATATCAACGGGTGGAAAGGGGTCGCCGGCGTCACGTTCACGACGTTTTTCGCGAACACGTTCCTGGTCGTCGGCATCGCGACGGTCGGCAGCGTGCTGTCGTCGGCGGTCATCGCCTACGGCTTCTCCCGCATCCGTTTCCGGGGGCGCAATATCTGGTTCGTCTGCATGATGCTGACGATGCTCCTGCCGTACGAGATCGTCATGGTGCCGCAGTACATCCTGTTCAACCAGTTCGGCTGGATCAACACGTATTTGCCGCTCATCGTCCCGACGTTTTTCGGCACGCCGTTTTTCGTGTTCCTGATGATGCAGTTCATCCGGTCGATCCCGTACGATCTGGACGAGGCGGCGGAGATCGACGGGTGCAACAAGTTCATGACGTTCGTGCGCATCATCATGCCGCTCATTCTGCCGGCGATGATGACGTGCGTCATCTTCTCGTTCTACTGGCGGTGGGACGATTTTCTCGCACCGCTGTTGTACCTGAACAAAGTGTCGCTCTACACGGTGTCGCTCGCGATCAAGATGTTTTCCGATCCCGACAACGTGACGGACTGGGGCGCCCTGTTCGCGATGTCGACGCTGAGCCTGATCCCGGTGATCGTGGTATTTTTCGTGTTCCAGCGGTATATCGTGGAAGGGATTCATACGAGCGGCTTGAAAGGATAGGAGGGATTGCGGGATGACGATGCCATCTGCCGGTGAACGGGAAGCGGTGCCGCGGACGCCGGCCGACTGGGCGAAGGCGGCGTGCGATGCGGTGATGTCGACGTTTGCGCCGGAGGAGCTGCCGCCCGCGGGGAAATGGCACTATCACCAGGGCGTGTTTCTTGCCGGTGCGCTGCAGGTGTGGGAGCGGACGGGCGACAGGCGGTATTTCGACTACACGAAGCGGTACGTCGACCATCTGGTGGATGAGCTGGGCAATGTGGTCGTCGCCAAGGGCGAGCTTGACGCCATTCAGGCGGGGTTGCTGCTGTTCGTGTTGGAGGATGAGACGGGGGACGCGCGCTACCGGGAAGCGGCCCGCAAGCTGCGCGCCCTGTTCGGGACGTTCAACCGGACGCGTGAAGGCGGCTTCTGGCACAAGGACCATTACCCGTACCAGATGTGGCTGGACGGGCTGTACATGGGCGGCGTGTTCGCTGCGCGGTATGCGTTGAGGTACGGCGAGCCGGAGCTGGTGGACATGGTGCTCCATCAGGAGCGGCTGATGCGGCAGGGCACCTTGCGCGGGGACGGGCTGCTCGTCCACGCCTGGGACGAGAGCCGGCGCGCGCCGTGGGCCGATCCGGCCACCGGGAAGGCGCCGGAAGTGTGGGGCCGCGCGCTTGGCTGGTACGGCGTCGCGCTGGCGGAAATCCGCGAGGCGCTGCCGAAAGATCATCCCGCGCGCGGCGATCTGGCGGCGAAGCTCGGCGCGCTGGCGGAAGCGCTGGTCCGCCATCAGGATGCGGAATGCGGCCTGTGGTACCAGGTGGTCGACAAGGGCGGCCGGCCGGACAACTGGCTCGAGCTGTCGTGCAGCAGCCTGTTCGTGTACATCCTTGCGGAAGCCGTCCGGGCCGGCGCGGCGGACCCGGCGCTCCTGGAGGCGGCGCGGTGCGGATTTGCGGGGATCACGGCGCGGGTGGAGTGGGACGAGGAAGGCCGGTTCGTTCTGCCGGACATCTGCATCGGCACCGGCGTCGGCGACTACGCCCACTATATCGCGCGGCCCCGGAGCCGCAACGACCTGCACGGCGTCGGCACGTTCGTCTGGGCGTGCATGGCGTTGGAGCGGGCGGCGTCAGGGGGGTGACGACTAATGCCCCTCGCTCCGCCGCAACCCCCGGACGAAATAGCGACAAACGTATTGGCCAGGAGCTGACGGTTCCCGCCGATCCCAGGTACCCGATGGCGAGAGGAACGGTGACGGTCATCGCGTACAAGGAGGGGTATCGCGATCTTGTCATGCCTGAAACCCCGGTGAGCGAGGGGAGCGCAGCGCAGCCTTTGCATCTGGTGCCTGTTGTGCCGGATGAGCGGAATGAACCGATTGTCCAATTGGGCAACAACCACAGGCTGGAAATCATCTCGATGGTTGACAAGTACAAGCCGGAAGCACAAGGACCATCGTCCACTTGCAGCGAACCGCCCCGGTCCATCGAGTGGGGCGGCAAAACTTACGCTCTAAAAGAAATCGGCGGCGAAGAATTGGAGCCGGGCATGAAGCTCGGTTACCTCGAATGTGCCGACGGGAAGTATATTCAACACAATGAAGGCGAGAATGCAACCTGCAATGTTTACTCCTTCGGAAGCCCGCCGGATCGCGATGATCTCCTGTATTTCGGCGCGTGGGGCCGGGCCTTGTATACGCCGGCGGAACCGGACGTGTTCAAACAATGAACTCCAGTTTTTTCCTTTCAATCGCCTTTTTCGTATGGGTCCAGGCTTCAACAGAATCCAGATTGATGGAATTGGCGATTTCCTCCAGTTTGAGAACCGAAGGACAAAGGGATTTGTAAGGTTCGTCGTGAATCGGGAATTCGTTGATCGTTTTCAAAGCCAGCAGGGACGGCGTGATGGCAACGCTCAGAAAATCCCGCATGTCTTTTCCGTACTTGCGGATGAATTCGGCAATTTTATCATCGTCCCGATCCGTCGTCAGGTTAAACGTACCGTCTTCATTCCGACGCAGAAACAGAAACACGGACGATGAAGACGCATGGGTCGTTTCCGAAAGCTCACTGTACACTTTATCGATTTGCGTGAATCCTTGTTCTTTCAGGATCCCCCTGTATTCCCAGGGCTCCTTTGCCACGTGGACTTTCTTGTAATTTTCCGCTTCCGTATCGGACATGCCTTTCAATTTCTTTGCGATGAAAGCATGCGATAATTTTCTCGCGTATATGAAGTGGTTGAGGACTTCGTTAAATTGCCGGGTGTCGTGGATGAGAATTTCGCCTTCCAGCGTTTTTTTCATAAAAAGCGTATAGGTGTACGGAACGAAGTTCAACTCGAGGGTTTTGCCGATATATCGCATCACATCGTAACTGTCCGCCGTCGATTCGATGAACCCTCTAAAGGAGGACGAAAAAATGAAAAAGTTGCCGGCGTTGATTCCGTGACGAACTCCTTCCAGCCACCTGTGCGCGCGAAGCAGGCTGACGCAGGCGGCCAAGTGGCAGTTCTGAAGCAAATTGAAAATGTATAACGCTTCTCCCAGCTGCAAGTCCAGTTCGTATACCCTTTTTAAAGAATCCTCATTAGGAAATGCATATTTGATTCCTTCCATCATGTTGCACGCATGTTCCAGGACTTCATGAAACGCGTCTTCCTGCTCTCCAAACAGCCGAAGCGTATCTTGCCGCAATTCGAACACCTCACAAAAAGAAGATTCCGGGGATGCCCCGCATCAGCGCAAAAATGCATAGAAGAAAAAGGAACCAATGGGCACCACCCAGAGCAGCGGAATCAAGTTCCACTTCCAGGCGGCGGCCCATCTCCCCCGGGCAAAGAGCACCCAGCTGACGATCATCCCGGCGAGAAGGCCGGTCGGATACATCAAATTGAGCACAAAAAAGAGGAATATCCACGGGTCGTTGGCCGTTTCGGGATTGTCGAATATCATGGTGGAGACGGTGGCGAAATACAGCCAGAACGGGCTAAACGCCACGTAAATGCACTGCAGCGCGATCAGCGCGATCAGTGTCTTTTTTTTGTTCAACGTCAGTCCTCCCCGCCGCAGACAAGACATTATTTCGTGATGTTAGCTTCAAATTCCTTCAACCGCGTCAAAGGTATTGATTTTAACGTTACGTCAATATTTATAATGAAGCCAACGCCAAAGAAATCCTTCGGAAGGAGAAGGCCCGGGCCATGTACACGATCGGGCAGTTCGCCAGGAAAACGGGCGTGACGACGCGCACCTTGCGGTTCTACGATCAGAAAGGGCTGCTCAAGCCGTCATATCTGTCGGAATCCGGCAGGAGGTTTTACACGGACCGGGATTTGTTAACGCTGCAAAATATTTTGGTGTTTAAATATTTGGGCTTTTCGCTGGACGAAATCCGGACCATGCTGCGAAAAGAAGCCGGACGGGATTGGCGCGCCTCGCTGAAACGGCAGCACCAGGAGATGCTGCAGGAGAAAACGCGAATCGAGAAAGTGCTGGAGACGCTGGAAACCGCCCTTTCGCTGGCGGAGCAGCGGGATGCGATCGATCCGGAAATCTTCCTGTCCGTCATTCACAATCTGGTCAAGGAGGACGAACAGAAGGCGTACTTGAAGTCGCTGTTGCCGGAAGATCTGGTGGACGAGCTGTTTGAGGCGAGCCGGGAGGACTTGCTTCGGGGTGGGGGACGTTTTCTGGAGGCGCTCGGAAAACTCAAGGAAGCCTGCCGCAACCGGTCGCCGGATGAGGAGATGATCCCGATTCTGCGGGAGATGCTGGATCTGCTGCCGTATGGGCTGGTAGAAAGGCTGACGGAGCAGTCCGAACGGCTGGAGGGGTTGAAATTGGACGACGCGCTGTTTCCGCTTCCGCTGACGAAGGACGAGGAGCGGTGGCTGGAAGAAGTGATCGAGAGGAACAAAGGCAAATTGTAAGGTTGGAAACGGGGGAAACCATATGGAAAAATCCTTTGTCGGACCGGCCAGGCTGTTTCGGCTCATTCGGGATGCGCGCCCGCCGAAGGCGATGATCGCGGCGGCGGTGCTGCTCGGCGTACTCGAGGCGGCGAGCGGGCTGGCGGTGCCGCTGCTGACCATGACGGCGGTCAATTCGTTCGCGGCGGGCGGTTTGTCCTACACCACGCTGTTGCTGGTCGCGCTGGCGCTCATCGGGCAGGCGGCCCTGGGCGGACTGGCTTATTACCTGATGTCGGCCATTGGCGGGCGGATCGTTGCGGCGATCCGTGAGCGGGTGTGGAACCATGTGCTGCGGCTCAAGGTCGAATACTTCGACGCGCACCAGTCCGGCGAGACGATGAGCCGCATCACGCAGGACACCAATGTGGTGAGGAACCTCATCACCAATCACCTCATTACCTTTTTCACCGGGCTGCTTTCCATCGTCGGCGCCGTTGCCATGCTGCTGTGGATCGACTGGAAAATGACGCTGGTGATCCTGCTCGCGGCGGTGCTGGCGGTGGGCGTGATGCTGCCGATCGGCAACAAGATGCAAGCCGTTGCGCTGGCCCATCAGGATGAGCTGGCGAAGTTTTCCGGCAACCTGGGCCGGGTGTTGACCAACATCCGTCTCGTCAAGGCGTATCAGGCCGAGGCGACGGAACTGGCCGCCGGGCGCGTTCAAATCCGCAATCTGTACCGCTTCGGGCTGCGGGAAGCCCGGATCATGGCGACGCTGTCCCCGCTCATGACGCTGGTCATCTCGCTGGTGCTGATCCTGCTGTTCGGTTACGGCGGCGCGCAGGTCGCCTCCGGCGCGCTGACCACCGGGGCGCTGGTCGCGATCATGTTTTACATGGTGCAGATCGTCTTTCCGTTCACGCAGATGGCGACGTTCTTTACGGAGCTGCAAAAGGCGGTCGGCGCCACGGAGCGGCTTTGCGAGATTCTCGACACGAGGGCGGAAGAAGGCGTGCTGGCGGCTGCGGAGCGCGCAGGAGAGGCTGCCGGTGCGGAGGCGCTGCCGGGGCAGGGCGACATCGTGTTTGAAAACGTGAGCTTTCGTTACGGCGAGAAGCCCGTGTTCGAATCCCTGAACCTGCATATTCCGGGCGGGAAAACGACAGCGCTGGTCGGCGCGAGCGGCGCCGGGAAGACGACCATTTTCTCCCTGCTGGAGAGGTTCTACGAGCCGTGCGGGGGAACGATCCGGTATGCCGGACGGCCCATCCAGTCGATCGAGCTTGGGCGGTGGCGGCGGATGTTCGGTTACGTCCAGCAGGAAAGCACGGTGGTGAGCGGCACGATCCGCGACAATGTGAAGTACGGTGACCGGGACGCGACGGATGAAGAGGTCATCGAGGCCCTGAAAAAAGCGAACGCCTGGGAATTCGTCAGCCGGCTGGAAAGCGGGCTGGACACGGACGTGGGGGAAGCGGGCGTGAAACTGTCGGGCGGCCAGCGCCAGCGCATCGCCATCGCCCGCGCGCTGCTCAGGGATCCGGCCATCCTGCTCCTCGACGAGGCGACGTCGAGCCTGGACAACGAATCCGAAGCGATGGTGCAGGACGCTTTGCAGAAAGCCATGCAAGGCCGCACGACGATCATCATCGCCCATCGGCTGTCCACGGTGATGCACGCCGATCGCCTGGTCGTCCTCGAAAACGGCCGGGTGACCGGCATCGGCACGCACCGGGAGCTGATGGACAGCCACCCGTATTACCGCAGGCTGGTCACCCGTTCTCTGAAGGCCGTTTGAGGGTTCATTGTTTTGTTAAAGTTACATTCACCATTACACTCGAAGTAAAAGCACGAAAGCAATCCAACTTATGAGCTGTTTTTGCTTATATACACACCAGCAACGACACCTCCTGCTGCAACATAGGTTACGGCTACTATAGCTATTACAATCCATTCCACAAAACCGCCCGAGACCAGTTCGAGTTCTTCGTCGGAGAGAGGTTCGCCCGATTTTTGCTTGAGAAAAACGGAGCCAATTTTTGTGATATCATTTAAGTCCTGCTCGGTCAGGTTGTGCCCGTGACTGGCCGCGAATGCAAGGAGTTCTTCCCTGCTTTTGATTGCGGACAACGCCTGGGTCAGGCTTTCATCGGCTGCCACGGCTTTGAGAAAGGCTTTGGCCTTCTCCACAAAGAATCATCTCCTTTCCATCCTGCCGGGGGTTTCAAGGTTTTTAGGTTTGATTTGATTGTAAAGCGTTGCGATTAAATCCAAATCAAATTTTCTTAAAATTACGTTAAAATCAATCCCGATCGCCGGGGCGGCCCGGTATCCGGATGCACGGTACAGCCGGATCGAACCGCGGACGCGGGACGGGCGGCATCCGTTCCAGGACACGCCTTCAGGATTTGCTCTTTTGTACAACTTCACCTGTAATGATCATCGTACCGGCCGTTACACCTATTACGCCCATGGCTAAACCGGTTAATGCGATGGCAAGTTCAAGAAAAAGTCCGCCCGACACCAGTTCCAGTTCTTCGTCGGAGAGGGGTTCACCCGTTTGCTGCTTGAGGTAAGCGTTGCCGATCTTGGCGAGATCGTTCAGATCCTGTTCGGTTAGGTCATGTCCGTGATTTGCCGCGAATTCCATGAATTCTTCCCTGCTTTTGACCTCGGACAACGCTTTGGCCAGGTTTTCATCGGCGGCAACGGCTTTGAGAAAGGCTTTGGCATTCTCCATAAAATGTCACTCCTTTCAACTCGGTCAGGTCATGTGGTTTCCGTCGTATCATGGTTTGATCATAGAGCATGGAGATAAACTAAGTGTCAAATTTTTATAAAATTAATTTTACAATTACGATTGTGGCGATCGCGTTGCCCGAAGCTTTTGGTCAAGACCGACGATGGCCTCATCCAGGCAATCCGTACCAAATCTATTTATGGCCCGGGCCGGCTTCCCGGCGGAGGACGGCGCGGGCTTTTTTGTCACGATGACACAATTGCCCGGGAAATTTAACGATGGACGTCGAAACGGGCATCCCGCGGTGAGGGCATTCGGCGGATCGGCCCGCAATCGCACATCAGCGCGGTCGGTCCGGTGCGGCCGGCGCCGCCCGTTCTTTCAGGGTATCGGACCACGCGAAACATCCGGCATCTTGTGCTAGAATGGAGCCTGAAAGGAAGGAATTCGTCGTGGATATTTTCATTGAAAGGGCGGCCGTCGAAGACGCCCCGGAGATTCTGGCGCTGCAGAAGGCGGCCTTTCGCAGCGAGGCGGAAATATACGGGGATTTTTCGATTGAACCGCTTGTGCAGACCCAGGAAAGCCTTGTGCAACAATTCTCCACCCATGTGATTTGGAAAGCCGTTCACGGAAACCGCATCGTCGGCTCGGTCCGGGCCCGCTGCGAGGGGGACGTCGGTGTCGAAAAGCTTGTCGTAGCGCCGGGATTTCAGGGCAGGGGCATCGGGACGCTCCTCATGAGGGCTGTCGAATCCGAATTCGGGGACAAAACCTTTGTCTTGTGGACGGGATCTCGAAGCGAAAGGAACATCGGTCTGTACACGAAGCTGGGTTACGAAACGACCGGCGAAACCCGGAAACAGGGCAACGTGACGTTGATCCGGCTGATCAAGTCGCGTGGCGCCCCGGACTGACGCTCCCGGCCCCGCCCATAAAAAGTCCGGGGCCGAATGTCGGCCCGGACTTTGGTCCAGCGACCCTCGTTGTATTACCTTCAGGAATTGGACAGTTTGTTTTACCATTACAGTTTTGGCGATCGCGCAGCCTGAAGTTGTTCTCATTCCGGCTGGTTTACCGTCATGCGGCCGACCTCGAACGGTGACGTCACGCCGAAATAGGCCAGATGCATCGCCATGCCGACGGTGGCGTGCTGCAGGTTGTGGCAATGGTTCATCCAGACGCCGGGATTGTCCGCGAGAAACGCCACCTTGTAGGTCTCGCCCGGGGCGACATTGAGCGTGTCGGTCCACCATGGGCTGCCCGTGACCGGACGGCCGTTGCGGCTCAGCACCAGCATGTGATGTCCGTGCGGGTGGATCGGATGGTCCCTGCCGCTGCGGTTGATGAGCGTGACTTCCACGAGATCGCCTTCCTGCACCATGAACATGGGCGTATCCGGGAACAGCCGGCCGTTGATCGTAAAGGAGAGCTTGGGCGAACCGTTGTAAAAGCCCAGCTTGCTGTCCATTTCCATGACGAAACGCCGGTCGAAGGCGGTCTGAAGATCGAAAGGCACGGGAGCCGGACTGCCATAGGAAGCGGGATCGAACAGGGGACCGTCCACGACCTTGGGCGGCGACCCGGCTCCGTCGGTGCTCAGCAGCATGGTCGCCGTATCGCCGTCCAAGCCTTCCGCGCTGATGAGAACCGGGTTTTCCGGCATCGTGAAGACGACGTCGTACCACCCGCCGGCGGCGATCCGCAGCGCCGCGTTTTCCAGATCCGTCGGTTCGTGGATGTCGTTGCCGTCGATCGCGGCCACCCGAAATGCCGTCCCCGTCACGCGAAACACCATCGGGTCAATGTCGGTGTTGATGAGGCGCAGCCGCACCCGTTCGCCGGCCGGCACCAGGCGGTGATCCAGCGTGTCCGCATCGTTGAAGGCGAGAACCGGCACGGGGCTGCCGTCCGTTTTCCAAAAGTGGGCTGCCACCGTGATGTCCGTGGTCTCGGCAATTTCCCCGTCCCGCGGTTCCACGACAAGCGCGCCGAACAGTCCCTTGCCGACACCCTCGTACGATTTTTGATGCGTGTGGTACCAGTACGTGCCCTTTTGTTCGATGCGAAAACGATAGGTGTACGACTCGCCCGGCAGGACGGCATCCTGGGTGACGCCGGCGACGCCGTCTTCGCGGTTGGGCACATGGATGCCGTGCCAATGGATCGTCACCCCGTCTTCGATATCCTTGTTGATCAGCGTCACCTCGAGCAAATCGCCTTGGCGGACGCGGATTTCGGGACCGGGCAGCCGGCCGTTGTACGTCCATGCGTTTACGACCGCTCCGGAGCGTAGCCGCAGCTCTTTTTCCTCCGCGACGAGGGTGATGCGATGGTCGGGCTCGCCGTCCCGGGGACCGGCCAGATCCAGCACGCTGATCTGTCCGTGCCCGTGCCCGTGGTGCGCGGCATGACTGTCGGCGTAACCGGCCGGAATGACGCCTCCACCGAAATCCATTTCCCCCGTCATCATGCTCATTCGGTCCGGATGCCGGCTGGCCTGCATCGCCATGACGATGAGCGTGGTGCAACCGGCGGCGAACAGCACCAGGGTAAAAGAAGCGCGGAGGAACCGTTTGATCCGCCCGGGCTGCCGGTCGTCCGGAAGGCGCGCTTCGATCCACCGGAACCGTTGCCTGAGCGCCAGGGCAGCCACGATACAAGCGGCCACCGCCACGGGAATCAGGGCATCCATGGTGTCCAGCGGCACCGCCGTGAAATAGATGAAATACACGAGCGTCCCCGATCCCCACATCGCCGCCTGCACGGGAACGACGAAACGCGGATCGGACACCCGGCGTCTTAACGCTTTGCCCACGGTTCCGTCCGGGTCCCCTTGTCCTGCCCGCGCCAGGTTCCACAAACGCGGAAGGGTGAAGACCAGAACCGCCGCGGCCGGCAAAACCATCAGCGGAATGTGCAGGATCAGCCCGTTGCGCAGCGGCCACCAGCCGGAAGGCCACAGGCTCCAGGCGATGACGATTTTGGCTGTCCCCAGCAGGAGGCCGGCAACCGTCAGCGCGAGCAATATCCGGCTGTGAAACCGAAGCCGGCCCCGCCGTTTGGCCGCCGCCAGACGCCCCAGCCACAATGCCGCCAGCGACCAGGCCAGAAACGTGAACACCGCGGCAAACGCGTTTTCACCGAACAAATCCCCCGTCATGCCTCATCACCATCTATTCCGAAATCATCCTCCCTCCCCAGACTATCGCGATGGGTCCCCAAAAGTAACGAGCCCGGGACCGAAGGTTGGCCCGGACTTTGGTCCAGCAGCACCCTGGCTCCGCGCCAATCCGCGCAAAGCCCTGCGCCGTCCTCCTCATTTCCTGCCGAAAAACACGCCGAAATCCAGGTATTTGTACATACAGTCCACATCCCTGAACCCCGCTTCCTCCATCCACCGGAGCTGATCCGTAAGCGGGGCGTCGAGGTCCACGTTCCGCCGCTCGATTGCCGCCTCGACCTCCTCCCGGGCCAGGCCGCTTGCGTGAATGTATTCCAGCCAGCGGCGCCGGAAATATTGGTGATTTCCGGGAGTTGAGCCCGCCACCAGATCGGCGTTGACAAAAACGCCCCCGTCGTTCAGCCACCGATACACGCGGACAAACAACCGCCTTTTGCCTTCATGGGTCAAATGATGGATGGACAGGGAAGAAACGACAAAGTCGAAGGTTTGCGCAAGCTCCTGATCGGTATAGTCCCCCACCACATAGCGGACGCGATCGGACCCGCGGAATCGCTCGCGGGCTTTTTCCAGCATTTTTTCGCTGAAATCCACCAGGGTAAGCCGTGCGTTCGGGTACTTCTGCAGGACCATGCCGGAAAAAAGACCGGTGCCCGCGCCGAGATCGAGGATGTGCGGAGACGGGTTGTCCGTTTCCACCAGCGACAGGGCCACTCCGTAGAAATCATCGAAACAGGGAATGAGCTTCCGCCTCTGCCGGTCGTAGTCGTTCGCCACCGCGTCGAAATGCCGCTTTACGGATTCTTGCATGGACCCGCCTCCTCCGTCTTTTTCCTCATTATATCCCAGTCCAGACGACGATATCGCGCCGAATGCAGTCCCGAACCCGAAACCGCGCAGCGGCGGAACGGCGCGAATGTTTCGGGAACATGGATTTAAGGTTTTTTTAATGTCGAATTTTGTAGGATGAGGAGGTGACATAGAACTTTTGAACTAGAAAAATGAAGGGTTTGATGCATCATGTCCTTCTTTCGCCGGAGGAAAAAATCTCCGAACACCATCGATTCCGGCACCGTCATCACCGGCGATATCCATTCCGAGAACAACTGGACGCTGTCGGGCACCCTCGTCGGCAATCTGGTCGCCCTGGGCGACGTGGCGGTGGAAAAAGGGGCGGAAGTCCAGGGGAACGTATCGGGCGAGAATGTCTGGGTCGCCGGCAGGGTGATCGGCAACATCGAAGCCCGAAAGCACCTGCATCTCGCTTCCTCTTCGTACATCACCGGCGACACGTCGTACCAAACCCTGCGGATTGAGGAGGGGGCCTTTTTTACCGGAAAAATGGAGCTTGCGGATGAACACGCGGCGGCGGAGAAAACGCCCGGAAGCCAAATCCCTGTGAAAAGGGCGCCGGACGCAGCGCCTGCCCATAGCCAATACACGATTGCGCCTCCTGCAGCCGCAGCCGAACCCGCGTATCCGATTCGCAACAAACGGGTCGTGATCTCTTGATTCCACGGGAACGCAACCATCCGACGGGAGGCGCATGCGCATGACCACGGTATTGGCCATCGATCACGGGAACGGGCACGTCAAGGCGTGTTCGAGCGACAGATTCGTTTTGCTTCCTTCCTGCTACGCCAGGCCGGAAGAATTCGGCGAGGACATGATCCAGCCGAAAAAGGAACTGCAGGTCTTCGAGTTCAAGTCCCATCTGTATCCGGGTGAGACGTACCACTGGGGCAGGGACGTGGGCAAGGCGGGAAGACTCATCGCCAGTTACGGCGGGGAAGGGCGGTACATCTCCAAGCCGTATCAGCTGTTGTCCCAGTTCACCATGGCGCTGCTTTTGCCGGACGGAGAACTCACCCACGAGGACGTGCATGTCGTGACGGGTTGTCCGAGCATCAGCAAGGGGACGGAGCTGGAGGCGGAGATCCAGCGGGTGTTCCGCGGCCGGCATGTGGTGACGGTGAACGGCCAGACCAAGGTGATCAATGTCAGTCAGGTGACGGTGCTGCCCCAGCCGCTCGGTACGGTGTTTTATTTGTATTACAACGACGAAGGCCAGGTGGTCAACCGGCAGCTGGAGGACAGCTGCATCGGCATCATCGACATCGGCAGCGGCACCACGGACCTCGACGGGGTCAGGGAGCTCAAACGGCAGCGGGACGATACGGCCACCATTTCGCTGGGGATGTTCGACGCCTACAAAAAAATCGCGGCCTACATCAACCGGCAGCATCCGAACGCGAACGTCACGCCGCAGATGGTGGAACAGCACCTTTTGAACCCGGAAATCGACGTCAACACCTTCCGGGTCAACAACCGCTCCAAGCCGGTGGACATCACCAACTGCCGGACGGAAGTGTTCCGCACGCTGGCCGAGGACATCCTGAACCAGATCCAGCAGATGTGGCCCAGCCGATCGAAATTTGACGCGATCTATCTGACGGGCGGCGGGGCGAAGCCGCTGGCCAAGTACTTCATGGAATGGGAGAAGGACATCCAGATTCTCGAGGACAGCCAGCAGGGGAATGCCCTGGGGTTTTACCGTTACGGTCTCAGCCTGGCGGAATAATCCAAAACGTTGACGGCCGGTCGAAACAAACGACTGTTTTCGACCGGCTTTTTTCGTCTTTGCCGTATTGCCGCCCGTTCCGCCGGCGGAAGGACATGGCCGAGCCGCCGGCCGCGGGTTTTTTTCGTTGCGGCGGTTCGCTAGAATGGAGGTAACCGTATCTCGCAAAGGGGTATGCAGCATGGCCTCCCTTCCGGTATCCGTCCTGAATCTGGTCCCCCTCCGTGAGGGGCAGGGGCCCCGGGAAGCGATCCAATCCGCCGTCGAGCTGGCGCAGGCCGTGGAAAAGCTGGGCTACGTGCGTTACTGGATCGCCGAACACCACAACACCCCGACGCTGGTGAGCACGGCCACGGTGGTGCTCATCCAGCATGTGCTGGAGCGGACCTCCGCGATTCGCGTCGGTTCCGGCGGCGTCATGCTGCCGAACCACTCGCCGCTCATCGTCGCGGAGCAGTTCGGCACGCTCGCGGTGCTGTATCCCGGCCGCGTGGACCTCGGGCTCGGCCGGGCGCCCGGCACGGACATGAAGACCGCCGACGCGATCCGCCGCAACCGCCACGAGGCGGTGTACATGTTCCCGGATGAAGTGCGGGATTTGCTGCGCTATTTCGGCCCGCCCGAGGTTCAGTCGGACGTCCGGGCGTATCCGGCCGTCGGCACGGGAGTGCCGCTGTACATTCTCGGCTCCACCACGGACTCGGCGGAACTGGCCGCCTATTTCGGGCTGCCTTACGCCTTCGCGTCGCACTTCGCGCCGGAGCAGACGGAGGCGGCCATCCGGCTGTACCGCAGCCGCTTCCGTCCTTCGCCGTACCTGGAGAAACCTTACATGATCGTCTGCCTCAACGTGGTGGCCGCGGAGACGGACGAGGAGGCGCGGCATGAGCTTTCCACTTCGATCCGGTTTTTCCTGAACATCGTGCGGGGGCAGCGCCAGCCGCTTCTTCCGCCGGAGAAGGCGGAGAAGGACCTCGTCCTGACCCTGCAGGAGCGGGCCGCCCTGGATGCGCGCATGAGCATGATGATCATCGGCGGCCGGGACGCGGTGAAAAAGCAGTTGGCCGAATTTCTCGAGCGGCATGAAGCCGATGAAATCATGGCGGTGACCTACATTTTCGATCCGGCGAAGCAAATCCGGTCGTACGAGATTTTCAGGGAAGCGGCGGAAGCCGTCCGGAAATAAATTTTGCAATCGCGGCGGGCGCTTGAGCGGCATCTAAAATTTTTATACTTGACGGATAAAACGGTTCCAAATATGATGAAAATGTAAAACGTTTTATATGACCAAGGTCACAAAACAAGGAAGCATGGCTTCAACGACCTTTCGGGAATGATGCTCGTTGGTGACGATCAAAGATGTGGCAAAGCTCGCAGGCGTCTCCGTTTCCACCGCTTCCAACGCGCTGAACGGAAAATACGGCGTAAACGAGAAGACGAGGCAGCGGGTCCTGAAAGCGGCCCGGGAGCTCAATTACAAGCCGAATCCGATGGCGAAAGGCCTGGTGACCAACAGCACCAGAAACGTCGGCATCATCATCACCGGTCCTTCTTCGTTCAACGTGTTCACCAACCCGATCTTTATCGAGATCATCCGGGAAATCACCGTATCCCTCAGCCGCAAGGGCTACCACGCCATGCTCAACGTCATCGACCTGGAGGAAGAGGAAGAATATCTTCCCCGCATTGCGCAAAGCCGCACGGTGGACGTGCTCATCTATCTGGGGACCCGGAAGCCGGACAAGGAACTGGTCCAGCTGATCCGCAGGATCGAACTGCCCTTCATCGTGGTCTTGCGGGACGCCCCCGACGAACACACCATGGCCGTGTCGGTGAACAACCGCAAATGCGGATACGACGCCACCCGGTACCTCATTGAAATGGGGCATCGCCGGATCGGGTTCATCGGCGTGCTGCCGGGCGTCAAGCTGGCGGAGGAACGGTTCAAGGGATACCGGCAGGCTTTGGAGGAGGCCGGCATCCCGTTCGATCCTTCCCTGGTCGTCGAAGGGAATTTCTATCAGGAATCGGGCGCCATGGGCGTCCGCCGGCTGCTGCGGCAGGCTTCCCAGCGTCCCACCGCCATCTTCTGCGCCAACGACATGATGGCCCTGGGGGCGATCGAGGGGCTGGAGCAGGAAGGGCTGCCGGTGCCGGACAGCATTTCCCTCATCGGCTGCGACAACATTCCCAACCTCCATCTGATGAAGGTGCCGCTGACCACCGTGGCCCATCCCATTTCCGAGCTGGGCAGGCTGTCCGTCGAGAAGGCCGTCGGCATTCTGGAAGGGAGCGACAAGCTGCCGAACCGGATCATCCTCGAATCGGAAATCCGCGTGCGCGGTTCCGTCCGGCGATTGAATGAGTCTGAAAGCTGATCCCGGAGCTTTTTTATCCGGAAAATATAAAACGTTTTATATAAAACGTTTTACACTTATCCGAACAGGAGGCATGGAGATGGGTCTGGACAAGTATTGGGAAGAATACGAAGTCGGAGAAGTCATCCAAACCACGGGGCGGACGCTCACGGACGCCGACATCCGGATGTTCATCGGCGCCACCGACGCCACCCATCCGGCCCATGTGGATGCCGAGTATTGCAAAAAACATCCCTTCCAGCGAATCGTCGTCCCCGGGGCATTGACGCTGGGCGTCATCGACGGCCTCGTCGTCAAGGACGTCATTTCGCAAAGGTACAAGGTCGCCCATTACGGATACGACAAAATCCGCTTCCTGGCCCCGGTGTTTCCCGGCGATACCATTTCCATGACGGCAGAGGTGAAAAACAAGCGGATCAAGAACGACGAATTCGGCATTGTCGCTTTCGAGTACCAGGTGAAAAACCAGAGGGGAGAAACCGTCGTCGTGGTCCAGGATTTGCAGATGATCGAGCGGAAACCGAAGGAGGCCTGACATGGCAAGCGTGGATTTCGTCAAGGACAGGCATGTGGCGACGATCCGGTTCAACCGCCCGGAAAAGCTGAACGCGCTGACGAAGGACATGACCCGGCAGCTGCTGGAAGCCATCCGGGAAGCCAACGACGACGACGAAGTGCGGGTCGTGGTGCTTACCGGCGCCGGACAGAAAGCGTTTTCGGTGGGCAGCGACGTCACGCTGCTGGACGAATACGGGACGAACTGGCATTTCCGCAACCGCATCGAGTACAACGACGTGCTCCGAAGCCTGCGGAAACCGGTGATCGCCATGGTGAACGGGTACGCCGTGGGCGGCGGTCTGGAGCTGGCCCTGTGCGCCGACCTGCGGTTCGCCGGCGAATCGGCGAAGTTCGGCGCGACGGAAATCAAGCTGGGTTGGATCGGCGGCGGCGGGGTGACCCAGCTGCTGACGCACCTCGTCGGCTACGGCCAGGCGATGCGGCTCATCCTGTCCGGGGATATCATTTCCGCGCGGGAGGCCAGGGAGATCGGACTGGTGGAAGTGCTCGTTCCCGATGACGAGCTGGAGAAAACCACCTACGAATACGCCCACAAGATCGCCTCCTATTCCCCCATCGCCCTGCAGACGGCCAAACACGGCTGCCGGATGGCGCTCAGCCTCCCGCTGGACGCGGGCATCATGTACGAAAGGGACATGCAGACGATCTGCTTCTACACGGAGGACAAGGAAGAAGGCATCCGCGCCTTCAAGGAAAAGAGGCCTCCCAACTTCAAGGGACGGTGAAAGAAGGCGGGGAAACGGTGAGATTTGAAGGAAAAGTGGCGCTCGTGACCGGAGGCTCATCCGGCATCGGCGGGGCCGTGGCGGAAAAACTCGTATCCGAGGGGGCGCTTTGCGCCATCATAAGCCGGGATGCGGGGAAAGCCGAAGCGTTCATGGCCCGGTTCCCCGACAGGGAAAAGGTGGCCTGGTGGTCCGCCGACGTGTCCGACTGGGAGCAGGTCCGACGGACGGTGGAACAGGCGGCGGCGCGCTTCGGGAAAATCGATCTGTTGGTGAACGCCGCCGGCATCAACATCCGCAAGCCCGCGCTGGAATACGCGCCGCAGGAGTGGAAGCGGATCCTGGACATCAACCTGACGGGAACCTTCTGCGTCTGCCAGTGCGTGGGCAAAATCATGAAGGAAACCGGCGGGGGAAGCATTGTCAATATCGGCTCCATGACCTCCCATTTCGGCGTGCCGCACGTGGCTCCCTACGCCGCATCCAAGGGCGGGGTCATGCAGCTGACCAAGGCGCTGGCGGTGGAATGGGCCCCGTACGGCATCCGCGTGAACCAGGTGAGTCCCGGCTACATTGAAACGCCTTTGGCCTCGGAGGTCGTGGCCAGGAAAAAATACCGCGAACGCATCATCGAACGGACGCCCCTCGGACGATGGGGAACCCCGCGGGACGTGGTAAACGCGGTGGCGTTTCTGCTGTCGGACGAGAGCGAATTCATTACCGGCCAAATTTTCGGGGTGGACGGGGGCATTCTCGGAGGAGATCCCTCGATGGACCCGTTGCAGGAATAACGAACAACAGCTTGGGGGTATGGCTTGATGGTCAACGGTCCTTTGCACGGCATTACGGTACTCGACTTTTCCCTGGCGATGGCCGGCCCGTTTGCCGCCCAGAAACTGGGCGACATGGGCGCGGAAGTGATCAAGGTCGAGCCCACCGGGGACGGGGAATGGCACCGGACGAGGGCGGCCGGCAACGCCTGGGTGAACAAGCTGAACTCGTCCTTCATCGCCTTCAACCGCAACAAGAAAAGCCTGTCCGTCAACCTCAAGACGGAGAAGGGACGGGAAGCGGTCTACCGGCTGGTCGAAAAAGCCGACGTCCTGTTGCAGAACTTCCGTCCCGGCGTGGCGGAACGGCTGGGGCTGGATTATGAAACCATCCGCAGCGTCAATGACAAAATCGTGTACTGCAGCATCTCCGGATACGGGGAAACCGGCCCCTACGCCAAACGGCCCGGACAGGATCTGATCCTGCAAGGCTACAGCGGCGCCATGTGGAACACCGGCAAGGAGGGCGATCCGCCGCTGCCGCTCGGCATGTTCGTCGCCGACGCGACGGCCGCCCACCAGGCGGTGGAAGGCATCCTGGCCGCCCTGTTCTACCGGGAACGGTCGGGCAAGGGCCAGAAAGTGGAAATCAGCATGCTGAATTGTGTCATGGACCTGCAGGTGCAGGAACTGTCCGTCTACCTGACGGGCGGGGTGAAGCCGAAGCGTACCAAGGAGCCGCTCGCCCACACGCTGCTGAACTCTCCCTATGGCGTCTACAAAACCAAAGACGGGTACATGACGCTCGCCTTCGGTCCCATCCATCTGCTGGGCGAAGCGCTGGACAACGACCGGCTGCGCTCCTTCACCGAATGGAAAGACGGCATGGAACACCGGGATGAAATCTACCGCATCGTGGCGGAAATCCTGCCGCAGAAGACGACGCAGGAGTGGATCGAAATCCTCGACCGGTACAACCTCTGGGCGGGCCCGGTGTACACCTACGACGATCTGGTCAACGATCCCCAGGTCCATCACAACCGGATGATCGTCGAAATCGACCACCCGACGGAAGGAAAACTGAAGGTGCTGGGGATCCCGATCCGGTTCTCCGAAAGCCCGGGCACCATCCGTTATTATCCGCCGCTCGTCGGCGAGCATACGGACGCGATCCTGAAAGAAGCCGGCTACACGGAGGAAGAAATCCGGCAGCTGAAAGCGGAAGGCATCGTCTACAACGAAACCGATGCCCAGGATTGATCTCCGGGACATCCTTTTTCCCAAACGGAGGGCCTGCCGGATGAAACAGGCGCTGTTGTACGACATCGGGAAGTTTCGCATCGAAGAAACGGAACCGCCGGTTCCCGGGGAGCATCAGGTGCTGGTGGAAGTCTGGGCGTGCGGGATTTGCGGATCCGATCTCCACATCTATCATGGCGATCATCCGGCCATCCGTCCGCCGGCCGTCATGGGGCACGAGTTTTCCGGACGGGTGGCGGCGGTCGGGGATCGGGTCCGCGCCTTCGCCGTCGGCGACACCGTGGCGGGCATACCCGGCGTAGGCTGCGGAAATTGCGCCTACTGCCGGGAAGGCCGCTTCAACCGGTGCCGGAATCTGAAGGTGATCGGCGGCCATTTCCCCGGCGCCTTCGCCCAGTACGTCCTGGTGCCGGAAGACAACCTGGTCAGGGTGCCGGAGGGCTTCACCCCGATTGAGGGAGCGATGATTGAAAGCGTTGCCGTGGCCGTCCATTCCGTCCACCGGATGGGCGAAGTGGCGGGTAAGACCTTCCTGGTGCTGGGGGCCGGGCCCATCGGCAATCTGACGGTGCAAGTGCTGAAAGCCTTCGGCGCCCGTACCGTCATCGCCTCCGATCCTCTGGAGTACAGGCGTTTCCTGGCCAGGCGGATGGGAGCCGACGAAGTGGTCGATCCGATCCGGGAGGATCTGGAAGCGCGCGTCCGGCAGATGCTGCCGGACGAAGACGGCCTGGACGGCGCCTTTGACTGCGCGGGTCTGGAGCAGACGCTGACCCAGGCCCTTGCGGTCACGAAAAACGGAGCCAGGATTGTTCTCACCGCCATTTTCGGAATAAATCCCACCATACCCATGAGGCTTTTGCAAAGGGGGGAACGCGAACTCATCGGAGTGCAGATGTATGTGAAAAGCGATTTTGACGTCGCCGTGCAACTGATGGAAGCGAAAAAAGTCCGGGTGCTTGATCTGGTCACCCGCAGCTTCCCGCTGGAACGCATCGACGAGGCGTTCCAGGCGGCTTCGGGCCGATCCGGGGGAGAGGGGAAAATCATCGTCTTCATCAAGGCATGATGATTTTCGATTCCGACCAACCAGAGAGACATTTTGCCAAAATCAGCAAGGAGTGAACACGAATGCAACAGTCCCTGAAAAAAGCGATTGCCATTCTGACGGCAGCGGCGCTGGTCTTTGTGCTGGCCGCCTGCGGCGGATCCTCCGGCTCCGGCGGCAGCTCCGGCAACGGAGGCGGCAGCTCCCCGAGCGCCAGCCAAGGCGGTCAAGGCGGCGGCAGCAGCGGCGGTGAAAAAATCGTCCTGCGGCTTGGCCACTGGCTGACGGAAGAAGCCCCGCAGGGCAAGCAGTACAACGACTTTGCCCGAATCGTGAACGAAAAATCCAACGGGCGCATTGAAGTCCAGGTGTTCCCCAACGGCCAGCTGGGCAACCAGCGGGACCTCATCGAAGGCGTCATCGCCGGCACCGTGGACATGACCAAAGCCGACGACGCCTATTTGACGACCTATATCCCCGCCTACGGCATTTTCTCGCTGCCGTTCATCTTTGAGGATTATGACCATCTGGGCAAGGTCCTGGACAGCGAAATCACCCAGGAGCTGGACAAGCAGCTGGAAGAAAAGACGGGCCTCGTCTCGCTGGGATGGAGCTTCGGCGGTTTCCGCTACTTCACCCTGAAAAAGGCGATTACCGAACCCGATCTGCAAGGCATGAAAATCCGCGTTCCGGAATCGGACGTTTACGTCGAAACGATCAAGCTGCTGAACGGCAATCCGGTTCCGATGCCGTGGGGCGAAGTGTACACCGGTCTGGAAACGGGCGTTGTGGAAGGCATGGAATCGGCGCCTTCGGACATCTACCTGCAAAAGTTCTTTGAAGTGACGGGGCATCTGCTGGCCACCAACCACATCCAGGCTTCGGCCACCACGGTCATCAGCAAGAAAAAATGGGATTCGCTCTCGGCCGAAGACCAGCAGCTCATCCTGGAGGCCATGAGAGAAGCCATCGAGATCGAACGCCAGGAAACGGCCCAGGCCAACGAAGACGCGGTGAAGGCGATGACGGACGCCGGCGCGCAAGTGCACGAGGTCTCCGACAAGCAGGCCTTCATCAACACGGTCAAACCGCTGTGGGACAAGGTGGCGCAAAACACGAACGGCCAAGCCATCATTGACAAGATCCAAAGCATGAAATAATCGGAGAACATCGGCCCCCCGGAATCCCGGTCGCCGAATACCGGATTTGGGGGGCCGATGGCATCCTGGAGGTTTTTCCGATGAAAAGGGTGTTAGACAAAGGTCTGGAATGGACCATCGTCCTGCTCTTTGGTTCGTTTACCGCCGTCATGCTCCTGCAGGTGGCTTCCCGCTATCTGTTCAACTATTCCTTTGTCTGGTCGGACGAGTTTGTCCGGTATACCTTCATCTGGATGGTGCTCTTGGCATCGGGTGTCGCCATCCGGCGCAAAGTCCACCTGGGCTTCGACCTCTTCGTGGCCAAGCTGCCGCGGAAGCTGCAAGTGTTCCTGAATGTGCTCAACGATGTTCTGATCGGGGTATTTCTCGTGTTTTTCTTTTTCAAAAGCATCGAACTTTTGCGAGCCGCAGGGCTGACGCCATCCCCATCCATGCATATTCCCATGGGGGTTGTGTATGTGGTTCTGCCTCTGTCCGCCCTGGTGATGTTCATATATGTGCTGGAATCCATTTACCGGACCATCCGCTATGGAGACACGCATGAGGCGGCGGACGATGCGCCCGGAAAAGGAGGGGTAGCATGATCGGATTGATGTTCGGCATTTTCGCCCTGTTTGTGATCATCGGCACCCCCATCGCTTTTGCCATCGGGCTTTCCACCTTTCTCGCCCTGTCTTCCCAGGATACGATTCCGCTGCTTGTGGTCGCCCAGCGTTTCTTTACCACCCTGGATTCCTTTTCCCTGGTGGCGATTCCGCTCTTCATGCTGGCCGGGGAACTGATGACCCATACCGGGCTGACGGAGAGGATCATCCGGTTCGCCGTGACCCTGGTCGGGCATATCCGCGGCGGCTTCGCCCAGGTCACCGTGGCCACGAGTGTCATGTTTTCCGGGGTTTCCGGTTCCGCGGCGGCAGACGCTTCCGCCACCGGTTCGCTGCTCATCCCCGCAATGAAGAAAGAAAAGTACGATCCCGGGTTCGCCGCATCCCTGGTGGCCACCGCGTCCATCATCGGCCCCATCATTCCGCCCAGCATCATGATGATCATTTACGGGTCCATGACGGGCGTGTCCATCGGGGATCTGTTCCTGGCGGGCATCGTTCCCGGCATCCTCCTGGGTCTGGGTCTGATGGTTTATTGTTATTTCTACGCCCGCAAGAACAATATCGTCTCGACCAGCCGCAGAAGTTCCTGGAAGGAAGTCTGGGACGCGTTCAAAGGCGCGGTGTGGGCCCTGATCCTGCCCGTCATCATCGTCGTGGGCATCCGTTTCGGGGTCTTTACGCCCACCGAAGCCGCCGCCGTGGCCGTGGCCTATGCCTTCGTTTACGGTTTTGCGTATCGCACCCTGCATGTGAAACATTTGCCCAAAATCTTTCTCAACGCGGCGGTGCTGTCCACCATCTCCCTGATGATCATGGCGGCCGCGGCGGCCTTCAGCTGGATTCTGGCGTTCGAACGGATTCCGCAAAAGGTCGTGGACGTGATGACGTCCCTGACGTCCCAGCCCGTGCTGATCATGCTGATGCTCATTGTCATTCTGCTCTTTGTCGGGCTTTTCATCGAAGCCAGCGCGGCGCTCATCATTTTGATTCCGGTGCTCATCGGCATCCAGAAAAGCTTCGGCTTTGATCCCGTCCATTTCGCGGTCATCGTCATCCTGACGCTGGTCATCGGCGGCGTCACGCCCCCCGTGGGGAACCTGCTGTACATTACCATGAGCATCGCGAAAACGAAAATGTCGCAAGCGTTCTGGAAGGTGTGGCCGCTGGCCGGGGTGATGATCCTGATGACGCTCATCTTCACCTTCTTCCCGGAAATCGTCACCTTCTTGCCCAATATCACGAAGTAACGAACAGAAATGCATCAGGAGGAAATCACGCATCATGCCAACCTTGAGGGGGATCACCTGGGATCATGTCCGCGGCGTGGCCCCGCTGATTGCCACAACGCAAGAGTTCCAAAAGAGCCGTCCTTCGTTTCATATCGAATGGGACAAGCGGTCGCTGAAGGATTTTGAAGACTATCCGATTGACGTTCTGGCGGAAAAATACGACCTCATCATGCTGGATCATCCGTGCATCGGCACCGCCGTACAGAAAAAGGTGCTGTTGCCGCTCGACGATTGGGTGCCAAAGGAGTTCCTGGCGGACCAGAAGCGAAACAGCGTGGGTCCCAGCTATGACAGCTACACCTGGGAGGGCCGGCAGTGGGCGCTGGCGGTGGATACGGCGGCGCAGGTGGCCGCGTACCGCCCGGATTTGCTGGAACGGACCGGGCATGCCGTGCCCGCGACATGGGATGACGTCTTCGCGCTGGCGACGGCGCTATCCGGATCCGGCACCGGCACTGGCTTGAAAATCGGCATGCCGCTCAATCCGACCCACGCGTTTCTCAGTTTCATGTCGCTGGGCGCCCATCTGGCGGGCGGGAAGTTTTTGGACGATGAGGCCGGCGTGAACGGGGAAGCGGCGGAGGAGGCGCTGAACCTCCTGAAGAAGCTGGTTCCGCATGTCCACGGGATGTCCCTGGGATCGGACCCGATCCAGATGCTGGACCGGATGGGCGAGACGGACGAAATCGTCTATGTTCCGCTCATCTACGGATATGTCAATTATTCGCTCGAGGGATTCCGGAAACATCCCGTGATCTTCACCGACATTCCGGTCCTGCGGGGGGAACCTTCCGGTTCCGTCATCGGAGGGGTCGGCCTGGCCATCTCCGCCAAATGCCGGGCGGTCCGCGAAGCGGTGGAATACGCCATGTACGTGGCCTCGGGGGATTGCCAGAAGGGATTGTATTTTGCCAGCGGCGGGCAGCCCGGCCACCGGGAAGCCTGGCTGGATGAACAAGTCAACCGGCTGTCCCGCGGATTTTTCCGAAACACGCTGAAAACGCTGGATCTGTCCTATGTCCGCCCCCGCTTTCCCGGATACCTGGACATCCAGGAAAAGGCCGGGGAAGTCGTCAGGGAATTTTTGCTGAGTTCCGAAACCATTGACGGGACGGTTCGAAAGATTAACGGGCTTTATCGGGAATCGAAAAAAACCGTGTAGGTATCAGCGCCGGTTGTCGGCAGGATGGGTTGCGACACATGCGGTCCCCTGCCGGGCCGGCGTTCCATTTTGTCCATGCGGTTGGGGCAAGTTTTATCCGTTCGCCCCGCCATTGGCCGTTCTTTTTCTCATCCGCAAGCCGATATTCTTATGCTCCGGATCCCATCGGAACGTGAGCGCGGCCAAAACCAGAATGATGAGCGCAAAACCGAGCAAGATGAACATGGAAACGCCCCACGGCCGGACGTCCGTTTTTGCCGCGGCCTGAAGTCCGTCGACGAAATAGGCGAACGGGAAGCATTTGCCCGCCCGCGCCAGCCAGTCAGGCACGGCCGAAAGGCTGTAGAACGCATCGCTGCCGAACACCATGGGAATTTGCAGCAGATTGGACAGCATATTGATCTGCCCTTCGTTGCGGGCGAAACTGACGACCAAAAATCCAAGGCACGTAAAGCAGAACATCCCGCCGACGAGCATCGCCAGAAGCAGAATCACGCCGGGCAGGGTAATGGCGATGCCGAACGCCGGCGCGCCGATGAGCAGAATGACCGCATTGATGGCCAGCCCGAGCAGCGTCCGGGCCAGCGTCAGCGCCAGCACGAAGGACACGGCCGGGAACGGCGTGAGTTTCAACAGCTTGTATACGCCCTTGTTCCGCTGCCCGTAAACCTGGAACGAAACGCCCTGCATGGCCCAGAACAAGGTGCTGATGGCCATCACGCCGACCAGCAGCCGTTCGCGGTACTCCGGCGATTCGAAATAATACCCCAGGCCGGCCATGAGAAGCATCGGGAACAGCAAGGCGTAGAACAGCGTAATTTTGTCTTTCAGGCTTGTGACGAGCATCATGCGGAAGACGGTCCGGATCATGACGCCTCCTCCTCGGTCAGTTTCAGATAAAGTTCTTCCAGATTCGCCGCTGCGTGTCTTGCCAGCAACTCCTCCGGCGTGCCGGACGCCGCGACTTTTCCGTTCAGAATCATGACGATCCGGTCCGCCAGCTTGCCGACCTCCTCCATGTCATGCGAAGTGAAGACGACGGAGGTGCCGGACTCCGCCAGACGGCGAATCAGGTCGCGAATTTCCCGTCTCGCCCGCGGGTCGAGGGCCGCCGTCGGCTCATCCAGAAACACCAGTTTCGGGTCGTGCACCAGCGCAACGGCGATCGCCAGCCGCTTCTGCTGGCCGCCGGACAGCCGGGAAGCCTCCGTCCGGGCGGCGTCCCGCAGACCGCAAAGCTCCAGGACCCGCAACCCTTCCTCCACGGACAACCTCCGCTTGTGGAAAGCGGCGAAAAGCTTCAAATTGTCCAATGCGCTGAGTCCCGGGAAAAAGGGCGTCGACTGGAGCTGCACCCCTACGTTTGCCTTGTAATCGGCACGCCAATAGGTGACGCTTCCCGCATCCTGCCGTTTCAGGCCCAGGACCAGGTCGAGCGTGGTCGATTTCCCCGCTCCGTTCGGCCCGATGACGGCCACCACTTCCTTCTCCCGGACTTCCAGGTCGATGCCGTTCACCACGGGTTTGGATCCGTACCTTTTGACCAACCCGGTCGCCCGAAGCAGCACCCGATTCATGGTTCAAACCTCCAATTCTGCGGATTTGGCGGAATTTCGGCAAGGACGGCCTGCAATTCGTTCAGCAGCTTCAGCTGCAACTCGAACTGTTCAAACATGTTCTGAAAAACGAGCCGCACGTGGGGAGGGACGGGGCCGTACTTCTCCTTTTCCCGCGCGCCTGCTTTCATGGCCTCATAATCCGCCTCGATTTGCCGTTTCTGCTCTTCCAGCGCGGCGATGGCGACCTCCGCCGGCAACGCCTCCAGGAAGGACACCGCCGTGTACAGGGCGGTCGGAAACGTCACGGAGGATTGCTTCAGCGCTTCCTCCAGAAGTTTCCGAAATTCCTCCCGGCCCCGGTCCGTGATCCGGTAGATCGCCTTCGCGCGGTTTCCCGTATGCTCCACGGATTCCAGCCGAACAAGCCCCTCCCCTTCCATCTTCTTCAGCGCGTGGTAAATCGAGCCCGGGAGAATCCCGGCCCACTTGTCGGACTGGGTCATCTGCAAAACCTGCTGGATCTCGTACCCGGACATCGGTTTGTGCGTCAAAAGCCCGAGCACCATGAGGCGTGCCATTCCGTTTACACCACCAATATTGTATAATCAACGTTGACTATATGGGTTGGTTAAAAGTATAGATGTGGTGAAATGAAATGTCAAGAAGGTTCTTCAAGCGCCGCTCGCGAAGCCGCATCGCCGGCCGCGCGGCCGGTGGAGAAGGCGGCGGTGATATTGTAGCCTCCGGTGTAGCCGTGCACGTCCAGGATTTCGCCGCAAAAATAGAGCCCGCGCATCAGCTTCGATTCCATGGTGCGGGGGTCCACTTCTTTGATGCTCACCCCGCCGCCGGTAATGAAGGCTTCCTCGAGGGACAGCGTGCCGGTGGCAGAGACATTGAGGCGCTTGCTGCGCTCGGCCAGGGCGAGCCAGCCGGTGCGGGGCACATGGCCCGCCTGCGCCTCGCCGACCAGACCGGCGCGGTCCAGCAGGATCGGCACGAGGCGGTCCGGCAGGTGACGGCGAAGCAGTGTCTTCACCGCCTTGCGCGGTTTGGCGCGGGCTTCCGCCAGCCACTCGCCGGCCAGTTCGTCGGCGCTTCGCCTCGGCATGAGGTCGATGCGCACCGTCACCGGCCCGCGGCCGTCTCGCAGGGCGCGGACGACGAACTGGCTGCAGCGCAGCGCGGCCGGTCCGGACAGGCCGAAGTGGGTGAAGATCGTGTCCCCTTCGTGTTCCACAAGTTTCTTGCCTTTTCCGTCTTCCACCGTCAGGCGCACGCCGCGCAGGGACAGCCCCTGGACTTCGCGGCTGGCAATCCACGGCTCGTCCGAGGTGATCGGCACTTCCGTCGGGTACAGCGGGGTGATGGTATGGCCGGCTTCCCGGGCCCATGCGTAGCCGTCGCCGGTGGAGCCGGTGTGGGGGACGGATTTGCCGCCGGTGGCGATGATGACACAGCGCGCCGCGATCTCTTCCCCGCTGCGCAGCCGCACGCCCGCAACCCGGCCGTCCGCGAAAAGCACGCGTTCCACCGGTTCGTTCACCCTCACCCGGACGCCCAATTCCCGCACCCGGTTCACCAGCGCGGCCACCACCGTCTTTGCCTTGTCCGTGGCGGGAAACATGCGGCCTTCGTCCTCTTCCTTGAGCCTGATCCCGAGGGATTCAAAGAACGCGATGATTTCCCGGCTGCCGAAGCGCGCCAGTGCGCTGTGCAGGAAACGGCCGTTGCCGGGGAAATACCGGATGAGTTCCGCCGTGTCCTTGTTGTTGGTCACGTTGCAGCGTCCGCCGCCGGAGATGCCCAGCTTGCGGCCCAGCCGGTCTCCCTTGTCCACGAGCAGCGTGCGCGCGCCGCCTTCCCTGGCCGCGATCGCCGCCATGAGGCCCGCCGGCCCGCCGCCGACCACGATGACGTCCCACGTTTCCGCCAAACGTCTCACCTCAAACCGATCCGGAAGATGTTTTTCGCTTCAACGTCATATCGATTATACCCGGTTTGCCGATATCCTTCCGGGAGCAAAGACGATTCGTTTTCGTGTTGCACTGACCATTTTGTATGATTTTTCATACATATGAAAGCTTCGGACCGGGTTCGTTTGCCGTTTTATGCGATTTTTCGTACAAAAAACCTGACCGGGCCGCAGGGGTCCCTGCCATATGTACGATTTTTCGCACATATTCCTGAAAAATCCTCACCGCGGCGGCCCATATGTGCGATTTTTCGTATATATTGCATCGCCTGCAGCGGTGCCAGGAGGTTTCACGCGGCGGCGCCCGCATCCGATTTTTTTCGACAAATCTTTCGCCCATCAGTTAAAATAGTCACAACAAAACCAATGCCAGTCAGCCCGGGAGTTGATTCCCATTTCCGAAAACAACACCTCCGTTTCCGAGCCCTTTGCCGTCCCGGGCGCCATCTACGGGCGTGCGAAGCCGCTGGCCGAGCTGAGGGAAGCCTTCCGCTGGGCGGGCCTGGGTTCCACGGAGCTGGTGCTCCTGTCGGGGTCGGCGGGCATCGGGAAATCCGCCCTGGTGCTCGAGGCGTTTCGGCCGGCGATATGGGACAAAAGCTACTTCGCCTGGGGCAAGTTTGACCCCTACAGCCGGAGCAAGCCTTACGGCATCTGGATTCAGTGCTTCCGGTTTCTCATCCGGAGGCTGCTCACCGAGCCGGAAGAGGCGCTGAACCGCTGGAAAGCCCGGTTTGCGGAAGCAGCCGGGGCCAACATCCCCGTCATCGCCGACGAGATTCCGGAACTGCGGCTGCTGTTCGGCGACCTGCAGCCGGCGCCGCCCCTTCCCCCGAAGGAAAACCAAAACCGCTTCGAATGGGTGTGCCGCCGGTTCGTGCAGACCTTCGCCAGTTCGAGGCGGCCGCTGGTGCTGTTTCTGGATGACCTCCAATGGGCGGACCGGGCTTCCCTGCAATTGCTCCATTCCCTGATCGAAGACCCGGAAAACCAGCACATTTGCATCATCGGCGCGTACCGGGACGCCGAGTGGACGGACAACGCGGACATCCGGGAACAATGGCTGTCCGGGGAAGCGGCCGGGTATTCGGTGCGCAGCATCGAGCTTGATCACCTGGGCCTGGAGGACGCCCAGCGGATGGTCGCCGACGCGTTGCGCATGCCCTTCGCCGCCTGTTTCCCGCTGGCCCACGCCCTGTACGTCAAATCCGTCGGCAATCCGCTTTATCTCAAACATTTGCTGCAGTCGGCCCTGGATGAAGGCATCGTGTACCGGGACGAGGCAGCGAACCGCTGGCGGTGGGACGAGGCGCAGCTGGACGGGCTCCCGGGCATTGAAGGACAGATCGAATACCTCATCGGCCGCATCAACAAGCTGCCCGGCGCGGCCAGCACGCTGCTGGCGTACGCGTCCACGCTGGGGGGCGTATTTTCCGCGCGGCTGGTCAGCGTGATCGCCCGCATGGACGAGCGGGAAGTCGCGAAGCATTTCGGGCACGCCGTACGCGCGGGGCTGCTTGCCGTCCGCGACGCGGGCGAGGGGCACCAGGGACCCGCGCGGTATGCGTTCACCCATGACCGGATCCTGCAGGCCGCCTATTCGCTGCTGGACGAAGAAGAACGAAAGCGCATTCATCTGGCGGCCGGTACATACCTGCTTCGGGAACGGGAATCGGGCGCGCTGGAGGACGATCCGTTTGCGATCGCCAACCACCTGAACGCGGCCGGGGATCTGGCGGATGAAAACCTGACGGAAATCGGCTTCCGCCTCAACGAGGAAGCCGGCCGGCTGGCCATGAAATCGTCCGATTACGCCACGGCCCTGCGGCATTTTCACCATGCCCTGGACCGCATGCCCGCCCGGTACTGGAAAGAGCGGCAGGCGTTCGCGTTCGCCACGCTGCTCGCCTGCTGCGAATGCGAGTACCTGTGCGCCAATTACGAGCGGGCGGAGACGATGCTCGACGACGCGCTCGCCCGCGCGGTCGACTGGGACCAGCGCGCCCGGGTCGTCAAGGTGAAAATCGACCAGTACAGCAATACGGGGCAATACGCGAAAGCGATCGAATGGGGTCTGGCCACGATCCGCGAGGCGGGCATTCGCGTCTCCTCCGCGCCTTCCCCCTGGACGATCCGGTGGGAAGTGATGCGCGCGAAACGGCTGTTCCTGCGGCACGCGGCCAGATTCCGCGAAATTTCTCCGTCGCCGGGTCCGCATGCGGCCAGGCTGGTTGAACTGTTTGCTTCCCTGGTCGGTCCGACGTTTTTTTCGAACCGCGGCGTGCTGGCCGTCCTGTCATCGCAGCTGATCCGCTATTTCTTCCGGCACGGGGCGCCGGCGGGAGCGCCGGCGGTGTACGCCGCTTTCGGCATGGTGCTGACGACGAAAATCGGCGAATTCGCCGACGGGTACCGCATCGGCCAGCTGGCCGTCGAGCTTGCCGAACGGTCGGGCGACGCCGTGCTCCTTTCGAAAACCTGCGTGATGTTTCACACGGTCGTTTCCCAATGGATGACAAAAGAGGAGCAGGCGGCAAGGCAGCTTTGGGAGGCGTCCAAAATCTGCGTGGAGTCCGGCGATTACGTGTTCGGCAGCTACGCGATCGGCGGACTGATCAATTTTTCGTACGGCACCGTTCCGGTGCACGAATTCGACCGCGTGCTGCGGCAAAGCCTGCAAATCAGCGAGCTGACGAACGAAGAGCTCGTCTACACGAACATCGCGATCTATATGCAGTTGTGCAGGCAGCTGCAGACGCCGGGCTGCCGCGCTTTCGTCCTGGAGGGGGGACACGGCGACGAGGAGCGGTCGCTGGACGACATCCGCCGGCATGAAAGCGGAGGCGTCACGTTTTACCAAATCTACACCTACAAAACACAGGTCCATTATTTGTTCGGCAACGTGGAAGAGGCGATCCGGTGCGCCCGCCTGGCCGATCCTTACGAACAGTCGGCGGTCCAGTCCCCGCACAAATTCATCCATCATTTCTACGAAACAATGGCCCTCGCCGCCGCGGCCCGCGAGCGGGCGCTCAGCACCGCGGAAAGGCACCGGTTGCGCACGAGACACCGCGAGTTTGCGCGCTGGTCCCGGATGTCGCCGGAACGCTTCGGTCATGCGCTCCTGCTCATCCGGGCGGAGTTGCAAAAAGGGAAGGACACGGACGCCGCCGCCATCCGGCTTTACGACGAGGCGATCAACCGGGCGCGCGAGCGGCGGGACTGGCAGGTCTGGGCCGTCGCGTGCGAGCGTTCCGCGGCCTACCATGGGAGCCGGGGACGGCACCGGATGGCCGACGGATATTTGCAGGAAGCCTATGAAGCCTACGAACGGTGGGGCGCGGAAGCGAAATGCGCAGAGCTGCGCGGCCGGTACGGCGAACGCCTGGTCCCGCCGCGGGAACGGGAAGTCGCCGCCGCGTCGCCGGACGAGCCGACCCGGCAGCCGGACGCATCTGCCGACGACGCGCAATGGCTCTCGGCGTTGAAGGAATCGTTGCGATACCCGGCGGATCTGGATTTCGAACAGACGAAATCGCTGCTGTTCCGGCGCCTGATGCAGCTTTCCCGGGCGGTCTACGGCTGCCTGATCGCGGCGGAGGACGACGGTTTGCGGGTGGAACGGCAATGGTTCGGCACGAAGCCGCACGGCGGCCGGAACGGGAAAGCGGTCGCGGTCGCATCCGCCGCGCCGCAGACGCTGGTCCAATACGCCTTGCGGGTCGGCACGCCGGTGCGGGTGAAGGACATCCGGACGGACGAACTGTTCCGGTACGACCCTTACGCCGCTTCCGCCCGGAGCCCGGCGGTCTGCTGCCTTCCCGTCCGCCTGCAGGAAGAACCGGCGGGCATCCTGTATCTGGAGCTGCCGCCGTCATCCCATCCCTGGCCGGAGCGGCAGCTGGACGCCCTGACGGTGCTTGCGGCGCAGACGCTTTTTTACACCCGGCTGTCGGAAGCGCTGCGGGAACAGACGCCAAGGGCCGGGGAGGAAGCGGACGCCTCGGAATTCGGCCCGATCGTGCCGCTTACGGATCGCGAATACGAGGTGCTGCAGCTCATCTCCCAGGGGCTCACGAACAAGGAAATCGCCATGCGCCTCGGGGTGACGCCGGGGACGGTCAAGGTGCACACGAACAACATTTTCAACAAGCTGAACGTCAACCGGCGCACGCAGGCGATCATCCAGGCCCGCAAACTGAAGCTGCTGGATTTGTAGCGGCAGGCGCATCGCTTCGGAGCCGGTGCGCGCAGACCGCAGGGACAATTTCGGGCTGGGACTGTATCACTGCAAAAACGTGATGATGCAGCACAAAGGTTCCATCCGGGTGGAAAGCATCCCGGGAAAAAGGTGCGAGTTTCGATCGGCGGTTCAGGAAAACCGCGATATGGCCTGCGATGTCCTAAAAGCCCCGTCTGACAATTGCCCCGCATCCTTTGGCGGCCGGAGAAAATGACCCATTCCCGGGACATTCTGATGCTGTCCGCCACTTCCCCGGAACGGCTGACGGCCCTGGGCGCCCTGCTCCTGGAGGCTGCGTCCCGGGAGCGGATGACGGGCCGGATGAGGGTCGCCGACGCGCTGAAACCGGGCGTTTCGGGCAAAATCTTCTGCAGGTTTCAAAATATCCAGTGCTAGAATAAGAAAAGCGAAACCCATTTGACGCAGACGGGGGTTGACGGAACTTGAAACTGCGGGCGGGAATTGTGGGGGCCGGCATGATCAGCCGCGTGTATCTCGAGAACGCCAGACATTTCGATTCGGTGGAAATTGTGGCGTGCGCCGACTTGATCCGGGAGAAGGCGGAAGAGAGGGCGGCCGAATTCGGAGTGAAGGCATGCGAAGTCGATGAACTCCTGGAGAGCCCGGACATTGATCTCGTCATCAATCTCACGGTGCCCCAGGCACATGCCCCGATCAACATCAAAGCCCTGGAAGAAGGCAAGCATGTGTATTCGGAAAAGCCGTTGGCGGTCACGCCGGAGGACGCGAGGAAAGTGCTGGAGCTCGCCCGCAGCAAGGGGCTCAGGGTGGGCTGCGCCCCGGACACCTTCATGGGCGGCGCCCTCCAGACCTGCCTGAAAGCCATCAACGACGGGCTGATCGGCACGCCGATCGGCGCGTCGGCTTTCCACGTCAGCATCGGGCCGGACACTTTCCACCCGTCGCCGGACTTCTTTTTCCAGCCCGGGGGCGGCCCGCTTTTTGACATGGGGGTTTATTATCTGACGGCGCTGGTCGCGCTGCTTGGGCCGATCGAAAGCGTGTCGGCGTTCGCGCGCATCACCTTCCCCGAAAGATTCGCGGTGAGCACGGGGAAGAACATCCGGGTGGAGACGCCCACCTTCTTTTCCGGGTCGATCCGTTTCGCGCAGGGCGCCATTTGCACCATGCTGAGCAGCTTCGACCTGAAAGGGGGCACCGCGCACCCGCCGCTGGAAATTTACGGAAGCGAAGGGACGCTGCGGGGGCCGAATCCGACCACCTTCCAGGGCCCGGTGATGATCCGCAGCAACTTCTCGTCCGAATGGCGCGAAATTCCGATTCGTCACTCGTTCATCGGGACGAAGAATTACCGCGGAATCGGCGTCGGCGAAATGGCCAGGGCAATCCTGACGGGGCGGGAACATCGCGCGAGCGGCGAACTCGCCTTCCATGTGCTGGAGACCATGCACGGTTTCCTGGTGTCTTCCGAGCGGAACGCGGCGTACACGCTGACGAGCACCTGCGAGAAGCCCGCGCATCTTCCGGAAGGTCTGGCGGAGTACGCCTTTGATGGAAACGGGGGAATTTTCCCGGAATGATGCCGCATGGCCCGGAGGCTTCCGAGACTTGACAATCCGTCTGTTTTCGAAATATTATATCGACATACTGATTGGTATGTCTTTGGGGGCTTGCAGATGACCGTTCGGGACAAAGTGATGCAGGCCGCGGAGAAAATGTTGAACACAAAGCCTTATGACCAGATCACCTTCGCCGAGATCGCGAAAGAGGCCGGCGTCCATTGGACCGCGGTGCGCAGGCATTTCGGCGGCAAACGGCAGATGCGGGAGTGGCTGAAGGCGAAGCAGGCGGAAGACGGCCGGTTTGCCGACACGCGCACGCGCATCCTGGAAGCCGGACAGCGCATGTTTGCGGAGCTGGGCTACGCCCAGGCGTCGCTGGACAAGGTGGCGGCGGCGGCCGGCCTCACGAAAGGCGCGGTGTATTGGCATTTCTCGAGCAAGCAGGACCTGTTTCTGGCCATCCTGGACCACAGTCTGCAGAAGCAGCTCCGCCAGCTGCCGGGCCAGACGGAACGGTGGTTTGCGGCGGGCGATCCGGAAACCGCCCTGGCGGAATGGCTGCAGGCCCAGTTTGCGTGCCTGGAACGGGAAAGCGGCGGCCCGATGCTGTTCCTGGAGTTTGTCACTTCCGGCCGCGAGCCGGACGTCCGCGGGAAACTGCGGGAAGTGCACGGCCGCATCCTGGACGGCGCCGGCGCCGTGATCGAAGAATTGCAGCGGAAAGGCGCCGTCTCCCCCCGGCTGGACCCGCAGGCCGTCAGCCTGGCCATCGATGCCTTGCTGAAAGGCTACGTCATCGAGTGGCTGATCGATCCCGCGCGCTGCGAGTCCCCATCGTTTTTCCAAACGGTCGCCCGGCTGCTGTGGAAGGGACTCGAGCCCCGGGAATAGCCGCCTCTCTTTTTTTGCCAATGACATACCAATGAGTATGTTAAAAGAATATTTTCAGGTATGCAAAGATGCAAGGAGGAACGAACCGTGGAGCGCGCTTTTGTGACGTTGGACGGCATCCGGCTGCACTATTTCGTTGAAGGCCGGGGACACCCGGTCGTATGTCTGCATGGGGGCATTCTGGACGGTCGCGATTTTCGGGACGTGCTCTGTCTCGCCGCCGCACGGGGATATCGCGGCATGGCCTTTGACCGTCCGGGTTACGGGTTAAGCGAAAGGCCGAACGAGAAAATGACCCCCTTCGATCAGGCTCGCATCCTTCACCGCGCGTTGCAGACGCTGGAGGTTCGCCAGCCCATCATCGTCGGGCATTCCTGGAGCGGTCTTTTGTCGCTGATCTTTGCCTTCATGTACCCGGACAGCGTCTCCGGCATTGTTTTGCTGGCTCCGGCCATGTACAAGGAAGGTTACCCCGCGGAGCACGGAGACCCTCTCTCCAGGCTCATGACCGCACCGGTGATCGGGGATTTGGCCGTTCGCCTTTTTCTGAAAACCCCGCTGGCCGGGAAGATGACCGAAACCATGCTCATGCAAACGTTCGCTCCGGAGACGCCGCCCGACGGCTACAGGGAAAGGGTGTACGCCACCTTCCTTCGGCCCGGGCAAATCAAGGCCAACCGCGAAGACGTGCTGGCGTTCCCGCCCGCCGCGCTGGAGGCCGCCAAACGTTACGCCGAAATCCGGCATCCCGTCTTCGTCGTCGTCGGCGAGGAAGATCCGTTCGGCACCAA
>Ga0068704_100058_pt1 | contig 72478 bp, 76 predicted proteins | sample CeladaPassaD2F12_FD_62225 | JGI IMG/M metagenome (GOLD analysis project Ga0068704, IMG submission 62225) | Cellulose-adapted microbial communities from the Joint BioEnergy Institute, USA - Passage D2F12 | ecosystem: Engineered > Bioreactor > Continuous culture > Unclassified | place: USA, Joint...
GCTCGCCGCCTCCGCCTGCTCCTTTGCCTCCCTGAGCTCCTCCTCTATCCGCTTCCTCTCGGTGATGTCCTGCACCTGGGCGATGACGTAGAGCGGCTCGTCGTTCTCGCCGGTGACCAGCGAGACGCTCAGCAGCACCCACACGATGCGCCCCGAGGCGTGTATGTAGCGCTTCTCCATCTGGTAACCCGGGATCTCCCGGGCCACCAGCCTGCGCAGGAGCTCCAGGTCCGCATCGAGGTCTTCGGGGTGGGTGATGTCCTGGAAGGTCTTCTGCAGCAGACGCTCTCGCGGGTAGCCGACGATCTCGCACAGGGCGCGGTTGGCCTGCAGCCAGCGCCCGTCGAGGCCGACGAGGGCCATCCCTATGGGGGCGTCGTCGAAGGCCCTCCGGAAGCGCTGCTCGCTCTCGTGCAGCGCCTGCTCGGCCCGCTTGCGCTCGGTGATGTCCAGTATGATCCCCTGCCAGACGTCCGGGCGGCCCTCCTCGCCGGGGATCAGGGCGCCCTCCTCCCGGACCCACACCACGCGCCCGTCGGCGGCGAAGACCCGGTACTCGGCGCTCAGCTTGCCCTCCCTAGAGGCGCGCTCCTCCAGAGCCCGGAGGAGCTCCCTGTCCTCGGGGTGTATTATCTTTTGCCAGTAGTTGGGGTCTTTCCGGTAGGTGTCCGCCGGGTAGCCCAGTATCTCCTCCACCCGCGGGCTGTCGTAGAGGGTCTCCCCGGTCCTCGCGTCCTCCGTGTAGACGATGCCGGGGATCTGCTCGATGAGCCTGCGGTACCTCTCCTCGGCCCTCCTGAGCTCCTGCTCGGCGAGCCTCTCGCGGGTGACGTCCCGGGCCACCAGGACCGCCGCTCCCTCGCCCTCCGGCGAGATCGAGACGTCGAAGTAGAGCCTCCGGTAGCCGAGCTGCATGCTGCACTCCATCGCGGCGGGGCGCCCGGTCTGCAGGGCCCGCCGCACCGAGTCCAGGAGGGGCTCCTTCTCGTCGACCGGGAAGATCTCGCGCACGTTGCGCCCCACCATCTCCCGGCCCGGCCGGTAGAGCGGGGAGGGGTTGCTCGGGGCTATGTCGAGGCACCTCCCCTCGCGGTCGAGCTTGAGGACGATGTCGTCTATGGCGGCGAACAGGGCCCGCAGCTCCGCCTCGGAGCTGCGCAGGCGCTCCTCCATCCGCAGCCGCTCGGTGATGTCCCGCAGTATGCCCCTGAAGCCGCAGGGCCTGCCGGAGCCGTCCCGGATGAGGCTCACGGAGCCCTCCACGCAGCGCGGGCTTCCGGTGCGCGGGATCATCTCCCATACGAGGCCGCGGGCGGCCCTTCCCGTGGCGTAGACCTCCTTGAAGGCTTCGTGGACCTTTCTGGCGTTCTCGCGGTCCATGTATTGCCGGCTGTTCTTCCCGAGCAGCCGCGAGGCGGGGTAGCCGAGGATCCGGCCGAGGGCCTGGTTGGCGAAGGTCAGGTTGCCGGCGAGGTCGGTCTCGAAGTAGCCGTCCTCTATGGCCTCCAGCACGGAGCGATACTCCTCCGCCTTCTGGCGCTCCGCGGTGTCGCGGCTGAACTCGACGATGTTGCCGGGCCCGGCGCGCACCCACCGGCACTCCACGACGAGCGGACGCCCGTCCCGGGCGTGCTGGCGGAGCTCGCCCTCCCACGCCCCCTCGCTGCGCACCCGCTCTTCTATCTCCTCGAGCGGCTCCCCGGAGCGGGTCTTGAGGAGCTCTCGGGCGTTTCGCCCGAGGGCCTCGGAGCTGCTCCACCCGTAGAGCCTCTCGGCGGAGCGGTTCCAGAAAGAGATCCTGCCGTCCTCGTCACGCGCCAGGACGGCGTCGTGCGAGAACTCCAGGAGCCGCTTCTCCCGGGCGTCCGGCGTTTCCCCTTCGCTGCCCAAAGCTGTTCCTCCGGAGGCCTCCCCAGAAACCCAAAGATACCACAGCCGGCGGGCTGTCCGGGTGGCGCGGGGGCCGCGGTATGGGTGAGAATGGCCGTTGTCGGCTTTGGAGGATTGCTTTTTGCAGGGAGGGACGCAGGTGAGGGAGCACGTCATCGAGATAGACCCGTCGCGGCCGCTTGCGGAGGAGCCCGGGCGCGGGCACAACCGCTGGCACGAGGCCATAGAGCCGGTGCTGGAGGTGGAGCCGGGGGACCTGGTCGTCTACGAGACCCGCGACGCCTTCGACGGGCAGCTCGGCCCGGGCTCGACCGACCGGGACGTCGGGGGGCTGGACCTGGGGCCGGTGCACCCGCTGACGGGCCCGGTGTACGTCAGGGGGGCGGAGCCGGGGGACCTGCTGGAGGTCGAGCTGGTGGGCATCGAGGCGGACCCCTGGGAGGGGTGGGGCTACACCGTGGAGGTGCCGGGCTTCGGCTTTCTGCGCGACCACTTCCCCGAGCCGTACATCGTCCACTGGCGCCTGCACGAGGGGTACGCGGAGTCCGAGCAGCTGCCGGGCGTGCGAATACGCTACAACCCCCATCCCGGGGTCTTCGGGGTGGCCCCGAGCGCCGAGCTGCGGCGGAGGGCGGCCGAACGGGAGGCGGAGGCCGCGGAGGCGGGGGGCTTCGCCCTGCCTCCGGAGCCCGCCGGGGCGGTGCCCTCCGGGGAGCCGGTGGCCTCCGAGGGGCTTAGGACCGTGCCGCCGCGGGAGAACGCGGGCAACATAGACATAAAGCAGTTCTCCCCGGGGACGACCATGCTGATCCCGGTGCACGCGGAGGGGGCGCTGGTCTCCACGGGGGACGTCCACTTCGCCCAGGGCGACTGCGAGGCCTGCGGGACGGCCATAGAGATGCGCTCGCGGGTGCGGGTGCGCTTCGGGCTGCGCAAGGGGGAGGCGGAGCGCCGGGGGATAAGGGACCTGCAGTTCTTCCGCGACACCTACTTCACCGCGCCGGAGCTCGCCGTACCGCGGCGTTTCTACGCCACCACCGGCATCTGCGTGGAGGGCGAGGGGGCCAACCGCAGCGAGGATCTCACGCTGGCCGCCCGCAACGCGCTGCTGAACATGATCGGGCACCTGGAGACCCGGGGCTTCGACCGCCGGCAGGCCTACGCCCTGTGCAGCGTGGCGGTGGACCTGCGCATCAGCCAGACGGTGGACGTGCCGAACCTGCTGGTGAGCGCCCTGCTGCCGCTGGACATCTTCGTCTAGCGCCGCCGGGTCGGGGAGGCGTAGAGCAGCAGCGGGACGGCGGCCAGGCACAGCGCGGAGGCGGCGAGCCAGGCCGGGGCGTAGCTGCCCGCGGCGTCGCGCACCAGGCCGCCCAGAAAGGGGCCCGCGGCGGTGGCGAGCGCCAGAAAGAGCTGCTGGAGGCCCATCAGCCGGCCGTAGCGCGGCCCGCCGAAGCGGCGGGCCATGATCGCCGCGCGCATCGGGAGCACCGCCCCGAAGGCCGCGCCGAAGACCCCGACGTACGCGTAGACCCGCCACCACGCCCCGGCTCCCGGGAGCAGCAGGGCCGAGGCCGCCAGCGCCGCCAGGATCGCCGCCGCGATCCACCACGGGCTGAGGAGGTCGGAGAGGGCGGGGAGGAGGAACCGGGCCGGGAGGCTCGCCAGGCCCACGGCGCCGGCGGCGGCCGCCACCCCCTGCGGGGGGAAGCCGAGGTCCTGCAGGTAGGCGACCTGGTGGAAGAGCATCCCGAACATGGCGGCGAGCGCCAGGAAGAAGGCCGCGGTGATCAGCCAGAAGCCCCGGTCGGCCTGGCGGGCGCCGTCGAGCAGGGCCCGGTAGACCCCGCCCAAGTGCAGGGGGGCCGGCTCTCCGGGCCGGTCCCGAACGGCGGTCGCCGCGAGCCCCCCGGCCACCGTCAGGAGCACCGCTCCCAGGCTCAGCGTCGCGCCCCTCCACCCCAGGGCGTCCACCAGCCACTGGGTGAGCGGGATGAAGATCGTGGCCGAGAGCCCGGCTATGAGGGTGAGGAGCCCGAGCGCCGTTCCCTGCGACCGCTCGAACCACTGGTCTATGGCCACGTAGGCGGGCTCGTAGAAGACGCAGGCCATCGCCGGTCCCAGGAGCAGCGTCCAGGCGGCGACCACCTGCCAGACCTCCCCGGCGCGGGAGAAGCCGGCGAGCCCGGCGAAACCGAGCGCCGCCCCGGCGAAAAACACCCGGCGCGGGCCCGCCGCGTCGCAGACGGCGCCGACGAGCGGGGCTAGCGCCCCCGAGACGACCACCCCGAGCCCCAGGGCCGCCGAGAGCGCCGTCCGGCTGAACTCCCCGGCCGCCGCCCCCTCCCCGAGCAGCACGCTGAAGGCGTAGAAGATGGTACCGTAGCCGGTGTTCACGATGGCCGCGAGCGCCACGACCATCAGCCACGGGCGGCGCGCCACGGGGCCGTTCAGTGGCCTATCTGCCAGGGACGCCCGGGGACGGGGCGCGGGCTGGCGGGGTTGTCCCCTCCCGTCTCCGCCGGAGGGCGTCTGACGCGGCGGGGCTCGGCGCCGCTCTCGTCCAGGCGGCGGGCCTTGCGGACCTCCGCCGGAGCTGCGGAGATGTGAAAGGGCGAGAAGACCCGCCGGGCCTTCCGCCCGCAGCGCGGGCAGGTCGCCTCACCGGAGGGCTCCGAGAGGGACCGGCGCTCCTCGAAGCCCCCGCAGACCTCGCACCGGAAGTCGTAGTACGGCATCTATCACCCCTCTCGACGATGGCGCACCGGAGAATGTATTGTAATCTCGGAAGAAGTTAGGGGAGCCGTCGGGAAAGGAGGATGCGGTGGCCGAGAACGTGTTTCCCCTGGACCCCACGAAGAGCATGTTCGAGCAGGAGGTGCCCGGGCACAACCGCTGGCACCCGGAGATCCCCGCGGCGGCGAGCGTCCGTCCGGGGTCGGACTTCCGGATGGACTGTCTGGAGTGGACCGACGGGCAGGTGAAGAACACCGACGACGCCAACGACATCCGGGACATGGACCTCAGCAAGAACCACGTGCTCTCCGGTCCGATCGAGATAGAGGGGGCGGAGCCGGGGGACATCCTGGTGGTGGATATCCTGGACCTCGGCCCCTTCGTGCCCGAGAAGGGGGCTCCGGCGGAGGCGGCCGGCGCCGGGTGGGGGTACACGGGCATCTTCGCCCGGGAGAACGGCGGGGGCTTCCTGACCGACCACTTCCCGGAGGCGCAGAAGGCCATCTGGGACTTCCACGGTGTCTACGCCACCTCGCGGCACGTTCCCGGCGTTCGCTTTGCGGGCATAGGGCATCCCGGGCTCTTCGGGTGCGCCCCCTCTCACGAGCTTCTGGCCGAGTGGAACCGCCGGGAGCGGGCGCTCATCCAGACCGACCCGGAGCGGGTTCCGCCGCTGGCGCTGCCTCCGGAGCCCCGGAACGCGCTGCTCGGCACGCTGCCCGAGAGCGAGCGCGAGCGGGTGGCCGCCGAGGCCTGCCGGACGGTCCCGCCGCGCGAGCACTGCGGCAACGTGGACATCAAGAACCTCTCCCGGGGCGCCCGCGCCTACCTGCCGGTGTACGTGGAGGGCGCCAAGTTCTCGGTGGGGGACCTGCACTTCTCGCAGGGGGACGGGGAGATCTCCTTCTGCGGCGCCATCGAGATGGGCGGGTGGATCGAGTTCGGGGTGGACCTGATCAAGGGGGGCATGGAGAGGTACGGGATGAACACCCCGTTCTTCAAGCCGGGCCCCGTGGAGCCCCGCTACTCGGAGTTCTTGTCGTTTATCGGGATCTCGGTGGACGAGGACGGGAGCAACCGCTACATGGACGCCACCCTGGCCTACCGCCGGGCGTGCCTGAACGCCATCGACTACCTGAGCCGCCAGGGCTACACCCGGGAGCAGGCCTACCTCCTCCTCTCGGCCGCCCCCATAGAGGCCCGCTTCTCCGGCATGGTGGACATCCCGAACGCCTGCGCCACCCTGTACATCCCGACCGAGATCTTCGACTTCGACATCCGGCCCTCGAAGGAGGAGCTCGTGGCGAGGGATCTCGGCCGGCAGGCCTCGGCGGGCTGACGGGGAACGGGAGAGGGGGAGGCCCCGGGGCCTCCCCCTCTCCCGCAGGCTCGCCGCCCGATCAGGCGGCGAGCCTGCGGCGGGTCTCCTCCACGTCCATGCCGTGCAGGCGGAGCAGGTTCTCGCCGAGGATCTTGCGCTTCGCCTGCTCGGTGAGCTGCGGGTAGCCGTAGCCCTCGACGAGGTCCTCGGGGATCTCGAAGTTCCAGAAGGCCTCGAGCGCCCACCGCGGGTGGAAGATGGGGGCCTCGGAGCCGTAGACGATCTTGTCCTCCCCGCACCAGAACAGGAGCTTGCCGATCCACTCGGCGAACTGCCGGGGCGCGCGGACCACGAAGTTTATGGTCGCCGCCAGCGAGGCGTAGAGGTTCGGGTAGCGCACGAGCTGCCAGCAGGTCTCGTCGATGAACGGCAGCCCCACGTGGAAGATGACGAAGTTTATGTCGGGGAAGTTGGCCGCCGCCCCGTCCATGTCCCAGGTCTGCGTGGCCTCGACGGGCTGCGGCCCCAGGGGCACGCCCTTGTGCACCCCGATGAGGTTGACCCCGAGCTCGAGCGCCTTCTCGTAGATGGGGAAGGCCACCTGCGGGTCGTCCATGCGCCAGGGGAAGGGCTCGCCGTAGTCGTAGCGGACGTTGTAGAACTTGAACGCCCTGGCCCCGTACTCCTTTACCTGCACCTCCATCAGCTCCAGCGCCCGCCGCCCCTCCAGCGGGTTGACGGTCCCCCAGAAGACGGTGCGGTCGGGGTCCTGCTCGGCGAGCTCTGCGCACCGCTCCCAGGCCGAGAGCCCGTCCTTGAAGAGGTCGGTGAGCGGCAGGGGCATGGAGACCAGCATGTCGGTGCCGGACTCCTCGTAGACCATGCGCCGGATCTCCTCGGGCCGCCACTCCTTCAGAAACTCCTCGGCGCTGAGCTTGGGCTCGTCCTCGGGGGTGAGCACGGTGTGGAAGGCGTAGAGGTGGTTGGCGAAGAGCTCCCCCGCGCTCCCCAAGTAGTTGCTCCGCTGGAAGTTGAAGGGGTGCGCGACCCCGTCGAAGACCAGCACGTCGTTCCCGATCATCGCCCGCCTCCTCTTCCGAGCCGTGCCTCGCGCAGCGGCAAGAGCCGCTCCAGGGGGAGCCGGAGCTTCTCCCGCGCCGCCTCGCTCATCCTCTCCGGACTCCAGACCGGATCCCATACCACCTCCACCTCGACCTCCTCCACCCCCGGCAGCCTCCCCACCCGCTCCCGGATCGTCTCCATGAGCCGGGCCGCGAAGGGACACCACCCGCTGGTGAGGAGCAGCCTGATCCCCACCCTGCCCCCGCCCACCTCGACGCCCTCTACAAGGCCCATGTCCACCACGCTTATCCGGCGGTCCTCGCAGCAGGGGTCGTAGCACCCGTCGAGCACCCGGATGACGTCCTCCCGCCGCAGGGCCGTATCGCCCGTGGCTCCCGGCACCTCCACACGCTCCTTTCCCTCACCCTGAAAACAACTGTTGCATTCTATGCCCGCCCCGCTCCCCCCGTCAACGGACGCGTCGTATAATCTCCCCCAGAGAGGGAACGCACCAGGGCGCGGGGGTATGGCAGAGCGGACTAATGCGCCGGTCTTGAAAACCGGAGGCGCGTGAGCGCCCGTAGGTTCGAATCCTACTGCCCCCGCTCTTCCCCCTCCGGCAATGCTGCATCCATATTAAATTTATTAAAAATCATTAAGATAATGGAGACTTCTCGGTTCGGAGTGGGTAAAATGTTGCCACTTCTCTCGTGGAGAGGAGTGTGTAGGCTGCTTGAGAGCGGAACGGACGCAGAAGGAGGGAGAATGAAGCGGGTTTTGGTGTTGGCGGTTGCCGCGCTGATGACCGTGATGGTCATGGCGTCGGCTGCCTTTGCCCAGGAGGACACCGCGGTGATGGAGCAGACCGGCATGGAGCAGACGGTCTCCGGACAGGGGGCTGCTGGCGGCCTGCCTTCGAGCGGTGGTCCTGCGGTTCTGCTGCCCGCGGCGGCTCTGCTGCTCGGCTCGGGCATCCTGACCTTCGCCGTGCTGCGGCGCAAGTAGGGAACGGGAGCGAGAGAAGCCGGTCTTTTTGCGGAAAGGCCGGGGATTCGGGGCCGGGGGTGCGCACCCCCGGCCCTTTCTACGCCTCCTCTTCGGGCTCCTCTTCTATGGTGGCGGCGGAGGTCACCTTGAAGACCAGGATCTTCCCGCGTCCCGGGAGGTCCACCATCTCCACGTCGCCGGTTATGGCGAGCTGTTCGCCGACCAGCTCCCCGGCGTTCTCCACGGCGGACATGTCCACCTCGATCTCGAAGACGTAGCCGGTGTGCCCGGCTTCGCCGGCGCCTTCGGCCCGGAGGTATCCTTCCAGATAGGGCATGTGGCAGAGACCCCCTCCCGCTTTTCCGGTTGGCTGCGGGGGTATGGTAGCGGAAGGAGGAGGGCTGCGCGATGGCTTCGAGGGCTTTCGGGGGGATAGAGGTGCTCTCGTACCGCTTCGGGGACGACGGGCGGATCCCCAACAACCCCCGGCTGCCGCTGCTCGTCTACAGGGGGGCGCTGCCCGGCGGAGGGGCGGGGGGCTTCGAGGGGCGCTTCCGGAGCAACGGCTGGGGCGGGATGTGGCGCGACGGGATCTTCGGGTACCACCACTACCACAGCACCGCCCACGAGGTGCTCGGGGTGGCCCGGGGGGCCGCCCGGGTGACCTTCGGCGGCGAGGGAGGGGTCACGCTGGAGGTGCGCGAGGGGGATGCCGTGGCCATCCCCGCTGGCGTGGGGCACTGCAACAGGGGGGCGAGCCGCGACCTGCTCGTCGTCGGGGCCTACCCTGCCGGACAGTCCTGGGATCTGTGCACCGGGGAGCCCGGCGAGCGTCCCCGGGCGCTGGAGAACATCCGGAGGGTCCCCCTGCCGGAGCGGGACCCGCTCTTCGGGGAGGAGGGGCCGCTCATCGAGCTCTGGGGGGAGGGCTGATCCCTCAGCCGTTCTTCCACTTCAGCTGGAACTCCAGCTCCTCCTCGTCCCCCTCCCGCTCGTGCTCCACGTTGAACTCCGCGCGGGCGGGGACGTAGATCCTCTCGCCCGCCACCTGGATCTCGAACCGGTTCCCGGACTCCAGCGCGTCCGCGAGCCGGCGCAGCTTGGCCACGAACTCCTGCGTCGAGTAGACCCGCTCCACGTCCCTGTCCCGCCTCTCGGCCAATCCCGCTCCTCCTTGTGCTCGGGCCGTCTTCCGGAAGAAAGCATACCGCGGCCCGGGGCGCTCCCGCTCAGCCTCTTTGCTCGGTGGCCCTGCGCGTGAGGTGCCGCACCGCGAGTATAACGGTGAAGGCGAAGCCCAGCACCAGCACCGAGAGCGCCACCGCGGCGTCGATGTTCCTCTGGAACTCCGAGTAGATCGCCAGGGGGATGGTCTGCGTGATGCCCCGGAAGTTGCCCGCGAAGATGATCGTCGCGCCGAACTCGCCCAGCGCCCGCGCCCAAGCGGTTATCGCGCCCGCCACGAGCGCCGGGAACGCCAGGGGCACGGTCACGCTGAAGAACGCCCGGACCCGGTCCGCCCCGTCGACCAGCGCGGCCTCCTCTATGCTCCTGTCGACGCTCAGAAAACCGGTCGCGGCCTGCCGCACGTAGAAGGGGGCCGCCACGAAGACCTCCGCCATCACCACCGCCACGGTGGTGAAGCTCAGCTCTATCCCGAAGGCGTAGAGCCTCTCCCCCAGGAGCCCGGAGCGCCCGAAGGCCAGCAGGAGCGCGATTCCCGCCGCCGAGGGGGGCAAGACCACCGGGAGCTCCACCAGGGTGTTCAGCGCGCGCGCCCCGGGAAAGTCCTTTCTGGCCAGCAGGTAGGCAGCGGGGGTGCCGACGAGCACCAGCAGGACCATGGTCGCGGAGGTGGTCTTTACGCTCAGCGCCAGGGCCTCCAGGGCGACTGGGGAGGCCATGGCGTGCCAGGAGTCCTCCCTCACGGTCCAGAGGACGAGGCTCAGGATCGGCACCGCGACAAACCCCGCCAGGAGGCCCAAAGCGCCGACCATCAGCCCGGAGGCGAGCCACTCTCTCCCGGAGAGGGCGGGGGCGCTCCTCCTGTCGTGCTTGCCGCTTCTCAAGGCTCCCGGGCGGCCGGCATAAAGCCCCACTTCCTCAGCACGCGCTGGCCCTCACCGGAGAGCACCAGCTCGACCCACTCCCGGGCGAGCCCCGGGTCTTTTGCGCCCCTCACCACCGCTATCGGGTAGGTGGCCACGACGTTCAGCTCCTCGGGGATCTCTATGATCCGCACCTTCTCCCGGACGTCGGGGGTGACGTCCGAGGCGTAGCAGAAGGTCGCGTCGGCGTCCCCGGCGACGACGCGGTTGACCGCCGCCCTCACGTCCTCCTCGCGCGAGACGATGTTGTCGAGGACGGCCCGGCGGAACTCGGGGCCGTAGGAGGGGTCTTCGGAGGCCTTGCGGAGGATCTGCTCGGCGTACTCGGCCGCCGGCACCTCCTCTGCGGCCAGGACGAGCCTGATGCCGGGCCTGGAGAGGTCCCCGAAGCCCCGGATGCCCGCGGGGTTGTCCGCGGGCGCTATCACCACCTCGCGGTTGCGGGCGAAGACCCGGGGCTTCCCGGAGAGCAGGCCCTCGTCAGCGACGTTCTGCATCTGTTGCTGGTCGGCCGAGGCGAAGACGTCGGCGGGGGCTCCCTGGATGATCTGGGTGGCGAGCGTCGAGCTGCTAGCGTAGCTGGCCCGCACCTCTACCCCCTCGTGCCGCTTCTCGAAGTCCCGGGCGAGCTCGCCGAAGGCGTCCGTCAGGGAGGAGGCGGCGAAGACGGTGAGCGTGCCGCCCCTCTCGCCGCCGGGGTTGCCTTCCCCTCCCGCGCCCCCGCAGGAGGCGGCGGCGACCACCGCCAGCCCCAGCAGCAGGGCCAGCGTCCCGCGCGCGCCCCGGAAACCTCCTCGTCCGCCTCTTTTTCCGGGCAAGCGCTGCACCTCCCCAGGGTCAGGGTTTTGCGTCTCGGGTCTCCCTGAACGACAATGCTAGGGGAAGGCGGCCGCCCCGTCTCCGTGCACGTTGCACGAAAATCCGCCGCGCCGGGCTTGTGCGGGTGTAGCGGGCTCTCAGGTCCTAAGGTGGTAGCCGGTCTTGAAGATCCAGCGCACCACCAGCAGGCAGGCGGCCAGGAAGAGCAGCGTCATCGCCACGCTCACCCCGACGCTCACGTCGGAGGAGCCGTAGAAGCTCCAGCGGAAGGCGCTGATCAGGTAGACCACCGGGTTGAAGAGGCTCGCCGTCTGCCAGAAGGGGGGGAGCATCTCGATGGAGTAGAAGCTGCCGCCGAGGAAGACCAGGGGCGTGACGATGAGGAACGGCACGAGTTGCAGCTTCTCGAAGTTCTCGGCCCAGATCCCCAAGACGAACCCGAAGAGGCAGAACGTGACGGCGGTGAGCAGGAGGAACGAGAGCATCCAGAGGGGGTGCTCTATCTGCAGCGGCACGAACAGGGAGGAGGTGGCCAGGATGATCAGGCCGAGCCCCACGGACTTGGTCGCCGCCGCCCCGACGTAGCCGATGACCACCTCGAGCCAGGAGACCGGGGCGGAGAGCACCTCGTAGATCGTGCCGGTGAACTTCGGGAAGAAGATCCCGAACGAGGCGTTGGAGATGCTCTGGGTCAGCAGGGAGAGCATGACGAGTCCCGGCACGATGAACGCGCCGTAGGGAACCCCGTCCACGTCGGTTATGCGCGTGCCGATGGCCGCGCCGAAGACGACGAAGTACAGCGAGGTCGAGACGACCGGCGAGACTACGCTCTGCAGCAGCGTGCGGAAGGTGCGGGCCATCTCGAACTTGTAGATCGCGCGTATCGCGTAGAGGTTCATCGCTCTCCTCTCACCAGGCCGACGAAGATCTCCTCCAGCGTGCTCTGCTCGGTCTGCAGGTCCTCGAAGCGGATGCCCGCCGCGTTCAGGTCGGCGAGCAGCGAGGCGATGCCCACTCGCCCGGCCTGCGTCTCGTAGGTGTAGACCAGCTCCCTGCCGTCCCCGGAGAGCTCCAGCCGGTAGCCGGCGAGCGCGGGCGGTACCTCCTCGAGCCTCTCCGCGAGCTGCAGCGTCAGCTTCTTCCTGCCGAGCTTGCGCATCAGCTCCCGCTTCTCCTCGACGAGCACCAGCTCGCCGCGGTTTATGACGCCGATGCGGTCGGCCAGCTCCTCGGCCTCCTCGATGTAGTGGGTGGTGAGGATGATCGTCACGCCGCTCTCGCGCAGGCGGCGCACCGTGCCCCACATCTCGCGCCTGAGCTCCACGTCCACGCCCGCCGTCGGCTCGTCCAGAAAGAGGATGCGCGGCTCGTGGGCGAGCGCCTTGGCGATCATGACCCGCCGCTTCATCCCGCCGGAGAGCGCCATGATCTTCTCGTCCCTCTTGTCCCACAGCGAGAGCTCCCGCAGCACCTTCTCCACGTGTCCGGGGTCTTGTGGCCTGCCGAAGAGCCCCCGGCTGAAGCTGACGGTGTCCCACACCGTCTCGAAGGCCTCGGTCACGAGCTCCTGCGGGACGAGCCCGACGAGGGAGCGCGCCTCTCGGTAGCCGGAGACTATGTCGTGCCCGTCGACGAGCACCTTCCCCCGGCTGGCGTTCACCAGCCCGCAGACGATCCCGATGAGCGTCGTCTTCCCGGCCCCGTTCGGCCCGAGGAGGGCGAAGATCTCGCCGCGCCGGATCTCCAGGTCTATCCCCTTGAGCGCCTCCAGGCCGGAGGCGTAGGTCTTGTAGAGCCCGGAGATGGAGATGGCCGGCCGGGACCGCTCCTCGTGTTCGATCGCAACTCCCATAAGCTCTCCTTTACGGCCCCATGATATCCCGGGCGACCCCGGAGAGGTCGCCGCCGAACCGGTGCCCGCGGACGCCCAGACGCCGGTGGTCCTTGCGCTTCCCGCCTGCTCGCGCATTCTCCTGCCACCTCCTCTTTCTCTCGCGCCTGCCTGCCGCACGCCCTTCGGGAGGACGGCCCTCCCGGCGAGCTCCCCGATGTTGCACTGTGGGGACGGGGGCGGCATCGGCCGGAAGGAGGATTTCCCGCCCCGTCCTTCCGTACAGGGCGCCCTCCCGCCTCCGCCGGACCTGCTCCCTTCCGCGGTCGGCTCTGTCGAAAAGTACTCGAGGCGGTAGGAGGCGACACCGGTGTATTTCCCCGCGCCCGGCGGGCGGTGCGGTCTCCTACCGGTCGGGGGGCTTGTCGCGGTCGGTGGGGGCGGTGGGCAGCTCGATGCCGAAGCGCAGGCTCGCCAGGCGGATGAGGAAGCAGGTCGCCGCCGCGGCCACCGAGGCGACCCCCGGGTCGTGGCCGAGCTTGGAGGCCGCGACCACGATGGACGCCCCGACGAGCGCGGGCACGGCGTACAGCTCGTTGCGCAGCACCGTCGGGATCTCGCGCACCAGCACGTCGCGCAGCATCCCCCCGCCGGTCGCGGTGATGACGCCGAGCAGCACCGCCTGCACGGCCCCCACCTGGAAGTCCAGGGCCTTGGTCGCCCCGGTGACGCAGAACAGCGAGAGGCCGGCGGCGTCGAAGACGGCCACCGGGCGCGAGAAGCGCTCCAGGGTGGGGTGGGCGAAGAAGGTCAGGAGGGCGGCGCAGACCACGGTGGCCAGGTAGCGCCAGTCGCTGAAGGTGGCCGGGGGCAGCGCCCCGAGCAGGATGTCGCGGGTGATCCCTCCGGCGAGCCCCACCACCGCGGCCAGCACCACGACGCCGTAGAGGTCCAGGCGAGCGCGCACCCCGGCCAGGGCCCCGCTCAGCCCGAAGGCGAAGGTCCCGGCGAGGTCCAGCGCCAGCATCAGCGTCGATCCCGAGGGCTCGGGCATGCTGGTATCGTAGCGTAGGAGCGGCGGGCGTACGGGATCGTCTTGCGCTTCCCGCCGCGTGCGGGGTTCTGGAGACATGGAAGGGAGGCGGTCAGGAGGATGGAGGAGCGGCAGGAGATCGTGCACCTTCCCGGCGGGCGCTTCCGCCTGGTGGACCTGAGCCGGCCGTTGGGCCCCACCGAGAGCGAGCCCTCCCCGCCGCGCCTGCGCCGCATCACCCACCAGGAGGGGGCCGCGCTCTGGCGGCAGCTGTTCGGGATACCGGAGGCGGCGCTGCCGGGTGGGCTGGGCTTCGCGGGGGAGTACGTGGAGGCCTCGACCCACGCCTCCACCCACGTGGACGCCCCCTTCCACTACGCGCCCTTCTCCGCGGGGAAGCGGGCGAGGACCGTGGACGAGGTGCCGCTGTCTTGGTTCTTGGGCCCCGCGGTGGTCCTGGACGTCTCCGACCTGCCCGACGGGTTCATGATCCCGGCGGAGGAGATCGAAGGGCGGCTGGAGGGGATGGGGCACGTGCTCTCTCCCGGCGAGGCCGTGCTCTTCCGCACGGGCGCCGGAGCGTGCTGGGGCGCGGGGGAGTTCTTCGAGCGCGGGTGCGGGCTGGGGAGGGAGGCGGTGCTCTACCTGGTGGAGAGGGGCGTCCGCCTCGTGGGGACCGACGCCTGGAGCCTGGACAGGCCATACCCGCTCATCGGCGCCGAGTGGCGGAGGAGGCGGGACCCTTCCCTGCTGTGGCCGGCCCACTTCGCCGGCGCGGAGCGCGAGTACTGCCAGGTCGAGAAGCTGGCCAACCTGGAGCAGCTGCCCGCGGTGGGCTCCACGCTCGTCTGCTTTCCGGTCAAGGTGGAGAAGGGGAGCGGGGCCTGGGCCAGGGCCGTGGGGCTCGTCCCGGCGGAGGAGGGGCCGGGGTAGGGGCCTCCCGCGCGGACCCTGCGCTTTTTCTGGGGCTGTGTCTTTCGGGCTCTCCTGTATCATTCGGGAATGGCAGGAGAGCGAGGACGGGGCGATGGGCTTTCCCGCCGCACGAGGCCGGAGGACCTGGTCTGGCTGCGCCGCGTCCGCGACCGGATCGACCGGGAGTACTCTCGGCCCCTGGACGTGGGGGAGCTCGCCCGCGGGGCGCACATGTCCGCGGGCCACCTCAGCCGTCAGTTCCGGCTGGCCTACGGCGAGCCGCCGTACAGCTACCTGATGACGCGGCGCATCGAGCGGGCTATGGCGCTGCTGCGCCGCGGCGACCTCAGCGTCACGGAGGTCTGCTTCGCGGTCGGCTTCTCCTCGCCGGGCACCTTCAGCACCCGCTTTGCCGAGCTGGTAGGCGTGCCGCCGAGCGTCTACCGGCGCCGGGCGGCGCGCGAGGAGGGGATTCCGCCGTGCGTGGCGAAGCAGGTGAGCAGACCGGTCAGGAATCGAGAAGCCGGAGACGCTGGCGCGCCCCTACAATGGGCGTGAGGAAGACGCCGACGGAGAACGGAGGGCGGCATGGACATAAGGATTCATACGTGCCTTCTCCCGCACGAGGACCCGGAGGCCTCGCTGGCCTTCTACCGCGACACTCTAGGCTTCGAGGTCCGGGGCGACGTCGGGCGGGGCAGGAGGCGTTGGATCACGGTGGGGCCCCCCGGACAGCCCGACACCTCCATCCTGCTGGCCCCGCCGGCCGCCGACCCCGGCATCACCGACGAGGAGCGCCGCGTGATCGCGGAGATGATGGCCAAGGGGACCTACGGCTGGATCCTCCTTGCCACCCCCGACCTCGACGGCGCCTTCCAGAAGGTCCGGGCCAGCGGCGCCGAGGTCGTCCAGGAGCCCGCCGACCAGCCCTACGGCGTCCGCGACTGCGCCTTCCGCGACCCGGCGGGCAACCTGGTCCGCATCCGGGAGCTGCGGTGAGCGCTCCGGAGACGGGCGCCGGGCCCCGCTCCCGCGCCCGGCGGCGCCGCGACACCGAGCGCCGGCTCGCCCACGACGTCGACGTCTGGGTCGCCACCGCCTCGGCGGGGGGCGTCCCCTACCTGGTGCCGCTGTCGTTCGACTGGGACGGCGAGGCGCTGCTCCTCTCCACGCCGGCGGATAGCCCGACCGGCAGGAACCTGGCCGCCACCCGGACGGCGCGGCTGGCGCTGGGCCACACCCGCGACGTGGCCGTGATCGACGGTGACGTGGAGGTGCTCGAGATCGACGCGCTGCCGCGGGAGCGGGGCGACCGGTTCGCCGCGCGCACCGGCTTCGACCCGCGTGCGCTCTCCACGCCGTACCGCTGGTTTTGCATCTTCCCGCGCCGCATCCAGGCCTGGCGCGAGGAGAACGAGCTGGCCGGCCGCGAGCTGATGCGCGACGGCCGCTGGCTGGTCTGAAGCAGGGGGAAGAAGGGATCGTCGTGACCAAGGAGGTGCGTCGAGATGGCTGAGAGGAGCAAGCCCACCGGCGGAACGCCCGGGGGCTTCACGGCGGAGGAGCGGGACGCGATGAGGGAGCACGCCCGGGAGCTGAAGGACTCCGGCGGGAAGACGAAGGGCGAGAGCGCCGTGCTCGCCAAGATCGCCGAGATGGCGGAGAAGGATCGCGCCATGGCCGGGCGTATCCACGAGATCGTCATGTCCAGCGTCCCGGACCTCGAGCCGAGAACCTGGTACGGGATGCCCGCCTACGCCCGCAACGGGAGGGTCGTCTGTTTCTTCCAGAGCGCGCAGAAGTTCAAGACCAGATACGCCACGCTCGGCTTCAGCGACGGGGCGAACCTCGACGAGGGCAACATGTGGCCGGTCTCCTTCGCGCTGAAAGACCTCACCGCCGCCGAAGAGGAGAGGATCGCCGCGCTGGTGAAGAAGGCCGCGGGCTGAGCGCTCGGCCGGCGACAGGAGGGCAGCAAGACCGAAGCCCCCGGCTCTCTGCCGGGGGCCTCCGGTGTGAGCCGCCCAGGACTCGAACCTGGAACCTAGAGATTAAGAGTCTCTTGCTCTGCCAATTGAGCTAGCGGCCCATGCAGGACCAGATTATAGCAGCCGTCCTGCGGGTGTGTGGCGGGGCGCGGAAGATTTGTCCCTGCGGGCTTGCACCGGCGCGCGACCGTCTTTATAATCTTTGTACCATTTCCTAGCGGTCTCTTCTGCGGGGCCGCTAAGGGCCGGAAAAGGGTCACGCCCTTCTGTGAACACCGGCCCTTTTCTTGTGCCCGGGTTTTGTCAGACCTCCTCGGCGATGGTGAAGAGCTCCTCGGCGTGGCGCCTCACCGAGCGGGCAAGCTCTTCGCCGGCGGCGAAGACCCGGATGCGGTGCAGCGGGAGCCAGCACCGCCGCATGTCCTCGCCGGAGAGGCCCGAGAGGCTCTGCCAGGTGGTCAGGCTGCGCTCCCCGGGCACCACGGGCAGCCGCCGGATAAAGCGGAGCCCGACGGAGGGTCTGCTGCGCGGCGGGATGTCTATGAGGATGTCGAAGGGGCCGGCCTCCCCCTTGCGGTAGCGGGTGAGGTAGCGCGCCCACGCCTCCTCGACCCTCCGGCGCCAGTTGGCGTCCTCCCGGAGGCGCAGCAGGGAGCCGTAGCCCGGGTGGCGCTCATCGAGCTCTATCGCCCGGCGGTAGAGCCGCCGCTCGGAGAGCAGGCGGGTCAGAGCGGCGGCGGGGCTCCCCTCCCTCGCCGACTCGCGCACCAGGGAGAAGGCCCGGGCGTCGTCCAGCGCGGCGAGCTTCTCCGGCGCGACGGCCCCGCCCTGCAGGGCGTCCTGGGCGGCGCGCCGGAACATGACGGTCGGCGCGCGCAGCGCGTGGTGGCCGTAGACGTTGTAGTGCATGAGGTAGCGGGAGAAGACCAGCGCCTGCAGCGCCCCGGCCCCCTCCTCGTCCACCGAGAGCACCGCCCGGTTCTCCTGGCCCACGACCCTCAGGTGCTCGAGCAGGGGTTCGATCTTGAAGGGGAGAAAGCCGGCCTCCGCGGCCCGCGCGTCCCGCGCCAGGCCGTCCAGGGAGTCGGCGTCCAGCGATCCGGAGAGGATGTCCCGCAGCAGGTGCTCGGTGGGGGTGAGGGCTACGGGGCGGTTCTCCTCCGGGAGGACGAGCCGCAGGACGTTGTGCGGCTCCAGCTCCCACTCCTTCTGCAGCACCCGGGCGGCGTCGGACTCCTCGATCCAGCGGCGGCTCAGCTCCCGGCGCGGGGGGAGGCCGAGGCCCTCCAGGGCGTCGCCGTAGGGGGGGCTCCCGGCGTGCAGCAGGAGCGCGGCGGCGAGCGCGCTCCGGAGGTCCCGCTCCTCCAGGTAGGCGCCGGAGTCCACGATCCGCCGCAGGACCAGCCGGGTGAGATGGCAGGTGCCGAGGGCGTGGTCGTAGCGCGAGTGGCGGGCGTTCCGGAAGACCAGGTGGGCGAAGCCGAGCTGGTGCAGCCCCTTCATGCGCTCCAGCGCCTCGCTCTCGAGCAGGGCCCGCATGGGCCTGTCCACGGGTATGTATCCCCAGACGGGGTCCCGCACCCGCCGCGGTGAGGCCCCGAAAAAATCTCCCACGGTGCTGCTCAAGACGGCCCCCCGGCTGTCACCATCGCCACATTCTAGCTAAAATCCGGGGTGTGCCGGGAGATGAGGGGAGATCGGCGCCTCCTCGGGCTTTGGCTGGTCGAGAGAAGGAAGGAGCCGACATACACGCCGAAGAGCTGGACACCCTGCGGGGCGGGGAGGTGAGCCTGCGGCCGCCGCGCGAGGAGGACGTGGAGACGGTCTACGAGTGGGACCGGGACCCCGAGCTGGCCGCCTGGAACGGGCGGGCGCCGGTCTCGGTCTCGCTGGAGGCGGCCCGGCGGGACTACCTGCTGCGCTGGGAGGACCCGGGGGTCAAGACGTTCATCATCGAGGCGGAGGGGCGGCCGGTGGGGCTCGCCACCCTCTACGACTTCCGCGGGGGGGGCTGCGAGCTGGGGATCAAGATCGGCCCCGAGGAGCTGCGCGGCCGCGGGTACGCCACCGAGGCGGTGCGGCTGCTGGTGGACTACGCCTTCCAGCGGCTGGGGCTGCGGGTGGTCCGGGGCTCCACGCTGGCCCACAACCGCCGGATGCGCCGGGTCTTCGAGAAGTGCGGCTTCGAGCGGGTGGGGGAGGGGTCGATCCTGAGCCGCTACGACAACCGCCGCTACGCCGAGGTCTTCTACGAGCGCCGGCGCCATTAGGCGGGGGCGCATCCCGTATCCCGGGCTACAATTGGCATCGATGGAGACCATGCTCAGGCTGGATGTGCGCCGCCGCGGCGCGATGAGCGGCGTGCTCACGCTGGGGAGCCTGGACCCCGCCTTCGCGGGCTGCGCGGGGCTCTCGGGCGAGCCGGTTGTGCTGGACCTCCGCTCCGTGGAGTTCGTCGAGCCCGCGGGCCTGTGCGGGCTGGCCGCGCTGCTGGAGCACGCGATACCGCGCTCGGAGGAGGTGGTCCTGCTGCTGGCCGGGCACGACGTGCCGGCCTACCTGGAGAGGATGAACTTCTTCAGGCTCTTCGGCGGCAGGGTGCGGACCAACATAGACGTCGCCCCCCTGCAGGAGCGCCGGCGCCACAATCCGGGCACGCTGCAGGAGCTGGTCAACTTCCACGACGAGGGTGAGATCCCGGCGATCATCGAGCGGATCTCGGAGATCCTGCAGAACCAGGGCTACCTGCTCAAGGAGAGGGTGGCGATCTGCTCCACCCTCTCGGAGATCTGCGCCAACGCCGCCGAGCACGGGGCCTCCTCCTTCGGGGCCTACGCCGCCGTGCAGGCCTACCACCACATCGTGAGCGGCGCCCGCCGGCGCGGGGAGGAGGTGCTGGTCGCGATCGCCGACGGCGGGGTGGGCGTCCGCAAAACCCTCTCGCGCAACCCCGCCCACGCCAGATACACCACCACCGATAACGACGCCCTGCGCCACGCCCTGAAGATGGGCGTCTCCGCCACCGGCGAGCTGGGCCGGGGCGGCGGGCTGACCCTCGTGGCCCAGAAGGCCGCCGCGGCGGGCGGCTCCCTCTCCATCCGCTCGGGCTCCGGAAGGATCACCGTCTATAGAAACCGTAAGAGCTCCCGCAACGTCCCCCCCTTCCCCGGCACCTTCGTCCGCGTCTCACTCCCCCGGCACCTGCCCCCCAAAAGGGCCTAAAATAGTCCCCATGCCGCAGAAAAGAACGTTGACCCGGGGCCGTACACCGGTTACAATCCTCTCAAATGATTTCACTGAATACAGTGAGGATAGGGCCCGTGGCTGAGGAGCGGGCGCGGCGGGTCTTCAAGGTCTCGGAGGCGGGCCGGCTGATGGTCACCCGCCGGGCGGGGCGGGAGGTCCGGGAGGCGCTCGAGGGGGCTCTCTCGGGGCTTCCGAAGGGCGGGGTTCTGTACGTGGACACGCGCGGCGTGGAGATGATGGACTACTCGTTTGCTGACGAGGCGCTGGGGATACTGGTCTCCCGGGTGGCCTCCGGGGAGCACGGCGACCGGCACCTGGTGCTGGTCGAGGAGGACCGGGACCTGCTGGAGAACGTGGAGGCCTCGCTCCGCCAGCGGGGGCTGGCCATGATCCGGGTCCCCGAGATCGGCGGCGAGCCCTCCGTGGTCGGCGGCATAAAGGACCACCTGCTCGAGACCCTCCGGGCCATCCAGAGCGCCGGTAGCATCACCACCGCCGAGCTCGCAAAGCGCCTGGGCCTCAACCATACCGCCTGCAACAACCGCGCCACCAACCTCTTCAGGCTCGGCCTCGTCGGCCGCAGGCCCGGCCACAGCGGGCGCCAGTATATCTACGAGAGGATCGCCTGATGCTTTTGTTTGACCATTGTTTCACCAAATTCAGTGAAGAAAGCGAGTATGGTGCAGCGCCTTTGGAGGAGGTGTAAGCGGTGCGCGAGGAGTACATGATCGAGCGGCAGGGGAAGCGGTTTGTGCTGTATGCGGGGCTTCTGGAGGAGGCCCACGCGCGGGGCCTTAGGAGCATAGAGACCGAGCTTCTGCAGGCACCGAGCCCGGAGAACGGGGAGGTGGCCATCGTCCGGGCGGTGGTCAGGACCGAGGACGGGAAGTTCAGCGGGATCGGGGACGCGAGCCCGGAGAACGTCAACCGGTCCATCGTGCCGCACCTGATCCGGATGGCCGAGACGCGGGCCAAGGCGCGGGCGCTCAGGGACGCGATCAACGTCGGGGTCACCGCCTACGAGGAGCTCGGCGGCGAGGCGGGCGAGGAGGTCGTGGAGCAGCCCCGCCGCCCGGCCGGGCAGGAGGAGCCGCAGCGGGCGGCCTCCCGGGCGCAGGACGGCAAGGGCGGCCTGCCCGCTACCCGCAAGCAGCTCAACTACCTGGAGGCGCTCATAGCCGACGCCGTCGAGGACGGCATCCCCAAGTTCGAGGAGATGGTCGGCAAGCCGCTCGCCGAGCTCACCCGCGAGGAGGCCAGCGAGTGGATCGGGCGCCTCTCCGGGAAGGCGGCGTGATGGAGCGTCTGTGGATGGCCGCGATGGGCGGGGAGGCGTTCTACGAGCGGGATCTGCCCGGCTGCTGCCGGCGGAGCGCCCGCTCCGCCCGTGAGGAGGGCTTCGAGTGCCCCGCCTGCGGGGCGATGTGGCAGTCGCCCCCGCCCGCGGAGCCCGAGGGGTGCGCGTTCACCGCGGGAGGGCCGGAGGAGAGCAAAGGGGCCGCCTGAGGGCACCCCGCGAAAAGGAGGAGGCCGGAGAGGTGTACGGGGCGGCCCCGCGGCTCATGCGGGAGAGGCTGGAAGAGCTTGTTCGGGAGGCCGAGGAGGCCCGGCTCGCCGCGGCGGCTCCGGGGCGTTCTGGAGAAACGGCTCGGGAGGAGGAAGGTTCATGTCGAAGGCCAGAGCGAAGAACAAGAAGGCCCTGCGGCCGGACACCACCCTCTCTCCGGCCGCGAACCCCGGCGAGGAGGTCTACCTGTGGGCGCTCCCCGTCTGCTGCATCCGGGCGCTCAAGCGGGAGGTGCTGCGGGAGGCCGGGGAGAGGCGACGCCTGGAGCTCGTCTGCGGCGCCTGCGGGCGCCGCTGGCGAGTCACCTCCAGCCTCGACGAGAGGGTCCTGAGCAGGTTCGTCACCCACGCCGGACCGCGGGCCGGCGGTTCCTATCCCGCGGCCTGAGAGAAAGAGCGGGGAAGAAGGGGAGGATATGGCCTACGCCACCGAAGACGTTCTGACGCAGTATCTCGGCAGGATCCGGGAGGGGAGGCTGCTCACCGCCGGGGAGGAGGCCGAGCTCTCCCGGCGGGCCCGGGCCGGGGACGGGGCGGCCCGCCGCAGGCTCATAGAGTCCAACCTCAGGCTCGTCGTCGCCATAGCCAAGCGGTACCGGGGCAGGGGGGTTCCCTTCGAGGACCTCATCCAGGAGGGCAACGCCGGGCTCATCCGGGCCGTCGAGAAGTTCGACCCCGAGATGGGCAACCGCTTCTCCACCTACGCCACCTGGTGGATAAGGCAGGCCGTAACCCGGGCCGTCGCCGACCAGGGGCGCGCGGTGCGCCTCCCCGCCCACGTCGTGGACAGCGTCTACCGCCTCCGGCGGGCGGAGAGCGCCCTGAGCGTCGAGCTCGGCCGGGAGCCCACCGACGAGGAGGTCGCCGGGCGCCTCGGCACCAGCCCCGAGGAGGCGCGCAGGCTCAGGGAGGTGTCCCAGCCCATCTCCAGCATCAGCGCCCGGCTCGGGGACGAGGAGGACGGCGCCGAGCTGGGGGACCTCCTCCCGGACGAGGCCGCCTCCGAGGAGTACGCGCGGGTCGAGGCGGGGCCCTGGCGGGGGGTGCTGCGGGAGGCCGTCGGCTCCCTGCCCGAGCGGGAGGCGCGCGTCCTGCGGCTGCGCCACGGTCTCGACGGGGAGCGGGCCCGCACCCTGCGGGAGGTCTCCGAGATCCTGGGCATCTCCCAGGAAAGGGCCCGGCAGGTGGAGCTCAAGGCCCTGCGCACCCTCCGCTCCGGCCGCTACGCGGGCTCTTTGCGCCGCGGCCTCTCCGAGGCCGTCTGAGGGGCTCAAAACCGCCCGCCGGATAGGGTAACCTTCCCCCGAAGAGGGCGGCGAAGAAGGGAGGGCCGTGGAGACCACCGGGCTTGCCGAGGAGCTGTTCGAGGAGCTGGGCGGGAAGATCGAGGATGGGTTCCCGGCGATCCACAGCCCGGTTTACCGCACCGCGGCCGGGACCCCCTACCTGAGGGCCCCCGGGGTCGTCATGATCTCCCGCCCGCAGGTCGGGCTCGGGGGGCTCTCCGGTTTCCTCGAGGGCTTCGACCCGGGGCTCCGGTTCCCCGAGTACCTCGAGGACCCCGTGCGCCTCCCCGGCTCCTCCCAGCTCTGCAAGACCGCCGGCCAGACCTGCTACATGAGCTTCGGGCCCCGGCGCACCAGGAACGCCGACGCCGCCGGTTACTTCGAGCGGCTCATCTCCGCGGGGCACGGCAGCGTGCTGGAGCACGCCAGCTTCGGCTTTCTGCTGTACGGCGTGAGCCGCAGCGTCACCCACGAGCTCGTCCGGCACCGGGCCGGGACCGCCTTCTCCCAGGTCAGCCAGCGCTACGTCTCCGGGAGCGTGCTGCGCTTCGTGGAGCGGCCCGAGTACCGGGAGAGCGGCGAGCTGCACCGGCTCTTCGAGGAGCGGATAGACCGGGCCGCCGCCGAGTACGGGGAGCTGGCGGACAGGCTGCTGCGGCTGCAGGAGGCCGGGGACGAGCGGCTCGCCGCGGACCGCGCCACCGACGCGCGCAAGAAGGTCCAGCAGGCCGCCCGCTCGCTGCTGCCCAACGAGACCGAGGCCCCGCTGGTCTTCACCGCCAACGTCCGCGCCCTGCGGCACATCATCGAGATGCGCGCCGACGCGCACGCCGAGAGCGAGATCCGCGGCCTCGCCCTCCGCCTCTTCCTGTGCCTCCGCCGGGCCGACCCCATCCTCTTCGGCGACTACCGGGTCCTGCGGCTCCCGGACGGCACCTTCACCGTGACCACCGAGCACAGAAAGGCCTGAGAGAGCCGTTTTCCGCCGACGCTCTCTCTCGGATAACATAGGGTTCCCTTTTATAGGAGAAGGGATAGGAGAAGGAGGACGGGATGGCCAAGAGCTACGAGGATCTTGTCGCCGAGGCCCGGAGACAGACGCGCCAGGTGAGCCCCGAGGAGGTGCGCGAGGCCCTGCGCTCCGGCGAGGGCATCACCGTGGTCGACGTCCGGGAGCCCGAGGAGTGGGGCCAGGGGCACATCCCGGGGGCGAAGCACATCCCGCGCGGCGTGCTCGAGTACCGGGCCGCCTCCGATCTGCCGGACAGTGGGGCCCGCATAGTGGTCCACTGCGCCGCCGGGGGCCGCGGCGCCCTCGCCGCGAAGACGCTGCAGGAGATGGGCTACACCGACGTGGCCAACATGGAGGGCGGCCTCGGGGCCTGGCGGGAGAGGGGCTACGAGCTCGAGTAGCCGGGCCGCGGGCGCCCTCTGCGCCGGGCTCGGGGCCTTCGGCGCGTTCGGCCTCTTCTGGGGGGTCTTCGCGGTCCTGCTCGCCGATGTGAGCCGCTCCCTGGGGCTCTCCCCGGGGCCGCTCGGGCTGGCGCTCTTCGCGGGGGCGCTGGCCTCCATGCTGGCCATGGCGCTCCTCGGATGGACCGCCGACCTCCTGGGCCGGCGGGCGTTCGTCGCGGCGGCCTCGGTGGCCTTCGCGGCGGGGGTGGCCGGGCTGTCGCTCGCCAGGGGCTACGCGGCGTTCCTGGCCGCGCTCGTCCTGCTCTACGCCGGCTCGGGGCTCTACGACGTGGGGGTGAACGCCGTGGCGGTGGACCTGGAGCGCGCCCTGCGCCGGAGGGTGATGTCGCTGCTGCACGCCGCCTTCTCCGGCGGCGGGGTGCTCGGGGCGCTCTCGGCCGGGGCGCTGCTCTCGGCCGGCGCGGGCTACCGGCTCGTGTACCTGCTCACGCTGCCGCCGCTCGGGGTGGCGGCGGCTGCGCTCTGCCTCGCCCGGCTCCCCGAGGCGGAGGAGGGGAGGGGGAAGAAGGAGGGGGGCGGGGCACCGCTCTACAGGAACGGCCCGCTGCTGCTCGTCGCCGCCATAGCCACCCTCGGGCTCCTCTCCGAGGGCGAGATGGAGCACTGGTCCGGGATATACCTCCGCCAGACGCTGGGCTTCTCCGCGCTGCTCGGCGGCTCGGGCGTCGCCGTCTTCTACGGGGCCATGGCCCTGGGGCGGCTCGCGGGGGCGCCGCTGGTTTTGCGCTACGGCAACCGCAGGGCCCTGCTGGGCGCCGGGCTGCTCTCGGCGCTCGGCATGCTGCTCTCGCTGCTCGGCACCTGGCCGCCGCTCGTCGTCGGCGGGTTCCTGGTGGTGGGGCTTGCGCTCTCGGCGGTGGTCCCCGTGGCCTTCTCCCTGGCGGGGGAGCTGTCCCCGGGCCGGGCGGGGGCGGGGATCTCCGTTGTCACCACCCTGGGCTACGGCGGTTTTCTGGTGGGGCCGGTGATCGTCGGGGGGCTCGCCGAGCTCCTGGGCCTGAGGGCCGCGCTGGGGGTGATCGCCGCGGCGGGCCTCCTGATCTTCGCCCTCGCCCTGCGGCTCGGGCGGCCTGCGCCGCCGTAGGGGCTACCTGCCGAGCAGCGCCCGCGAGAGCTGCTCCTCGGCCCGCGCCACCGCCTCGTCCTCGACCCGGGAGAAGAGCGGGCGCGCGCCCGCGGAACGGTAGGCCCCGGGCGGCTTCAGGTCGGTTATGCGCTCGACGGGGCCCTCGAAGAAGCCCTGCAGGCGCTCCATGGCCTCCGGGACGTAGGGGCTCGCGTGGTAGGCTATGGAGCCCAGCAGCGCGCAGCAGGCGTAGAGGTCCGCCCGGGCCCTCTCCGGGTCCTCCTTGCGGGTCTTCCAGGGGGCCGCGGCGTCGAAGAAGCGGTTCGCCCGGCGCCCCAGCGCCAGAAGCTCGGCGAAGGCCTCGCGCGGGCGCTCGTCGAGCATCTTCCGCCCGTAGCTCTCCTCCAGCGCCCGGAAGTCCTCGAAGGCCTCCTGGGCGGCGGCGGGGAGCCTGGGCGGGCGCTCCAGGGTGCCGCCGAAGTACCGCTCGGTGAACGAGAGGACGCGGTTTATGTAGTTGCCCAGGTTGCCGATGAGGTCCGAGTTCACCCGGCTCTGGAACTCCCGCCAGGAGAAGACCACGTCCCCCGTCTCCGGGAGGGTGGAGGCCAGGTAGAAGCGCAAGGGGTCTGCGGGGAAGCGGTCCAGCGCCTCGTGCAGCCAGACGGCCAGGTTGCGGCTCGTGGACATCTGCACCGCCCGGCGCTCGCCCTCCACCGGGACCTCCAGGTTCATGAACTCGTTGGCCGGCACGTCGTAGGGGAGGATGTAGGGCTCCTCGCCGTCCTCGGCCACCCCCATCAGCATCGCGGGCCACATGGTGGTGTGGAAGACCGTGTTGTCCTTCCCGATGAAGTGGATCAGGCGGGTCCCCGGATCCTGCCAGTACTCCCGCCAGCGGTCCGGCTCGCCCGTCCTCTCGGCCCACTCCTGGGTGGAGGAGACGTAGCCTATGGGGGCGTCGAACCAGACGTAGAAGCGCTTGTCCTCGAAGCCCGGCTCCGGGACCGGCACGCCCCAGGAGATGTCCCGGGTGATCGGGCGGCGCTCCAGCCCGCCCTCGATCATGCTGATGATGAAGTTCTTCACCGGCTCGCGCCAGTGCCGCTGCGAGGAGATCCAGTCCTTCAGCCGCCCGGCGAACTTGGGGAGGTCCAGGTACAGGTGGGTGGTCGTGCGGACCTCCACGGGGCCGCCCGTGATCTTGGAGTGCGGCTCTATGAGCTCGTAGGCCTCGTACCACGAGCCGCAGTTGTCGCACTGGTCGCCCCGCGCCTCCTTGTAGCCGCACACCGGGCACGTCCCCTCCACGTAGCGGTCGGGGAGAAAGCGGCCCTCGGTCGGGCTGTACATCTGCTTGGACTCGGCCTCGCTTATGTAGCCGCCCTCCTTGAGCTTGCGGTAGAAGAGCTGGGTGTTCTGCGCGTGCAGCGGCGTGGAGGTGCGCGAGAAGTTGTCGAAGCTGATGGAGAAGCGGGCGAAGGTCTCCTTCATGTGGGCGTACCAGTAGTCGACGACCTCGCGGGGGCTCTTGCCCTCCCGCTCGGCGGTGAGGGTGATGGGGACCCCGTGCTCGTCGGTGCCGCACACGTAGACGACGTCCTCCCCGCGCATCCTGAGGTAGCGCACGAAGATGTCCGCGGGGAGGTACGCCCCCACCATGTGCCCGACGTGCAGCGGGCCGTTGGCGTACGGCAGCGCGGAGGTGACCAGGTAACGCTCGCTTCTCTCGCTCATGGCCCCTAAGCATAGCACCTGCGTGCCGCCTTTACCCCGTTTGCATGGCCGGGTGTAATAATATTGGTAAGCTCGTGTCAGAGGGGCGAGAGATGCATGGTATGAGCGGGGCCGGCGGGCCGGTGCGCCTGATCGTGGTGGACGACCACGACCTCATCCGGGCGGGCTTCCGGCTGGTGCTGGAGCAGGAGCCGGACTTCGAGGTGGTCGGCGAGGCCTCCAGCGGCCGGGAGGCCATAGAGCTGTGCCGCCGGCTGCGCCCGGACGTGGTGGTAATGGACCTGGCCATGCCCGGGATGGACGGGCTCGAGGCGACCCGCCGGATAAAGGAGGAGCACCCGCAGGTTGCGGTGCTGGTCGTCACCGCACTCGAGGACCCGGAGTACATGCTGGAGGCGCTCAAGGCCGGGGCCGCGGGCTACGTGCTCAAGTCCTCCCCGCTGCCCCGGGTAATCAGCGCGCTGCGGAGGCTGCTCTCCGGCGAGTCCCCGCTGAACCAGGAGCTTGCGGCGCGCCTGATCCAGGACCTCGCCCGCCGCCCGGGGGGCGGGGGGAACCCGCCGCCGGCGGAGGAGCTCACCGCCCGGGAGCGGGAGGTGCTGGTCCTGATGGCCCGCGGCAGGACCAACCCGGAGATAGCGCGGGAGCTGGTGATCAGCCGGGGCACCGCGAAGTCCCACGTCCAGAACATCATCCGCAAGCTGGGCGTCTCCGACCGGACCCAGGCGGTGGCCCGGGCCTTCGAGCTCGGCCTGATCGAACCCTCCCACCTGAAGGAGAGGGAGGGCTAAAGTCCCGGCCCCCTCTGTCCGATAACCCCCTTGCATGGGCGGCGCCGGACAGCGGGGCTCTCTTGTCTGGGGCGGGGGCTTGCTCCTCGCGCTCCTCTTGGTGCTCCTCGCGTGCCCGCCCGCCTCGGCCGGCGACGCCCCCCTCTACGACGACTTCGGCTCCTACCCGGCCGGGAAGTGGCCCGAGGGCTCCCTGCGGGGGGGCTGGCGGGTGGTCTTCGACGGCTACGGAGGCGCCGGGGTGGACCGGAGGGGGCGCCACTACCAGCGGCCCGCCGCCCCCTCCTCGCCCGGCGAGACCCACGCCGGCCTCGTCGTCTCGCGCGGCGAGTTCGCCGGGGTGGACCTCACCCTCCGCCAGAAGACCGTGCGGCAGCTGCGGCAGGGCTCGCCGCCGAACCCCTGGGAGGTCGCCTGGGTGGTCTGGGGCTACGGGGACAACACCCGCTTCTACTACTTCATCCTCAAGCCCAACGGCGTAGAGCTCGGCAAGGCCCACCCCGGCTACCCGGGCGCCCAGCGCTTTCTGTACACCGCCCCTTCCCCCAGGCTCTCCCTCGGGGAGTGGAACAGGGTGCGCGTCCGGCAGGTGGGCAGGACCATAGACGTGTGGGTGGACGGGGCGCGGGTGATAGACGGGTTCGTGGACACCCCCGGGCCCGCCGGCGACGGCCCCTACCTGGAGGGCCGGGTGGGCCTGTACACCGAGGACGCGAGCACCCTCTTCGACGACGTCCGGGCCCGCCCCACGGCCGGGGCGCCGTAGGGCTTTGTCCGGGTGGCGTACGCCACCCGGCGGAGGGAAAGATACGCCGCCGGATACGCCGCGTGGCGGATGTGGCGCCGGGCGCGCGCTCCTAAGCTTCTTCCCGGCATGATCTCCGGAAGCAAAGGAGCGCCCGGTTGTACGCGTCGATCACCGTAATCGTCCTGCTCGTCGCCCTCTACGGGTACGCGCTCGCGGCGCTCTCCCTCCGCAGCCCCGGGCCCCGCCCCGGGGACGCCCTGGACAGCGGCCTGCTCTTCGTGCTGCTCGTCCCCGCGCTCAACGAGGAGCGCGTGATCTCGCGCACCCTCTCCAGCCTGCTGCGGCTGCGGGGCAACTTCCTCGTGCTCGTCATAGACGACGCCTCCGAGGACGGCACGGTCGCGGCGGTGCGGCCCTTTCTCGAGAACCCGCGGGTCCGCCTGCTCCGCCAGCCCCCGGAGGAGGCCCGCCGGGGCAAGGGGCACGTCCTCAACGCCGGGGTCGGCGCCATCCGCCGCATGCGGATCAGCGAGTACTTCGGCGCCGAGAACATCATCGTCACCGTCTTCGACGCGGACGCCCGGGTGGAGCCCGGCTTTCTCGACGCCGTCGCCCCCTGCTTCGCCGACCCGCGCGTCGCCGGGGTCCAGTCGGCGGTCCGGATGTACAACGCCGACGCCAACCTGCTGACCTTCTGGCAGAACCTCGAGTTCGCCATCTGGGGCCGGGTGATGTGCCGGGCCAAGAACCTGCTCGGCAGCGCCACCCTCGGCGGCAACGGGCAGTGCGTGCGGCTCTCGGCCCTCGAGGGGCTGGGGGAGGAGCCCTGGCAGGCCGCCTCGCTGACCGAGGACCTGGACCTCAGCCTCCGCCTGCTGGCCTCGGGCGGCGGCCTGCTGCGCTTCTGCCCCTCGGCCACCGTCTGGCAGGAGGCCGTCCCGGAGCTCGGCCGGCTCGTGCGCCAGCGGAGCCGCTGGATGCAGGGGCACCTGGTGTGCTGGCAGCACCTGCCGCGCCTGCTGCGCGGCGCCCTGCCCCTGCGCGCCCGGCTGGACCTCGCCGTGTTCCTGCTCCTGCCGGCCACCGTGCTCCCCGTCGGGCTCGCCAGCCTCCTCTCCTGGCAGCAGCTGCTCTCGGGGGTCGGCGGCTGGAGCCTCTCGGGCCTCGCCCTCACCTACGCCATCGGCTTCGTGGTCGCCCCGCTGGCCGTCGCCTACCTGGCCAGGGTCGAGGACCGCGGGACCCTCCGCTCCCTCCTGCACGGTCACCTCTTCGTCTTCTACTCGGCCGTCTGGTTCCTCGCCTCCGTCGCGGCCTGGTGGAACATCCTCCTCGGCCGCAGGGGGTGGGCGAAGACCGCGCGGTTCGCCGCGGGAGAAGAGGAGCCGGGGAGCCCCGCCGCCGGCCGTTCGCAGAATAAGGAGGTTCTCTAGAGGATGACAGCGTCCGCGAGGAGAAGGTTCGATCTCTACTCCAGGCGCCGCCGGGTTCTCGCCGTCGTGGGCACCCGCCCCGAGGCCATAAAGGTGGCCCCGGTGGTGAGGGAGCTGCGCCGGGACAGGAGGTTCGAGGTCGTGCTGTGCAGCACCGGCCAGCACAGGGAGATGCTCGACCAGGCGCTCTCGGCCTTCGGTCTGGAGCCCGACCTCGAGCTCGGCGTGATGCGCGAGCGCCAGACCCTCGCCGGCCTCACCACCCGCGCCCTGGGGGCGCTGGACGCCGGGATCTCCCGCCTCCGGCCGGACCTCGTGCTCGTCCAGGGAGACACCACCTCCGCGATGGCCGGGGCGCTCGCCGCCTACTACGGGCAGGTGCCCGTCGCCCACCTGGAGGCCGGGCTGCGCACCGCCGACCTCTACCGGCCCTTCCCGGAGGAGGGCAACCGGCGGCTCATAGGGACGCTGGCCGCCCTGCACTTCGCGCCCACACCCCACGCCGCCCGCCGGCTGCGCCTGGAGAACGTCCCGGAGCGCAGCATCCTCGTCACCGGCAACACCGTCATAGACGCCCTCCTCGACGTGAAGTCCTCCATCCCCCCTGTCCCTCCCTTCCCGCCGGAGGCCGAGCGGCGGCGCTGGAAGCGCCGCAAGGTGCTCGTCACCATGCACCGCCGCGAGAGCCGGGGCGAGGTCCTCGAGCGGGTGTGCCGGACCCTGCTGGAGCTCGTCGGGCGCAACCCGGAGGTGGAGGTGGTCTTCCCCGTACACCGCTCGCCCTTCGTCCGGGAGACGGTCCACCGCCTGCTCGGCGGGAACGTGAGGATAAAGCTGCTCGAGCCCTTGGGCTACAGGGAGCTGGTCCGGATGCTCGACGCCTGCCACTTCGTCCTGACCGACTCGGGCGGCCTGCAGGAGGAGGCCCCGGCGCTCGGCAAGCCGGTGCTCGTGCTCCGGGAGACCACCGAGCGCCCGGAGGCCGTGGAGGCGGGCACCTCCCGCCTCGTGGGGACCGACCCCGCCGGGGTGCTCGCCGCCGCGGAGACCCTGCTGCGCGACGAGCGGGCCTACCGGGCGATGGCCCGGGCCAGAAACCCCTACGGCGACGGGCTGGCCGCCCGCCGGGTGGCCGGGGCGCTGCGCTTCTACTTCGGCCTGAGCGACGAGCCCCCGGTCCCCTTCGCCCCCGCGGGCCCCGACCTCGCCGGCGAGGGGGCCGCGTGATTCCGGCGCCAGCCCTCCTCGCCGCCCTGCCGCTCCTCCTCGGCCGCGCCGGGGAGCTTCCGTCCGGGGCGCTCGCCTGCGCCGCCCTCGGCGGGCTGCTGCTCCTCCGGCTGCGCGAGCAGTGGCAGACCGGGGAGGCGGGCCCCGGGGCGCTCGCCGCCGTTTGGTCGCGGGCGCCCCGGCTGCTCCCGCTGCTCGAGCACGCCTCCTTCGCGCTGGCGGCCGCGGCGCTCCTCTACCGCCTCCCGGCCGCGCCGGAGGCCGCGGCCGCCGGCGTCCCGGCGCTCCTGGCCGCGACCGCGGCCGCGCTCGCCGCGGCCCGCACCCTGCCGGCGCCCCCCCGGGTCGCGGTCGCCGCCCTCGCGCCCCTCGTCTTTGCCGGCTGCGCGGGCCTCGCCCCCGCGCTCCTGCTCCTGGCGCTCGGCTGCGCCTTCGCCTCCGCCCTCCTCCCGCGCGCCGCGTTCGCCGCGCTCGCCGCCTGCTTCGCCGCGGCGGCGCTCTTCGCCCTGAGCGCCGGGCCGCAGCGCGCGCCGCAGGCCGTCCTGCTCGCGGCCCTCGGCCTCCTCCTCGCCCGCCGGTGGCCGCTCCGGTCGCGCCGTTTTCTGGCCGCGCTCGCCATGGCCGCCGCCGTGTGCGCCGCGGCCGCCGGCGCCGGCGCGCAGGAGCCGGCGGCCTGGGGCGGCCTCCTGGCGGTCTCGCCGGCGGGCCTCGCTGCGGTCCTCGCCGGGGGCGCGGTGGCCGGGGTGACGGTGCGGGCGCGCTGCGGGACGCTTCAGGGGAAGATGCTCGCCGAGCTCTTTCTCTCCCTGCTCGCCCTCACCGCCGCGGGGCTTCTCGCCGGGGGCCCCGCCGGGGTGACCCTGGATCTCGCCTTCGTCGCAGCCGCGGGGTACGCCGCCAGATGGTGGGCCGGCGTTCTCGGTTAGCCCTCCGGCTGCTCCCGGCGCTCCTCCTCCTGGCGGGGCTCTTCCTCGCGCTGCCCGCGGGCGACGCGCGGGCCCGCGCCGGGGAGGGTCCCCCGAGCGTCCTCCTGATCAACCAGCGCTCCCCGCAGTGGCCCCGGGCCGCCGAGCGGATGGGCCTGCAGGTGCAGATGCTGCTCCGGCACTTCACCCCGAGGACCGTCACAATCTCCCCGGAGCGGTACGCGCCGGGCATGATCTCCCGCTACGACCGGGTCGTGGTGGTCGGCAACGACGCCCTCGAACCCCTGCCTCCCGCGCTGCTGCGCGACCTCGAGCGTCCCGGCCGCCCGGTCATGTGGCTGGGGTACGGCCTCGGGCGGCTCTCCCCGGGCTCCTCCGGCTTCTCCGCGGAGGGCCCGGCGCCCGGCGGCTCCCTCCGGTGGGTCCGCTACCGCGGGGAGCGCTACCCCGCCGCCCCCGGAGAGGTCCGCCGCATCCGCGTCTCCTCCCCCGGGGTCCGGGTGCTCGCCAGCTACGAGGGCGGCCGAGAGCCGGTGCCGTACATCCTGCGCGGCGGCGACCTCTGGTACGTGAACGGCCTTCCCTCCTCGAGCTCCGCCTACCCGGACCCGGAGCGCGACGCCCCGCTGCTCGTCCTCGCCGACGTTCTGCACGACTTCCTCGGCGTCCTCGGCCACGGGCCGCGGCGGGCGGTCATCCGGCTGGAGGACGTCTCCGTCCACGTCCCGCCGGAGAGGATCATCCGCATCGCCGGCTACCTGCACGAGCACCGGGTCCCGTTCGCGGTGGGGGTCATCCCCGCCCAGCGCTTCGAGGACGGCAGCGTGGTGGAGCTCTCCGAGAGGCCGGAGCTCGTGCGGGCGCTGCGCTACGCCCAGGAGCGCGGCGGGACCGTCGTCTTGCACGGCTACCACCACACCTTCGGCAGCGGCGAGGACTACGAGTTCTGGGACGAGAGGCGCGACGCCCCCATCGCCGGGGAGACCCACGCCATGTACGCCCGCAAGCTGGAGGACGGCATCCGCATCCTGCGCGACAACGGCCTCGAGCCGCGCCTGTGGGAGACCCCCCACTACGCGGCCTCCCCGCTCGCCTACCGCGTCTTCTCGGGCTACTTCTCGCACGCCATAGAGACCCGCGACCCGGTGGGGTGGCTGCCCTACCCCTCGGGCCCCGACCCGTACGGGCAGACGCTCATCCCCGAGAACCTCGGCTACATAGCGCCGGAGGAGGGGCTCACCGTGGAGGACCAGCTCGCACGCGCCCGGCTGCTGCGGATCGTCCGCGACGGCTGGGCGGTCGGCTTCTACCACCCGGCGAGCGTCCCCCCCTCGGAGCTCGAGAGGCTCGTCGAAGGGCTGCGCGCCCAGGGCTACGCCTTCGCCGACCTGCGGGAACTGCCCGCCGAGGTCCGCTACGGCTACCGCCCGGGGCCGCTCGAACGGATGGAGAGCTGGCTGACCTCCGGTCCCTGGCTGGCGCTCATGCGGCTGGACGACGCGCTGGAGGGGAGCCTCCCCTGGTGGCCCGCCGTGCGCCGCGCGCCGTGGTCCGCGCTGCTGCCGGCGGCGGCCGCCGCCGCGCTCCTGCTCCGGCTGCGGGGCCAGTGGCGCTCTGCGGGGAAGCCCCTCCGGCGGGGAGGGGCCGGGTGAGGCGGGCCCCGGTCTTCGGGGCCGCCGTCCTGCTCCTCCTCGCCGGGCTCACCGGGGCCCGCCTGCTCCTCCCCGGGGGCGGGGGGCTCGAGGGCTGGAGCGGCCTGGAGTGGGGGGTGGTCTACGACGGGTACGGCAGGGTGGGGGTGGAGGGCGGCGCGGCGGTGCTCGAGCCGCGCGCGGTGGGCTCCCCCTCGCGGACCAGCGCCGCGCTGGCGCTCGCCGGGGAGCCCGGCTGGCGCGACTACACCTTCACCGTCCGGATGAAGCTCGACCGCCAGCTGCGCCGCAACTCGCCCCCGAACCCCTGGGAGAGCGGCTGGCTCCTGTTCCGCTACGCGGGGGAGGGCCGCAGCTACTACCTGGCCCACAAGACCAACGGCCTCGAGCTCGGCAAGCTCGTCCCCCCGGCGGGCGTGGGGCAGGAGTTCCTCGTCACCCGCCCGGAGCCGGCCGCCCGTCCGGGCCGGTGGTACGACTACAGGATCGAGCTGCGCGGCCCCCGCATAACCGTCTACGTGGACGGGGAGCGCGTCATCTCCTACACCGACCCCGACCCCATACCGCGCGGGCGGGTTGGCCTGTACACCGAGGACGCCCGCGTCCTCTTCCGCGACCCCGAGGTGCGCCTGCGCGGCCCCGGCTGAGCCCTCCCCGCCGCGTGCTAACATTTGCCGCAGCATGCGGAGCGGGCGCGCCCTCAAGGTTGCATTCCGGCGGCTCGTCCCCGGGGCCAGGCCCCCCGAGCGGGCCCACGCCGGGGACGCGGGCTACGACCTGCGGGCGGTGGAGGGGGCAGAGCTGCCGCCGGGGGGGAGGGCGCTCGTGCGCACCGGCCTCTCCGTGGCCATCCCGGAGGGGTACGCCGGGCTGGTCCTGCCGCGCAGCGGGCTGGCCTCCCGGCACGGCGTCTCGCTGTCCAACGCCCCCGGGCTCATAGACCCCGGCTACCGGGGGGAGGTGAAGGTCCCGCTCATCAACCACGACCCGCGCGAGGCCTTCCGGGTCGAGCCCGGCATGAGGGTCGCCCAGCTGGTGCTGGTGCGGGCCGAGACGGCCGCCTTCGTGGAGGTGGCGGCCCTGGAGGCCTCCCCCGACGGCCGCGGCGAGGCGGGCTTCGGCTCCTCGGGGATGTAGGCCGTGCGCTTTCTGTGCGACGCCATGCTCGGCGGGCTGGCCAAGTGGCTGCGGGCCGCGGGGCACGACGCCAGCTGCGCGCGCGGCGAGCCGGACGGCGAGATCGTCCGGCGCGCCATCGAGGAGGGGCGCGTGATCCTCACCTGCGACTCCGGGTTCATGGAGCGGGCGCCCGTGCGGGACGGGCGGGTCGGGGTGCTCCTGCTGCCCCAGGAGCTCTCCGTGGAGGAGCAGCTGCGCCTGGTCGCCGGGCGCTTCGGGCTGCGCCGCCTCCCCTCCCGCTGCATGGAGTGCAACGGCGAGCTCGCGGAGACCCCCCCGGAGGAGGTGGCGGGGGAGGTCCCGGCGGGGGTCGCCGGGCGCCAGCGCCTCTTCTTCCGCTGCCGGGGCTGCGGGCGGGTGTTCTGGTACGGCTCTCACTGGGAGCGGATCGGCGGGCGTCTCGGGAGGGTCTTCGGTTGAGGGTCTGCCTGGTCTCGCCCTACTCCTGGTCCTTCCCGGGCGGGGTGCTGGAGCACGTGGACGCGCTGGCCTGCCAGCTGGAGCGGCGCGGCCACAGGGTGCGGGTGCTGGCCCCCAACGACCCCCTGGACCTCCGCACGCGGCTGCTCCACCCCAAGCTCGGGCGGCACCACCCCCCGCCCGAGAGGGTCGTCCCCGTCGGGCGCTCGCTGCCCTTCCCCGCGAACGGCTCGCTCGCCAACATAGCCTTCTCGCCGCGGGTGTGGCGCTCGGTGCGCCGGGCGGTGAAGGCGCTGCGCCCCGACGTGATCCACGTCCACGAGCCGCTGGCGCCCCTCGTCTCCCTGGCGGCGCTCGCCGCCGCCGAGGAGCTGGAGATCCCGGCCGTCGGGACCTTCCACGCCAACTATCCCGAGGGTTCGGCCTACTGCCGGCTCTTCCGGGCGGCCCGCAGGCTCCTGGACCCGACCGACAGGATCGGGCGTGTCCTGCGCGAGCGGATCGCCGTCTCCCCGGCCGCCGCCGAGACCGCCGGTCGCTACTTCCGGGCGGACTGCTGGATCGTCCCGAACGGCGTGGACGTGGGGCGCTTCGCGCCGCCGCCGGGGCTGCGCCGCCGCCCCGGGGAGGTTCTGTTCGTGGGGCGCCCCGTCCCCCGCAAGGGGCTGCCGGTGCTGCTGCGGGCCTTCGAGCGCGTCCTCGCCGAGGTGCCGGGGGCCCGGCTCGTGATCGTGGGGGGCCGCCCCGAGGACGTGCGCGTCCCCAAGCGGCTGCTCTGCGGCGTCGAGGTGCGCGGCGTGGTGGATGGGGACGGCCTGGTCGCGGCCATGCACTCGGCCGAGGTTCTGTGCGCCCCCTCCACGGGCCGGGAGTCCTTCGGGATGGTCCTCGTGGAGGGGATGGCGGCCGGGCTGCCGGTCGTGGCCAGCGACATCCCCGGCTATGACCGGGTGATCACGCACGGGCGCGACGGCCTGCTGTGCCCGCCGGGCGACCCGAAGGCCCTGGCCGCGGCGCTCGTCGGGCTGCTGAAGAGCCCGTCCCTGCGGGAGCGTCTGGCGGCCGCCGGCAGGCGCACCGCCGGCCGCTACGACTGGCCGCGGGTGGCGGGCGAGGTGGAGCGGGTGTACCGGGCCGCCCTCGGCGGCCGCTAGCCCGGGCCGGGGGCCCTTCGTCCCGGGAGGAGGGGGCCCCGCCTGCGGTGGACGCTCAGGCAGGAGAAGTCCGCGGAGAGGCCGCGCAGGCTCCGCCTGGCCCCCTTGGGGACCACGACGAGCGTCCCCGGGCGCAGCCGGTGCTCCTCGGCGCCGACCCTCACCGCCCCCTCCCCGGAGACGCCTACCAGCAGGACGTCCACCGCCTCGTTGACGTGCTCCTCCACCCCGCCGCCGGCCGGGAAGCGCAGGAGGTTGGCGTTCAGCTCCCCGGAGCCGGCGAGCGTCCACACCGCACCCCGGCGGTCCCCGGCCTCCGCGGCCGCTCGCGCCAGGTCCAGAAAGACGGCCTCTTCCACCGCCCCGAGCTTACCACCCCCGGGCGCGGGGCGTGCGTCGCCCGCTGCGGGGTGGTATCGTGTACTTCGGCCATGCGCTCTTCCTCGAAGGACAGAGGCGGATGAGGCTCGAGCTCTCCAGCGAGGGCCGCTACGCGCTGCGCGCCCTGATCTACCTGGCCCGCGTCAACCGGAGGGTGACGGCGGACACCATCTCCGCGGATACCGGCATCCCGCGCAGGCTTCTGGCCCGGGTGCTGGCCAAGCTCTCCCGCGCGCGGCTGGTCCGCAGCAGCGAGGGCCGGGGCGGGGGCTCGGAGCTCGCCCGCTCTCCCGAGCAGATCACGCTGCGGGAGGCCGTGGAGGCCATCGAGGGGCCCTTCGAGGTGACACGCTGCATCATGGAGGAGCGGGCCTGCGGCACCGGGGCCCCGTGCGCGATGCACGAGGCCTGGGAGGAGGGGCAGGAGGCCATCCTGGACTACCTGCAAGGGCAGACCCTCTCCGAGTTCGTCTCCCAGACCGCGGCGGCCGTGCGTCCGGAGGGCTAGCCCCTAGAAGCGCAGGATGAGGTGCAGGTCCCCGAACTCGTGCCAGAGGTAGCGCTCCTTCAGGGCCTCGTCGTAGGCGAGGCGCAGGTGCTCTCTCCCGGCGACGGCCTCCAGCATCGCGAGGTGCGAGGAGCGCGGCTCGTGCAGCCCCGTGACGAGGGCGTCCACCGCGCGCACGCCGCGCTCTGGGGTGACTACGAGGCCGGTCCAGCCCTCGCCGGGATGGACGACCCCGCGCCCGTCCGATACCGTCTCGAGGGCCCGCACCACCGTCGTGCCGACGGCGACGACGCGACCGCCGGCCTCCCGCGCCATGTTCGCCAGGCGCGCAGTTTCGGGCGGGACGCGGTAGAACTCCTCGTAGGGCGGCTCGTCGCTCTCGAGGCTCGAGACGCCGGTGTGCAGCACGAGGGGCGCGACCTGCACCCCGCGCGCGACGAGGCGCGTGATCACCTCCGGCGTGAACGCCCGGCCCGCCGAGGGCATCTCTGCGCTGCCGTCCTCCGTGGCGTAGGCGGTGCGGTAGTAGCCTATCGGCCACTCCTCGCCGACGTAGCCGTAGCGGATGGGCCGCCCGTGCCGCTCGAGGTACTCTCCGAGAGGGGCCGGCAGGTCCAGCGTCGCCACCCACAGCCGCGGGCTCTCCGCCCCGCCGGCGTGCCTGTAGCGCGCGTGCAGGGCCGCTCTCCCGCTCCCCGGCAGGCGCAGCACCTCGCCGGCCGAGGCTCCCCCGAAGGGCTCGGTGGCGCCGCCTGCGGGCCGGCGCAGCTCCACGGTCCACAGCCCGGCGGGCAGCCGGGTGGAGAGGCGCAGCTCCAGCGGCGCGCCGTCCTCCCGCCGGGCGTCGAGCGCGGCCTTCATGGTGCCGCTCGTGTTGACGACGAGGAGGTCCCCCGGCTCCAGGAACCGCGGCAGGTCTCGGAAGCGGGCGTGGGCCACCCCGCCGCCGGGGCGCGAGACCATCAGGCGCACCGCGTCGCGCTCGAGGCCCCGCGCCTCCGGCGGCTCGGAGGCCTCGAGCTCCGGCGGCAGGCGGAAGTCCATCGGCTCCGGTGCGGGCGCGAAGCGTTCGTTCACCGGCTTCTCCGTCAGAAGGTTCAAACTCGCTCCTTCTCGTCGGCGGGCCGGAAGAGGGTCAGTTGCAGCCCCTCCGGCGTTCGCAGCCTGCGGTTGAGGTCTCCCCACGGCGTCGAGACGGGGCCGCCCTCGGGCTCGAGCCCTGCCCCGAGCAGGGCCTCCGAGGCCGCCTCTACGTCCGGGACGCGCAGGGCGAGGCGTACGGGACCGGAGACCGGGCCTCCGGCCTCGATGAGGTCCACGCTCCTCGCCGACCCGGGGTCGAGTACCTCGACGGTCGCCCGGCCCGCGGCGAAGATCGCGCCTCGCCCGTCGGGGCGGTCCCAGCTCTCGACGAGCTCCAGCCCGAGCGCCTCGCCGTAGAGCGAGGCGGCTCGCTCGAAGTCCTCGACCGCGAGCGCCACCCGCAGCTCCCGGACGCCGCCCGGCGCACCTTCTCGAGCCCCGTCTTGCGCCCCGACCTGCGCCGCGCCCTCCGTGGGGATCTCCGCCACCCGGTAGCGGCCGCCCGGGAGGTCCCCCTCGAGCAGGGCGACGAGCCCCGGCGCGCTGTTCTCCGGCGGTGGCCGGTCGCTTATGTCCTCGCCGGGGAACGCCGCCTGGTGCATCGCGGTGCGCATGTCGCCGGGGTCGGCCTGGTAGACGCGCAGGTCCGGGTTCTCGGCGGCGAGTATGCTGGAGAGCTGCTCGAGGGCGGCCTTCGCCGAGCCGTAGCCTCCCCAGCCGGGGTAGGGCTCCACCGCGGCGTCGCTCGTGACGTTGATTATGCGCGCGCCCGGTCTAAGCTCCCCCCGGACCGCCTGCAGCACGCCGAGCGGGGCGAGGACGTTTGTCCGGTAGACCTCCTCCAGCGCGTCGAGGGGGTAGTCCAGCAGGGCGGGCTGCGGGCTCGGGCCGAGGATGCCGGCGTTGTTGACGACGGCGTCGAGGCCGCCGAGGGCGCGGGCCGCCTCGGCGAGCGCCCGGCGGTGACGCGCGTCGGTCACGTCGCCGGGGACGGCGACGACCTCCGTCCTTTCGGCCAGCTCCGTGCGGGCCCTCTCGAGCGCCCCGGCGCCGCGGGCGTCTATGAGGAGGCGCCAGCCGCGCCCGGCGAGGTGCCGGGCGAGAGCGAGCCCGAGCCCGCGGGAGGCTCCGGTGATAAGGGCGGTGCGTGGTCCTGGGTCGTTCATGGTGTCGTGTCCTCCCGTCTCCGGATCTCTCTCAGCCGCTCTCGCCGCGGCGGAGCCTCCCGGCGATCTCGCCTATGCGCCGCCGGGCCTCCGCCCCCTCGACGGTCTCGTAGAAGGGTTCTCCGGCGGGCGCGATGCCGGGCACGACCGTGTCGAACTCGAGGGAGCGGAGCAGCTCGAGGCTCTCGACGTACCTCTCCCGGTCGCTGACCCCGTCGAGCACCGCGGCCCTCCACCGGCCCCGGGCGAAGAAGACCGTGTCGCCGGTGAACAGGACGCGGTGCTCCCCGGTCTCCCACAGGAAGGCCGTTGCCCCGGGCGTGTGCCCGGGGACGTGCGTCACCCTCTCCATGGGGCGCTCCCGTCTACCCCTGCCCGGCGGCGCGCCGCTCGGCCGCCGCCCTCGCCCGCTCGTAGCCCATCCGGAAGAGCGCCACGGCCCCGGGCACGTCCTCCGGGGAGCGGAGGCGGTAGCTCACCACGCCCCGGAAGCCGCCCCGGTGCGGCTCCGCGCGGCCCTCCGAGACGAGCCTCTCGTGGACCTCCCTCGGGAACGGCAGGTCGGCGACCCCGTCGTGGTGGACGTGCCCGATCTGGCGCCGCCCGTACCGGTAGACGGTGATGCCGTCTCCCCGCTCTCCGACCACCCCGGGCCAGCCGAGCACCTCGCCCTCCAGCGACTCCAGCAGTTCGCGGTTCATCCGAGCCCTCCTTCGTGCCTTGCGACGAGCCTTCCACGCGTCCTCGAGAGGCGGCAAAGAAGGGAGCGGCCCCCGGGGGCGCGCCCTCCCCGCGCCCGGCGCGCGAGGGTGTGCTCCGCCGCCTCGCGCAGAAACTCCCTGCGGCGGTCCTGCCAGACCTCGTGTCCCATGTCGTGGAGCATGCCGTGCCTCCTCCTCTCGCGGGTCCGTCTGCGCTCAGAGGATGCAACGGCGGGGGGTGTGGGGCATCGTGCCGGGGTACGGTCTTCGTCCCGTACGGAGGTACAGGGAGGCGCCGCTCAGGCGCGCAGCAGGCCGCGCTCGCGGGCGATGGCCACGGCCTGGGTGCGGTTTTCCGCCCGGAGCTTCGCCAGCAGCGAGGAGACGTGGAACTTCACCGTCCGCTCGCTGATAAACAACGCCCTCGCCACCTCGCGGTTGGTCAGCCCGCGGGCGACCAGCCGGAGCACCTCCAGCTCCCGCGGCGTCAGGGGCTCGCTCTCGCCGCGCATCTCCTTCAGGACTCGAGCCGTTATCTCCGGCGGGATCACGGAGCCCCCCGCGTGGACGGTGCGCACGGCGTCGAAGATCTCGGTCCGCGAGGCGCCCTTGAGCAGGCACCCCCGAGCCCCTTCGCGCAGCGCCTCGAGGAGGCGCTCGTCGTCGTAGGCGGTGAAGACCACGACCTTCGGCGGGTCGTCGAGCCCGCGCAGCCGCCGCAGGACCTCGACGCCGCCGGTGCCGGGCATCTCCAGGTCCAGGAGCACTACGTCCGGGCGCAGCCCGGAGGCCAGCCGCAGGACCTCCTCGCCGTCCCCGGCCTCTCCCACGACCTCGAAGCCGGGGCGGGTGCCCAGCACGGCCGAGAGCCCCTCGCGCAGCATGGGGTGGTCGTCGGCGACGAGGATGCGGATCCCCTCCACTACCCCTCCAGAGGCACCGCCGCCTCCACCCGCGCGCCTCCCCCGGGGGCTTCGGAGATCTCGAGCCGTCCCCCGAGAAGCCGGGCCCGCTCCCGCATGCCCAGGATCCCGTGCCGCCCGGGCGGCGCGGGGGAGGGGTCGAGGCCCCGGCCGTCGTCCTCCACCCGCAGCCGGGCCTCCCCGGGGGTCAGGGTGAGGAGCACCTCTATCCGGCTGGCCTCCGCGTGCCGGGCGGCGTTGTTCAGGGCCTCCTGGCAGATGCGGTACAGCCCCGTCTCCACCCGCGGCGGCAGGGGCCGCGCGCCGTTGACGGCGCGGAAGCGGACGGGGATGCCGCTCTCACGCTCCTGGCTCTCGGCCAGCAGGGCGAGCGCCTCGGCGAGGGAGCGCCCCTCCAGCGGGGCGGCCCGGAGGTCCAGCACCGAACGGCGGGCCTCCTCCAGGTTCGTCCGGGTGAGGGCGAGGGCGCGGGAGATCTCCTTCCTGGCCTCCGCGGGGGAGCCGGCCTCCAGCAGCGCCTCCGCCGTCTCCAGCCGGAGCGCCGTCGCCGCCAGGCCCTGGGCTATGGTGTCGTGGATCTCGCGCGCCAGCCGGTTGCGCTCCTCGGAGGCCCCGAGCAGGGCGCTGCGGGCGAAGAGGCGGGCCCGCTCCACGGCGATGCTCAGCAGGTCGCCTATGGTGTACAGGAGCCGCAAGTCTTCCCGCGAGAGGCTGCGCCAGTCGTGGCTGGCGACGTTCATCACGCCGAGCTTCGTCTCTCCCGAGTAGAGGGGGATGCTCGCGTGGTAGCGCAGGCCGTCGGTGCCGTCCACCAGCCCCGAGAGCCGGCTGCAAGCCAGGACGTTCACGTTCGCCGCCCCCTCCAGGAGGTCGCCTTTTTTGTAGGTGTCGAGGCAGTAGCAGTAGCGCGAGCCGTCCATCAGCGGCGGGTTCTCCGCCAGGACCGAGGGGAGGTTCATGGTGGCGGCCAGGTAGGGCTCCCCGCCGTCCATCAGCCAGACCCAGCCGGTCTTTAGTCCCAGGAGCTCGGCGACCCGCGCGAGGGTGAACCGGAGCGCCTCCTGCAGGTCCACGGAGCGGTTGAGCTCCCGGGCGACGGCGTTGACGGCGGCAAGCTCGCGGTTGCGTCGCTCGAGATCCTGCGTCTCTGGCCCTTCCTCTCCGGGGCTGGTCACCGGCCTTCCTCCGGGAGGGAGTTTACCAGAGCGACGCCGGGTTGCCCCCGGGTGTCTGCTGGGGTATCTTCCGGGGAGGGAAGGAGGCGCCTGAGAGATGAGCTTTTTTCCGAGGAGGATCCTGCTCGCCACCGACGGCTCGCGCGAGGCGGGGCTTGCGGCCCGGGCGGCCGCGGAGCTCGCCGGGAAGACCGGCTCCGCGCTGCACCTCGTCTACGTGCTGCCCACGGCCCTGCACCCGCCGTACCCGCACTTCTTCCAGCGCGAGCGGTTGGAGTCCGAGATGGGGAAGCTGCGGGAGGAGGCGCGCGGCTTTCTGGAGCGGCAGCGGGAGCGGCTCGAGGCCGAGGGGGCGAACGTGGAGGAGGCCCACCTCAGGGAGGGCCGGGCGGACGAGGAGATCGTGCGCCTCGCCGAGGAGATCGGCGCGGGGCTCATCGTGGTCGGCAGCCGCGGGCTGACCGGCCTGCGGCGGGCCCTGATGGGCAGCGTCTCGGACTCGGTGGTCCGCCACGCCCACTGCCCGGTGCTGGTGGTCCGGGAGGACGGGGGCTAGGGCCTCCGCCGGCGCTTTCTGGCGCGCCGGTAGGCGTAGAGCCCGAGCGCGAGCGCCACGAGCGCCACCACCCCGTAGCCGAAGGAACGGGCCGCGGTCAAGAGCTCGTCCCAGTACTCGCCGAACACGTAGCCCACGAGCGAGTAGGCCACCGACCAGAGGGTGACCGCCGCGAGGTTGTAGGGCAGAAAGCGGTAGTAGTTCATCCGGGAGACCCCGGCGAAGAGCGGGGTCATGCTCCTGAGCCCGGGGCCGAAGCGCCCGGCGAAGACCGTCTTGCCGCCGTGGCCCTCGAAGTACCGCTCGGCCTTCGTGAGGCTTCGCTCGTTGATCAGGAAGTGCAGGAAGCGCATCTTGAGGACGCGCGAGATGAGCGGCCGCCCGCCGATCCTGCCGACCCAGTAGACCGAGTTGTCCGAGACCAGCGCGCCGCAGAAGCCCGCGAGCATGATGAACGGGAGGTCGACCCGCGGGCTGGTGTTGGCGAGCCAGCCCCCGGCGAAGAGGACTATATCCCCCGAGGAGGGCAGCCCGAAGTTGTCCAGCGCCGCCCCCAGAAAGACCACCAGGTAGCCGTGGGCGAGGAGCAGGCCGGTGATGAAGGAGAGGAGGCCCCCCGGGGAGTGGGGGATCGAACGGAGAAAGTTTGCCAGGGCCTCTATCACAGGCCGCCTTTATACCATGCATCCGCCGGTGGCGGGTTGCGGGGATGTAAACTACCGGCTGCCGGGGCATGGACGGGACGCGCGACACCGGTTTTCCCGACGGGGCCTCCGTCGAGGCCCTGGGCAGCCCGCTGGCCCGGCGGGCCGAGGTCCACGAGTCGCTCCCCTCCACCCAGGAGCGCGCGCGGGAGCTGGCCCTCGCGGGGGCGGGGCACGGTACGGCGGTGCTCGCCCGGGTGCAGACCGGCGGCCGGGGGCGGCTCGGGCGCTACTGGGCCTCGCCGCCGGGCGGTCTCTGGATGTCGCTCGTGCTGCGCCCGGGGCTGGCTCCGGGCGCGGCGCACAGGATCACGCCGGCCGCGGCCGTCGCCGGGGCGAAGGCCCTCTGGGAGCTGGGGGTCGAGGCCCGCATAAAGTGGCCCAACGACCTCCTCGTGGGGGGGCGAAAGGTCTGCGGCATCCTCGCCGAGACGGTGGCCGCCGGGGGGGAGGGTCTGTGCGCGGTGCTCGGCATCGGGCTCAACGCCAACCTGGACCCGGAGCAGACCGGCTCCGCCGCGGCGACCACCCTCCGCCGGGAGCTGGGGCGCGACGTGGACCTCCTGCAGCTCCTCGGGCTGCTGCTCGGCTGCCTGGAAGTCGAGCTCGGGCGCGTCGGGGGGGAGTTCCGCGCCGTGCTGGAGGACTGGCGGGCGCTCGAGTGCACGCTGGGCAGGAGGGTGCGGGTGCGGCGGCTCGGCGGCGTCCTGGAGGGGACGGCGGTCGACCTCGGCCCCGAGGGCGCGCTGCTGGTCAGGACCTCCTCCGGGACGGTGGAGGTCTTCGAGGGCGAGGTCGAGCGGTTGCAGGGGGAGTTTCTCTAGACCCTGCGGCGCCCCCCGAGCAGCGCCCGGTAGACCGCCAGCAGGATGACGGCCCCCAGCGTGGCCACCAGTACCGACCAGATGTTGAAGCCGGTGATCCCCACCCCGCCGAGCAACCCGACCAGGAAGCCGCCCACCAGCGCGCCGGCCATCCCGAGGATGGTGGTGATGATCAGGCCGCCCGGGTCGTCGCCGGGCATCAGCAGCTTGGCGAGAAGCCCGGCGATGAGGCCCACCACGATCCAGCTTATGACGCCCATGTCCTCCCTTCTCCTGCTCTCCTCTCGGAGGAGCGCGCCCCGGCTCCTCGTGCAGGAGGATACGCCCGCGGCCTCCGGAAGTTTCTCTTCCGGTCTCTGACGGCTCGCCGCGGGGGCCGGGCGGGTGTAGAATCGCTCTTCGTGGCCTCCAAGGGCAAGACAGCGATCCTCACGGAGCTCTACCTGCTCCTTGCGGTCTTCTTCCTCGGCACCAACCCGGTGGCCGTGAAGCTGGCGGTGCGGGAGATCCCGCCGCTGCCGTTCGTGGCGCTGCGCTTCGTGGCTGCGGGGCTCTTGCTGCTCGCGGTGGCCCGGGTCTTCGGCGGGCGCGGGGCGCCGCAGGCGAGGGATCTCGCGGCCCTCGCCGGGGTGGGGGCGCTGGGGGTGGGCCTGAACAACGTGGCCTTCACGCTCGGGGTGAGCATGACCACGGCCTCCGACACGGCGCTCATCTACGCCGCCGTGCCGGTGTGGGGGATGCTGCTCGGGCTGGCTCTGGGGCTGGAGCGGCCGGAGCGGCGGGGCGTTGCGGGGGTGGCGCTGGCCTTCCTCGGGGTGGCGCTCATCGTGTGGTCGGGGGGCGGGGAGGCGGGCTCCAGCCTGGAGGGGAACCTGCTGGTGGCGCTGGCCACCGTCTGCTGGGGTTCGTACGCGGTGCTCTCGCTTCCCCTGCTGCGGGCCTACCCGCCGGTGGTGGTGGCGGCCTACACCATGCTCTTCGGGGGGCTCGCGGCCGTCCCGGCGGCCCTCCCCGGGCTGCTGGAGCCCGGCTGGCTCGGGGCCGGGGGGACGGCGTGGGCGGCCACCGCCTACTCCACCCTGCTCGTCGCGGCTTTCGGGTTCTGGGCCTGGCAGCGGGGCGTCTCGCAGACCGGGGCCAACCGGGTGCTGGTGTACCAGTACCTCATCACGCTGGTCGGCGTGGCCTCCGGCGTGGTCCTCCTCGGCGAGGGGCTCTCGCCGGCGAGGCTCGCCGGCGGGGCGGTGGTCCTGGCCGGGGTGTACCTGGCGCGGCGGCGTCCGGAGTAGACCGCCCGTTTCGGGGGTAAGATACGGCAGACGGCAGGCGCACGAGAGGAGGCACATCTGATGGACGATGCCACCCAGCAGCGGCTCATAACCGTCCTCGCCGCCGGGATAGCCTACGGCATAAGCCACTTCGTGGCCGACCGGCTGATCGACATCCCGGAGCAGCGGGGGATCAAGGACGACGTCCTGGAGGCCCTGCTGAAGGGGGCCACCACGGCCACCTCGACCATCCTGGCCTCGGTGATCGTGCGCCGGCTGTTCGCCGGCCGCTAGGGCGGGGGGTGTTCTTGACATGCCCGCGCGGGGGACGGTGCCGCAGAGCTACTCCATCGACGATGTGATCCGGGTGCCGGTCCGCCTGAGGGACGAGGACGGCATCGCCCAGGTGCGGGCGGTCTTCAAGCGCCTGAGGTACTCCGGCGGGCTGGGGCCGCGCGGGCTCGACCCGGATCACGTGCTGGAGCTGCGGGGCAACGGCCGGGGGGAGAGGGAGGCGACGGTGGAGGTCTCGGTGAAGGTCTCCGAGGAGCATGCCCCCGGCGACTACCTGTGCGTGGCCATCCAGGTCTACGACTCCCAGGGCAACGCCGTCACCATAGAGAACCCCACCCCCTCGAAGATAGTGAAGATCGTGGACGAGGGGAAGCGGGACGAGAAGAAGACGGAGTTCCTGGGGTGGGGAGACTAGCGGGCGGCCCGCACCGAGCGGTGGCGCAGCAGGGCCACCGCCGAGCGTAGCTCCTCGACCCGGAGGGCATAGGCCGCGGCCAGGTAGGCGGCGAGGGAGAGCCCCCCTCCGAGGGCGAGCGCGAGCGCCCTCTCGGCCAGGCTCTCGCCCGTCCCCGTCGCGAGCAGCACCCCCCGGGCGGCGGCGTACATCACCGCCCCCGCCGCGAGGATCCTGAGGAGGGAGCGGGCCATCCGCGCCCCGTCCACCCGCTTCACCTCCCGGCGCATGGCGGCGAGCAGGGCGAGCGCGAGCGCGGTGTAGGAGGCGGAGAAGGCCAGCGCCACGCCCGCGAGCCCGAGCGCCGAGGAGAGGAGGTGGGCGAGGGCCACGTAGAGGAGCAGCAGGACCACGTTCAGGGCCGCGGGGGTGCGGGTGTTCTGGCGCGCGTAGAAGGCGCGGACCAGGATGAAGTAGCCCGCGTACCCCAGGAGCCCGAGGCCGTAGGCGGCCAAGAGCCCCGAGACCTCCTCCGTGTCCGCGGGGTCGAAGCCCCCGCGCTCGTAGAGCAGGCCGACTATCGGGTGGGAGAGGGCCACCATACCCACGGCGGCCGGGACCATGATGAACGCCATCGTGCGCAGGCCGAAGGAGAGGTCCTCCCGGAAGCCCGCCGCGTCCCCCCGGGCGTGGCGCTCGGCGAGCTCCGGGACGAGGGCGGTGGCGATCGCGACCGCGAAGACCCCGTAGGGCAGCTGGAAGATCATGAAGGCGTACCAGAGGTCGGAGGCGCCGCTGAAGGCGGAGCCGAAGAAGTTCGCCGCCGCCTGCACCCCGACCGCGGCGGCGACGAAGACGAGCATGGGGCCGGCGAGCCGCGCCGCCGGCAGCAGCGAGGGGTGCCAGGCCACCGGTTGCGGCCGGTACCCGAGGCGCAGCGCCTGGGGCACCAGCACGAGCGACATCGCCGCCACCCCGAGGGTCGTGCCCGCGGCCAGCAGGTAGACGGCGGCGAGCGGCCGGTGGGGGGCGAGGGCGGCGTACCCCGCAAAGGAAGCGATGACCGCCAGATTGTTCAGTACGGGGGCGAAGGTGGGCAGAAAGAAGCGCCGGTGGGCGTTCAGGACCCCGGTCGCCAGGGCCCCGATGCCGTAGAAGACGATCTGCAGGGCGAAGACCCTGAACAGCAGCACCGCGAGCTCCGTCGTCTCCCGGGCGCGCTCCGGGGGGAGGTTCCCCGAGCCCGTCCAGTCCGTGGCCAGCCTTATGATCGGGCCGGCGAAGACGATCCCGAGCGCGGCGACGGCGGCGAGCGAGGGGACGATCAGGTTCAGCAGCGCGCCGGTGAGGCGCCGGGCGTCCTCCTCCCCGTGCCGGGAGAGCCGCTCCACCAGCAGCGGGATGAAGATCGAGGAGAGCAGCCCGCCCATGAACAGCTCGTAGATCTGGTTCGGCAGCGTGTTGGAGACGGTGTAGGCCTCGGCCACCACCGTCCCCGTCCCCACCGCCGCCGCCTGCACCATCGTCCGGACAAAGCCGGTGAGGCGGGAGAGCGCCGTCGCCGCCGACATGGTGAAGATGGACCTGAGCATGGCAGCCATGGGGCGGATGTTACCGCCCCGGGCGGCGGGTTTGCAGCTTGCTTTCTAGGCCCCTAGCACTGGGCCCGGTAGAGGTAACGCTCGACCTCGGGGGCGTCCAGGTTGTCGCGGGTGACGGTGGTGAAGCCGGTGGTGATCTGCTTGTTCTCCGGCTCCTCGCCGCTCTCCAGGTACCTCACGGCGATCTGGACGCCCCTTCTCCCGATGTCGTTGGGGTGCTGGGCGATGAGCACGTCCAGGTTGCCCCGGCGCAGATCCTCCACCTGGGTGGGGGAGGCGTCGAAGGCCACCACGCTCACCTGGTCCCGCTTGCCCGCCTGCCGGACCCCGGTCCCGGCTCCCTGTCCGGAGAAGACGTTGGCGCCGAAGATGCCGGCCAAATCCGGGTGGGCTTGCAGGGTGGAGGTGGTGATGGAGGCCGCCTGGGTGGGGTCGTCGTTGCAGTACTCGGTCCCCAGGTACTCGATGTCCGGGTACTGCTTTATCGCCTCCTCGAAGCCCTGCTTGCGCTGGTCGGTGGTGGAGATGCCCGGCTTGACGCTGATGAGGAGCACCTTGCCCTTGCCCCCTATCTGCTCGGCCAGGGCCTCCCCGGCCATCCTGCCCCCCTCGACGTTGTCCGAGGAGATGCGGGCCAGCGCTATCTCCTCCTTCTCGATGGTGGTGTCCACCAGCACCACGGGGATGTCCTGGTTGACGGCGCTCTGGATGGGACCCACCATCGCGGTCCGGTCTGTGGGGGCGATGAGGATGGCGTCGGGGTTGGACTGCACCACGGCGTTCAGGATGGGGGTCTGCGCCGCGGGCGAGAACTCCTCGGGCCCCTGCACGTTGAGCCTGGCGCCGAGCTTTCGGGCCGCCGCCCGCGCCCCGCACTCCATGGTGGTGTAGAACTCGTCGCCGGTGACCCCGACTATGAGGGCGAGCCTGTAGCCCTCGCCTTCTCCTCCGCCCCCGCCGCAGGAGGTGGTGAGGCCCCCGAGGAACACCGCCCCGGTGCCCGCGGCCGCGACGCCGAGAAACTCGCGGCGCGAGATCCTGCGTCCCCGCCAGAAGAGGCCTTCGTTCATCCTCGCTCCTTTCCCCGGTTTCTCGCCCTACATCCGCTCCTCGGCGCTCCTGCGCCGCTGGTCTATAAAGACGGCCAGGATCAGCACCACGCCTATGGCCACCTGCTGCCAGAAGGGCTGGACCCCCCCGATCACGAAGCCGTTCCTGAGGACCGCCGGGATGAAGGTCCCCACCACGGACCCCACTATGGTCCCGATGCCGCCGAAGAGGCTGGTGCCCCCTATGACCGCGGCCGAGATGGCCGCCAGGTTGTCCAGGGTGTGCGCGCCGACCGAGGCGGTGTTGAACCGGGCGACGTCGATGATCCCCGCGAGCCCCGCGAGAAAGCCGCTCAGCGTGTAGACCTTCAGGAGGTGGCGCTCCACGTCGATGCCCACCCGGCGGGCGGCCTCCACGTTGGAGCCTATGGCGTAGGTGTGCCGCCCGAAGCGGGTCTTGTGCAGCATGAGGATGGCCACGACGACCACCACGGCGCTTATGGCTATGGGGACGGGAAGGACGCCGAGCAGCTGGCGGGTCCCGAACTCGGACTGGATGGCGGGCGGCACGTAGGGCACGTTGGTGCCCCCGGAGAGGATCTGGGCCGTGCCGAGGAAGATCCCCAGGGTGCCCAGCGTGGCGATAAAGGGCGTGAGCTTGAGCTTGGTGATGATGAGGCCGTTTACGAGCCCGCACCCAATCCCGACGAGCAGGCCGACCGCTATCCCCGCGGGTATGCCGACGGCCTGGTTGGGGTAGGTGTAGTTCTGGACCTGCTCCGGCGTCCCGGAGAGCGCGACCATGGTCTGGGCGGCGATCACGCTGGAGAGCACGAGTATGGCCCCCACGGAGAGGTCTATGCCGGCGGTGATGATCACGAAGGTCACCCCCACCGCGAGCAGCAGGAGCTCCGAGGCGTCCACCGCGATGTTGAGGAAGTTGTCGGCGCTGAGGAAGGCCCTCCCGTGCCAGACGGAGAAGGCCGCCACGAGGATGGCCAGGATGAGGATTATCCACACGGAGGTGAAGCCGGAGACCAGCCGGCGGAGCCCGCCCCCGGCCTTGCCCGCCATCACGCCGCCCCTTCCCCGCGCAGCGAGCCGGTCATCGCCGCCACGGCGTCGTCGGTGGTGGCCTCTCTGGGGTCCAGCTCGGCGGCCACCTCTCCCAGCCGCAGGACGACTATCCGGTCGGCGACCTCGAAGACCTGCGGCATGTTGTGGCTGATGAACACGACCGGTATCCCGGTCTGGCGCACCCGCCGCACGAGGTCGAGGACCATGCCGGCCTGGGCCACCCCGAGGGCCGCCGTGGGCTCGTCCATGATGACCACCTTGCTGGCCCACATCACCGCCCGGGCCACCGCCACCCCCTGGCGCTGCCCGCCGGAGAAGGTGCTGAGGGGCTTGGTGAGGTCCGGGATGCGCACCCGCAGCTCGCGGAGCTGCTCCTCCGTCTGCCGCTGCATCCGCTTCTCGTCCAGAAACCCGAGCCTCCCCAGAAGACCCTCCCTCCGCCGCTCGCGGCCGAGGAAGATGTTGGCCACCGCGTTCAGCTGCGGCGCCACCGCGAGATCCTGGTATACGGTCTCGATCCCCAGATCCCTCGCGTCGTGCGGCGTCTCAAACTCCACCCTGCGCCCCTCGAAGATGATCTCCCCCGAGTCCGGGGGGAAGACCCCGGTTATGACGTTGATGAGGGTGCTCTTGCCCGCGCCGTTGTCCCCGATGAGCGCCACAACCTCCCCGGGATACACCTCAAAGTCCACGCCCCTCAGGGCCTGTACCGCCCCAAAGGACTTGGTTATCCCGCGGGCGCTCAGCGTGGGCTCCCGTCCTCCGTCGTTCACCCCTTCCTCCTCCCGGCTCTGCCGGCGGTACCCTTTCTGACAAGGTTGTCAGAGCTGCTTCAGGGTAGCCTCTCCCTGGCGGGCCTGTCAAGGGTTGGGCTGGCAGCCGCAGGACTCGCGGATGATCAGCTCGGTGGGCAGCACGATCCTGCGGGGGGTGGGGGGGAGTTTGTTCTCCAGGCGGTCGATGAGCAGGCGGGCTGCGCGGCGGCCGAGCTCGTCGGCCGGCTGGCGGACCAGGGTGAGCCGGGGGCGAAGCACGGCCGCCAGCGCGAAGTCGTCGAACCCGACGAGGGCGACGTCCTCGGGGACCCGCGCCCCGGCCCGCTCCAGGGCCTGCAGGACGCCGAGCGTGATCAGGTTGTTCGCCGCGAAGACGGCCGTCGGGGGGGTGTTTAGCGCCAGCAGCTCCCTCATCCTGCCTGCGGCGGAGGAGGCGTCCGGGGCCTCCAGGCGCACCAGCTCCTCCAGGCCAGCCTCCCGCAGCGCCTCCCGGTACCCTTCCAGCCGTTTGCGGGTGGTGTAGAGCCCCTTCCCGGCTCCCACAAAGGCGATCCTCCGGTGCCCGTGCTCTATGAGGTGTTGGACGGCCCTGCGCGTCCCGGCCCGGTTCTGGACGATGACCGCGTCCGTCGGGAGCCCGGCGATCGGGCGGTCCAGGGCGACCACCGCGAGCCCTGCCGTCTGCTCCTGCCGGAGGTACTCGTGGCCGTCGGCGGCGGGGACGAGCAGCAGGCCCTCCACCCGCCGCTGGACGAGCAGGTCCACGTACTCCCTCTCCGTCCGCGCGTCCTCGGCCGAGGCGCACAGGATCACCGCGTATCCCCGCTCGCGGGCCACCTCCTCCACCGCCTTGGCGCAGCCCGAGTAGAAGGGGTTGGAGATGTCCGCGATCATGAGCCCGATCGTGCGCGACCGCCGGCCCTTCAGGCTGCGGGCCAGCTCGTTGGGCCTGTACCGCAGCCGCGAGAGCACCTCCGAGACCCGGGCCGCCGTCTCCGGGTTCACCTCCCGCTCGCCGTTGACGACCCGGGAGACCGTCTTGATGGAGACACCGGCCTCCCGGGCCACGTCGCGCAGCGTCACCCGGCCGCCGGGTCTGCCGGGCTCTTCTTCTCTGCGTGCTGCTCCGGACATCGCTTGGGGCAACGCTAGCACGGGAGCAGCGCCCGCGCAAACGCCGCCGTCACCGGCGAGGGGGCGGTTCCCCGCCGGTCAGCAGCTCCACCTCGGCCAGCGCCACCGGGGTGCTGCGCCCGTCCCGGGAGAACTCGATCCGGTAGAGCCGGAAGTTGCCCGGGCGCTCGAGCTTGAACGGGCGGGTCTGCAGGCTCCACCGGAACTCCTCGCCCCGGCGCTCGTCGAGCACCACCCACCTGCGGCCGTCGTTGGAGCCCTCGACGACCCAGCCGCGGGGTGCTTCGTCGGCTTCGCCAGAGGTGAGCGTGTAGAAGCCGACCCGCACCTTCCTCTCGCCGTCGAAGCGGTACTGCAGCCAGCGATCTTCCCCGGAGAAGGAGGTCCGGGTGGCCGAGGTGTCGTCGAACAGGGCCCCGGCGTCCGCGCCGCCGCCCGCCGTCGCCGTGCCGCGGCCTTCGCCGGTCGCGTCGCGCGGCGGCTGCGGGATGTCCCCGCCCTCCGTGATCGAGGGCGGCACCGCGTTCTTGCCGGTGCCCCAGCGGGAGGGGCGCGGGCCCATGTCGAACTCCAGCACGGCCCCGTCGGCCAGCTGCTCGTGGGAGATGTAGGTCTTGTCGTAGCGGCGGCCGTCCACCTTGAGGCCCTGCACGTAGACGTTCCTCCGGCCGTTGTCCGGGGCCCGAACTACGATCTCCTCGCCGTTCTGCAGGTGCACGGTCGCCTCTTTGAAGAGCGGCGAGCCGATCACGTAGTGCTCGCTGCCCATCTGCAGCGGGTAGAAGCCGAGAGCGGCGAAGATGTACCAGGCGGACATCTCCCCGTTGTCCTCGTCGCCGGGGTAGCCCTGCCCGATCTCGCTGCCCACGAAGAGGCGGGAGAGGGCCTCGCGGACGATCCTCTGGGTCTTCCACGGCTGGCCGGCGTAGTTGTACATCCAGGGGATGTGGTGGGAGACCTGGTTGCTCGCCCCCCACTGGCCCATCCGCGCGTCGCGGGCCTCGAGCATCTCGTGGATGATCCCGCCGTAGGAGCCGGGGAACCCGGCCGTCTCGGGGGTGCTGAAGAACTCGTCGAGCTTGGCGGCCAGGGCCTCCCTGCCGCCGTAGAGGTTGGCGAGCCCCTGCCCGTCGTGCGGCACGTGGAAGGCGAAGTTCCAGCCGTTGGTCTCGGTGTAGTCGTGGTCGTGGCCCCACACCCGGGGGTCGTACTCTTCGGGCGGGGACTTCCAGGTCCCGTCAGAGGCCCTGCCCTGGAAGAAGCCGACGGCGGGGTCGAACATGTTGACGTAGTTCCGAGCCCGGCCCAGGAAGTACTCGGCCTCCTCTCGCAGCCGCCGCCGCTCCGCGGCCGGGAGCCCCGGCTCCCGGGACATCTTGCGGGCCATGTTGGCGATGCCGAAGTCGTTGATGTAGCCCTCGAGAGCCCAGGAGACGCCCTCCGAGACCCGCGACGGCGTGTAGCCCAGGAAGGTCGACTCGACCAGGCCCTTGCGCCCCACGTTGGTGTTGTACGGGTCGGGCCCGGGCGGGGCGACCGTGGCGTTCTTCAGGGCGGCGTCGTAGGTGTCCCGGGCGTCGATGCCCGGCACGCCCTTCACGTAGGCGTCGGCGAAGGCCACGTCCGAGCTGGTGCCCGTCATCAGGTTGGCGTAGCCGGGGGAGGACCACCGGGACACCCAGCCGCCGTCCCGGTACTGCTGGACGAAGCCGTCCACCAGCTCCCCGGCCGTTTGCGGGGAGAGCAGCGAGTAGGCCGCCCAAACCGTCCTGTAGGTGTCCCAGAAGCCGTTGTTGACGTAGACCTTGCCTTCCACCACCGGCGCCCCGGTGTGCGTCGGGGTGGTGCCGGGGGGTATCTGCGTTGCGGACGAGGACTGGACGGCGTGTTTGTAGACCGGGTCCTCCCTCGTGCCGACGTTCTCGAAGGCGGAGTTGGGGTAGAGGAAGAGCCGGTAGAGACCCGAGTAGAGGGTGGTGAGCTGGTCCTCGGTGGCGCCCTTGACCTCGATCACCCCTAGCTTCTCGTCCCAGAGCCGCTGCGCCCGCTCGCGCACGTCCTCGAGGGCGTCGCCGGGCGAGATCTCCAGCCGCAGATTCTTTCTCGCCTGCTCGACGCTGATGAGGGAGGTCGCCGCCCGCATGGTCACGCTCCGGTCGCTCCCCGCCTCGAAGCGGGCCCACGCCGTCTGCCGGGCGCTGCTGCCGCTCGCGGTTATCGGGTCGTCGAACTCGGCGTAGAAGAACATCCGGGTGGCCCCGTTGGAGAGCCCGCTGCGCACGTCGGACCAGCCGGTCACCACGCCGGCGTCCCGGTCCACCGTGAACGCCGCCCGGTCGTCGACGTTGTCGAAGACAAGGCTGGCGTTCTCGCCCGGGAAGGTAAAGCGCAGGATGGCGGCGTGGTCGGTCGGCGCGATCTCCGCCCGGATGCCGTTCTCGAACCTGACGCCGTAGTAGTGCGGCCTGGCGACCTCGTTCTCGTGCCGGAACGCCAGTGCCCGCTCCCGCCGCCCCACCGGAGGCTCGCCCTCCGCCGCCGAGGGCATGAACTGGAAGGTCTGCCGGTCGCCCATCCACGGGCTCGGCTCGTGGCTTACGGCGAACGCCTCCAGCTCGGGCAGGTTCTCCTCGTTGTTGTCCTTGTGGTACTCGTAGAGCCAGCTGAGCGACCCCGCGTTGGTTACCGGCACCCAGAAGTTGAAGCCGTGCGGCACCGCGGTGGCCGGGATGGTGTTGCCGCGCGAGAAGCTACCGCTGGAGTTGGTCCCGCGGGTGGTCAGAACCCATTCGGAGGGCCGGCTCCTCTCCGGCTTCGGGGGGCTGGTCTCTATCCGGATGTCGTCGATCCAGCCGCCGAAGCTCGCCGGGCCGTCCGGGTTGTCGTAGGCGACGAGGATCCGGTCGATCACCTTGCCCGAGGCCACCTCGCCGATCCTGGAGGACTTGTGGTTCCACTGGTTGGTGTAGAGGGTCTTGGACTCCCCCTGCCCCCGGGGGCTGAGGAGGGCGCCGTGCTGGTCCCGGGCGCCGAGCTCGCTGAGGTAGGTCCCGTCGGTGAAGGCGAGGTCTACCGCGGCGTAGGTGCTGGGGTAGCGGAGGTCGCCCTGGATGAAGTCCGGGTAGATCCTGTAGGAGAGCTCGGTCTGCGGCGTGACCCTTATGTCGACGTCGAAGACCTTGTTGTACGAGTACCCCCGGCCCTCCGCGGTGTGCGCGCCGCCGTAGCGGAGCGCCCTGAGCCCGGTGAAGCCCGCGCCGGACTTGGCGTTGTAGCCGCCGCGCGGCCCGCCGCCCACCTCGCTGGCCATGTGGGGGAGGCGCGGGGGGGCCGGGCTGCCGTCGGAGAGCTGCAGCTCGGCGAGCTGCAGCAGGCCGTCGCCGTGGTTGGCCGTGATCTCGAGCCGGTAGTAGCGGTAGGCGGCGCCGTTCTGCAGGTCGTACTCTCTGGTCTGGAACCGCTCCGCAAAGTCCTGGCCCGTCTGCCGGTCGAGGACCGTCCAGCTCTGGCCGTCCTGGGAGCCGGAGAGGGTCCAGTCCCTCGGGTCGCGGCCCGGGAAGTCGTTGGCCGAGGTCAGCGCGTAGCGCACGACGGCCACCGGCTCGGAGAGCTCGAGCTCCACCCAGCCGGTGCTCTCGAAGACCAGCCACTTGGTCTGAGCCGAGCAGTCGAGGAGGTTCTCCTTGACCTCGCCCCCGCCGGTGTTCTCGCCGCTCGCCCGGATCTCTGCGACCTTCTCCCGTATGTTGCCCGGGATGCACTCCGGCTCGGGGCCGATCACGCCCGAGGCCCGGGGCTCTCCGCCCGGGCCGGTCTCCGCCGCGTTCTCCCAGTCGGGCTGCGGTTCGGAGACCTCGAAGGAGGAGTAGAACGCCGCCTCACCCCCCACGCCCTGGGACCGTGCGCCCGCGGCCGTCAGCCCGCCGGAGAGCCCCACGAGCAGAACCAGGACAACCCCGAGCCCGACCAGCCTCATCACCGCACCGCGCAGATCGCAAGACCCGAGATCTCCCCTCATCCTTCCCCCTTCCCCGAAAACCCATGCTCCAGCAGCCTCGTCGAGAGGGTCTTGAAGGGCGCAAGCCCCTGCTCTCAGCGTCCCTCTCTCAGGCGCAGCGGTCCCCGGGCCCGGCCCAGAGGCCCGGCCGGTCCGCCTCCCGCCACGCCGCGTCCACCGGAGGCCGGCGCCTTCGCCAGCCCCTCTCTATCCTGAGCTCTACCTCCTCCCACCTCCTTATCCCGCTGGTGGCGTCTGCGGCCTCCACGCTGCAGGCCCCCGCCGCGCAGGCGGCCGTCAGGGCCTTCTCCGGCGGCATCTCGTTGAGCAGTCCGAAGAGGAAGCCGGCGACGGCGGCGTCCCCCGCCCCCGTGGTGCCGGCGGCCTCGGTCTCGAAGGCGCCGGACCAGAGCTCGCGTCCGGACCAGGCGCCGGCGCCGCGCGAGAGCGGGGGGCCGGCCCGGGCCAGCCGCTCCTCCGCGGCGGTGCGCAGGTAGATGCCGCGCTCTCCCATCTTCAGCCCCACCACGGCCGGGCCCAGAGAGAGGAGCCTCTCCGCCAGGGAGCGGATGTCCTGCGGGCGGGCCCGCCCGGAGGGCGCCTCGCTCCGGAGCATCAACAGCGTCTCCTCCAGGCTGGGGAGGAAGACGTCGACGTGGGGGAGGGCCCTAGCCAGGATGCGCGGCCAGTCCGCCCGCCCGGCGGGGGAGGCGGGGTCCGGGTAGGCCATGTCCAGCGAGGTGAGAAGTCCTGCCGCGCTAGCCCCGCTCATCAGCGAGGCCAGGCTCGCGCCGCCGTCCTCGTACATCCGGCGCATCACCGGGGGGTAGCCGAAGTGGAAGAGCGCCGCCCCCCGGAGGGCCGCCTCGGGGACGTCCTCCGGCCCGAAGGCGTCGTTCGCGCCCGGGTAGTGCAGGATCATGCGGTCCTCCCCCGGCGGGCTCAGCACGATGCTGTAGGAGGTGTGCGCGCCGGGGGACCTCAGGAGGTCTCGAGCGAGATGCTGCCCCTCCCGCGCGAGCGTCCCGCGGACCAGCTCCCCGAAGGGGTCGTCCCCGACCTTGCCCAGGAGGCTGACCTCCGCCCCGAGCCTGTGGAGCGCCAGCCCGGTGTTGGGGACGCAGCCGCCGGTGGAGACGGTGGCCCTCCCCGCGGGCACCAGGGCTCCCGGCCGGAAGCGGAAGCCGTCCGGCCCGGAGGGGAGCCGGGGTATCAGGTCGAGGCAGAGGTGCCCCGCGATGACCGCTCGCTCAGCCACTTCTCCTCAGGGTGATGGCGAAGAGGTGGAGCCGGGCCTCTTCCGGCAGGGTCAGGAACCGGGCCTCTCTGGAGGGGTCCAGCTCCAACCTGACCGCGAAGATGGCGACCGGCGGCCCCACGTCCCCCGCGCCCTCCTGGTGGCGGTGTGTCGTCCTGACGGCCACCTCCTCCCCGAACTGCGGGGCCTCCCGCGCCCAGTCCGAGAGGCGGAGCTGCAGCCTGCCGGTCGAGCCGTCGGCGTAGGTTACGGTGGCCGCCGTCTCCACGGCGCCGTGGTGCGCCGCTCCCAGGATGTGCGCCGCCGCGTAGCGCCCGGGGACGAGCGGCACGGTCTGTCCCCGCGCCTCGATGTTGTTCGGGGCGCCGTCTGAGGTCTCGGGGAACCAGTAGAGCACGCCGCCGGACTCGAACGGGCCGGGGGCCGGAAGCTCCTCCGCCGGGTAGCTGAAGCCGAGGCCGTCGAAGTCGCCGTCGTTGGGGTTGGCGTCGGTGGAGACGCCGTCGCTGTTGAGGCTGTGCCCGAGGCCGGCGGCGCAGAAGCCCCGGTCCTCCGCGGCGCACCGGGCCTCGACCACCCTGACGGTGAGGGAGGAGGTGTCGCTCAGGGGACCGGCCCGGGCGGAGAGACCGACCTCGTACTCTCCGGCCGGGGTCCCTTCGGGGATGGTTATGAGGAGCGGGTACTCCTTCTGGACCGGGGTTCCGCCGCTGTGCAGGGAGAACCGCAGGCGGCCGGGCTCCACCCGCCACCCCTCCGGGGCGCTTATGTCGATCCTGCCCTCCACCCTCCCCTCGGCGGTCGCGGTGACGGTCGGGAAGACCTCGAGGCGCGTCTGCCTGCCCTGCGGGAGGGTGGCCTCGGAGGGGGAGGTGTTGAGGTAGAGGCTCCTGGTTACGGGCGTCTTTGCGCCGCAGGCTGCCGGCGGGGCCTCGGAGGGCCGGGTCGCCCAGCCGGCGGGCGAGGGGCCGAGCTCGAAGCCGAGCCTGGCGCCCTCCCGGATCCGCTCGTGCGGGATCCAGGAGCTCCGGTGGGGCTTGCCGTTGAGCGTGACGCCGCGGACGTAGCGGTTCTCCTCGGAGGCGCCGGGGGCCTCTATCACGAGGGAGGGGGCGTCGTAGAACCCGGGGTGGAGGCGTATCTCCACCCGCTCGTAGGCCGGGCTGGTGAGCGCGTAGTAGTCGGCCCCGCCCATCACCGGGTAGAGCCCGATGGAGGAGAAGACGTACCACGCGCTCATGGTCCCGAGGTCGTCGTTGCCCGTCATGCCGTCGGGGCCGTTGGTGAACAGGGTGCGCTGGGCGCGCACGACGTCGGCGGTCTTGTGCGGCTCGCCGGTCCACAGGTAGGCGTAGGGGGAGTGCAGGTCGGGCTCGTTGTTCGGGTTGTAGCGGTCGGCGCCGTAGTAGTCGTAGGGGCCGCTGACCCACACGTTGCGGGCGGTGCCCTCGGGGTCCCTGAGCAGCTCCCGGTAGGCGAAGAAGTAGTCCAGCCGGCGGCTCGTCTCCTCCCGCCCTCCGGAGAGCCGGATCAGGTCCGGGAAGTTCTGCGGGACGAGCCAGTGGTACTGGTGCGCCGTGCCCTCGTGGAAGCCCTGGTTGCCCTTGGGGTCGTAAGGCGTAAGGAAGGAGCCGTCGGGGAGCCTGGGCCGGAAGAAGCCGGTGCTCCTGTCCCAGAGGTTGCGGTAGCTGTGCGCCCGCTCGAGGAAGAACCCGTAATCCTCCCGGTACCCGAGGTCCCTGGCCATGAGCGCCATCGCGCAGTCCGAGAGCGCGTACTCCAGCGTGGCCGAGGCCCCGTGGTGGTAGTCGTTGTCCCCGGGCTTTCCGGGACGTGAGGGGTCGTAGGGCACGTAACCGAGCCGCGCGTAGTCCCCGGCCCCGGCCCGCCCCGCGAACCGGCTGTCCTCGGGCGGCCGCCGGGTGGCGTTCTTGTAGAGGGCGCGGTAGGCCTCGCGTTCCCTGCCCGCGAGCAGCCCTTTCAGGTACCCGTCCACGAGCACCGGGGTCACGGGGTCCCCGGTCATGACGTTGGTCTCCGCGTTGTTGAGCGCCCACTTGGGGAGCCAGCCCGCCTCCCGCTCGATGTCGAGCAGCGACCCCAGCATGTCTTCTGCCCTCTCCGGGACGAGCAGGGCGAGGAGCTGGTGCTGCGGCCGGTAGGTGTCCCAGAGGGAGAAGTTGGCATACTGGGCTCCGCCGTCGGTCCTGTGCACCCGGCCGTCCCAGCCCATGTAGCGGCCGTCGGCGTCGGAGAAGATGTTGGGGTGCAGCAGGGCGTGGTAGAGCGCGGTGTAGAAGACGGCCCGCTGGTCGGGGCCTGCGCCGGAGATCTCCACCCTGGAGAGCTCGCGGTTCCACGCCTCCCGGGCCCTCTCCCTCACCTCGTCGAAGCTGCGGCCAGAGGCCTCCGCCTCCAGGTTTCTGCGCGCCCCCTCGACGGAGACGTAGGAGATGCCGACCCTGGCGACCACCTCCCGGGAACCCCCCGTCCCGAAGCTTACGTAGGCCCCGGCGTCGGGGCCCTCTGCCCGGCGGCTCCCCCCGGTTATCGTTCCTCCGTCCCAGGTGCCGAACCGCTCGAAGGGCCGGTCGAACCTGGCGGAGAAGTAGACGGTGTAGCGGTTGTCCGAGGCGCAGAAGTTCCCGCTGGTGACGAAGCCCTCAACGGTGTCGTCGCCCGAGATCCAGACCCCGGCGTCGAACTCCGCGCTGAGGCTCTCGCCCACGTTGATCAGGACGTTGCCCCCCTGGCCCTCCGGAAAGGTGTAGCGGTGCCAGCCCGTGCGCTCCGTGGCCGTCAGCTCGGCCCGGACGCCGTAGCGGTCGAGGGTGACGGCGTAATACCCGGGCTCCGCCCGCTCGGAGGCGTGGTCGAACCCCGAGCCGTACTCCTCGGGGGCCGTCTCCCGCACCTCGCCGGTGGTGGGCATGAAGGGGACGTCGCCGTGGGTGGCGCACCCGACGCCCGAGAGGTGGGTGTGGCTGAAGCCGCGTATCTGCGGGTCGTCGTAGGAGTAGCCGGCGTAGTGGCCGGTGTCGGGGCTCAGCTGCACCATCCCGAAGGGCACCACCGGCCCCGGAAAGGTGTTGCCGTCCCGCTGCGTCCCGATAAACGGGTTTACGTACGAGGCGGGCTCCCCAAAACCCTCCTCCCCCGCCTCCCGCGCAAAGACCTCGCCGGCCGGGGCCAGCACCGCAAGGATCGCGCAGAGCAGAGCGGCGCAGCTCGCCGTCCTTGTCATCCCCATGGCTCAAGCTCCCCCTCTTCCCTGTCCTCCCCGGGCCGGGGGCTCCTCGCCCCCGGCCCCTACCCGATGCGGAGGGGCGCACGCCCCAGAACCGTGCGCTACCCTTCCCCCATGACATCGTTGACGACAATGTTAACGTAACATATGGGTCGGGCGCAAGGGCCGGTGCGTCCGGCGGCGCGTTTGGACTAGGATTAATCTGTCTCTGGGAGCTTCTGGAGCGCGGGAGGAGGCGGCTGAACGATGGAGGCGTACCCCATAAAGCTCAGCTACCACGTCCGTTCCTACGCCTTCGGGGACCGCAGGATCCCTGAGCTGCTCGGCAAGCGGGGCGTCCCCGGGGGTGTGGTGGCGGAGACCTGGGAGATCAGCGACTACCGGGAGACCACCGGGAGGGTCTTGAACGGGCCCTACGCGGGGCGGACGCTGCACGATCTCGTCGAGGAGTTTCCGGACGAGCTGGTCGGCAAGGGGTGGCGCGGGCCGCACTTCCCCATCCTCTGCAAGTTCCTCGACGCCTCCCGCATGCTCCCGGTCCACCTGCACGCCGGCGACGAGACCGCCAAGAGAAAGTACGGCGAGCCCAACGGCAAGACCGAGGCCTGGCACATCCTCTGGGCCGCCGAGGGGGCGACGGTCCTCGCGGGCGTCAGGGAGGGGGTCTCGCGCGAGGAGCTGCGCGAGGCGTTCCTGGCGCGGGACTACGACGCCGTCATGGTCCGCCGCGGGATAGAGAGCGGGGACACCGTCTACGTGCCGGGGGGCGTGCTCCACTCCTTCGGGCCGGACACCCTGGTGTTCGAGGTGCAGCAGACCTCCGACCTCGGGGTGAGCGTGATGCCCGAGGATCTCTACGGGCGCCCGTTGGGGGAGGAGGAGTGGCGGGCCAACATCGAGGCCGCCCTGGAGGAGCTGGAGCCGGACCCCCGCCCCGTGCCGAACCCCGGGCTCCCGCTCGAGGAGGGAGACAACCGCCGCGTACTCTGCTGCGCTGGACCCCACTTCGCCCTGGAGCGCTGGACGCTCGCCGCCGCCCACCGGGAGCCCCCGCATCCCCGGCGCTGCCTGACCCTCTCCAACGTCGGGGGCGGGGAGGTGGCGCTGGAGCACGCCGGCGGGACCGAGGTGCTCGGGAGGGCCGAGAGCTGCCTGCTCCCCGCCTCCATCGGGGAGGTGCGGGTGGTGCCGGAGGGGGAGGCCAGCCTGGTCGCCTGCTACGTGCCGGACCTGCAACGGGACGTGATAGCCCCGCTGCGGGAGGCCGGCCGCTCCGACGAGGAGATAAGGGGCCTCGGGGAGGTGGGGCTGTGACCCGGATAGTCTCCCTGGGGGAGGTCGTCGCGGACATCTACCGGCAGGAGGCCACCTCGCCCGTCGAGCTGCCGTTCGTCGCCCGGCCCGGGGGGGCCCCGGCCAACGTGGCGGTGGCGGCCTGTCGCCTCGGGGCGGAGGCCGCGTTCGTAGGGTCGGTGGGCGACGACCTCTTCGGAAGCTTCATCCTGCGGGCGCTGCGGGCGGAGGGGGTGGACACCTCGCAGGTGGTCCTGCAGCGGCCGCCGACCCGCACCTCGCTGGCCTTCGTGGAGATCTCCGCCGACGGCGACCGGGAGTTCACCTTCTACCGGTCGAGCCCCGCCGCCGACGAGCTGCTCGGCGAGCGGGACGTGCGCCCGGAGGCGCTCTCCGGCGCCGCCTTCGCGAACTTCGGGAGCATCCCGCTCATCCGGGAGCCGGTCCGCTCGGCGACGCTCCGGTTCGCCCGGCTCGCCCGCGAGGCCGGCGTCCCGGTGGCCTTCGACGTGAACTTCCGGGAGCACCTGTGGGAGAGCGTGGAGGCGGCCCGCGAGGTGGTGGCGCCGCTGCTGGAGCTGGCCGCCGTGGTAAAGCTGAGCGACGACGAGCTGCGCCCGCTGCTGGGGGTGGAGGAGCCGGAGGAGGCGGCCCGGCTGCTGCTCGGCCGGGGGGCCTCCCTGGTCTTCGTCAGCCTGGGGCCCCGCGGGGCCTTCTACGCCGGGGAGGGCTTCTCCGGACGGGTGCCCGCCTTCCGGGTGGAGGCGGTGGACGCCACGGGCGCGGGGGACGCCTTTCTCGCCGCGGCGCTGGTGCACCTGGCGGGGCGCGGGTGGGGGGAGGGGGAGGTGCGCGAGGCCGCCCGGCGGGGGGCCGCCGCCGGCGCCCTCGCCTGCACCGGCTACGGGGCGATGAGCGCGCTGCCCACCCGGGAGGAGCTGGAGCGCCTTGTATCCGCTAGCGGCGCACCCGGCTAGCGGCGGCCGGGACGCCGCAGAGCTCCTCGAGCCGGCGCGCCAGGGGCGCGAGCGCGGGCAGCTCCGTGGGGGCGTGCCCGGCGTCTATGGCGGCGAGCCCGAGGGACTCGGCCAGCAGGGCGTCGTGGTAGTCCAGATCGCCGGTCACGTAGGCCCCGGCCCCGGCGGCCGCGACCTCCGGGAGGAAAGAACCGCCGGAGCCGCCGAGCGCCGCGACGCGCTCCACCCTCTCGCCGGGGCTCGGGTTCGCCACCAGCCGGGCGGGGGCGCCGAGCGCCTCCGAGACGCGCTCCCGGAGCTCCTCGGGGGAGAGCGGCTCCGGCAGGCGGCCGACCCTCCCGTAGCCGCAGTCTTGCGGGTGCCCGTCCACCGGGTAGAGGTCGAGGGCGACCTCCTCGTAGGGGTGGGCGGCCTTCGCCGCCGCAACCGCCCGGCGCGCGAGGTGCGCCGGAACAACCGTCTCCAGGCGCACCTCCGGCACGCGCTCGAGCCGGCCCCGCTCGCCCACCGCGGGGCTTGAGGCCTCGCCGCCGAGGAACGTGCCGGTGCCGGGGGCGCGGAAGGTGCAGTGGGTGTAGTCTCCGATCACGCCGGCCCCCTCGCCCGCCAGCGCCTCCGCCACCCCGTCGGCGTGCTCCTCGGGGACGAAGACGACGAGCTTCCGCAGCGAGCCGCGCGGGGAGACGACCTCCAGCGGCCCCCGCAGGCCGAGGGCCGCGGCGAGCGCCTCGGAGACCCCGCCCGGCGCCGCGTCGTAGCTGGTGTGGGCGGCGTAGACCGTGATCCCGGCCCGCACCGCCCGCGCCACCAGATCCCCTGGGTAGCCCGAGGTGTCGAGGCTGCGCACCGGGCGGAACAGCAGCGGGTGGTGCAGGAGCAGGAAGTCCGCCCCCTCCTCCTCGGCCTCGTCGAAGACCTCCGGCAGCGGGGTGAGGGCCACGAGCACCCGCGAGACTTCCGAGGAGAGGTCCCCCACCTGCAGCCCGCAGTTATCCCACCCCTCCGCGAGCTCCGGGGGGGCGAGGCGCTCCACCGCCTCGACGACCTGGTGTGCGTGCGGCGCCATCGGCGACCATTGTACAATCGGCGGGCCGTGAACCGCCGTAAGGCCTCGAGAAAGCTTGCGGAGCTGGTCTCCTCGCTGACCCGCCTGCCGGTCCTGGCGACCCCGCTCTTCCTCGCCGTCGGGTGGGAGGCCGCGGGCCCGGTCGGGCTCCTCTGGGCCCTGCTGTGCGTGCTGCTGACCACCGGCCTCTCGCTGCTCTACCTCTACCGCCTGGTGCGCACCGGGCGGGTGCGGGACCCCCGCAGGATCCTGCGCGGCGAGCGCATCGGGCCCCTGCGCGTGGTCGCCGCCCTGTACGTTGCGGCCTTCCTGCTCGTGACGCTCCTCGGCGGACCCTCCCCCCTGCGGGCCATGCTCCTCTCCTTCGCCCTCGCCACGGTGCTCCTGGCCGCCGCAACCCCGCTCACCAACCCCTCCCTCCACACCGCCGGGGTCTCGGGCGCCGCCATCTGCGTCTCCTACGTCTTCGGGGCGTGGGGCGTCCCGGTCGCCCTCCTGATCCCGCCCGTCTGGTGGGCCCGCAGCACCCTGCAGCGGCATACCCCCCTCGAGCTCGCCCTCGGCATGCTGGTCGGCACCGGCGCAACCTGGGCCGCCTTCGAGCTCCTCGCATAGATCCCACCGCCGCCCGCTTGCCCCGCCTCTCCGGGATTGGTATGATCCAAATCCGAAAGATACTACCAATCTCGCGGAGGGCGGGTTTGCACAAGTTCTTGATCCACAGGAGGGGGGACCACGTGGGGGTGGCGACCTCGGACATAGCGAGGGGGGAGAGGGTTGTGGGGGTGCACATGGACGACGGCTCGGCGGTGGAGGTGGTGGCGAGGGAGGAGGTGCCTCTGGGGCACAAGATCGCGGTGGAGAGGTGCGAGCCCGGAGGGGAGGTCATCGAGTACGGGGTGAGGATCGGGCTCGCTCCGGAGGGGTTTGAGGCCGGCGACTACGTGCACACCCACAACCTCAAGAGCGCGAGGTGGTAGGGGTGGAGCGGATCTTCGGGTACCGCAGGGAGAACGGGCGGGTGGGGGTCAGGAACCACGTGGTGGTGCTGCCCGTCGACGACATCTCCAACGCCGCCTGCGAGGCCGTGGCGGCCCACATCAAGGGGACCCTGGCGCTGCCGCACGCCTACGGGCGGCTGCAGTACGGGGAGGATCTCGAGCTGCACTTCCGGACCATCATCGGGACGGGGGCCAACCCCAACGTGGCCGCGGCGGTGGTCATAGGCATCGAGGAGAACTGGACCTCCAGGGTGGTGGAGGGGATAGCGAGGACCGGCAAGCCGGTCGCGGGCTTCTCCATAGAGGGGCACGGGGATCTCGAGACCGTCCGGAGGGCCTCCTGGAAGGCCAGGGAGTTCGTGCAGTGGGCCTCGGAGAGGAGGCGGGAGCCGGTGGAGCTCTCGGAGCTCGTCGTCAGCATAAAGTGCGGCGAGTCGGACACGACCACCGGGCTCGCCTCCTGCCCGACCGTCGGGAGGGTGGTGGACGGGCTGGTGGAGGAGGGGGCCACCGTGATCTTCGGGGAGACCTCGGAGCTCACCGGCGGGGAGCACCTCATCGCCGAGCGGATGGCCACCCCCGAGCTCAAGGAGGAGTTCATGCGGACCTACAACGCGTATGTCTCCGCCATCGAGGCGCGGGGCGCGGACCTGCTCGGCTCCCAGCCCACGCAGGGCAACATCGCCGGGGGGCTCTCCACCATAGAGGAGAAGGCGCTCGGCAACATCCAGAAGACCGGGAGCAAGGAGATCGTGGGGGTTCTGGAGCCCGCCGAGGCGCCGCAAAACGGGCCCGGGCTCTACTTCATGGACTCCTCCTCGGCCGCCGCCGAGCACATCACGCTCATGGCCGCGGGGGGCGCGGTGCTGCACCTGTTCCCCACCGGGCAGGGCAACGTGGTGGGCCATCCCGTAGAGCCGGTCGTAAAGATCTCGGCCAACCCCAGGACGGTGAGGGCCATGGCCGAGCACATAGACGTGGACGTGAGCGGCCTGCTCTCGCGCGAGATGACGCTCCGGGAGGCCGGGGATCTCCTCATGGAGCACCTGGTGCGCACCGCCAACGGGCGCCTCACCTCCGCCGAGGTGCTGGGCCACAGGGAGTTCGTGATGACCCGCCTCTACCCGAGCGCCTGAGGAGCGGAGGAGAAGTGTTCAGGCCGGTCTCCGACAGGCGGGCTCTCAGCGAGCGGGTCATCTCCCAGATAGCGGACGCCGTGATCCGCGGCGAGCTCAGGCCCGGCCAGAGGCTCCCCACCGAGCGGGAGCTCGCCGAGCAGTTCGGGGTCAGCAGGACGGTGGTGCGCGACGCCATAAAGACCCTCTCCGGGCGGGGCATGCTCAGGGTGCGGCAGGGCTCGGGCATCTTCGTCTCCACCAGCGAGGAGCGTCTGGAGCAGGAGCTCGCGCTCCTGCCGCTCGAGGGGGCGGGCCTCAGGGACCTCTTCGAGGTGCGCAAGGTGCTCGAGGCCCAGGCCGCCGAGTGGGCCGCCCAGCGCAGAAGCTCCCACCACGTCGAGCGCCTCGCCCAGATCCTGCGGGAGGCCAGAGGGCACCGGGAGGACCCCGCCGCGCTCAGCGAGCGCGACGCCAGGTTCCACGTGGCGGTGGCCGAATCCTCCCAGAACCTCGTGCTCGTGCGGGTGATGCTCACGCTCTTGGACCTGCTGGCCGCCTCCCGCCTGAGATCGCTCGGCATACCGGGGAGGCCCCAGCTCTCCCTGGAGCAGCACGAGAGGGTGCTCGAGGCCATAGAGCGCAGGGACCCGCAGGGGGCGCGCAGGGCCATGCTCTTCCACCTCGCCTCCGTAGAGGCCGCCATCTTCTCGCGGGAGGGAGGCGAGGAGGGATGAGGGTCGTCGTCTGCGAGCTCGTGTGGCCGGAGGGCCTCGAGGAGCTCCGGAACATGGCGGCGCGGGGCCGGTGAGCCGTCCCCGGCTCGCAGTGGGCCAGGCCGGGGGCCCGACCGCAGTGATGAACGCCAGCCTGCTCGGTTTTCTGGAGGGCTGCCCGTCCGGGGCGGAAATCTGGGGGGTTCTGGACGGCTTCCGGGGCCTCGTCGAGGGCGACCTCGCTCGCTTGCCGCCGGGGTGCGTAGACCGGCGGCTGTACCTCTCGCCCGGCGCCTGGCTCGGCGCGGGGCGCCGCCCGCTCGGCGAGGGCGACCCGGAGCGCTGCGTGGAGCGCCTGGCGGCCCGCGGGGTCCGCGGGCTCGCCATGGTCGGGGGCAACGGCACCATGTGGGCCTGCGCCAGGATAGAGGAGGCCGCCCGGAGGGCCGGGTACGGCCTCGCGGTGGTCGGCATCCCCAAGACCGTGGACAACGACCTCGCCGGCACCGACCACGCCCCCGGTTTCCCGAGCGCCGCCCGCTACGTGGCCGCGGTGGTCCGGGACATCGGGGCGGACCTGGAGGCGATGCGGGGCTTCGAGTCGGTGCGGGTGCTCGAGACCATGGGCCGGAACGCAGGCTGGCTGGCGCTGAGCGCCGGCTATCTGCGGCGCGAGCCGAGCGACCCGCCGCACCTGATCTACGTCCCCGAGCGGCCCTTCGACCCGGACGCTTTTCTGGGGGACGTGGAGGCGGCCGTGCGCGACCACGGCTTCGTGGTGGCGGTGGTGAGCGAGGGGCTCGCCCGGCGCCCCCGCGAGGAGGGCCTGCGGCGGCCCGTGATCGGCGGGGTCGCCCCCGAGCTGGCCCGCCGGGTCGAGGAGGCCCTGGGGCTGCCTTCCCGCGGGGAGCTGCTGGGGATGGGCCAGCGCAGCTTCTCCCTGACCGCCTCCCCCCTCGACCGGGAGGAGGCCCGCGCGCTCGGGAACCGGGCCGCCCGGATGCTCCTGGAGGGCCGCTCCGGCCTGATGCCCGCGCTCCGCCGCCTGCCGGGCCGGCGGTACCGGGTCGCCGTGGAGGAGGTCCCCTTCGGCCGGGTGGCGGGCGCCGAGCGCCCCCTCCCGCCCCGCTGGGTGGTCCCCCCGCAGGAGGTTCCCCAGGGCTTCCGGGGCTGGCTCGCACCGCTCGTCGGCGAAGATCTCGCGCCGCACCCCCCGCCGCTCGTCCGGCGCCTCCGGGGGGCGGCCGCAGGCAGGGAAGGGAGATCCGAGAGTTGAGAGAGACGCCCCCCGTCAGAGCAGGCGTTCTGTTCGTGGGCCGCCGCCGGCCCGGCTTCGACCAGGAGTGGGGTCGCGAGGTAGCCCGGAGGGTCCGAAGCTACCTGGAGGAGGGCCCCCTCGAGGCCTTCCCCCCGGCGACCGTCACGGACGACGCCTCGCTCCGGAGGGGGGTCGCCCGCTGCCGGGAGGCCGGCTGCGAGGTGCTCCTCGTGCTGCAGCCCACGATGGGCGACGGGCGCCTCGCCCCCCTCCTCGCCCGGCTCTGGGACGGCCCGGTGGTGCTCTGGGCCACCCCCGAGCGGCCCGAGGTACCGGCGGTGAGCTCCAACTCGCTCGTCGGCACCCACCTCTTCGCCTCCACCCTCCGCCAGCTCGGCCGGCCCTTCGAGGTGGTCTACGGCGACCCCGCCGACGGGCGGCTGCGGCACGACCTGGAAGAGGCGCTCCGGGCCTGCTCCGCCGCCCGCCGGCTCCGCGGGTCCAAGGTGGGCATCGTCGGACACCACGCCCCGGGCTTCGTGGACCTGCACCCCGACCCCTTCCTGATGAGCCGCTCGCTGGGGGTCGAGATGGTCCAGCTCGGGCTGCACGAGTTCGTCGAGCTCGCCAGCTCCTTCGGGGAGGAAGAGGTGCTGCGCGACGCCGGGCGGGTGCTCGGCATGGGGCTCCCGTTCGCGCAGGGGGTGGGGGAGGGGGATCTCCCCACCAGCTCCCGCTACTACCTGGCCATGCGGCGCCTCTTCGAGGAGGAGGGGCTCGACGCGCTGGCGCTCCGCTGCTGGCCCGAGCTGCCCGAGGTGCTCGGCCAGTGGGCCTACCTGGCCATGGTCCGGCTCCTGGAGGAGGGGCTCCCGGTGGCCATGGAGGGCGACGTGGACGGGGCCGTCTGCGGCCGCGTCGGGGCGCTCGTCGGCGCGGGGCCCGGCTACCTCTCGGACTGGCTGGAGCACGACGCCCGCACCATCACGCTCTGGCACCCGGGAAACGCCCCCCTGAGCATGTGCGAGCCCGTAGGCGGCGGCCGCGGGCCGCGCCTGGCGAGGCACTTCAACGTGCCCAGGCCCATGGTGGTGGACGCCGACCTGCGGGCCGGGGAGCCGGTGACCCTGTTCCGTCTCTGGAGGTGCGACGGGCGCTACATGCTGGTCGCCCGGGACGCCCGCACGGTCCCGCCGCGGAGGCCGCTGCCCGGCACGAACGGCCTGGTGGAGCTCCCGGAGCACCTCGACGGTTACCGCTGGTTCGAGGAGCTGTGCCACGCGGGGATGCCGCACCACCTGACGGTGCTCCCGGGGCACAACGCCTCCGTGCTGCGCCGCCTGGCCCGCCAGCTCGGCGTCCGGGCGCTCTAGCTCGGCAGCAGGCCGCGCCGGCGCAGCTCCTCCCGCAGCCTCTCCCCGGCCCCGGAGCCCTCCCTGTAGAAGACGGCCGGCCTCCCGAGGGGGGCCTCCACCGTCTCCCGCGTCCCGCAGGACTCGGAGCCGCACCGCGCCCCCGTCCACAGGTGTACCCAGCGCCCCCTGGGGAGGTATGCCTCCACGCGCTCCCTGCCCGGGTCCAGCACCGGGGCGACCATCATCTCGGCCCCGACCATGAACTGGCTCCTCAGGCCCCACGCCTCGGGGTCGTCCGGGTGGTGGATGAGCGGGTGGCGCACCACGGGGAGCCCCGTCTCCGCGGCCTCGCGCACGAGCTCCTCCCGGTAGGGCTTCCAGGCGGCGTAGACGTTCGCGAGGCGGGCGAAGTGCCTTAGGGTCTCGCGGTCCGAGTAGACCTGGTGGTTTGCCCGCGGGAGGTTGCCCTCGTGGGTGCGCAGCACGGCGGTGAAGGCGTTCATCTCCGTCCACCGCAGGAGCAGCTCCCGGGAGCGGCGGTGCCTCGCCAGGGGGTGGTCTATGGCTGTGTAGCCCCCGGTGTCCGAGTGCTGCAGGCTGTAGCCGGAGAGGCCCCCGGAGAGCATCCCGGTGAGGGCGCTCTTTATCCCGTCGTGGCGGTCCCAGCTTGCGAGCTGGTCCCCGAGCCAGAACAGGGTGCTGTAGCGGGGGCTCCGGGTGTAGCCGGAGCGGGTGAAGAAGACGGCGTCCCCCCTGCCGGCCTCCTCTATCGCCTCGCGGTTGAGGCGCGCCCACTCCTCGGCGTAGCGGTTGTGGTAGGAGGTTGCGTCCTCTCCGGAGGAGAGCGCCGCGTCGAGGGGGAGCCCCTCGCCGAAGTCCGCCATCCACCCGGACGCGCCGCTCCCGAGGAGCCGCTCTTTGATCTTCTGCTTTATCCACTCGCGGGCCTCGGGGTCGGTGAGGTCGAGGAGCGCGGCGGAGAAGTCGGTGATGGGGATCATGTACGGCTCCCCCCGCCGGTCGGCGACGAGAAGGCCCCTCTCTCTGGCCTCCCGGAACAGCCCGCCCCCCGGAACCTCCACGAGGAACGGGTTGATGTAGGTCATGAGCCGGATGCCCCTGCGCGCGAGCCGCTCCGCCAGGCGCTCCCAGCCCGGGTACCGGCGCCGGTCGAGCTCCCAGTTCCACCAGAGCTGGTCCCCGAAGCCGGTCTTCCTGCGCCCGACCCAGTCCTGGATCCAGAGGGCCGCCACCGGCACCCCGGCCGCCTCGAGCCTCTCCAGAACCTCCAGCACCCTCCCCGTCCCGCCCTGCACCCCGACCACCGCCCCCTCCAGGATCCACCCGGGAAGCGGGCGCATCCGCCCGGCGTACGCCGTGTACTCCTCTATGAGCCCCGCCGGGGAGGTCCCGTGCAGTATCTGTCCCGAGACCCGGCCCGAGAAGACCTCCACCCGCACCCTGTCCTCCCGGCGCAGGTCGAAGGCCGAGAACTCGCTGTTCTCCAGAAACAGCGACCGCAGCTCGCTGGTCAGGTAGTGGGGGACGGCGGCGTAGGAGCTGTGCCAGCTCCCGCCCGAGCCGTACCGCAGGTTCATCAGCAGGGTGACCGGCTGGGCCCCGCGCCCCACCCCCTGCTCCCCGATGAGGATGGGTACGCGCCGGCCCTTCATGTCCAGGTGCGTGAACTGCTCCCCGAAGCCGAAGAACCGCTCCCCGGGCTCCGAGGCATAGGTCAGGTAGAGCCGGTTCGCGCCCCCCTCCGCCTCGGCCTCGAAGCGCAGCCGGTTCTGCGAGGCCGGGGAGAGGGAGAGCCGGTACCCCACCTGCCCCGAGGGCCCCCGCAGCCGCCCCCAGAGCTCGAGCAGGGCCTCCCCCCTGCGCTCCACGCCCTCCACCGTCTGCTCCGGGTAGGCCTCCTCCAGCCGGTCGCGCACCGCATAATGCGACCTCCTGTCCCTGAACAGCGCGCGGCCGCGCCCCGCCGCCAGAAACCCCCTGCCCGGAAGGCTGCGCCACAGCGCCCGCCCCGGAGAGGACGCGTGCCGGACCTCGACGAAGTGCCCGGACCACGCCTCGCGGCCCAAAACCACGGTGAACGGCCCCAGCCGGTGGCGCCCGCCCCGCGCCCCCTTGGCGAACGCGATGCCGCCCCCGGCCGCGCCCGGAGAGCCGCGCGCCCGGAGAGCCGCCGCCGCGCCCGAGAGAAACCCTGAAAGACCTCCGCGCATCTCACCCCCCGGCGCATGATAGCGCAGAGCCCCCGGAAAAGAAAAAGTGCGCCTGGAAGGATTCGAACCTCCGACACGGGGTTTAGGAAACCCCTGCTCTATCCCCTGAGCTACAGGCGCACTGCCGAGCAAAGAGTTTATCTCAAACCCGGCCCTTCTTCTACCGCGTGCGGCCTTCCCGAAGGGCGCTTGCTCTCCCCGCCCGCGTGAACTAAACTGAATATTCACTAAATAAATGTACAAAATAGGTTAAAGGAGGGACGGTTGAAGAAGGCGGGAGGTGCGCTTATCATTTGCGCTTCGAGCTTCAGACGTCGTAGGCAGGTGCTGGACCTGCTCGCGAGCTGGACCTGGCGCCGCGCGGCGGTGGCGCGGCCGGAGTAGCAGGCGAGCAAGGGAGAAGCCATCAGACCATACGCGAGCGCGCCGGGCCCGCGGGGCGGGCCGGGCCCTCTACGGTTCCCGACCGGTCAGAAGCAGGCCTCTCTTCGTGGGGCGGTCCTTTCTTCGGGGGTTGCTCCATGATCAACGGTTGCTCTATGATATACAAGAGGGCTGCGATCTCGGGGAAAGGGATGCTGTGAGGGATCATACGGCCGCGGCTTCCGGGGATGCCGTCATACGGGCTCGGGGGCTCTCCAAGGTCTTTGGCAGGCAGGGGCGGAGGGCGCTCGAGCTGCGGCGCTCGGGCAGGAGCAAGGCGGAGGTCGAGAAGCAGACCGGCTCGACCATCGGGGTCTTTGAGGCCTCCTT
>Ga0068704_100065_pt1 | contig 64598 bp, 47 predicted proteins | sample CeladaPassaD2F12_FD_62225 | JGI IMG/M metagenome (GOLD analysis project Ga0068704, IMG submission 62225) | Cellulose-adapted microbial communities from the Joint BioEnergy Institute, USA - Passage D2F12 | ecosystem: Engineered > Bioreactor > Continuous culture > Unclassified | place: USA, Joint...
CTCCTCGCTCTCGCTGACGACGCGCGCCGCCGGCGAGGCGCTCGGCCGGCGCGTGAGGGTTCTGGCCGGCGAGCCGGCGGGCTCGGAGCCGGCCGCCCACCCGCCGGGCACCACGGTGGAGGTGCGCGACCTGTTCCTGAACCTGCCGGTGCGGCGCGGCTTTCTCGGGACGGCGCGGGCGGAGGGGAACGCGGTGGCGCGCGCCGTCGAGGCCCTGGCGCTCAGCCGCCCGGAGGTGGGCTTTTTCCTGCGGGCGGAGGGGCGCCCGGCGCTCTCCCTGCCGCCCGCCGCCGGCCTGCGGGAGCGGGTGGCCCAGGTGCACGGCCTGGCGCTCGCCGAGACCCTGCTGCCGCTCTCCGACCCGGCGGTGCGGGGGCTTGTGAGCCCGCTGTCGGCGAGCTTCCCGACCCGCCGCTACCTGCACGTGACGGTGAACGGCCGGGTGGTGGACCCGGACTCCTTCGCCCCGGCGGTGGCGAAGGCCTACGCCGACCTGCTCCCGAAGGGCCGCCACCCGGCGGCCTTTCTGCGCCTGGAGCTGGATCCGGAGGAGGTGGACGTGAACGTCCACCCGGCGAAGCGGGCGGTGCGGCTGCGGGGCGGGAGGTCCGTCTACCCGCTGGTGGTCGGCGCGGTGCGCTCGGCGCTGGAGCTCGGCAGGCGGGGGCGCGGCGGATCCGCGCCCGGGAGGGAGGAGCCCGCCCTCGCGCTCATCGGCCAGTTCGCCGGGCGGTGCATCGTGGCCCAGCGGGGGGAGGAGCTGCTGCTCATCGACCAGCACGGGGCGCACGAGCGGGTCCTGTACGAGCGGCTGCTCTACGGCCCTCCGGAGCGGCCCGTCGCCCTGGACCCTCCGCGGGTGGTCCGGCTGCCCGGGGAGCTCGGGCGGGAGGTTCTCTGGTCGTTCGAGGAGGAGCTGGCCTCGGCGGGCTTCAGGGTGGAGCCCTTCGGGGAGGACGCGGTGCGGGTGCTCGCCGCGCCGCGGGGCGTGGGGGATGTGGCGGCGGGTTTGGTCGGGGCCGCGCAGGCCCTCGCGGGCGGGGAGGACTACCTGAAGGCGCTGGCGTGCAGGGGCGCGGACCGCTTCGGGGAGGAGCTGGATCGCGCCAGGATGGCCCGGCTTCTAGAGGACTGGGCGTCCACCAGGTTCCCCGAAGTTTGCCCGCATGGACGCCCCATCGTCCGGCGCATCAGCCTGGGGGAGCTGCTGCGCGGCTTCGGGAGGGTCTAGTCCTCCTGGTCGATCAGGCTCTGCCCCAGGTTCAGGATGGTCGGGGCCCAGAGGCCGACGAAGATCGCCGACTCCCGCTTGCCCTGGGCGTACAGCAACAGGGAGAGCAGGATGGATAGCAGGGTGCCCCCGACATAGATTCCCTTGCCGCTCAAGAACCTCACCTCCGTTGCAGGTGCTTGCAGGATGGTGCAGATATACCCGGCCGCACCGGGTGTAAACTGTGTGCGGAATCCCAGAGGGAGGTGGTATGTTCCGGAGCGAGGGCGCGGCCGCGAAGACGAGGGTCCGGCGGCCGGACGGCGGGGGGCGTTCCACGGTGTACGGCACGCGGGGCGCGGTGTCCTGCGAGCACCCGCTGGCCGCGGTGGAGGGGCTGAGGGTGCTGGACGAGGGCGGGACCGCCGCCGACGCCTGCGTGGCGATGGCGGCCTGCCTCGCCGTGGTCGCCCCGATGACCACCGGGATGGGCGGGGACGCCTTTTTGCTCTTCTACGAGGCGGGGAGCGGCCGGGTGATAGGGGCCAACGGCTCGGGGCGCGCCCCCCGGGGGGCGACCATCGAGGGGCTGCGCGCCCGGGGCGTCAAGGAGATGCCGGAGCGCGGCGGCCTCTCGGTGACGGTCCCCGGGGCGGTCCGGCTGTGGGAGGACGCCGCGCGGAGGCTCGGCAAGCTCCCGCTGGGGCGGCTGCTCGAGCCGGCCCGCCGCTACGCGGAGGAGGGCTTCCCGGTCACGGAGGTCGTCTCCCGCTACTGGGAGGTGGCGGCGGAGCTTCTGGGGAGCCGGGAGGCCTCGGCCCGCTGCTTTCTGCCCGGCGGCCGGGCGCCACGCCCCGGGGAGGTGTTCCGGCAGCCCGACCTGGCGCGCACCCTCGCCCTGGTGGCCGAATCTGGGTCGGAGGCCTTCTACGGGGGGGAGGTGGCCCGCAGCATCGCCCGGGCGGTGCAGGAGGACGGCGGCTACCTCTCGGAGGAGGATCTGGCCGCCCACGAGACCACCTGGGTGGAGCCCATCTCCACCGGCTACCGGGGGCTGGAGGTGCACGAGATCCCCCCTCCGGGGCAGGGCATAGCGGCGCTGGAGATGCTCAACATCCTGGAGGGCTTCGACATGGGCTCGCTCGACCCCAGCGGCGCCGAGCGGATCCACCTGGAGGTCGAGGCGAAGAAGCTCGCCTTCCGCGACCTCTTCGGGAAGGTGGGCGACCCGGAGTTCGCCGCGGTGCCGGTGGAGGAGCTGCTCTCCAAGGACTACGCCGCCCGGCTGCGGGAGGAGATCTCGCCGGAGAGGGCCGCCGTTCCCTCGGTCGGCCCGGCGCTCGGGAGCGACACCACCTACCTGTGCGCCGTGGACGCCGGCGGCAACGGCTGCTCGTTCATAAACAGCCTGTACATGGGCTTCGGCAGCGGGGTCGTGGCCGACGGCACCGGCGTGTGCCTGCAGAACCGGGGGCGCTCCTTCCGGCTGGTCGAGGGGCACCCCAACGCCCTCGCCCCCGGCAAGCGGCCGATGCACACGATCATCCCGGGGCTCGTCACCCGCGACGGGGCGCTGTGGGCGGTCTTCGGGGTGATGGGCGGCCCGATGCAGCCGCAGGGCCACGCGCAGCTGCTCTCCAACCTGATCGACCACCGCATGGAGCCCCAGGAGGCGGTGGACCACCCCCGCCACTTCCACGACCACGAGGGCGACGTACTGCTGGTCGAGGGGCGCGTCGCGCCCGCCGAGGTGGAGCGGCTGCGCCGCATGGGGCACCGGGTCGAGGTCGGCCCCGCCTACGCCATCCCCACCGGAGGGGCCCAGCTGATCCGCGTCCTGGAGGACGGCGTGCGGGCCTGCGGCAGCGACCCCCGCAAGGACGGCTGCGCCCTGGCCCAGTAGCGTGGAGGGGCGGCGCAAGAGCCCGGCGCGCAGGGTGGCCGTCGCGGGGGTGGTGGGCGCCCTGTACGTGGTGCTCTCCCTGGCGGTGGCCCCCATCGCCTTCGGCCCGCTGCAGTTCCGGGTGGGCGAGGCCCTGAAGCCCCTCGTCATAAAGCACCCCGTCCTCATACCGGCCTTCGGGGTGGGGACGGTGATCATCAACCTCTTCAGCCCGTTCGCCGGGCTGCTGGAGCTGGCCTTCATGCCCGCCGTGGATGTGGCGGGCGGCGCCCTGTGCTGGCTCATAGCCCGCACCGTCGGCGGGGCCTTCGGCACCTACCTGGCCTCCTTCGTCTACGCCGTCTTCACCGCCGCCGGCGTGGGGGTGGTGCTGCACGTGGCCGCCGGGCTCCCCTACCTGCCCTCCTTCGCCTCCGTCGCCGTCTCCGAGGCCATCCTGCTGCTCGCCGGAAACGCCCTCCTGGTGCGGCGGGTGTAGAGCTTCTGTATACTGGATGCGGGCCCTTCGGGGTCCTCCTGGGAGAACTCTCGGAGCGGGGGAGGAGGCAGCGGTGGCTGACGTTACCGGCGTCGGGAGGGAGGGTGCGGGCGAGGCCCCGAGGAGCTGGGGCGCGCGCCTGAAGTACATCGGGCCCGGCTTTGTGGTGGCGGCGACCGGCGTGGGGGCGGGGGACATGGTCTCCTCGCTCTCGGCGGGCACCAACTTCGGGACGGTTCTGATCTGGGCGATCGTCATCGGGGCGCTGCTCAAGTACGTGCTCACCGAGGGGCTCGGGCGGTGGTACATGGCGACGGGGACGACCATCCTCGAGGGCTGGCGCTCGCTCGGGCTGTGGGCGAGCCTGTACTTCGTGATCTACCTGCTCATAGTCACCTTCGTCTTCGGGGCGGCGGTGGTCTCGGCCTCGGCGCTGGCCGTCACGGCGATGTTCCCGGGGGTGATGCCGCTGTGGGCCTGGGCGGTGCTGCACGGCATCTTCGGCTTTGTGGTCATCGGGATCGGGCGCTACCGGCTCTTCGAGCGGATAATGGAGTTTTTCGTCGCCCTGATGTTCGTCACGGTGGTGGGGCTCGCCATCATGCTCACCCCGGACCTCGGCGAGCTGGCGCTGGGGATAGTCGTCCCCCGCATACCGGAGGGCTCGGTGCTCTACGCGCTGGCGGTCATCGGCGGGGTGGGCGGGACCTTCACGCTGGCCTCCTACCCCTACTGGGTGCGGGAGCGCGGCTGGAGCCGGCCCTCCTGGATCCCGATGATGCGCCTGGACCTGAGCGTGGGCTACCTCTTCACCGCGCTGTTCATGGTCTCGATGCTGGTCATCGGCGCCGAGATGCTCTTCGCCCGCGGGGAGGGCATAAGCGGCGAGGAGGGGCTCGTGGCGCTCTCCGACCCGATCCGGGAGCGCTTCGGGACCCTGGCCAGCTGGTTCTTCCTCGTCGGCTTCTGGGCCGCCGCGACCAGCTCCATCCTCGGGGCCTGGAACGGGGCGGCGTACCTGTTCGCCGACTCGGTGCGCACCATCCTGCGCGTGCCGGACGAGCGGGCCGGGGAATACCTCTCGGAGACGGGCCTCTGGTTCCGCCTGATGCTGGTGTGGATCACCTTCCCCCCCATGCTCCTGCTCAGCTTCGGCCAGCCGGTGCTGCTGGTGGTGGTCTACGCCGCCCTCGGGGCCTTCTTTATGCCGTTCATGGCCCTCACCCTGCTGTGGCTGCTCAACTCCTCCCGGGTTTCCCGGGAGTACCGCAACGGCTGGCTGACGAACGCGCTGCTGGCCGCGGCGATCCTGCTGTTCGTGGTGGTGGGGGTGCAGGAGGTGGCGGGGGCGCTCTAGCCCACCTCCACGTCGGTGGTGTCCACCTCCAGCACCTCGGGGATGCCCATGAGCTCCTCGACGATGGCCTCCAGATCCTCCTGGGTCTCCACCGAGCCGGTCAGCTCCACCACCCCGTCCCGGATGGCCCCCACCTCCAGATCCGTGTCCGCGAGAAGCTCCTCCACCTCGGCCCTGAGATCCTCGCTCTCCTGCATCCTCGGTTCCACCTCCTCTTCTCCGGTGTCAGGGTCTATGTACGCGTCCGTGCGCGGGTAGCCGGAGTCCACGCTGGTCGAGGCCTCGTCCTCCCAGTCCTCCCGCGCAAGCTCCTCCGGCGGCTCGGCCTCGGCCTCGCTCACCGGCTCCGTGACGAACTGGCCCGCGTGCGGCCGCTCCTCCTCCCCGCCCCGCGAAGGGGCATAGCCCTCCGGCCCCTCCCGCGGGCTCAGCGTGGCGAGCTCCGCCTCGCTGTCCACCGCAATGTCCGCGACCGGAACCTCGTAGCGCTCGCCGTCCCGCTCCACGATCACCCGCGTCACCGCGCCGCTCTCCTCGTCGCGTACGGCCTCCGCTATCCGGCCGAGGGGCTCGCCCTCCGGCGTCCGCGCCTCGAGCCCCGCCAGACCTCGCTCCTCCATGCGGCAAGACCTCCTTTCGCAAAACCCGCAAACCCCCTACTTACCACACATCCAGCCAAACGAATCCCGCTTGATCTCATCTCCTTCAGTAATAAAATATGAGCGTGTCAAGCTTAGATTTTGAGGGTTATGGATCGAGGCCCTTCGGGAATCTAGGCTTCGCACGGATTTACGGTCTCTGTTTGGGGAGGTTTTAAGCGCAGATGATATGCGAGAACTGCGGGGTTCGACCGGCGAGCGTGCAGGTGTTCCAGCAGCAGGGGGGCCAGCGCAGCGCGGCCTACCTGTGCACCCAGTGCGCGCGCGAGCTGGGCATGATCGGGGGTGGCTCCGGTCTGCTGAACCCCTTTGAGATGTTGCACAACCTGCTTCAGCAGCACGCGCAGGGTCCCGGCAGCCTCTTCGAGGCGCTCTCCCGGGAGGCGCAGGAGGCCGTGATGCGCGCCCGGGAGGCCTCCGCCGGGGCCGGCGGGGAGGCGGCCATCGGGACCGACCACCTGCTGGCCGGGATCGTCGCCGGCGACAACCTGGCCACCGAGGCGCTGCGGCGGGCCGGGGCCGACGTGGAGGGCATGCGGGCCAAGTTCCGCGAGCAGCGGGGCGACCCGGGGGAGAAGGTCTACACCTTCACCCCGAGCGCCAAGCGGGCGCTGCAGCTCTCCTTCACCGCGGCGCGGCAGATGGGCGCGCCGCAGGTCGGCGCCGAGCACCTGCTGCTCGGGCTGCTCGGCGAGGGCGACGGCAACGCCTACCGCATCCTCTCCCAGCACGGCGCGGGGGATGCCGAGGCGCTGCGGCGCGAGATTTTGCGCCTGCTGCAGCAGCGCGGCGGTCAGGTGGGCGCCGGGATGCCCGGCGCGGCCCCCGGCGGTCCCGGCATGCCCGGCGGCCCGCAGGGGCCGCAGAGCCGGACCCCGACCCTCGACCAGGTCAGCCGCGACCTCACGCGGATGGCCCGCGACGGCGAGCTCGACCCCGTCATCGGCAGGGCCGGCGAGATAGCGCGGGTGGTGCGCATCCTCTCGCGGCGCACCAAGAACAACCCCGTGCTCATCGGCGAGGCCGGCGTGGGGAAGACCGCCATCGCCGAGGGGCTGGCGCAGCGGATAGTCTCCGAGGACGTGCCCGAGGTGCTCAAGGGCAAGCGGGTCGTCGCCCTCGACGTCGGCGCGCTGGTGGCCGGCACCCGCTTCCGCGGGGACTTCGAGGAGCGAATGAAGCAGCTGCTCAACGAGCTGCAGCGGGAGGAGAAGAACATCATCCTGTTCATCGACGAGCTGCACACCATCGTCGGCGCGGGTGGCGCCGAGGGGGCGGTGACCGCCTCCAACATGCTCAAGCCCGCGCTCGCCCGCGGCGAGCTGCAGGTCGTCGGGGCGACCACCCTCGACGAGTACCGCAAGCACGTCGAGAAGGACCCGGCGCTCGAGCGGCGCTTCCAGCCGGTCCTGGTCGAGGAGCCCACGGTGGACGAGACCATCGCCATCCTCTTCGGGCTCAGGGACCGCTACGAGGCGCACCACCGGGTCCGGATCTCGGACGAGGCCATCATCGCCGCCGCGCAGCTCTCCGAGCGGTACATCACCGACCGCTTCCTGCCGGACAAGGCCATAGACCTGCTGGACGAGGCGGCCGCCGAGGTGCGCCTGCGCTCCACCGTCCCTCCGGTGGACCTCAAGAGGATCGAGGAGGAGATAGCCTCGCTCGAGAACCAGAAGGAGGACGCGGTGCGGGCCGAGGACTACGAGCGGGCCGCCCAGTACAAGCAGCGCATAGAGCAGCTCAAGCTCGAGCTGCGCGAGAAGCAGGAGGGCTGGGCCGGCAACCGGGAGGCCAACGCCCCGGAGGTCCGGCGGGAGGACATCGCCCGCATCCTGGAGGAGTGGACCGGCATCCCGGCCACCAACATCGTCCAGGAGGAGGCCGAACGCCTCTTGAACCTGGAGGCCGTCCTGCACGAGCGGGTCATCGGCCAGGACGAGGCCGTGAGGGCCGTCGCCGAGGCCATAAGGCGCGCCCGCGCGGGGATAAAGGACCCCAGGCGGCCGGTCGGGAGCTTCATCTTCCTCGGGCCCACGGGCGTGGGGAAGACGGAGCTTGCGCGCACGCTCGCCGAGTACCTCTTCGGCGAGGAGGAGGCGATGGTGCGCATCGACATGAGCGAGTACCAGGAGAAGCACACCGTCAGCCGGCTCGTTGGCGCGCCCCCGGGCTACGTGGGCTACGAGGAGGCCGGGCAGCTCACCGAGCAGATCCGGCGCAGGCCCTACTCGGTGGTGCTCTTCGACGAGATAGAGAAGGCCCACCCGGACATCTTCAACACGCTGCTGCAGATCCTGGACGACGGGCGCCTCACCGACGCCCAGGGCCGGACGGTGGACTTCCGCAACGCGGTCATCATCATGACCTCCAACGTGGGGAGCCAGCACCTGGTCTCCGAGCGGCAGTTCGGGTTCACCGCGCGCGAGGGCGTGGACTTCCGGGAGATGGAGCGCCGGGCCAGGAACGCCCTGGAGCAGACCTTCCGCCCGGAGTTCCTGAACCGGGTCGACGAGATCATCGTCTTCCGCCCGCTCTCGAAGGAGGACGTGATGCAGATCGTGGACATCATGCTCCGGCGGCTGAACAAGCACCTGGAGAGCCAGCGGATCTCCGTGGAGGTGACCCCGGAGGCCCGGGAGTTCCTGGCCGAGGAGGGCTACGACCCGAAGTTCGGCGCGAGGCCGCTCTCCCGCGCGATCCGGCGGCACATAGAGAACCCGCTCTCGAGCAGCATCATCGAGGGCGAGTTCAGCCCGGGCGACACGGTGGTGGTGGACCGCGACGGCGACCGGCTGACCTTCAGGGCGAAGGCCCCGGTCTCCTGAGAAAAGGGCCCGCCGGAGGAGAGCCCCCGGGAGCATTGTGCTCCCGGGGGCTCTCCCTTTGCGTCACCGGTCGTACTGGCCCCTGCCGAAGAGCACCTCGCGGGCCCGCTCGTCCATCTCCTCCGCGGAGCGGCGCAGCTCCCTGCCCACCTCGAGGGCGCGCCTCACGGCCGGGCGGGCCTCGATGGCCCTGTACCAGCGCTCCAGGTTGGGGTGGTCCTCCAGCCGCTGGCCCTGCCGCTCGTGGGAGATCAGCCAGGGGAAGATCGCCATGTCGGCGATGGTGTACTCGTCGCCCGCGATGTACTCGCTCTCGGAGAGCCTGCGGTCTATGACCCGGTAGATCCTTGTGGCCTCCTTGGTGTAGCGCTCGATGGCGTAGGGGATCCTCTCCGGCGCGTAGGCCCGGAAGTGGTGGTTCTGCCCCAGCATCGGGCCGACGGTCCCCATCTGGAACATCAGCCACTCCAGGGTCCGGTACTTTCTGCGCGGCTCCTGCGGGTAGAACCTCCCGGTCTTCTCGCCGAGGTAGATCAGGATGGCCCCGGACTCGAAGACGGAGATGGGCTCCCCGCCGGGGCCCTCGGGGTCCACGATGGCCGGCATCTTGTTGTTGGGGCTTATGCGGAGGAACTCCTCCCTGAACTGGTCCCCGGCGGTGATGTCCACCGGCCTTATCTCGTAGGGGACCCCGGCCTCCTCGCAGAAGATCGTGATCTTGTGCCCGTTGGGCGTCGGCCAGTAGTAGAGCTCTATGGGCTGCGCCATTCTCTTCTCTCCCCTCTTCTTGCCGCTCTTCCGGAAGAGAGGCTACCACAGGGCGCGCCGCGCTCCGGGGCGAGATTTCACCCCCGCCCCGAGAGGCGCGGCAGGTAGAGCCTGCGGACGTATTCCCCGACCATCCGCTGCGCGGAGAAGGCCGGGGCGACGGTGGCTATGGCCTCCTTCATCACCCCGACCCAGCCCTCCGGGACCCCGCCGGCGCCCCGCCGGTAGTAGAGGGGTGCCACCTCCCCTTCGAGCACCCCGTAGAGCGCGGCGGCGTCCGCCGCGTCCTGCTCCTCCTCCGAGGCGTACTCCCTCGCCTCCCCGACGGCCCAGCCGTTCCTGCCGTTGTATCCTTCCGGCCACCAGCCGTCCAGGACGCTGAGGTTGGGCACGCCGTTGAGGGCGGCCTTCTGGCCGGAGGTGCCGCTGGCCTCCAGGGGCCGGCGGGGGTTGTTGAGCCACACGTCCACCCCCTGCACCAGCCGGCGGGCGACGCCGATACCGTAGTCCTCCAGCAAAACCAGCCGCCCGCCGAGGGCCTCGGCCGCCCCGTGCAGCTCCCGGATGAGGGCCTTGCCCGGCTCGTCGGCGGGGTGGGCCTTCCCGGAGAAGACGAACTGCACCGGCCGCTGCGGGTCCCCCGCGATGCGCCGCAGCCGCTCCGGGTCGCGCAGCAGCAGCGTGGCCCGCTTGTAGGTGGCGAAGCGCCGGGCGAAGCCGACGGTGAGCGCCTCCGGGTCGAGCCGCCGCCCGGCGAGCCGCTCCACGAGCTCCAGGGCCTCCCGCTTGGCCTCCAGGTGCGCCGCCCAGAGCTCGGCGGCGGGGATCCCGCGGACGAACTCCCAGGCGGCCGGGTCGTCGGCCGCCTCCCTCCAGCCCCGGTCGGCGTGCCGGTCGAAGAGGGCGGCCATCCGCGGGGCGAGCCAGGACCAGGTGTGGACCCCGTTGGTGATGTGGGCGACCGGGCGGCCCCACATCCTCTCGGTGACCCCGCGGTGCAGCGCCGAGACGGCGTTGGTCTCGGCGGAGAGGTTCATCGCCAGCGCCGTCATGTTGAACGCGCCGTCCTCTCCGCCCGCCCGCCCGAGCGCCCAGAGCCCCTCCCGGCCGGTGCCCAGCCTCTCCGGCCAGCCGGACATGAACTCCCAGAAGAGCTCCGGCGGGAAGGCGTCGTGCCCGGCGGGCACCGGGGTGTGGGTGGTGAACACCCCGGTGGCGGCGACCCGCTCTCGCGCCTCCTCGAAGCCCCGCCCGGCACGCACCAGCTCCCGCACCCGCTCCAGCCCGGAGAAGGCCGCGTGCCCCTCGTTCATGTGGAAGACGGCGGGGGAGAGCCCGGCGGCCCGCAGCGCCCGCACCCCGCCCACGCCCAGGACCAGCTCCTGGGCTATCCGGGTGCGGGGCCCGCCGCCGTAGAGGCGGGCCGTGATCCCGCGGTCCTCCGGCGCGTTCTCGGGCACGTTCGCGTCGAGCAGGAGCAGCGGGACCCGCCCCACCTCTGCCCTCCAGACCCGCAGCGAGAGCCCGCGGCCGGGCAGCTCCACCCCCACCCGCGCCTCCCGGCCCTCCCCGTCGAGCAGGGGCCTCACCGGCAGCTCCGCGGGGTCGAGTGGCTCGTAGACCTCCTCCTGGCGCCCATCAGCCCCGATCCGCTGGCGGAAGTACCCCTCCGAGTAGAGGATGCCCACCCCCACCATGGGGACCCCGAGGTCCGAGGCGCTCTTCAGGTGGTCGCCCGCGAGCACCCCGAGCCCCCCGGAGTAGATCGGGAGCGACTCGTGCAGCCCGAACTCGGCCGAGAGGTAGGCCACGAGGCCGGGCATCTGCCCGGGGCGCGGCGCCGCGAGGTGCCGCTCCAGCACCTCGAGCGCCCGCTCGTAGGCGCCCAGAAAGCCCGGGTCCCCGGCGGCCCTCTCCAGGTTCCGGGTCCGCCTCAGCAGGAGTAGCGGGTTGTGCCCGCCCTCCTCCCAGAGCTCGCCGTCCAGCCGGCGGAAGAGATCCGAGATCTCCGGCCGCCAGCTCCAGAGGAGGTTGTACGCCAGCTCGGGGAGCCTGCGCAGCGGTTTCGGGATGCGCGCTTCTTCGGACACGAGGGTGCATTTTACGGCCAAAGCCGCGGGGGTCAACTCCTTGCGGGCCCCCCGCGGTGGCTCTACCATGGGTGCGGGCGCCCTCCGGCGCCCGGCCGGTCGTCCCTCGGGCTGCGAGGTGGTCACTGTGTCGTCCCCGGCGCACCGCGGGCCGGGCCCGCCGGGAGCAAGAAGGTCTGGCCTGCCGGGCGGGCTGCGCTCGCGGGCCGCCGCTCACCTGCGCAAGGCGGCCCTCCCCTACGCGGTGCTGGCCCTGGCGCTGGCGTTCACCCTGCTCGCCTGGGAGTACGTCCGGCAGAACCTGGAGGAGCGGGACAGAGACCTCTTCCGGAACACCGTCTCGGCCGCGGAGCTCGCCGTCGAGCGCCGCACCCGGGGGCACATCCTGGCGCTGTACGGGGCGCGGGCGCTGTTCATCCCGGGCGGGGAGGTGGACGCCCGCGACTGGGAGCGCTACGTCCGGAGCGTGAGGCTCCGGGAGCGGTTCGGGGGGCTCCTCATCCTCGGCTACGCCCCGCGCGCCCCCGGCGGACGGGAACGCTTCCCGGTGCGCCTCGCCGGACCCGAGGACGAGGCCGGCCGGCTGCTGCTCGGCTACGACCCCTACGCCGACCCCGAACACCGGGCCGCCATGGAGCGGGCGCGGGACGGGGGCGTCCCCCAGGCCACCGGCATGGTCTACGTTCCCTCCGAGGCCCCGCCGGGCTCGGTGCTGGACATACTGCTGCGCCGGGGGTTCTACGTGTACCTGCCGGTCTACCGCGGCGGGGAGGACCCCGGAAGCCCCGCGGACCGGCGGCGGGCCCTGGAGGGCTTCGTGGTCGGGATCTTCGAGATGGAGGGCCTGATGCGCGGGATCTTCCGGGGGGACTTCGCGCCCGCCGTGGACCTGGAGGTCTACGACGGCGGCCGCACCTCCCCGGAGGCCCTGCTCTACGACGGGGACGGGGTGCTGCGCGCCTCCGACCCCTCGGCCGCGCCCCGGTTCGCCGGCTCCTCCCGCCTCTCCGTCGGGGGCCGGCGGTGGACCCTCTTCTCCGCCGCCCTCCCGGGCTTCGCCGGGGGGGACGGGGCCCTCCTGCCGCCGCTCGTGCTCGCCGTCGGCGGGGCGACGGGCGGGCTGCTCTTCGGGGCGACCTGGCTGCTCGCCTCCAGCCGTCTGCGCGCCCAGGCCGCGGGCCGCAAGCTGGAGGAGGCCAACAGGGAGCTGGAGGCCTTCAGCTACTCGGTCTCCCACGACCTGCGCGCCCCCCTGCGCAGCATCGAGGGGTTCTCCCAGATCCTGCTGGAGGACTACGGGGAGCGCCTGGACGCGGAGGGCAGGGACTACCTGAACCGCGTGCGGCGGGCGAGCCAGCGGATGGCCCTGCTCATCGACGCCCTGCTCGGCCTCTCGCGCCTCGGCAGGAGGGAGGTGCGCCTCGCCCGGGTGGACCTCTCCCGCATGGCCCGCGAGATAGTAGAGGAGCTGCGGCAGCGGGAGCCCGGGCGCGAGGTGGAGGTGCGCGTGGAGGATGGGCTCGAGGCGACGGCCGACCCCGGGCTCGTCAAGGTGGCGCTCGAGAACCTGCTCGGCAACGCCTGGAAGTTCACCGCCAGGGAGGAGCGGGCCGTCATAGAGTTCGGCCGCGCCGTGCGCGAGAGGGAGCCGGGGCGCCCGCTCTCCTGCTACTACGTCCGGGACAACGGGGTCGGCTTCGACATGGCCTACGCCGGCAAGCTCTTCGGTCCCTTCCAGCGGCTGCACACCGAGGAGGAGTTCGAGGGGACCGGGGTGGGGCTGGCCACCGTGTGGCGGGTCGTCCGGCGGCACGGGGGCGTGATCTGGGCCGAGGCCGCCGAGGGAGAGGGGGCGGCCTTCTACTTCACCCTCTCGCCCTGAAGCTCGCGCAGCAGCTCCTTCAGGCGCGGCACGACCTCGTCCAGCTCCCCGGCCCCGCAGCGGATGTGCAGGTGGATGCTCAGCGAGGGGCCGGAGCCCGCCTCCAGCGTGACCTCCGCGGGCCGCTTCTCCGGCTCGCCGGGGCCCTCCGGCTCCTCCCCCTGCCCGTCCTCGAGCGCGGCCGTCAGCTGCCCGGGGGCCTCCTCCCGCAGCAGCCCGGCGGCCTTGAGGATCTCGATCACCGTCCCCGCCCCGGTCATCACCGGCTTGTTGCGCGGCTGCCCCGCCGCGTGGGCGACGTAGGCCTGCAGCGTCGGGTAGAGCATCCCCTCGCGCAGCTTCACCGCCGAGACCACGTTCTGCAGGAACTCGCTGGAGGAGACGAGGGCGCGCCAGGCGCGGCGGACCCCCTCCGCGTCCTTGCGGGCCAGCGCGAGCGCGAGCTCCCTCCCGCGCCGGGTCACCAGCCGCTCGCGCTCCCCGGTCAGCACCCCGATCTCCACCAGGAACCCGTTGGTCCGGCTGGCGCTCGACTGGTGGACGGCGTTCAGCTTGCCCACGTCCCCGGGGCTGGCCGCCGAGTCCCGGGTGCCGTAGGCGATGATTATGTTCACCAGCTCCTCGTAAGAGCAGCCCGGGAGCCTGAAGCCTCCCTCTGCCATCCGCCGCCTCCTCTCCTCCGAAAGCGCCCTTATTCTAGACCAGCGCCGGGCGCGCTTTCGGAGGGAGGGGTTAACCGGGATTTAAGCGGTCTTTCGCCCTCCTTTAACCCGCGCCGGGAGGGTGGCCCGTAGAATCCGTGCCGGAGCGTAGAAGGGAGACGCACGCGTTGGCGCTGAGACAGAAGACCGCCCCCACGCTCGCCGGGTTGCCACGCGCCGAGCCCGCCGCCTCCCGGCTGCCCGGGCTCCTGCTCGCCGCCCTGGGGGCGCTCCTCATCGTCCTCTCCGCCCCCGACCTCGCCTCCGGCGCGGTGCTCGGCGGCCGGGAGGGCGAGACGCTGCGGGGCGGCCTGCGGGGCGAGGCGCTCGCCGGCCTCTCCGGGGGCGACGCCCTCTGGGGGCTCGGGGGCGGGGACCTGCTCCTCGGGGGGAGCGGGGACGACGAGCTCTACGGCGGCGCCGGGACCGACGTGCTGCTGGGCGGGCCGGGGGCGGACTTTGTGGAGGCGGCCGACGGCGAGCCGGACCGCATCCTCTGCGGCTCCGGCCGGGATGTGGCCAGCGCCGACCGCCTCGACAGGCTCGATTCCGGCTGCGAGACCGTCTACCGGGGCTGAGGAGGGTCCTCCTATTCCTAGATCGGAAGCCCCTCCAGCGCCCGGTCTATCTCCTCCTGCGAGAGCTGCAGGTCCACGAGCTCCCCGGCCAGGTAGCGCTCGTAGGCCGAGAGGTCGAAGTGCCCGTGGCCGCACATGTTGAAGAGGATCACGCGCCCCTCCCCGGCCTCCCTCGCCTCGAGCGCCAGGTCCATAACCGCCTTTATGGCGTGGTTGACCTCCGGCGCGGGGACTATGCCCTCGGCCCGCGCGAACGCCACCCCGGCCTCGAAGGTCTCGTTCTGCAGGTAGGCGCGCGCCTCCACGAGCCCCTCGTGCACGAGCGCGGACAGGATCGGGGAGTCCCCGTGGTAGCGGAGCCCCCCGGCGTGTATCCCCGCCGGGACGAAGGAGTGGCCTAACGTGTACATCTTCATCAGGGGCGTCGTGCCCGCGGTGTCGCCGAAGTCGTAGGTGAAGCGGCCCTTGGTGAGCGTCGGGCAGGAGGCGGGCTCCACGGCGATAAAGCGGGTGTCCCTCCCGTTCAGCAGGTTCTCGCGCAGGAAGGGGAAGGCGATCCCGCCGAAGTTGGAGCCGCCGCCCGCGCAGCCGACGACCACGTCCGGGTACTCGCCGGCGAGCTCCATCTGCTCTATGGCCTCCTGCCCGATCACGGTCTGGTGCAAGAGCACGTGGTTGAGCACGCTCCCCAAGGAATACTTCGCGTCCTCGCTGCCGACCGCGTCCTCGACGGCCTCGGAGATCGCTATCCCGAGCGAGCCGGGGGAGTCGGGGTGCTCCTCGAGGATCCTGCGGCCCGCCTGCGTGAGGTCCGTGGGGCTCGCGTGGACGTCCGCGCCGTAGGTCTGCATCATGATGCGGCGGTAGGGCTTCTGGTCGTAGGAGACGCGCACCATGTAGACGGTGCACTCCAGGCCCATCTGGCGGCAGGCGAAGGCGAGGGAGGAGCCCCACTGCCCCGCGCCGGTCTCGGTGGTGAGGCGCCGGACGCCCTCCTCGCGGTTGTAGTAGGCCTGGGGGACGGCGGTGTTGGGCTTGTGGCTCCCGGTGGGGGAGACCCCCTCGTACTTGTAGTAGATGCGGGCGGGGGTGTCGAGGAGCCTCTCGAGGCGCCGGGCGCGGAAGAGGGGCGTGGGCCGCCAGAGGCCGTAGATCTTTCGCACCTCCTCCGGGATGGGGACGCGCGGCTCGGCGCTCACCTCCTGCTCGATGATGGCGCGCGGGAAGATCGGGGCCAAGGCCTCCGGCCCCACCGGCTCGCGGGTGGCCGGGTCGAGCGGCGGCTCCAGCGCGAACGGCAGGTCCGGCACGATGTTGTACCAGCTCTGCGGGATGTGCTCGTCGCCGAGAACGAACTTCGTGGGCTCCACCTCTAACCTCCGGTCTCTTGGCCGCAGGCCACCAGCTTACAGCCTTCCCCGCCGCCGCTTCCAGGCGGCGGGCCGCCCTACCCCTCCCGCGTGATCCTCGGGTCGGCGAACGGGTCGGGGGCCTCGAAGGGCTGCGGGAGGCCGTCTATGTAGGCCTCGAGCGCCTCGAGGTCGCTGCCGAGGGTCTGCTGGTCTCTGCCCTCCTTGAAGACCGTGAAGCCGTCGCCGCCGGTCGCGATGAAGCTGTTGGCCGCGACGGTGTAGGTCGCGGAGCGGTCTATCGGGGTGCCGTCCGGGAGGGTGACGCTGGTTATGCGCTGCCCGGCGGGCCGCGAGGCGTCGTAGGAGAACTCGAGGCCGCTCACCTGCAGGATGCGGGTCCGGCCCTCCTGGAACTGCTGCTCGAGGAGCGCGTAGATCTGGTCCCCGGTCAGCTCCATCCTCGCCACCTGGTTGTCGAAGGGCTGCACCGCGAAGAGCTCCCCGAAGGTCACCTCGCCCGCCGCGATGTCGGCCCGGATGCCGCCGGGGTTCATGAAGGCGAAGTCGGCGCCGGCGTAGGCCCTCTGCGCGTCGGCGATGAGGTCCCCGAGCGCGCTCTCGCCCGCGGGCGTCGTCGCGCGGGTTATGTCCTCTGCGGCGACGCCGACGACGCGGTTCGCGACCGGCGCTATCTCCCGCTCGTACTCGGCGACGAGGGCGGCGACCTCGGGGTCGGGGGCGATGGCGTCCCGGTAGGTGGTTATGACCTCGGCCTCGGCGCCGACGACGTCCTTCGTCCTGCGGTCGATGCGCAGGTCCACGTCCTCTATGGCGGTGCCGAAGCTGTAGGCCTGCACGAGCAGCTTGCCGTCCACGCGGGTGTCCATGAAGGTGTGGCTGTGCCCGGCGATGACGGCGTCCACCGCGTCGCTCATCTGCGCCGTCTCGGTCACGACCTCGCCGGTGGCGGTCTGCCCGCTCTGGAAGCCGCCGGAGTGGGCGAGCACGACTATCGCCTCGACGCCCCTCTTCCTGAGCTTTGGGACGTAGCGGTTCACGGTGTCGGAGATGTCGAGGAAGTCGAAGGGGGCGACGGCGTCGGGGATGACGATCTGCTCGGTCTCCGGCGTCACCACCCCGATAAACCCGACCTTCACGCCCCTGCGCTTGATGACCTCGTAGGGCGGCAGGATCGGGTCTTCGGTGCCGGCCCAGACGGTGTTGGCGGCGATGTAGGGGAACCGCGCCCCGGGGAAGTCGGGGTCGGAGGTGTTCACCGGCTCGCCGTCGGGACCGGTCTTGAACTGGTCGCCGTCGGTCCGCTGCCCGCCGTTCAGGAGGCGGAACATCTCGGTCTTGCCCTCGTCGAACTCGTGGTTGCCTAAAGTCCCGAGGTCGAGGCCCATAAGGTTCATCGCGTAGACGGCGGGCTCGTCGTGGAAGTAGCTCGAGATGAGCGGGGATCCCCCGACGGAGTCCCCGGCGTGGATGCGGATGGTGCCCTTCGGGTTCTCGCGCTCCTCTCGGTCGAGGTAGGCGGCCAGGTACTCCGCGCCGCCGACCGGGCGCCCGTCCACGCTGCGCGGCGACTGCAGCCAGCCGTGGAAGTCGTTGAAGCCCAGGATCTGGACCTCCGCGATCCTGCCCTCCGGCACGGGCTCGTTCTTGGGCCCGGACTCGGCATCGGCCGCCCGAGCCAGAGAGAACGCGAGCGCCAGCGCCGCGGCGAGCGCGACGAGGGTGCTCGTAGATCTGCTCTTCACCATCCGCGTTTCCCCCTATATCCCGTTCGATGCTGTCCGCCCGCGCTCCTCCTCGCCCCTGCAGGCGTCGTTCGCCCGCTCGGCGAGGGCGGCGGCGCGCTTCCTGCCTTCTATGGCGCTCTCTCCGAGGACCGCGTCGAGCCGGTCGGGGAAGTTCGTGAACATCCCGTCCACGCCCGTCGCGATGAGCCCCTCCATCTCCGCGCTCTCGTTGACGGTGTAGGGGTGGACGTCGAGGCAGCGGGCGTGCGCCGCCCCCACGAGCTCGGCGTCCACGTCGTCCTTCGAGGGGCCTATGCCGACCGCGTAGGCGGCGGTGGCGTCGAGCTTGGCCCGGATGGTCTCGCTCGTCTCCGTGCCGGAGAAGAGCTGTATCAGGGGCAGCGAGGGGTCGAGCGCGTGGACCTTCTGCAGGCTGGCGGGGGAGAAGGACTGGATAAGGACCTGCCATCGCTCGGCGGCGGGCCTCGTGAGCCCGTACTCGTCCATCAGCCGCAACAGCTCCTCCTCCATCCCGGGCGCGGCCTCGGGGCTCTTCGTCTCGATGTAGTAGTTGACGCTCTTGCGGTACCTCTGGAAGACCTCCTCGAGCGTGGGGATCCTCAGGCCCACGTACTCCGGCCTCGCGTACTGCGGGTACGCCTCGTTGAACCAGCTCCCGACGTCGCAGGTCTTTATCTGCGCGAGCGTCTTCTCGCGCACGAGGCCCGTGCAGTCGCCCGGCCCGGACTCGGCCGTCGGCCTAGCGGTGCGGTCAAGCGTCTCGTCGTGCAGGACGACGAGCACGCCGTCGCGCGTCATCTGCAGGTCCTGCTCGATGTAGTCGGCGCCCATCCTGAGCGCCAGGTCGTAGGCGGTGAAGGTGTGCTCCGGCGCGTACCCGGAGGCGCCCCTGTGCCCGACGTTCAGCACCACGTCCTCGGGCTCCGGCTGCTTCGCCCCGGCCTTCGCCCCGGCGGGCGCGGCGGCGAGCAAGACGGCCGCCGCCAGCGCCGCCGCGAGCAGGGCGGAGAGCGCCCCCCTTCTCGTCGTTGCTCCGTGCATGGTCTCCCCCTTCTCTCGGTTTGTCGCGCCGGCGCGGTGGCTCGTCACCGCGCCGGCTCCAGCTCGACGGAGTGGAGCGTCTCTCCGCGCAGGTCCTTGAGGCTCACGGTCATGACCCCGGTGTCGCCGTCGATGGCGGCGTGGCCGTAGAACTGCAGGCCGTCGGAGGGCGGCTGGTTCGGGTAGTCGGCGGCCCTCTGGAAGACGACCTGCGGGCCGAAGGTCGGGTCGAGCTCGTTGGGCCCGAAGGTGCCGGCGTGCAGGGGGCCGGAGACGAACTCCCAGAAGGGGTCGAAGTCCCGGAAGGCCGCCCGCGACGGCTCGTAGCGGTGGGCGGCGGTGTAGTGCACGTCGGCGGTGAGCCAGACCGTGTTCCTTATCCTCTCGCGCTTCATGAACGAGAGGAGGTCGGCGACCTCCAGCTCGCGCCCCAGCGGCGTGCCGGGCCGGGCGTTGGCTACGGCCTCGAAGGCCGCGCCGTCGGGGACGACGAGGCCGACGGGCAGGTCGGAGGCGATCACCTTCCAGGTGGCGCGCGAGGTCTTCAGCTCGCGCTTGATCCAGCGGAGCTGGCGCTCGCCGAAGAGCTCCGTGAGCTCGCTCCGGACGGGCTGGTCGTTCGTGGTGTTGGGCCCGCGGTAGGTGCGCAGGTCGAGGAAGAAGACCTCCAGCGAGGGGCCGTAGCTTATCTTGCGGAAGATCTCGCCGCGCCGCCGCAGCGGCAGGTACTCCCGGAAGGCGCGGCGGGCCCGCGCGGCGAGCACGTCCACGTCCTTGACGGTGTAGCGGGGGTCTTCGAGCACCTCGCCGGGGTACCAGTTGTTGAGCACCTCGTGGTCGTCCCACTGCGCGAAGGTGGGGACGGCGGCGTTGAAGCGCCGCAGGTTCTCGTCCATGAGGTTGTACCTGTAGTTGCCGCGGAACTCGTCGAGCGTCTCGGCGACCTTGGCCTTCTCCTCGGTGACCACGTTGCGCCAGACGGTGCCGTCCGGCAGCACGACCCTCTCCTCCAGGGGGTTGTCGGCGTAGATGTTGTCGCCGCTGTGGACGAAGAAGTCCGGCTCCTCCCGGAGCATGGTCTCGTAGATCTTCATCCCGCCGAAGTCGGGGTTGATGCCCCAGCCCTGCCCGGCGGTGTCCCCGCCCCACACGAAGCTCACGCCGCGCCCACGCCCGGGGGCGGTGCGGAAGCGGCCGGCGACGGCCTCTCCCACGCGCCCCGGCCGCTCCTCGTCCTCGAAGCGTACCCGGTAGAAGACCTCCTCGCCCGGGGGCAGCCCCCGCAGCTCGAGCCGCGCGGTGAGGTCGGTCTGCGGGGTGGCGACGGGGCCGCGGTAGCGGCGGACCCTGCGGAACGACTCCGTCGGGGAGACCTCCACTATCATGCGCGCCGGGCGGTCGGCGCGCGCCCAGACTACGCCGCCGCGGAGGCCCACGTCGCCGCTCTGGACGCCGTGGGTGACGCGGGGTCGCCCCGTCGTGCCGCCCCGCTTCGGCCGCGCCCACACCGGGGAGCCGGAGATCAGGATCAGGCCCGCCGCCCCCGCGGCCCCGAGAAAGCGGCGGCGGGTGACCCCCGCCCGGGGACGCCTATCCCGCTGTGCCATCCCCTGCTCCCTCAGCTCCCGATGCGCCTCTCGCCGCGGCCGGTCTTGAAGACGCTCACGACCGAGGGGCGGGGCTGGCCGCCATCGGGCCAGCGGCTCGCGGGGTTGTCGGGCGAGGCGCCGTCCACCTCGCCGGGGTGCTGCACGGCGCAGAAGATGGTCCTCTGGTCGGGGGTGATGCGCGGCCCGCAGGCCTCGGCCCCTACGGGGACGGTGAGGAACTGTCGCAGGTAGCCCCGCTCGGGGCCCTCGACGGGGACGGCGAAGAAGCCGTCGTTCTGCCCGAGCGCCCCGCCGCTGTCCGTGGCGATCCAGAGGTTCCCCCGCTCGTCGAAGGCGAGGTTGTCCGGCGAGGAGATGGGGCTGACCTGGTCCTTGTCGTAGCCGGCGAAGTAGGTGGAGGGGTCGTCGGGGTCGCCGCAGAGCAGGAAGACCCTCCAGCGGAAGCGGGTCGCCGCCGGGTCGTCGCCCTCCTCGGAGATCTCCAGCACGTGCCCGTGCTTGTTGTTGGTGCGGGGGTTGGCCTCGTCCGCCGCGGTGCGCCGGGTGTTGTTGGTGAGCGCGGCGTAGACCCTGCCGTTGACGGGGTTGCGCTGGATGTCCTCCGGGCGGTCCATCTTGGTCGCGCCCACCCTGTCAGCGGCGAGCCGGGTGTTGATGAGCACCTCCGCCGCGCTCATCCCGGGCACGAAGCTCTCCTCGCCGCTGACGAGCGGCACCCACTCGCCGGTCCCGTCGAAGGCCCCGTCGGAGGGCAGCTCTCCGCTGCCGTCTATCTCCTGCGGCGGGCTGTCGCCGCTGAAGCGGGCGACGTACAGGGTCCCCTCCTCGAGCAGGGCGAGGTTGTGCTCCCGGGCGCGCCGGCTGCTGCCCCTCGCCATCTTGCGGGAGCTGACGAACTTGTAGACGTACTCGAAGCGCTCGTCGTCGCCCATGTACGAGACGGCCCGCCCGTCACGGGAGAGCGTGGTCTCGGCGCCCTCGTGCTTGACGCGCCCGAGCGCGGTGTGCTTGCGCGGCACGGAGTCCGGGTCGAAGGGGTCGACCTCGACGACGTAGCCGAACCGGAAGCCCTCGTTGGGGTGCCTGGCGAGGTCGAAGCGCTCCTCGACGCGCTCCCAGCCGCGGTAGCCGAAGTCCGGGAGCGTCGCCCCGAAGCCGTAGCGCTCGTAGGAGGCGCGCTTTTCGGGGTCCTCCACGGCCCCGGCGTTGACGAAGTACTGGTTGTAGTTCTCCTCGCCGGAGAGGTAGGTGCCCCAGGGGGTGAGGCCGCCGGCGCAGTTGTTGAGGCACCCGAGCACCGTGCGGCCCTCGGGGTCGGCCTCGGTGCGCAGCCACTCGTGCCCGGCGGCCGGGCCGGTGAGCCGCATCGGGGTCATCGCGGTGATGCGGCGGTTGTAGCGCCGGGAGCGCACCATCTCGTAGCCGCCCCTGCGCCGCCTGCGGACCTCGACGACGGAGATGCCGTGGGCCATGAGCTCGACCCGGATGCGCTCGGGGTCCTCCGGGGAGGTGCCCGTGGCGGGGTCGAAGCCGCGGAACATCAGCTCGGTGTTGGTGTACTCGTGGTTTACGACGAGCAGGGCCCGCCCGCCGTCGCGCCCGCGCAGGGGGAAGAAGGCCACGTAGTCGCAGTTGTAGCCGAACTGCTCCGATTGGGCCTCGGCGGTCTGGTTCTCGAAGTCGAACTCGGGGGCGCCCGGCAGGATCGGGTCGCCCCACCGCACGACGACCTCGTAGTCGTAGCCGTCCGGCACGACCACCTCGTCGAGGCTGTTGGGCGGCACCGGCTCGAAGGTGAGCCCGCTCCTGCGCCGGGCCTCCGCGGGGCGCGCGCCCGCGTACAGGACGACGACCGCCGCCGCCCCGAGCTTGAGGAAGCCCCTACGGCTCAGCGCCCGGCTCAGGACGTCGCCGAAGTACGGGTTGTCGCTGGCGTTGGGCGCCTCGTGGGCGCAGGCGTTCCCGCAGCGGTAGGCGCAGGTCATCGCCGAGCGGCCCCCGGCATGTCCTGCGAGCGGCAGCGACTTCCCGATCACGGATCTCTCCTCCACCTTCTGCCCTCCCGTGCTCGCTGTGGGATACGTCCGGTTGCATGCGCGCGCCCCGTACCGTCGCGGCCGTTGCCGGCGGCTCCCACCTCTCCCGCCCGGTCGTCCCCTCCCACGGTTCCCTCTCCCCGCGGGCTTCTACCGGGTACGGACGTAACTTAGCACAATTCCTGATGCTTTTGTTGCAGGTTGCCCGCTACGCCAGGGGCACCCCGAGGCGCTCGTAGGCCGCGGCCTCGAGCCTGCTCATGCCGTACCTGTCGGCGGCCTCGGCGAGCTCGCCGGAGATTGCCGGCGTCATGTGCTCCGGCGGTGGCGCGACGGCCATCCGGCGCTGGCGGCCGGCGTTCCGGCGGGCGAACGGTCCCCAGATCGCGAAGGTGAGGCCGGGGTTCTGGATGTTGACGAAGAACGTCTCACCGTCGGGCGAAAAGACCGGCCCGGCGAACTCGGAGTCGTTGACGCGATTGTAGGCAAAGACGTAGGTCTCGCCCTCGGGCGTGATACCGACGATGCGGTTGCCGTCGTCGCCGTCCTCGGCGAACCACAGGTCACCCCACGGGGTGACGGTCAGGTTGTCCGGTGCGTCGAGGGCTTCACGGCTCTCGCTCTCGTAGAAGAGCTCCAGGGTGTTGGTCGCCGGCAGGTAGCGGAAGACCTGCCCGTAACGCTGCTCGCCGCCGGCGGTGTCGTCGAACCAGACCGCCCCGCCGCCGAACCACATGCCCTCCAGGCGCTGGAAACGGCAGCAGCCTTGCGCCTCGGCGTCGGCGTGTGGCTCTTCCGGGTTGACGTTCTTCCAGACCACCTCGAATCGGTCGCCCGGCTCTGCGAGGTCGGCGTTGTAGTTCGGGCTCTCCTCTATAGCCATCGCCTGGAGGGCGCCGCCCCTTTGCAGGGCGCCGGGTCTGCGGCTTCGGTCGTTCGGGATAAAGCGGTAGAAGAAGCTCACCCTCGAGGCCCCGACCTGCTCGAACTCCGGAGAGTCGGGGATGGCGCCTCGGAAGTCGTCCTCGGTGAGGTAGACGATGCCGGTCTGCGGGTCCACCTCGGCGGCCTCATGGGAGAAGAAGCCCATCTCCCTTATGGGAGTCCTCGAGAGCGCGTTCTCCGGGTCGCGCGGGTCCACCTCGAAGACGTAGCCGTGGTCGGTTCTGCGGGTCTCCTCGCAAGTGAGCCACGTTCCCCACGGCGTGGTTCCACCCGCACAGTTGGTGCTCTGCCCGGAGGAGGTGACGTACTGCTCGACGGCCCTGCGGTTCTTGTCTACCACGATGGCGGTAGTGCCGCCAATCGCCGCCGGGTCGTAAGGGTTCTCGCCGATCACCGGGAACTCCTCCGAACCGCTGTTCTCGTGGTTCCTGACGAGCACGGTAGTGCCGCCCCTGCCGCTGAACGCTCCCATGGCGTCGAAGTCGCTCGGGACGGGCTTGCCGCCTCGAAGCTGCGGTTCGCCCTCTTGTGAGATGATCCTGTACTGGAAACCGCGCGGCAGATCCAGGACTCCGCCCGGGTCCTGCCTCGGTTCGCCGTAGCCCGCCGGACGGTCGCCCCGACCGCGCCGCGCCAACGCTTCGCCGGAACCGAGCGTGAGCGCCGCCGCGCTCAAGCCTCCCATGCCTAGGAAAGCCCTGCGGCTTACGCGCCTGTCCCAGTTGCCGTCTATGGTCAAGTCACCACCTCCGTGCCGATGTCGATCCACCGGCACAGAGGTATATCAGTAACGCCCAACAGCTTTGTTGCATGACCGCAAATTATCGGTTAAAAGCAATTTTCATCTCTTGATGACAATGATTCTCATTTTACAGGCGCGCGTAGCCCTCAACTTCGGGTCGGTTACGGCTTTGCGAAAAGGGCTCCGGCGGATGTCCCGCCGGAGTCTTCTACGGAAAGGACGCCTCTTGGCTCTGTGGCTCCTCTACCGTCTGGTGCGAACGATCAGCCTCTGCTCGCCCTCGGTCCCCGCCTCCACGAGCACCTCCAGCCCGCGGTTGGTCTCCTCGACCCTGTAGCGGGTTCTCTCGCCGTTGAGCCTCACGCTGCGGACCTTCGCGCCGCGCGGGAGGGTGTGCCCGACGACGAGCTCCTCGAGCGCCACGTCCGGCTCGACGGTGGTGCGGTAGGTGCTGCCGCTCCTCTCGGCGGAGACGGCGACCGATCCGTTGCCGAGCCGGATGTTCTCGCCGGAGATGGGGGAGGAGCCCTCGGGGACCTGCGGGACGACCGAGAGCTCGCCGCGGCCCATGTCCGGGCGGACGCCGAGCCACTGGTGGACGACCGGCCAGAGCGTGCCGTAGGCGCCCCAGGCCTGCAGCACCATCGCCCGCTCGTTGAACGGCCGGTCTATGGAGCGCCCGTAGTCGGGGGAGGGGGCGATCTCGGGCATCGCCCCGGGCTGCTCGTCGGGGATGAGCTGCAGGGCGGCGTTTGCGCCGGTGTAGTGCCGCTGCTGGTCCTCGCCGAGCCTGCCGTAGTTGCCCTCGCCGACCGCCATGATCGCGGTGTTGAGCGTGAAGATGTTGCGCTCGGAGGGCACCTCGGAGACGTGCTCGTCGCAGCTCGCTCCCGGGTTGCCGCCCTCGGCCGCGGTCGGGCCGGTACCGGTGTGGTACATCCCGAAGCGGTCGGTGTAGCAGGCGAGCTCGCGCTCGCGCAGGGCGGCGAGGCCGTGCTCGCGGGAGGCGAGCCCCGGCACCGTCTCGCCCTTGCGGTCCACGAGCTCGACCTCCATGGGGGTCGCCCCGATCCAGTGCCGCTGGAAGACCCGCTCGTTGCCCGGGTTCCTCAGGGAGTCGGCGTACTGCGTCGCCCCCTCGCGCCCGAACCACCAGGCCCGCTCGAAGCGCCGCTCCATCGCGCGGGCGCGCTTCACGGCCCACCTCTCGGTCTCTTTGTCGCCCCTGCTGCGGGCCATGTCGGCGAGGTCGTAGAGGCCGCGGATGGTGTAGACGGCATTATCCAGCTTCTCCTCGCCCATCCCCTCGCGCTCGACGTTGCCGAGGCCCTCGGGCCAGAGGTCGCCGTCCTCGTCGAGCTCGCGGAAGATGTAGTGCATGTTGCGCCTGGCGAAGCCGTACATCTCGTCGCGGAAGGCGTCGTCGCCGGTCCAGCGCCAGACGAGGGCGACGGCGCTCGGGAACTTGGCGGTCTCGTCGGTGTTGCCGGGGTCGGCGTTGGAGCCGAAGTAGACGCTGCCGTCGGTTACGACCTCGTGGACGACCTTGCCGCTGCCGCCGTTGTCTATCTCGCTCACGTCCCGGAGCGCCCGCAGGTGGTCCTTTATGGGCTCGAACTGCCCGGCGGCGACGCTGGCGAAGGCGGTGTACTCGCCGTCGGTGGCGAAGAGCCACTGGTAGTCCGGGAAGCCTGCGCCGAGGAAGCGCGCCCGGTCGAGCTCACCCTCGGGGGCCGGGTAGCTCTGCCCGGCGTTGGTCTCCCGGATCTCCAGGTCTTCCGCGGCCTGCACGGAGTCGGCGAGGTTCTGCTTGCTCCACTCTATGCCCCGCTCCAGCCGCCGGTCGCCCGGGAGATCCAGGCTCGTGTACCGCGCCAGCGCGAGCCGCCCGGAGACCTTCTCCTCGAGCAGCGCCTCGGGGTCGGCGAGCGCCGCCTCGTGCTCCTCTATGGCCGCGGCCACCGCGTCTTCGGGGGCCTCGCCGTCGGAGGCCTCGCCGTCGAAGTCCGCCCCCGCGACGGCGAACCACACGGTCCTCGTCTCCCCGGCGGGGACGGTGATCTCGTAGCGGAGCTGGCCGCCCTTCCCCTTGCCGTAGGCGGTGTCGTCGCAGCGGTCGGGGGCCTCCTCCGGGGAGGCGGGGCAGACGGTGAGCTCGTCCTCCGGCGGGTCCTGCGGGCCGCGGAAGTCCTCCCCCGTGTCGCTGCCGATCGGCTCGAGGTTCGAGCCGACGACCGCCGCCCAGTCGTGGGGGAGGGCGTTCTCGGCCGGGGGCGTCCCCCTCTCCCGGAAGACGAGCCTGCCGTCCTCGACAAAGACGCTGTCCTCGAGGTTGTAGGTCTTCTGGCTCGGGGTGGTCTCGCCCCAGGGGTAGGCGCCCATGAGCTCGGAGTGGGCGTCCACCTTGAGGGTGAGGCTCTGCTCGGTCTCGGCGCTGAAGGTGAGGCCGAAGAGGGCCGCGCGGAGCCCGTCGGGGACGAAGTCGGTGCGGGTGACGGCGAGCCCCTCGCGGCCCGGCAGTTCCATCCTCACGTACCCGTAGCCGCTGGTGAAGCGGGTCGCCGGGGGGAGCCACTCGCCGTCTACGCCGAACCAGATGCCGTCGAGGAGCTTTATCGGGGGGCTCCAGACGCCGCCCATCTCGCCGCGGGTGTGGAAGCCCATCGCCGGGAAGCGCCCGTCCTCGGTGCCCACGACGTAGGCTCGCTCGCCCGTCGTCACGTAGCGCCGGTCCTCGAGGCGCTCGCTCACCGAGAGCGTGGGGGAGTCCGGGGCGCCCTGCGCGGAGGCGGGCAGGGCCGACAAGAGCAACGCCAGCGCGGCAAAGAACCCCCACGCGAGCGGACGCGAACGCACCGACGATGCCATGCCTCTCCCCCTTGTCTTCCCGATCTGGTTCGCGAGCAGTCTACAGGGTCGTAAGATGCGTGGCAACGCGGGCGGGCCGCGCCCCTATGCCCCGAGGTGCTCGTCGAGAAAGGCCGCTATGCGGGGGTAGGCGTCGAGGCGGTTCTTGAGCTTGGCGAGGCCGTGGCCCTCGTCCTCGTAGAGGAGGTACTCGACCGCGCCGCCGCTTCTCCGCACGCGCTCGACGATCTGCTCGGCCTCCCCGACCGGGACGCGCGGGTCGTTCTTGCCGTGGATCACCATGAGCGGCGCCCTTATCCGCTCGGCCTTGTGGATGGGGCTTATGGACTCGAGGAACTCGCGGTCCCTCTCGAGCGAGCCGTACTCGGCCTCGCGCAGCGCCCGGCGGTAGCTGCCCGTGTTCTCGAGGAAGGTGACGAGGTTGGCGATCCCCACGATGTCCACCCCCGCGCTCCAGAGGTCCGGGTACTCGGTGAGCGCGGCGAGCACCATGAAGCCGCCGTAGGAGCCGCCCATGACGGCTATCTTCTCGTGCCCGTTCTCGCGCAGCCAGAGGGCGGCGTGCGCCAGATCCTTCACCGCGTCCATGCGCCTCCTCACGTCGTCGAGGCGGGCGTAGGTCTTGCCGTAGCCGGTCGAGCCGCGGACGTTGGGCGCGAAGACGGCGTAGCCGCGGTGGACGAGGTACTGGGTCACGGGGTCGAAGTCCGGGCGCTCCTGCGCCTCGGGCCCGCCGTGGACGTCCACGACCACGGGGGCGTTCCCGGCCTCCGGCTCGTAGAGGAGGGCCGGTATCTTCCTCCCGTCGAAGGTGGGGTAGCGCACGAGGCGCGGCCGCCGGAAGGTGTTGCGCGGGATGCCGGCGGTCGTGGAGCGGGTGAGGCGCCGCGCCTCGCCGTCGGGCAGCTCCAGCACCCAGATATCCGGGTTGCGGTCGGGTCCGGCGAGGGTGAAGGCGAGCCGCCTCGAGTCCGGCGAGAAGGCGAAGCCGCCGGCGATGCCCTCCGGGAGCCGGACGTCGGGCATCCTGCGTCCCCTGCCGGAGAACAGGAGCAGGTTCGAGTAGCCCTCGACGTTGCGGGTCGCGACGAGGTAGCGGCCGTCGCGCGAGAGCTCCACGTCCTCGACGTCGTGGTCGTCGGGGGTGAGGTACTCGACCTCCAGCGTCGAGAGGTCGAGCCGCGCGAGCCTGAGGAAGTCCCCGTCGCGGTCGGTGGCGAGGTAGAGGCTCCTGCCGTCCGGCGTGATGCGCGCGGAGTGAAAGCGGGCCTCCCCCTCGTGCGGGGTCAGGAGGGTCGCCTCGCCGCCCTCGAGGTCCAGCAGGAAGAGGTCGCCGTCCATGTTGGAGCGGTGGCGGGAGACGACGAGGGAGGAGCTGTCGGGCGACCAGCACGCGACGGCGTGGTAGCCGGAGACCTCCCAGACGGGCTCGGGCTCGCCGTCGAGGCTCTGCACGTAGACGTCGAAGTCCGTCCCGTTGCGGCGGGTGGCGGTGTAGGCGATGCGGCCCCCGTCCGGCGAGAACGCCCCGAAGTGGTGTATGGCGTCCGGGCGCCCCGTCAGATCCCGCTCAACCCCGGTGCGCCGGTCGAGCACGAAGAGCTGCATCCGCTCGTTGCCCCCGGCGTCCATGGAGTAGACGAGCCTCTCCGCCGCCGGGGAGTACTCCGCCTGCGCCACCCGCTCCTCGTGAAAGGTGAGCTGCTCCGGCCAGCCCCCCTCCGCCGCCACCTCCCACGCCTGCGGCACCCCGGTGATGCTCGTTATGAACGTTACCCGCCGGCCGTCCGGAGACCACCCGGCCCCGTAAGCCCCCCGGATCTTCAGAAACCGACCAAAGCCGTACGACATGACCTCCCTCCTGTGCTCCCGAAACCCGCATTAAAACACACGAAACCCCATCCCCCCGCCCCCCGCGCGGCCCGTGAACCCATTCACCACAGCGTATATGCAACAACTTGTGCCCGCTTGACACCGCTTGTGGCCGTGTTAGGGTCTCGCGCCTGTGTAGTGAAAGCGACTTTGGAGGGGGACTCTCTTGAGGTCTTTGCTCAAAGTCTTCGTGTTGGCCGGCGCGCTGGCGGTGGCGGTGGCCTTCGCCGGCGAGGAGGCCCAGGCGGAGCCCGTGGTGGCGAGCTGGTACGGGCCCGGGTTTGAGGGGGCGCTCACGGCGAGCGGCGAGCCGTTCAACCCCTACGCCTACACGGCGGCGCACCCGTACCTGCCCTTCGGGACCCAGCTCGAGGTCTGCTACCAGGGCTGCGTGACGGTCACCGTCAACGACCGGGGGCCGTTCGTGGCGGGCCGGGGGCTCGACCTCTCGCAGGCGGCCGCCGAGGCCATCGGCCTCACCTACGTCGGCTCCGACGTGGTCGACATGCGGGTGGTCAGCTACCCGTACTAAGAAGGCCTTTCTCGGGGCCTCTGTGCCGGGCGCGGCTCCCCTCTCGGGAGCCGCGCCCGCTTTCTCCTTCCCCAGCCCTCATCTATCCCCGGCGCGCGGGGAGTTTGAAACCCGCGGATATATCGGTATCCTAGCCGGGCTACGGGAGCACTTTGCGAGAGCGACGGAGGCCCGGAGGTGCCCAGACCCAGACCCCCGATCATCATAGAGGACGTCTACCCGGAGCTGGACTGCGGCCGCTACCCCGTCAAGCGGGAGGTCGGCGACCGGCTGGAGGTGTGGGCCGACATCTTCAAGGACGGGCACGATGCCGTCTCGGCGGTCGTCCGGTACCGGGAGAGGGGGGCGCGCCGCTGGTCCGAGGTGCCCATGCGCCACCACGAGAACGACCGCTGGACCGCGAGCTTCCCGCTCACCAGGAACACGCGCTACCAGTACACCATCGAGGCCTGGCCGGACGAGTTCGAGACCTGGCGCTCCGAGGTGGGGAAGAAGCTCGAGGCCGGGCAGCGTGTGGAGGTGGAGCTGCTGGAGGGGCGCGAGATCCTCGAGCGGGCCTACTCGCGCTCGAAGGACGGGCGCCTCCGGCAGACGCTCGACGCCTTCGACGCCGCCGGGTACGAGGGGCGGCTCGCGCTGCTGCGCTCCGAGGAGGTGCGCGGGCTGATGCGCGAGCACCCCGACCGCTCGCTCGCGACCGCCTACGGCAAGACCCTCGAGGTGGTGGTGGACCGGGTGCGGGCCCGCTACGGGGCCTGGTACGAGATGTTCCCCCGCTCGCAGGGGAGCGTCCCGGGCAGGAGCGCCACCTTCCGGGAGGCCGAGGGGCGGCTGGACGAGCTCTCGTGGATGGGCTTCGACGTGGTGTACCTCACGCCCATCCACCCCATCGGGAAGACCAACCGCAAGGGGCGCAACAACGCCCTCGTGGCCGGGCCCGGCGACCCGGGCAGCCCCTACGCCATCGGGAGCGAGGAGGGCGGGCACAAGGCCGTCCACCCCGAGCTCGGGACGCTGGAGGACTTCCGGCGCTTCGTTGCGGCCGCCCGCGAGCGCGGGATGGAGGTCGCGCTCGACCTCGCCCTGCAGTGCTCGCCCGACCACCCCTACCTCAGGGAGCACCCCGAGTGGTTCAGGCGGCGGCCCGACGGCACCATAAAGTACGCCGAGAACCCGCCCAAAAAGTACGAGGACATCGTCAACGTGGACTTCTACTGCGAGGAGTGGGAGGCTCTCTGGCGGGAGTGGCTGGAGGTCATCCTGTTCTGGGTGGGGCAGGGCGTCAGGATCTTCCGGGTGGACAACCCGCACACCAAGCCCTTCCCCTTCTGGGAGTGGGTGATAGGGGAGGTGCAGCGGGAGCACCCCGACGTCATCTTCCTCTCCGAGGCCTTCACCCGGCCCAAGGTGATGCGCGCTCTGGCCAAGCTCGGCTTCACCCAGTCCTACACCTACTTCACCTGGCGCAACACCAAGCAGGAGCTCACCGAGTACCTCACCGAGCTCACCATGGACTGGCCCAAGGAGTACATGCGCCCCAACTTCTTCGCCAACACCCACGACATCCTCCCGCACATCCTGCAGTTCGGGGGGCGGCCCGCCTTCATGATGCGGCTGGTGCTCGCGGCCACCCTCTCCCCCAGCTACGGCATCTACAGCGGGTACGAGCTGTGCGAGAACACCCCGCGCGGGGAGCGGGGCACCACCGTCTACTACCAGGACTCCGAGGTCTACGAGTACAAGGTCTGGGACTGGGACAGGCCCGGGAACATAAAGGGCTACATCCGGAGGGTGAACGAGATCCGGCGCGAGAACCCCGCGCTGCAGGAGCTGACCAACCTCTCCTTCCTCCCCGCCCCGGACGACAACATCATCTTCTACGGCAAGAGGAGCGGGGAGAACGCCGTCTTCGTGGCGGTCAACCTGGACCCGCACAACCCCCACGACACCCACGTGCAGTTCCCGCTGTGGGAGCTCGGCATCGGGGAGGAGGAGCCCTACGTGGTCGAGGAGCTCATCACCCGCCGCGAGATCCCGGCCCGCGGCAGCTGGTTCTGGGTGCGGCTCGACCCCCACCAGAACCCGGCCGAGATCTTCCGCCTCAGGAGGGCGGGATGACCCAGACGGCCCGCAGGGGGGCGGCGCGCCGGGAGGAGGCCTACCGGGAGGACCCGCTCTGGTACAAGGACGCCATCATCTACCAGCTGCACGTAAAGGCCTTCTTCGACTCGGACAACGACGGCATCGGGGACTTCAGGGGCCTGACGCAGCGGCTGGAGTACATAAAAGACCTCGGGGTCAACGCCATCTGGCTCATGCCCTTCTACCCCTCCCCGATGCGCGACGACGGCTACGACATCTCCGAGTACAAGAACGTCCACCCCGAGTACGGCACCCGCCGCGACTTCCGCAACTTCGTGCGCCGGGCGCACGCCCTGGGCCTCAAGGTCATAACCGAGCTGGTCATAAACCACACCTCCGATGCGCACCCCTGGTTCCAGCGGGCCAGAAAGGCGCCCAGGAACTCCGTCTGGCGCAACTTCTACGTCTGGAGCGACACCGACAAGAAGTACGCCGACGCCCGGATCATCTTCACCGACACCGAGACCTCCAACTGGACCTGGGACCCGGTCGCCCAGCAGTACTACTGGCACCGGTTCTTCAGCCACCAGCCGGACCTCAACCACGACAACCCCCGGGTCTTCGACGCCATCATGCGGGTGATGCGCTTCTGGCTGGACGCCGGGGTGGACGGGCTGAGGCTGGACGCCATCCCCTACCTCATAGAGCGCGAGGGGACCGACTGCGAGAACCTCCCGGAGACCCACGAGATCCTCAGGCGGATGAGGGCCGAGCTGGACGCCCGCTACCAGAACAGGATCTTCCTGGCCGAGGCCAACCAGTGGCCGGAGGACGTGCTGCCGTACTTCGGGAAGGGCGACGAGTGCCACATGGCCTTCCACTTCCCCCTGATGCCCAGGATCTACATGGCCGTGGCGCAGGAGGACCGGCACCCCATCGTGGAGATCATGCAGCAGACCCCGGAGATACCCGAGGTCTGCCAGTGGGCCATCTTCCTCAGAAACCACGACGAGCTGACGCTGGAGATGGTCACCGACCGCGAGCGGGACTACATGTACCAGACCTACGCCGCCGACCCCCGCGCCCGGATAAACCTGGGCATCCGGCGCCGGCTCGCCCCCCTCATGGAGAACGACCGGGCCCGCATAGAGCTGCTCAACAGCCTGCTCATGAGCATGCCCGGCACCCCCATCATCTACTACGGGGACGAGATCGGGATGGGGGACAACGTCTTCCTCGGGGACCGCAACGCGGTGCGCACGCCCATGCAGTGGACCTCCGACCGCAACGCGGGCTTCTCCCGGGCCGACCCCCACAGCCTCTACCTGCCCCCGATCATGGACCCGGTCTACGGCTACGAGGCCCTCAACGTGGAGGCCCAGAGCCGCAGCCCGGGCTCGCTGCTGAACTGGATGAAGCGGATCATCGCGGTGCGCAAGGCCCACAAGGCCTTCGGGCGGGGGACGCTGGAGTTCTTGCACCCCGGCAACCGGAAGGTGCTGGCCTATTTGCGGGAGTACGGGGACGAGACGATCCTCTGCGTGGCCAACCTCTCCCGCTCCGCCCAGCCGGTGGAGCTGGACCTCTCCCGGTTCAGCGGGCGGGTGCCGGTCGAGATGATCGGGGGGAGCAGCTTCCCGCCCATCGGCTCGCTGCCGTACTTCCTCACCCTCCCCGGGCACAGCTTCTACTGGTTCAACCTCACCACCGAGGCCGAGGCCCCGAGCTGGCACCAGGAGAGCCCCCGCTTCTTCGAGCCGCCGGTGGTGGTGCTGCCCGCCGGCCGCCAGACGGCCCGGGACATCCGCCGGCTGCCGCTGCGCCTGCAGCACCGCCAGGTGGCGCAGCTGGAGCAGGAGGCGCTGCCGGCCTTCCTGAGCGTCCGGCGGTGGTTCGCGGCGAAGGGCAGCGAGATAGAGCGGGTGAGCCTCCTCGCCCGGGCGGAGTTCGGCCCGGACCGCCTGCTGGCGCTGCTGCGGGTGGGGGCCGGGGGCGCCGAACACACCTACTTCCTGCCGCTCGCCGCCGCCTGGGAGGACGAGGACGGCGAGCGGGTCTCGGGCCTCATGCCGCACGCCCTGGCCAAGATCCGGCGCCGCTACCGGGTCGGCGTCCTCTTCGACGCGCTCGCGGACGAGGGCTTCTGCCGGGAGGTGGTCGCCGCGATGGCCGGGGGGCGGGAGCTGGAGATGGGGGAGGGGCGGGTGCGCTTCTACGCCACCGGCGCCCTCGAGGAGCTGCTGGCGGGGGAGCCGGTGGGGGAGCTCGCGGTCCGGCGGGCCTCGGTGGAGCAGAGCAACACCTCGGTGATCCTGGGCGAGCGGCTGGTGCTGAAGGCCTACCGCCGGCTGCAGCCGGGCGTCAACCCGGAGCTGGAGATCGGGCGCTACCTCACCGAGGTGCGGCGCTTCCCGAACACCCCGCCGCTCGCGGGGGCCGTGGAGTACGAGGACCCGCGCTCGGGGACGGTCTCCCTGGCCCTCCTGCAGGGCTTCGTCCCCAGCCAGGGCGACGGCTGGTCCTACGTGCTGGGCTACCTGGACCGCTACCTGGAGCGGCGCCTGCTCTCCGCCTCCTGGAGCCCGGAGGAGGAGGGCCCGGCGGAGCCCCCCGGGCAGGAGGGTCAGGAGGCCGACGAGGGCTTTTTCATGGAGCTGATGCGGACCCTCGGGGTGCGCACCGGCGAGCTGCACGCTGCCCTGGCCGCCCCCACCGACGACCCCTCCTTCTCCCCCGAGCCCGCCCCGCCCGCGGAGGTCTCCCGCTGGGTCGAGGCCGTGCTGGACGACCTGCGGCTCACCCTGAGCCTCCTGGAGCGCCGCCGGTCCGGGCTGCCAGAGGAGGTGCGCCCCGAGGTGGACCGCCTGCTCCGGATGGAGGCCCGGGCCTTCGACCGGCTGGAGGCGATCTCCGCCCGGGGGATACGGGCCGTGAAGACCCGCCACCACGGGGACTACCACCTCGGGCAGGTGCTCGTCGCCGGGAACGACTTCCAGATCATAGACTTCGAGGGCGAGCCCGCCCGCACCCTGGAGGAGCGCCGCCGCAAGCACTCCCCTCTGCGCGACGTGGCCGGCATGCTCCGCTCCTTCGACTACGCCGCCCAGACCGCCCTGATGAACCTGGGGGCCGACCGGGCCGTCGGGGAGGACCCGGAGCCCGTGGTGCGCCGCTGGGAGCGGAGCGTGCGGGAGGCCTTCCTCGGGGGCTACGCCGAGGGCGTGCGGGGCGCCGGGGTCCTCCCGGGGGAGGGCGAGGAGGCCGCCGCCCTCGTCGAGCTTTTCGCCCTGGAGAAGGCGCTCTACGAGATCCGCTACGAGCTGGACAACCGCCCGGACTGGATCGGGATACCGGTCCGGGGCGTCCTGGACCTTCTGACGAGGGAGGAGAGCCCGTGAGACGCGAAGAGGCCATCCGCGCCGTGGTCGCCGGCGACCACCCCGACCCCTTCTCCTTTCTGGGGCCGCACGAGGAGGCGGGCCGGCGGGTGGTGAGGACCTTCCTGCCCGGCGCGGCGCGGGTGCGGGTGCTCTCCGCCGCCGGCCGGCCGCTGGGAGAGCTGGAGCGCGTCCACCCGGAGGGGTTCTTCTCCGGCCCCCTCTCCGGCAACGGCCGCTACCGGCTGCGGGTCCTCTGGGAGGGCGGGGGGGAGGACGAGCTCGAGGACCCCTACCGGTTCCCGCCCGTCCTCAGCGACTACGACCTCTACCTCTTCGGCGAGGGGAACAACCACCGCATCTACCGGCACCTCGGGGCCCACCCGGCGGAGATGGACGGCGTCTGCGGCACCGCCTTCGCCGTCTGGGCCCCCAACGCCCGCAGGGTCTCGGTCGTCGGGGACTTCAACCTCTGGGACGGCCGGCGGCACCCCATGCGCAACCGCAACGGGGTGTGGGAGATCTTCTTGCCCGGCGTGGGGCCCGGGGCCCTCTACAAGTACGAGATAAAGGACGCGGGCGGCTCCCTGCTTCCGCTCAAGGCCGACCCCTACGGCTTCTTCGCCGAGCAGTACCCGGGCACCGCCTCCATCGTCTGGGATCTCTCCCGCCACCGGTGGGAGGACGGGGAGTGGATGGAGCGGCGGGGGAGCAGGAACGCCCCGGATGCCCCCATGGCCATCTACGAGGTTCACCTGGGCTCCTGGCGCCGCCGCCCGGACGGCTCCCACCTCACCTACCGCGAGCTGGCCGAGGAGCTCGTCCCCTACGTCGCCGGGCTCGGCTACACCCACGTCGAGCTCCTGCCGCCCATGGAGCACCCCTTCGGAGGCTCGTGGGGCTACCAGCCCGTGGGGCTCTTCGCCCCCACCAGCCGCTTCGGGCCGCCCGAGGACTTCAAGCACCTGGTGGACGCCTTCCACCGGGCGGGCGTCGGGGTCATCGCGGACTGGGTCCCGGCCCACTTCCCCGAGGACGCCCACGGCCTCGCCCGCTTCGACGGCACCCACCTCTACGAGCACGCCGACCCCCGCAAGGGGCGCCACCCGGACTGGGGCACCCTCATCTACAACTACGGGCGCAACGAGGTGCGCAACTTCCTCATCTCCAACGCCCTCTTCTGGCTCGACGAGTACCACATCGACGGCCTCAGGGTGGACGCCGTGGCCTCCATGCTCTACCTGGACTACTCCCGGAAGGAGGGCGAGTGGGTCCCCAACGAGCACGGGGGCAACGAGAACCTGGAGGCCATAGCCTTTCTGCGGCGGATGAACGAGGTGGTCTACGGGGAGGCGCCGGGGGCCTTCACCGTCGCCGAGGAGTCCACCGCCTGGCCGATGGTCTCCCGGCCCACCTACATGGGGGGGCTGGGCTTCGGCTACAAGTGGAACATGGGCTGGATGCACGACACCCTGCAGTACATGAAGGAGGACCCCGTCCACCGCCGGTACCACCACGACAGGATCACCTTCGGCCTCCTCTACGCCTTCAACGAGAACTTCATCCTGCCGCTCTCCCACGACGAGGTGGTGCACGGCAAGGGCTCGCTCCTGGGGAGGATGCCCGGCGACCGGTGGCAGCGCTTCGCCAACCTGCGCGCCTACTACGGCTTTATGTACGGCCACCCCGGCAAGCAGCTGCTCTTCATGGGCGGGGAGTTCGCCCAGGAGCGGGAGTGGGACAGCGGCTCCCAGCTGGACTGGCACCTGCTGGAGGGGGGCGAAAACCGGGGCGTGCGCGACCTCGTCGCCGACCTCAACGCCCTCTACCGTGCCACCCCCGCCCTGCACCAGGTGGACTTCGAGCCGGAGGGCTTCGAGTGGGTGGAGGGCGGCGACGCCGAGCAGAGCGTGGTCTCTTTTCTGCGCCGCGCCCGCAACCCGGAGGACTTCGTGCTCGTGGTCTCCAACTTCACCCCGGTCGTCCGGCACGGCTACCGGGTCGGGGTGCCCGCCTCCGGACCCTACGCCGAGGTGCTCAACACCGACGACCCCCGCTACGGCGGCAGCGGGGTGGCAAACGGCGAGCTCGAGGCCGAGGAGGTCCCCTGGCACGGCAGGCCCTTCTCCCTCCGGCTCACCCTCCCGCCGCTGGCCACCGTCTTCCTGCGCCCCCGCCCGGTGTAGACTTACCCCTCCTCTGCGGAAGAGAAGCCGCCCCGGCGCCCCCGCGGCGCCCGGGGCCTGGGACGAGAAGAGAGAAGGAGCCTGGATACCTTGAGCGAGCAGCGCAGCGTGGTCTGGCCCGGCGAACCCTACCCGCTCGGGGCCACCTGGGACGGGGAGGGGATCAACTTCGCCCTCTTCTCCGAGAACGCCGAGAGGGTCGAGCTCTGCCTCTTCGACCCCTCGGGCAGGAGGGAGGTCGAGCGCATAGAGCTCCGGGAGCAGACCGACCAGATCTGGCACTGCTACCTGCCCTACGGGCGGCTCGGCCAGCTCTACGGCTACCGGGTCTACGGGCCCTACGACCCCGAGAACGGCCACCGGTTCAACCCCAACAAGCTCCTCCTCGACCCCTACGCCAAGTCCATCGCGGGCAGCCTGGACTGGCGGCACCCCCACTTCGGCTACAGGCCCGGCGAGGACGACCTCTCCTTCGACGAGCGGGACAACGCCGCCGGGGCCCTCAAGTGCCGCGTGGTGGACACCGCCTTCACCTGGGGCGACGACCGCCCCCCCAGGACGCCCTGGCACGACACCATAATCTACGAGCTGCACGTAAAGGGCTTCACCCGGCTCCACCCCGAGATCCCACCCCACCTGCGCGGCACCTACGCCGGGCTGGCCTCGGCCCCGGCCATAGAGCACCTGAAGCGGCTCGGCGTCACCGCCGTGGAGCTGATGCCCGTCCACTTCTTTGTCGACGACAAGCACCTCCTGGACAGGGGCCTCAGAAACTACTGGGGCTACAACTCCATCGGCTTCTTCGCCCCCGACGCCCGCTACTCGGCCACCGGCTCCATAAACGAGTTCAAGACCATGGTCAAGAGGCTCCACTCCGCGGGGCTGGAGGTGATCCTGGACGTCGTCTACAACCACACCGCCGAGGGCAACCACCTGGGCCCCACGCTCTCCTTCCGGGGGATAGACAACGCCGCCTACTACCGGCTCGTCCCCGACGACCGGCGCTACTACATGGACTACACCGGCACCGGCAACACCCTCAACATGATGCACCCGCGCGTCCTGCAGCTCATCATGGACTCGCTGCGCTACTGGATCCTGGAGATGCACGTCGACGGCTTCCGCTTCGACCTGGCGAGCGCGCTCGCCCGCGAGCTGCACGACGTGGACAAGCTCTCCGCCTTCTTCGACATCATCCGGCAGGACCCGGTGATCTCGCAGGTCAAGCTCATCGCCGAGCCCTGGGACGTGGGGGAGGGCGGCTACCAGGTCGGGAACTTCCCGGTGGGCTGGACGGAGTGGAACGGCAAGTACCGCGACGCGGTCCGCTCCTACTGGAAGGGCGACGGCGGGCTGGTGGACGAGCTGGCCTACCGCCTGACCGGCTCCTCGGACCTCTACGAGCGCGACGGACGCCGCCCCTACGCCTCCATCAACTTCGTCACCGCCCACGACGGCTTCACCCTGCAGGACCTCGTCAGCTACAACGAGAAGCACAACGAGGCCAACGGCGAGGACAACCGGGACGGCCACGACGACAACCGCAGCTGGAACTGCGGGGTGGAGGGCCCCACGGGCGACAGGGGCATCCGCCGCCTGCGGGCCCGCCAGAAGCGCAACCTCATGGCCACCCTCCTGCTCTCCCAGGGGGTGCCCATGATCCTCCACGGCGACGAGATGGGCCGCAGCCAGAACGGCAACAACAACGCCTACTGCCAGGACAACGAGACGAGCTGGGTGAGCTGGAACCTCGCCCCCGCCGACCGCAACTTCCTGGCCTTCGTGCGGCGCATGATCCGCCTGCGCCGCGAGCACCCCATCTTCCGCCGCCGCAGCTTCTTCCAGGGCCGCCGGCTGCGGGGCGCGGGGGTGAAGGACATCACCTGGCTCACCCCCGACGGGGACGAGATGACCGACGAGGAGTGGGCGAGCTCCTTCGCCCGCTCCCTGGGGCTGCAGATGTCCGGCATCCTCGAGGGGGAGGTGGACGCGCAGGGGCGGCAGATCCAGGACGACGACTTCCTGCTGCTCCTCAACGCCCACCACGAGGACCTGAGCTTCGTCCTCCCCCCCGTCCCGGAGGACGCCCGCTGGGAGGCGGTGGTGGACACCGCCCACGCCGCCGGGCTGAAGCCCGCCGGCTTCTACAAGCCGGGCGACGAGTACCCCCTCAAGCCCCGCTCGATGGCCGTGCTCACGAACGTGCGCCCGCGCGTGTTCGTGGACGAGGAGGCCGAGTGATCCGCCGCCACCGCCTCCCCCTCGGGGCGGAGTACCTCGGGGACGGGCGGACCCGCTTCTCCCTCTGGGCCCCGGCGGCCTCCTCGGTGGAGCTCGTCCTCGAGGGCGGCTCGTCGCGCATGGAGCGGGGCGAGGGCGGCGTCTTCTCCCTCACGACCGGCGCCGCCCCCGGCGCCCGCTACCGCTACCGGATAGACGGCGGGCAGGAGGTCCCCGACCCGGCCTCCCGCTTCCAGCCGGAGGACGTGCACGGCCCGAGCGCCGTCGTGGACCCGGCCTCCTTCGAGTGGGGCGACGGGGGCTGGCGGGGGCGGCCCTGGCACGAGGCGGTCGTCTACGAGCTGCACGTGGGAACCTTCTCCCCGGAGGGCACCTTCCGGGGGGCGTGCGAGCGGCTCGACCACCTCGCCGGACTCGGCGTGACGGCCGTAGAGCTGATGCCGCTCGCGGACTTCCCCGGCTCCCGCAACTGGGGCTACGACGGCGTGCTGCCCTACGCCCCCGACTCCTCCTACGGGACGCCGGAGGAGCTCAAGGAGCTGGTGCAGGCCGCGCACGGGCGGGGCATCATGGTCCTCCTCGACGTGGTCTACAACCACTTCGGGCCGGAGGGCAACTACCTCCCCCTGTACGCGCCGCGGTTCTTCACCGAGAGGCACGCCACGCCGTGGGGGGCGGCGGTCAACTTCGACGATGCGGGCAGCGAGACGGTGCGCGAGTTCTTCGTGCACAACGCGCTCTACTGGATCGAGGAGTACGGCTTCGACGGCCTCAGGCTCGACGCCGTCCACGCCATAAGGGACGACTCGGGGCGACACTTCCTCGCAGAGCTCGCGGAGCGCATAAGGGGCGGCCCCGGGCGCGGGCGGCGCGTGCACCTCGTCCTCGAGAACGAGGAGAACGAGGCCTCCCTGCTGCGCCCGGCCGGCGAGGGGCGCAGCCTCTACGACGCGCAGTGGAACGACGACCTCCACCACGCCCTGCACGTCGCGCTCACCGGCGAGGACGCCGCCTACTACGCCGACTACGCCGACGCTCCGGTGCGGCACCTGGGGAGGTGCCTCGCCGAGGGCTTCGCCTACCAGGGCGACCCCTCGCGCCACCGCGGCGACAGGAGGGGCGAGCCGAGCGCCGACCTCGCGCCGCCCGCGTTCGTCGCCTTCCTGCAGAACCACGACCAGGTCGGCAACCGCGCCTTCGGGGAGCGCATAACCGACCTCGCCTCCCCGGAGGCGGTGCGGGCGGCCGCGGCGGTCTACCTGCTCTCCCCGCAGGTCCCGATGCTCTTTATGGGGGAGGAGTGGGGCGCCTCCTCGCCGTTCCTCTTCTTCTGCGACTTCGGGGGGGACCTCGCCCCGCTCGTTACGCAGGGGCGGCGCGAGGAGTTCGCCTCCTTCCCCGAGTTCTCCGACCCCGAGACGCGCGGGCGCATCCCCGACCCGAACGCGCCGGGGACGTTCGAGTCCTCGAGGCTCGACTGGGGCGAGCGGGAGGCGCCGGAGCACGCGAGGTGGCTCGACCTCTACCGCGAACTGCTCGCGCTGCGCCGGGAGAGGATAGTGCCCCTCCTCTCCGGCGCTCCGGGCGGCGGGGGGCGCTACCGGCTCGTCGGCGAGCGGGGGCTGGAGGTGCGCTGGGGCCTCGGGGGCGGGGCGCGCCTGGCGCTGCGCGCGAACCTGGGGCCGGAGCCGCTCGGGGGCTTCGGGTTGCCCGAGGGGGACCTGCTCTACGCCACGGAGGGGGCGGAGGCCGCCGGCCGGCGGCTTCCGGGCTGGGCCGCCGTCTGGCACCTGGCGGGGGCCGGCGCGTGAGGGTCCCGCGCGCCACCTACCGGCTGCAGCTCGGCCCTGGCCTGACCCTCCGCGACGCCGCGCGGCTCGTCCCGTACCTGGCGGAGCTCGGGGTGAGCCACCTCTACCTCTCCCCGTGCACCCGGGCGCGGGAGGGGAGCGGCCACGGCTACGACGTGGTGGACCACGGCGCCCTCGACCCCGCGCTCGGGGGAGAGGAGGGCTACGCGGCCCTCCTGCGGGCCGTCCGGGAGCGCGGCATGGGCCTCCTGCTGGACTGGGTCCCCAACCACGCGGGCGTCTCCCCGGAGAACGGGCGGTGGATGAGCGTGCTGGAGCACGGCCCGGCCTCCCCCCACGCCCGCTTCTTCGACATCGACTGGGACCCGCCGGGGCGCCCCCACCTGCGCGGCAGGGTGCTGCTGCCGGTGCTGGGCGACCACTACCGGGCGGTGCTGGAGCGCGGGGAGCTGGAGCTGGCCCTGGAGGCGGGGCGGGGGGCGCTCTGCGTCCGCTACTACGGGCACCGCTTCCCGGTGGACCCAGCCACCTACCCGGCGGTGCTCGCTGCCTCCGGGGAGCCGGAGCTCGTGCGGCTCGCCGCCCGGTTCGCCGCCCTGCCGGACCGCAGCCCGGGGAGGGGGGCGGAGAGGGTGCGCCGGACGGAGGCCCTGCGCGAGAGGCTCGCCGGGCTGCTCCGGGAGTCGGGAAGGGCGCGGCGGGCGCTGGAGGGGGTTCTGGAGGGCCCGGGGCGCGACCCGGAGGAGCTCCACCGCCTGCTGGAGGGGCAGGCCTACCGCCTGGCGTACTGGCGGGTGGCGGGGGACGAGGTCAACTACCGCCGCTTCTTCGCCATAAACGACCTGGTGGGGCTTCGCGTCGAGGATGGCCGGGTCTTCGAGGAGACCCACCGCCTCGCCCTGGACCTGCTGCGCCGGGGCGCGGCGGACGGGCTGCGGATAGACCACCCGGACGGGCTGCGCGACCCGGCGGGCTACCTCCGGCGGCTGCGGGAGGCGGCGGGGCGGCCCTTCTACCTGGTGGTGGAGAAGATCCTCTGCGGGAACGAGGAGCTGCCCGGGGACTGGTCCGTGGAGGGGACGACCGGCTACGAGTTCGCGAACCTGGCGGGGGGGCTCTTCGTGGACGCGGAGGGGGAGGCCGGGATGGACCGCGCCTACCGGCGCTTCACCGGGGAGCAGAGGACCTTCCGGGAGGTTGCCCGCGAGGGCAAGCGGCTGGCGATGGAGGAGGAGCTGTCCGCGGGGCTGGACGCGCTCGCCTGGCGCATGCTGGAGCTCTCCCGGCGGCGCCGGCGCTACGACCTCACGCTGAACGCCCTGCGCCGGGCGCTCGCCGGGGTGGTGGAGCACCTGGAGGTCTACAGGACCTACGCCACCCCGGAGGGGCTCCCGGAGCCCGACCGGCGGCGGCTCGCGGAGGCCATAGAGCGGGCGGGCGCCGGGGGCCGCGGGGACCCAGCCCTCTTCGGCTTTCTGCGGCGGGTGCTGCTGCTGGAGGACGGGGAGCTGCGGGAGGCGGCGCGGCTTCTGATGGACCTCCAGCAGCAGACGGGGGCTGTGATGGCCAAGGGCGTCGAGGACACCGCGCTCTACCGCTACAATCGGCTGGTCGCGCTCAACGAGGTCGGGGGGGAGCCGGACCGCTTCGGGGTGGCGCCAGAGGAGCTCCACCGCTGGGCGCTGCGCCGCCGGGAGCGGCACCCGCACGCGCTGCTGGCCGCCTCCACCCACGACACCAAGCGCTCGGAGGACGTCCGGGCCCGGCTGGCGGCCCTCTCGGAGCTGCCGGGAGAGTGGGGGGAGCGGGTGGAGCGCTGGGCCCGGATCAACGCCCCGCACCGGGGGAGGGTGGGCGGGCGCGAGGCCCCGGCGCGGGAGGACGAGTACCTGCTCTACCAGACGCTCCTCGGCGCCTGGCCGCTCGGCGAGGACGAGGGGTTTGCCGGCCGGATCTCGGCCTACATGCGCAAGGCGGTGCGGGAGGCCAAGGTCCGCAGCTCCTGGATCTCGCCGGACGAGGCCTACGAGGAGGCGCTGGAGCGCTTCGTGCGGGCGGTCCTCTCGCCGGAGACGGGGAGCGGTTTCCTGGAGGACTTTCTGCCCTTCCAGCGCCGGATCGCCCGCCTCGGCGCGCTCACGAGCCTCTCCCAGACCCTGATCCGGCTGGCCTTCCCCGGCGTCCCGGACCTTTACCGGGGCGCGGAGCTCTGGGACCTCTCGCTGGTGGACCCGGACAACCGCCGCCCCGTGGACTACGGCCTCAGAGAGAGGCTCCTGCACGAGCTGGGGCGGGCGGGGGTGCGCGCCCTGCTCGACGAGGGCGCCTGGCAGAGCGGGCTCCCCAAGCTCCACCTCCTGCGCGCGGCGCTCGGGCTGCGCGCCGAGCGCCCGGAGCTCTTCTCCGGGGGGGAGTACCTGCCTCTGCGGGCCGAGGGCCCCCGCGCACGCCACGTCTTCGCCTTCGCCCGCCGCCTCGGGGAGGAGGTGGCGGTCGCGGCCGCCCCGCGCCTGGTGGCGAACCTCGCCGCCCCCTCCGGACCGCTCGGCTTCCGTCCCGGCGCGTGGGAGGGGACCCTCCTTCCGGTCCCGCCCGCCGGGGAGGGTTACCGCAACGTGCTCTCCGGCGATGCCGGGGAGCTCCCCGGCGAGCGGGAAGGAGGCGCGCTGCGCTTCCCCGCCGGGGAGCTCTTCGGCCGCTTCCCGGTCGCCCTCCTCGTCCCCGTTCGCCGGGCTTGACACCTCCCGCGGCCCTTGTTAGGGTGCGCGCCCGTGTGAAGGCGTGCAGGCTAGGAGATCTGGAGGGGGTGCACGTCCCGACACGAGAGCCGGGAGGGGCCTTCCGGTAGATGGACCGGGGTAGCGGCCCCTCTCTACCTGCCGGGCCCGGAGCCCGGGCCCGTTCCAGAGCAGATCCGGCAATGACAGCGACCGCTCAAGGAGGTGTCTTTCCTTGAGGCACGTAGCGACGATCGCCGCCATGGCGGCGATGCTCATGTTCGCCGCGGCCGCCGCGCTCGCCCAGAGCGAGAGCGACCAGGCGACGGTGTGCCACAAGCCGGGCACGCCCGCGGAGCACACCCTCACCGTGGACGAGAGCGCGCTCGATGCGCACCTGGACCACGGCGACACCGAGGGGGCTTGCCCCGGGCAGGCCGCCGGGCAGTACGAGGACGCGGGCGCCGGGCAGTACGCGGATATCGGCGGCGAGGCCGGGGCGAGCGCGGCCGCGGAGCAGTACTCGGACAGCTCCGCCGCCGCCGGCTCGCAGGGCAACGTGCAGAGCAGCGCCGACCTCCAGTACGGGGGAACGAGCGCCGAGATCCAGAACAACACCCAGGTGAACCAGACCGTCTCGGCGGAGGGAGACGTAAACCAGAGCTTCTTCTTCGCAGGCTCCGGGGGGCGGGGATAGCGGGACGCCCCCGCTAGGGCGCACGCCCCCTCTCCGGCCGGACGCCTTCGCACGCCCTTGATGTGGCCGCAAGCGGGCGGGTTCTCCCGCCCGCTTGCGTTTTTCTCTGCTCTTCTTTTTGTTTGCGGGAGGGGTGCTATCTTCGTGGCATGAGGGGCCTGGCCGCTGCTCTGCTCTTCGCCCTCCTCGCCGGTGCGGGCTGGCTTCTCCTGCAGCGCCGGCGCCCGGTGCCGATGCCCGCCGGGCTCTCTTTCCTTTTGGAGAGCCGGTACGTGGAGCGCTTCGCCGGGCCGGAGCTGCTCCTGGAGAGGTCCGGCGTCTCGGCGGGGATGCGGGTGCTGGACGCCGGCTGCGGCGCCGGGCGCCTCGCCGTGCCCGCCGCCCGCCGGGTGGGCCCGGCGGGCGAGGTCGTGGCCCTGGACGTCCGGGAGGGGATGCTCTCGCGGCTGCGCGGCAGGGTCTCTCGCGAGGGGCTGCGCAACGTGCGCGCGGTGCGGGCGGCACTGGGGGAGGGAGAGCTGGAGGAGGGGGGCTTCGACCGGGTTCTTCTGGCCATGGTCCTCGGGGAGGTGCGCGACAGGGAGGCGGCGCTGCGCGAGCTCTACCGGGCCCTGAGGCCCGGGGGCGTCCTCTCGGTCACCGAGCTCTTCCCGGACCCGGACTACCGCCGCCCGCAGACCGTGCTGCGGCTCGCCGAGGGGGCGGGGTTCCGCCCCGAGGCCCGCTACGGGCGCTTCCCGGCCTTCACCCTCAACCTCCGGAGACCCGCCTGAGCACCCGCCGCAGCAGCCCGCCGCGGCGCTCCTCCCGCCGCCCGGCCTCCCCCTGCTGGCGCAGCAGGGCCGCGAGGAGCTCGCGCTCCACCACCCGCACCTCCATCCCGCCCTCCCAGCTCTCCGGGGGCGGGCTCAGGGCGGCGTAGCGCACCTCCTCGCCCTGGTGCTCCAGCATGGCGGCCAGCTCCCCGGCCGAGACCTCCAGCGGCCTCCAGTCCCGGCCGAAGTCCCCGGTGGACTCCAGAAACTCCCGCGCCTCCTCGACGGAGGAGAACACGGGGATGGCCTCGCCGTCGTCGAGGACGATCGCCAGAAGCCCGGCCCCGCCCTCGGGCCCCCCGACTATCACGACGTGCGATGCCCCGCCGCTCATCCCTCCGGGAGGATAGCAGGCCCGCGGGGCGGGGGGCTAGCCCGCCGGCGGCTCTTGGCCCGGGGCGGTGATCCCTATGCCCGGACCCTCCGGGGTGTCCACCACGTTCAGGGTGCTCCCGTCGAGGGCCTCGCTCACGGGGGCCGCGATGTGGAGCAGGGGCTCCCCCTGGTGCTCCACCACCTGGTCGCCCTCCCGCGGCTCGCCGGCCGCTATGCCTACCATGGTCTGGCCGGTGTTCTCGTCCACCACCGGGTCCAGCCGCAGGACGGTGCCCTCGGGGTGCTCCACGTTGCGGAAGAGCTCCTTGGCCTCCTCGGTCACCTCGATCATGGGTTCTCCTTCGGGAGCGTGCACTCTCTCTACACCCCGAACGCTACCATCTTCCCGGCCCCTTTAAACCCGAACCCTGAAGCCAGGCTTCAGGGAGGCTGGCATCCCGCCGCGCTCCGGGTTAGGCTCCTTGGAGCGGGAGATGGAGGCAGGGAACACAAAGACGGCGCTCGTCACCGGCTCGACGGACGGGCTGGGCCGCGGGGTGGCCCGGGAGCTCGCCCGCCGGGGGTACGCCGTCATCCTGCACGGCCGCAGCGAGGCCCGCTGCGAGGAGGCGGCGGCGGAGCTCCCGGGGGGCGCGGCCGGCTACCTGGTGGCGGACCTCTCCTCCCTCGGGGAGGTCCGAAAGATGGCCCGGGAGGTTCTCGCGGGGCGCGAGCGCCTCGACCTGCTCGTGAACAACGCGGGGGTCATCTCCCGCGAGCGCCGGGAGAGCCGGGAGGGCTTCGAGCTGACCTTCGCCGTGAACTACCTCTCCCACTTCCTGCTCACGCTCCTGCTCCTCCCGCTGCTGCGCCGCTCGGCGCCCGCCCGGGTGGTGAACGTCGCCTCGGCCGCCCAGAGCCCCATAGACTTCGAGGACCCCATGATGGAGCGCTCCTACAGCCCCATGGAGGCCTACGCCCGCAGCAAGCTGGCCCAGGTGATGTTCTCCTTCGCGCTGGCCGGGCGGCTCTCCGGGACGGGCGTCTGCGTCAACGCCCTCCACCCGGCCTCGCTGATGGACACCAAGATGGTGCGCGAGAGCTTCGGCCGCCCCATGAGCTCCGTGGAGGAGGGGGTGCGGGCCGTCGTGCGCCTCGCCGCCTCTTCCGAGCTGGAGGGGGTCTCCGGCCGCTACTTCGAGGGCACCCGCGAGGCCCGGGCCCACCCGCAGGCCTACGACCCTGCGGCCCGGGAGCGCCTGTGGGAGCTGAGCGAGGGGCTCTGCGGCGCCCTGGATGCGGGCCGCTGACCCCGCCGCGGGCTCTGGCGAGGGGCCCGTCGCCCCCTTCAGGGGGCGTGCTCCGCGAGCCCCAGGGTGCGGGCCTCCTCCAGGAGGCGGGCGGCGCTCTCGCCCTCCAGGTTCACCAGCGGGGGGCGGAGGTTCAGCCAGCGGTCCTCTCCGGTCAGGTCTCGCATCAGGAGCTTCAGCGCCGGGATGGCCGGGTAGGCCTCCAGGGCCTTCCGCAGCCCGGTCAGGCGCCTCTGGGCGGAGGAGGCCTCCCCGGGTTCGCCGGCCGCGTGCAGGTCGTAGACCCGGCGGGCCAGCCGGGCGGTCACGTTGGCGGTGGCCGAGATGCAGCCCGCCCCGCCGGCGCGCAGCGTGTCCAGCAGAAAGCGCTCGGTCCCGGCGAAGACCCCGAAGCCGGGCAGCTCCCGGCACAGCGCCTCTATGCGGGGCCAGCTCCCCTCGCTGTCCTTGATGCCGCGGACCACCTCCGGGTAGTCCGCGGCCAGCCGCCTGACGAGGGGCACGCTGATCCCCACGCCCCCCGTCATCTGGGGGAAGTGGTAGAGGTAGAGCCGCAGCCGCCCGTCGCCGACGCGCTCTATGAGCTGCGCGAAGAAGCGGTAGAGGCCCTCGTCGGTCACGCCCTTGTAGTAGAAGGGGGGGAGGACCAGCACCCCGGCCGCCCCCGCCTCCAGGGCGGCCCGGCTCAGCCAGACGGCCTCCGTGAGGGCGCAGGAGCCCGTGCCGGGGAGCAGCCGCTCCCCCGGGATGCCGGCCTCCACGAGCGCCTCCAGCGCGGCGGCCCGCTCCTTCGCCGAGAGCGAGCTCGCCTCCCCCGTGGTCCCGAAGACCCCGAGGCCGTGACACCCGGCCTCCAGCAGCCGCCGGCAGTGGAGGGCGAAGGCCTCGCGGTCCACGTTCAGGTTGCCGTCCATGGGGGTGAGCGCGGCGGCGAAGACGCCGCGCGGGGCCTCATCCCGGGCTTCGCTCATCGTGTTCCTCCCCTCTCTCTACCTCCGGCCACAGGCGGGCGATCAGGAAGACCAGCGCGATAGCCGAGAGCAGCCGGATGACCAGCAGCGGCAGCACGTCGATCCCGAGCGGCACGAAGATCAGGGTGTCCTCGATGACCGCGTGGCAGGCGCACAAGAACAGGGCTATCAGGGTGATCTCCCGCCGGCTGAAGCGCTGCTCGCGGGCCTGCTCCAGGATGATCCCGGCCCCGAAGGCGAGCCCGAAGACCAGCCCGCCCGCCACGGTGACGGCCCCGCGGGGGGCGATGCCGAGCGGGCGCATGAGGGGCCGCATGAGCGCCGCGAAGCGGTCGAGGGCGCCGAGGTCCTTGAGGGCCTGGATGAGCAGCATGACGGGGAAGACGATGAGGGCGAGCTGCGCCACCCCCTCCGCCGCGGCGCGCAGCGCCGCGAGAAGCGCCTCGCCCCACCCCGAGGGCTCCTCCGCGACGGGGGCGGCCAGCCCGTAGCGGGCCCTCTCCCCGCCGCCGTCCCACAGCCGGGCCACGGCGAGCCCGGCGGCCGCCGCGAGCCCCAGCCGGAACGCCACCACCAGCGTCGCGCTCACCCCCACCCGGCGGCAGATGGCGGTCTCCACCGGGAGCATGTGCGAGAAGCCGAGCATGAGCGCCAGGGTGAACACCTGCTTCACCGTGAGCTCCATCGCCAGGACGGCGCCTATGGCGGCGTAGAGGCCCAGCAGGTTGCCGAGCACCAGCGGGACCGCGGCCTCCCCCGGCAGCCCGAAGAGCCCCATGGCCGGGGCGAGCGCCTCCAGGAGCAGGCCGTAGACCGGGGTGAAGCGCAGGAGGGCGACCGCGGCGGTGACCGGGAAGATCACGAGCCCGAGCTCCCAGGTCGTCCTCAGGCCGCTCCTGAGGCCCTCCGCCCAGGAGATCGTGCGCAGTGCTTTGATCGCCCCCATGATGGAAGGAACCCCCGCCTCCGCTCCGGACCGCGCCAACTTCTTTGTCTAGCCGGGCCGCTCCTCGCCGGAGAGCAGCCGCCTCAGGCCCTCCTCGTCGAGCACCGGGACGCCCAGCTCGCGGGCCCGCTCCAGCTTCGAGCCCGGGTTCTCGCCCGCGACGAGGTAGTCCGTGTTGCGGCTCACCGAGGAGGTCACCGTCCCGCCCGCCCCCTCTATGAGGTCGGAGATCTCGCTCCGGGGCCGGGAGAGGGTGCCGGTTATGACCAGCCGCCTGCCGGAGAGCGGGCCCTCCTCCGGCTTGCCGCGCACCGGGCCGAAGTTCAGGCCGTGCTCCATCAGGCGGCGGACCAGCTTCCGGTTCTCCTCCAGCGAGAAGTACTCCACCACCGCGCGGGCGACGATCTCCCCGACGCCCTCTATCTGCGTGAGCTCCTCGACGCCCACGCCGCGCAGCAGCTCCTCCCCGGAGAACCGCTCGGCGATCAGCTCCGCCGTCGCCGAGCCGACGTGCCGGATCCCCAGCCCGAACAGCACCCGGTCGAAGGGCCGCTCCTTGCTCCGCTCTATCGCCCGGATCAGGTTCTGCGCGCTCTTCTCGCCGAGGCCCTCCAGGGGGGCGAGCTGCTCGGCCCGCAGCTCGTAGAGGTCCGCCACGTCCCTTATGAGGCCGAGGTCGAAGAGCTTCCTCGCGAGCTTCTCGCCCAGCCCCTCGATGTCCATGGCCCCGCGGCTCGCCCAGTGGATGATGTGCTCCAGCGCCTGCGCCGGGCAGCGGACGTTCGCGCAGCGGGTGATGGCCTCCCCCTCGGGCCGGAAGACCCTCTCCCCGCAGACCGGGCACCGCTCCGGCATCCGGAACTCCTCCTCGTCGCCGTCCCGCTCCTCGGGGACGGGCCTCACGACCTGCGGGATCACATCCCCCGCCCGCTCCACGATGACCGTGTCGCCGATGAGGATGCCCTTCTCCTTTATGTAGTCCTCGTTGTGCAGGGTGGCGCGCGAGATGGTGACCCCGCCCACGTTCACCGGCTCGAGCACCGCCTGCGGGGTCAGGGCCCCGGTCCTGCCGACGGTCACCACGATGTCCCTGAGCCGGGTGCGCCCGGCGAGCGGCTCGAACTTGTACGCTATGGCCCACCGGGGGGCCTTCTGCACCGCGCCGAGCCTCTCCTGCTGCTCGCGGGAGTCCACCTTGACGACGACCCCGTCCACCTGGAAGTCCAGCGCCTCCCGCTTCTTGGCCCACCGCCCGCACTCCTCTATCACCGAGTCTATGTCCCCGTGCACGGTGTGGGGGTTTACCCGGAGCCCGTAGCGCCTGAGCGCGGCGAGCGCCTCGGAGTGGCTCTCGAAGTTCTCGTAGCCCTCCCCCACGCCGTAGAGGTAGATGGTGAGGGGGCGCCGGGCGGTGACCCTGGGGTCCAGCTGCCGCACGGAGCCCGCCGCCAGGTTGCGGGGGTTGGCGAAGGGCCGCTCGCCCCGCTCCTGACGCCGCCGGTTGAACTCCTCGAAGTCCTTGAGCTTTATGTACACCTCGCCCCGGGGCTCCAGCACCCCCGGGGGGTCGTCGTCGAGCCGGTCGGGGACGGAGCGGATGGTGCGCAGCTGCCGGGTGACGTCCTCCCCGACAAAGCCGTTGCCCCGGGTCGCGCCCCGGACGAGGCGCCCGTTCTCGTAGCGCAGCGAGACGGCCAGCCCGTCTATCTTGAGCTCGGTCACGTAGCGCAGCCGCCCCTCCTCCTCCGGGCCGAGCAGGCGCCGGACGCGCGCGTCCCACTCCCGGAGCTCCTCGACCCTGCGGGCGTTCTGCAGGGAGAGCATGGGGACGGCGTGCCGGACCTCCTCGAACTCCTCCAGCGGCTCCCCGCCGACCCGCTGGGTGGGGGAGTCGGGGGTGACGAGCTCCGGGAAGCGGCTCTCGAGCTCCTCCAGCTCCCGGTAGAGGGCGTCGTACTCGGCGTCGGAGATCTCCGGCGCGTCCTCGACGTAGTACTTGCGGTTGTGGTAGCGGATCTGCTCGCGCAGCTCCTCTACCCGCTGTCTTGCCTCGGCGAGCTTCTCGGCCACGGGGGGGATTATACGCGGGAGGGTGGGGGCTCCCAAGGCGGGAGGCCCTCAGGCCCGGCGCACCGGCCAGTGGAGCCTGCGCCCCTCCTGGTCGGTGAGCACGACCTCCCTGCCCGCCGGCTCCACCCCGGCGATGACCGCCGCGGCGTACGGGTAGGTGAGCGCCTGGGTCACGATGGTCCCCGGCCCGGGGGAGCGCAGCCGGAGGCGCACCACGAGACGCCCCTCCTCCAGGCGGGCGGAGTCGACGGCCACGGAGTACCCCCCGGAGGGCTTTCTGCCCCACAGGACGGCCAGGTAGGTGGCGTCCTCGGCCGCGGGCAGCCTCCCCGCGACCTCCCCGCCGAGAAGGCCGCCGAGCGCCCGCCGCGAGGGGGCGACCACCGCGAGCGGCTCCTCCCTCCCCTGGAAGGATTGCCCGGAGAGCGCCCCGCGCACCTCGAGCGCCCGCTGCGGCTCGCCGGGGGGGCTCGGGCGGCACCCGGCGAGCAGGAGGAGGAGCGCGGCGAGAAGGAGCGTGGCCCTCATGCCCCACAGGTTACACCGCCCTGAAGCGGCGGAGCCCTTGCAGTAAACTCCGCTGGCTGTGAGGCGGCCCGCGCTGACGATGCTCTTGGTGTGCGCTCTCGGGCTCGCCCTCCTCCCCGGCTGCTCCCGGGAGGAGGGGGGTGCCCCCGGGTCCTTCGCGGGGGAGACCACGGCGGCCCCCGTCCGCTGGACGACCGCCCTCGCCGGGGTGGAGGAGGCCGCCGGGGAGGCCCGGCGCTGGCGGGAGGACGCCGAGCTCTACGCCATAGCCACCCCGGAGCCCGCGCTGGACGCCCGGGGGCGGGCACCGGCGTGGCTCTACACCTTCGTCTCCCCCTCGGCGGGGGCGGTGGCGAGCGTCGAGGTGCGCGGGGGCGAGGCGCGGCGGCTGCCCGAGCAGCCGCTCCCCGAGGCGGACATCCGCAACCTGCGCCGCAACGCCCTGCCGCCGCCCGAGAGGCTGCTGGACAGCGACGAGGCGCTCCGGAGGGCGCGGGAGGTGCGGGGGCTGCTCTCCGGGCGGGGCGGGCGCACGGCCTCCGCCGGGCTCGACTCCCTCTCCGGGGGCGGGCCGGTCTGGATCTTCGCGACCATCAGCGAGGGCCGGCGGCTGGAGGAGCGCGTCCCGGCCCTCTCCGGGGGCTAGCGGGGCCGCTCGAGGCCGTAGTGCCTGCGCACCCGCCGGTCGAAGTCGCCGTCGGGCCGCTCCTCGAGCGGCGGCGCCGAGCGCACCTTCTCCGCCGGGTGGGGGAGGAGGACCCGCCGGCGGTCCGGCTCGGCGTCCAGGCCCTCCGCGGGGACCGCGCGGCCGCCCACGCAGAGGTACTTCAGCACGCCGCTCGGGGCGTCGTAGACCGTCCGCTCGACCCTCCCGAGGGGCTCGCCCGCGGCGTCGAGCACCTCGTAGCCCTCCCACTCCGTATAGGGGTTGTCCGGCCTGTGGTTCGCTTCCTCCATCTATCGGGATCCTCCGGGTGGCGGGGACAACGCGATGTGCGTATGATACGTCGGACGTGAGCGGGGAGAGCAGCCACCGCAGAAACGCCCGGTGCCTCAAGGCGCTGGCGCTGCTGTACCTGGCGCTCGTCGGCGCCTCCTTTCTGCTGGTCTACGGGGACGCCTACGAGCCGGCGGTCCACATGCTGCTCTTTCTGGCGGCCTGCTCCGTGGGGGCGACCGCGTCAGTGGCGGTGCTCCTGCTGCCGGTCGAGCAGTTCTCCGGCGGCTTCTCCGGGGGCGTCTACGCGCTGCTCGCCGCCTCCACCGCCATGATGACCTTCTTCTCCGGGGGCACCTCCAGCGAGCTCTACCTGCTCTTCTTCCCGCTGCTTCTCGCGGCGGCCCTGCACGGCTCGTGGCGCGTCGCCCTCTTCGCGCTCGCCTCGGTGCTGCTCTTCTACGCGCTGGCGGTCATGCCGGGGCTCCTCAACGAGGAGGCCGACGCCTCGGTGGCGGCCCCCGTGCTCTACCGGCTCGCGGCGCTCGGGCTCACCGGGGCCTTCGTGGCGGCCGCCTCCCGGCTCTCCTCCGGCGGGGGGGAAGAGGAGTACATAGTCCCCGACGAGGACGGCTCGCTGCTCCTGGAGCGGGTGGAGCGCGAGATCTCCGCCCGCCGCGGGGTGCAGGTGGCCGTGATCCTGGTGGACCCCGGGCGGGGGGTGGAGGACGTGGAGGCGCTGCTGGAGCGGGTGCGGGCCAGGATCGCGGAGCCCGTGCTGCTCGGCGAGGGGGCCGTGTTCGGGATGGTGCTCTCCGGGGTGGGCGACAGGGAGATCGAGAGCGCCGCCAGGAGGGCGCTCGCGGCGGCGGGCTCCCTCGGCGCCGGGGAGACCCGGGCCGGGGTCGCCGTCTACCCGCGGGACGCCCGCTCGGCCGAGGATCTGCTCGTGGCCGCGGGCCGGGCGCTCGAGGCCGCCTTCGAGGTGGACTCCCCGAGCGCCATAGTGCTGGCCGGGCGGCGGGCGGCCCGGGAGGAGGGCCGCCGGGCGGCCCGGTAGGGAAACCGCTCGCGGGGCTTCTGCGTAGGTTGGTGTGCCGGGGGGCGATCTGCCCGGTGTTATAATCGGCGGCATACTGGCAGGGGCGCGAAAACTACCGGGAGCGATGCGCACGAGATGGGAAGGCTTTTCAGGGCGATCCGCGGGTTCGTAGGGAGGTTTCTGTCCGGGGTGGAGGAGCGCAACCCCGAGATCCTGCTGGAGAACGCCGTTCAGGACGAGCTCGAGAACCTGAAGAAGCTGCAGGTGGCGGCCGCCCGCACCATGGCGTACGAGAAGATGCTCGCCAACGACGCCGCCGCCAAGCAGAAGCTGGTGGCCGCCCGGGAGCGCCAGGCCCAGGAGCTTCTGGCCCGCGGCCAGCGGGAGGCGGCGATCGAGGTGATCCAGCAGAAGCAGGAGGCCCAGGCCTCGCTCGCCGAGCTGGAGGGGCGTCTGGAGGAGGCGCGCCGGAACTCGCAGGAGATGGAGCGGGCCTTCCGGGAGCAGGAGCGGCGCTACAACGAGGTGGTGAGGGAGCGGGCGGCGCTGATGGAGGAGCACCAGCGGGCCCGGGCGCTCAGGATGGCCAACGAGGCGCGCGCGAGCATCTCGCTCTCGGACTCCTCCAGGGACCTGGAGAAGGCCCGGCAGGCGATCCGCCAGGCCTCCTACGAGGCGGAGGCGGTCGGCGAGCTGAGCGTGAGCGAGACCGAGCGCCAGATAGCCGCCGCCGAGGTGGACCTCAAGCGCCTGGAGGCGGAGCGGGAGCTGGAGGAGATGGAGGTTCGCATGGGCCTGCGCGAGCCGGGGCAGATAGGGCCCGGCGCCGCTCCCGCGGAGGAGCGCGAGCGGCGCGGGGGGGAGGAGAACCGTGGCTAGGCGGCGGAGCGGGAGCCTCCTGGTGCGGCTTGCGCCGCTTGGCTCCCTCGGCGGGCTGGGGATGCTCGCGGTGGCGGGCGAGCATTACGCGCTCGCCGGGCTGCTCGGGGCCGGGGCGGCCGTGGCCGGGTACAGGCTGCTGGACAGGGAGGGCAACGCGCGCCGGGAGCTCTGGCGCCGGGCGCGGTCGAACGTGCGGGCGCTGGAGCGGGTGGCCCGCGAGGACCCCGTCTCCGCGCCGCAGATGCGCCGGATCGCGGAGCTGCAGGGCGGGCTGCTGGAGAGCTGGGAGCTGCTGCCCGAGCAGTACCGGCCGCTGCTGGACGAGGACGTGTTCACCGTGGTCGAGGAGGTGGAGAACGCCGTCCGCCTGGCGCGACGCAGGGCGGCCCTGCGGCGCCACCTGGACGGGATGGAGCGGCAGGACATCCGGCGCAGGATCCGGAGCCTGCAGGAGGATCTGGCCCAGCTGGAGGAGGGCTCCCCTCTGCGGGCGACCTTCGAGCGGGCGCTGGCCGGCCGCAGGGCGGAGCTCGCCGGCTACGAGGAGATGCTCGACGGGGTCAGCATGATCAACGCCCAGCTGGAGAGCGCCGAGAGCCTGCTCGGGAGCCTCAGGGGAGACCTGCTGACCCTGGAGGCGGGGCTGGCGCCGCAGGCGCTCGAGGGCGGTCTGGACCGCCTCAAGGAGCGGGTGGCGCTCTTCAAGCGCAGCATGGACGAGGTCACCCGCGCCGTAGGCAAGCTGCACGAACCAGCGACGGAGGAGCTTCCGGCACGATGAGCGAGGAACACCACGGCAGGCAGGGCTTTTTCTCCAGGATCTTCTCCCCGGAGCCGGAGGAGGAGCAGCACACCACGGTCTACTCCGCGGAGGATCTGGAGCCTGGGGAGGAGGAAGAGCGCGAGGGAACCCGTCGCTTCACCGTGGAGCGGGCCGCGGAGATCATCCGCAACCTGCCGCCGGAGGTCCCCCGCTCCAGCGCGGTGCGCATCGTCCGCCAGACGCTGATCGCCGCCGGGATAGACATCGAGGAGCTGGCCTCCTCCACCCGGGCCCGGGAGTCCAAGCTGAACTCGGAGATCTCGCTGCGCCAGAAGAGGATCCAGGACCTCAAGGAGCGCACGGAGGAGGTCGTCCGGCAGCTGGAGGAGGAGATCCGCAAGGCCCGCGAGGCGCGCAATACGGGGATAGCCGAGGAGGAGCGCCGGATCGCCCGGGCCCGGGAGGGCCTCGAGGACGTCGAGCGGGTGCGGGACTTCTTCGGGCTGCCCCGCGGCGACTCGGAGTACACCCCCCCGCCGGAGCAGGGCGAGGAGACCCAGGTGATGGACCGGCCGCGCGAGGGGGGCGGTGAGGACGAGGACGACACCCGCGTCATACGCCGGCCCGGACCGCTCTCGGAGGGCTGGGAGGACCGCGGGGAGCGGTGAGCATCCCGCGCCGCCTGGGCCGCCTGGCGAGGGGCTTCGTCTCCAGCCTGCAGGAGGACGAGCGCTTCCGGGAGAGCCTCGCCGAGGCGCTCAGGGTGGGGCGCGAGCGCAGGGAGACGCTCAGGGAGGCCTTCGAGGCGGCCTGGCGCGGGGCCGCCGAGGAGTGGCGCTCCTCGGAGGAGCGCCGGAGCGCCTCGGAGGGGGCGGGCTGGCGCCAGACCTCCGCGACCTTCCGCGCCGTGCGCTACCCGCCGGAGGTGCTCGAGGCCTACGAGCGCCTGGGCCTCTCCCCGGGGACCCCCATCGCCGAGGTGGACCGCCGCCGCCGGGAGCTGGTCAAGAAGTACCACCCCGACCGCTTCACCGACCCCGCAAAGAGGGCCTGCGCCGAGCGGGTGACCGCCGAGATCAACGCGGCCCACGACAGGATCGAACGCCACCTGCTGCGCCGCGCATAGTCCTTTGCACCCGGCCCCCGGCTGTGCTGTAATTCCCTACCAGAATTGTAGGATTTGGCAAGGAGGGAGCATGGGCCGCGAGAACGGCGGAAGGAGGGGCTCTGATGGCTAGCTGGAGGCCGGATCCCACTTTCTATCCCTCGCCGAAGATGGCGATGCAGGCTCCGCGCGAGCGGCTGGGGTATGTGGCGCTGCTCGACCCCGGGAGGGAGCGTCCGGACGCGCTCGGGGTTTTGGATCTCGACCCGGACTCGGGCACCTACGCGCAGATCGTGGGCCGGGTGGAGATGCCGAACGCCGCCGACGAGCTGCACCACTTCGGTTGGAACGCCTGCAGCGCGGCGCTCTGCCCGTACGCCCCGCACCCGCATGTGGAGCGCCGCTACCTCATCGTCCCCGGGATACGCTCCTCGCGCATACACATCGTGGACACCAAGCCGGACCCGAGGGAGCCCAGGATCGTCAAGGTCATAGAGCCCGAGGAGCTGCACCGGCGCACCGGCTACAGCCGGCCCCACACCATCCACTGCGGCCCCGACGGCGTCTACGTGAGCGCCCTGGGGAGCCCGGAGGGGGACGGGCCGGGCGGCGTCTTCGTCATGGACCACGAGAGCTTCGATCCCCTGGGGCGCTGGGAGGTCGAGCGTGGCCCGCAGCAGCTCGCCTACGACTTCTGGTGGCACCTGGGCTACGACACCATGGTCACCAGCGAGTGGGGGACCCCCAATATGATCGAGGGCGGTCTCGACCCCCAGATCCTCCTCAACAAGGGCTACGGGCGTCGGCTCCACATCTGGGACCTCAGGCGCCGGCGGCACCTGCAGGCGCTCGACGTGGGCGAGGAGCACCAGATGGTGCTCGAGCTGCGCCCCGCCCACGACCCGGCCCGGACCTACGGCTTCGTCGGGGTGGTGGTCAGCCTCGAGGACCTCTCCGCCTCCGTGTGGCTCTGGCACCGCCAGAACGGCTCCTGGGGCATCCGGAAGGTCATCGAGATCCCGGCCGAGCCCGCCGAGCCCGACCAGCTCCCCCCACTGCTCAAGGACTTCGGGGCGGTGCCGCCGCTGGTCACGGACATCAACCTCTCCCTCGACGACCGCTTCCTGTACGTCTCCTGCTGGGGCACCGGCGAACTCAGGCAGTACGACGTCTCAGACCCGTTCAACCCCCGGCACACCGGCTCGGTGCGCCTCGGGGGGATCGTCCGCAAGGCGGCTCACCCCGCCTCCGGGCCCCTCAACGGCGGCCCGCAGATGGTCGAGGTCAGCCGCGACGGGCGGCGGGTGTACTTCAGCAACTCTCTCTACGCCTCCTGGGACGAGCAGTTCTACCCGGAGGGGATAAGGGGTTGGATCGCCAAGGCCGAGGCGGACCCCGGCGGCGGCCTCTCCCTCGACCCGGGCTTCTTCACCGAGGTCGGTGACGGTCTGCGGCCCCACCAGATAAGGCTCGAGGGCGGCGACTCCTCCTCCGACTCCTACTGCTACCCGTCGTGAGCGGGGGGTGGCCCTGGATCGCGCTGGCCGCGCTCGGGGCCTACCACGGCCTCAACCCGGCGATGGGCTGGCTGTTCGCGGTCGCGCTGGGGCTGCAGGAGCGGCGGCGGGGGGCCGTCCTCGGCGCCCTGCCGCCCATCGCCCTCGGGCACGCGGCCGCCGTGGCCGCCGCGCTGCTCGTCCTGGGGGCGGCCGGGCTCGCCGCCCCTCCCGACCTTCTGCGCTACGGGTGCGCCGCGGTGCTCGTCCTCTTCGGGCTCTACAGGCTCCTGCGGCGCCGCCACCCGCGCTGGGTGGGGATGCGGGTGGGGTTCCGGGACCTCGCCGCCTGGTCCTTCCTCATGGCTACCGCCCACGGGGCGGGGCTCATGCTCTTCCCCGTGCTGCTCGGGCTCTCCTCCGGACACGGCGCCCACGCCGCCCACGCGGGGATGGCGGCCCCGGGGGGCCTCTGGACCGGGCTCGCGGCCGTCGGGCTGCACACCCTGGCGATGTTCGCCGTCATGGCGGCCGTGGCGGTGGTCGTCTACGAGAGGCTCGGGGTGATGATCCTCAAGCGCACCTGGTTCAACCTCGACCTGCTGTGGGCCGGGGTGCTCATAGGGGCTGGCGTCCTCACCCTCTTCGTCTAACCGGGGGGCCGCCGGACGAGCTCGCCGCGCACCACCAGCCGCCGCTCGAACGTCGGGACGGGGACGCAGGTCTGCAGCGAGATCGTGGTCTGCCCCGCGACCGGGTAGGTTACCCAGTAGTCCTGCGGGCGGACCGTCAGCCGGTCGTAGACCCTGAAGACGTAGGCCGCGCCCCTCCGGTCCCGGACGATGATCTCGTCGCCCGGCCGCAGCCGCTCCAGCCGGTAGAAGACGTAGGGGACCCTCGTCTGGCGGAAGCCCAGGGCGTGCCCGGCTATGAAGGTGTTGGAGCCCTCCCGCCACGGCGGGCCGGTGCCCGCGAGGTGCAGGATGCCCTCCCGGTCCAGCTCGCGCTGGGTGGAGCCGGTGGGCACCGGGAGGTCGCGGATGCCCAGGCGCGGGACGGTGAGGGTCATCGCCGCGCCGCGCGCCTCCCCCCGGGGCTCCGGCCGGGCGGCGCGCTCCGGGGGGAGGGTGCCCCCCTCGCCGAGGAGCCGCGCGGGCTCCGCGAGGCGCACCGAGGCGGCGTCGGTCTCCGGGAGGACCGGGGCCGCGGCCAAGAGCAAAAAGAGCAGGGCCGCCTCGAGCAGGGCGGTCGTGGGGCGCGCGCTGCCGAACATCCTGCCCGGCAGTATACAGCGGGCCGGGGGCGGTTAGAATACGCGGCGTGAGAGTCGACGAGCTGGTCGAGGAGTTCGCCGCCGTGCTGGCCGACGACCCGGACACCAGCCCGCGCACCGCCGAGTTCTACGCCGCCGACCTCCGGGAGTTCGCCCGGTTTCTGGCGGAGCGCGGGGTGGAGGAGGCCCGGGAGATACGCGCCGGCCACGTCATGGAGTTCCGGAACCACCTGCTGGAGGGGCGGCGCAAGCGGTTCACCGTCTACAGGAAGGACGCCGCCGTCCGGCGCTTTCTGGAGTGGGTGAGGACCTCCACCGACGCCGGCCTCGAGCTCGACCCCATAGAGCCCGTCCACCAGCCGCTCGACCAGCGGATCGTCTTTCTGGAGGACGAGGAGGTCGACCAGCTGCTCTCCTTCCCGCTCAACCGCCGGGAGGACCTGCGCGACGCCGCCGTCATCCGCCTCATGCTCGAGACCGGGGTGACCGTCGGCGAGATCCGGGCCCTCCTCCGCTCGGACGTGGACCTGGAGGCCGGGCAGGTCAGGATCGGGGGGCCCGGCTCCCACCTCGCCCCGAGGATCCGCAGGATCTCCCCGGAGACCGCGCGGGTGCTGCGGCGCTACCTCGAGTCCCGCGACGACGACACGCCCGAGCTCATCGTGGGCCGGGCGGCGAGGCCCGTGGCCACCTCCAAGGCGCTCCAGAACGCCGTCTGGAAGCGCTGCGAGCAGGTGGGCATGTGGAGGGTCTCCCCCATGAACCTGCGCCACACCTTCGCCGTCCGGCTGCTCAGGCGCGGCGCCACCCTGAACGAGCTCAGGGAGGCCATGGGCGTGCGGGACACCACCAACATCGGGGTGTACAGGAAGTTCGTCTAGCGAGCTTCCCTTCCGCACCCGAGCCGCTACAATACGGGGGGTGCACATCCGGGAGGTTCTCAGGTTGGCGGGCGGAAAAGACTTCAAGCGCGGTTCGGCGGAGATACTCGCGGATCTCCTCTCCGAGGAGAAGGTGCGGCGCGTCCGGGACTACGTGCAGAGCGAGGAGTTCCGGACCGAGCGCGAGAGGATAAAGCGGGAGGCCGTAGACCGCCTGAAGGAGCTGCGCGAGCGCTACAGGTCCCGCGGCCGCTCGCCCGAGAAGGCCGCCAGGGAGCGCGAGATCAACTTGCGCCTCGCCGAGATAGAGGCCGAGGCCGCCGAGCTGCGCCTCAGGCTCTCGGGGCTCCTGGAAGAGGAGGAACGCCTCAGGCGCGAGCTAGCCGGCCTGTAGTTCTCGAGCCGCGCCCGCCGAATGCTACAGGCTTGTTACCCCTTGTAATTTGCTGATGGTTCGTGTAAAAAGTTGGGACCCCTGTATCCCGGCATCCAGATGAGGGAGGAGGCGGCCCTTTGACCCTCAAAACCGGCCTTTACGATCCCGCATACGAGCACGACGCCTGCGGCTTCGGGTTTGTAGCCCGGGTGGACGGGAGGAAGACCCGGGAGACGGTGGAGGAGGGGCTGGAGATCCTGCGCAACCTCGAGCACCGGGGTGCCCGGGGGAGCGACCCGGAGACGGGGGACGGTGCGGGGATACTTCTGCAGCTGCCGGACGCCTTCTTCCGCCGGGAGGCGGGGAGGCTCGGGATAGAGCTTCCGCCGCCCGGCCACTACGCCGTCGGCACCCTCTTCGAGTCCGAGGAGGGGCTCGGGGCCGAGCGGATGCTGGAGGAGATCGCCGCCGAGGAGGGCCAGCGGGTGCTGGGTTTCCGGGACGTGCCGGTGGACGCGGAGCGCTGCGGGAGGCTCGCCCGCAGGGTCATGCCGCGCATCCGGCAGTTCTTCGTGGGGCGGGAGGCGCCGGACGAGATGGCCTTCGAGCGCAAGCTCTACGTCATCCGGCGGCGGCTGCACAAGGCCGTGGCGGATACCCACGCCTGCTACGTGGTGACCCTCTCCTCCCGCACCATCGTGTACAAGGGCCTGCTCACCGGGGTGCAGCTGCCCGAGTTCTACCTCGACCTGCAGGACCCGGCGGTGCAGAGCGCCATCGCGCTCGTCCACGCCCGGTTCTCCACCAACACGCTGGGGAGCTGGGAGCTCGCCCACCCCTACCGCTACGTGGCCCACAACGGCGAGATAAACACCCTCAGGGGCAACATCAACTGGATGCGGGCCCGGGAGAGCCGGCTGGAGTCGGAGCTCTTCGGGGAGGATCTGGGGAAGATCTCGCCCGTCATCCAGCCCGGCGGCAGCGACTCGGCCGCCTTCGACAACGTGCTGGAGCTGCTGTACCTGGCGGGGCGCTCGCTGCCGCACGCGGTGGCGATGATGGTGCCCGAGGCGTGGGAGAACGACGAGCTCATGGACCCCGAGCGCCGGGCCTTCTACCGCTACCACAGCGCCCTCATGGAGCCCTGGGACGGTCCGGCGGCGGTCGCCTTCACCGACGGGCGGCTCATCGGGGCCACGCTCGACCGCAACGGCCTCCGGCCCGCCCGCTACTCCGTCACCAAGGACGGGCGCGTGATCATGGCCTCCGAGGACGGGGCGCTGCGCGTCCCGGCGGAGGAGGTCGTCGAGCGCTGGCGGCTGCAGCCGGGCAGGATGCTCGTGGTGGACACCGAGCGGCACGAGATCCTGCACGACGAGGACGTCAAGCGGCCGCTCTTCCGGCGCCGGCCCTACGCGCGGTGGCTCGAGGAGCAGGAGATCCACCTCGACGAGCTGCCCGACGTGGAGCCCGACCCGCGCCCCGAGCCCGCCACCCTCTTCGAGCGGCAGCGGGCCTTCGGGTACACGGTGGAGGACCTGCGGCTCCTGCTCACCCCGATGGCCCGCGGCGGCAAGGAGCCCGACGGCTCGATGGGCACCGACACCCCCCTCGCCGTGCTCTCCGAGCGGCCGCAGCTGCTCTTCAACTACTTCAAGCAGCACTTCGCGCAGGTCACCAACCCGCCCATAGACCCGCTCCGGGAGGAGCTGGTGATGTCGCTCAAGATGTCGCTGGGGCCCGAGCAGAACCTCTTCGACGAGACGCCGAGGCACTGCCGGCGGGTGCTCCTGGACCACCCCATCCTCACCGGGCCGGAGCTGGAGAAGGTCCGGCACCTGGGCAGGGAGCCCTTCTCCGCCACCACCCTCTCCGCCCTCTTCCCCGCCGCCGGCGGCGGGGAGGGGCTGCGGCGGGCGCTGGAGAGCCTCTGCGAGCGGGCCGAGCGGGCGGTGCGCGGCGGTTCGCCGGTGCTGGTGCTCAGCGACCGGGGGGTGAGCCACAACCAGGCCCCCATCCCCAGCCTGCTGGCCACCGCGGCGGTGCACCACCACCTGGTCCGGCGCGGCATCCGGACCGCCACCACCCTGGTGGTGGAGACCGCCGAGGCGCGGGAGGTGCACCACTTCGCGCTGCTGGTGGGCTACGGGGCGACCGCCGTGAGCCCGTATCTGGCCTTCGAGACCATAGAGAAGCTCGCCCGCGACGGGATGCTCGGCGGGGTGGGCCCCGAGGAGGCCCAGGAGAACTACATAAAGGCCGTCCAGAAGGGGCTGCTGAAGATCCTCTCCAAGATGGGCATCTCCACCCTGCTCTCGTACTGCGGGGCCCAGATCTTCGAGGCCGTCGGCCTCAGCCGGGAGGTCATAGACCGCTACTTCACCGGCACCGCCTCCCGCATCGGCGGGGTGGGGCTCGAGGAGATCGCCCGCGAGGTCCTGATGCGGCACGAGGCCGCCTTCCGCGCCGGGGAGCTCGGCCCCGAGGAGCTCGACGTCGGGGGGGAGTACCAGCAGCGGCAGCAGGGGCAGTACCACCAGTGGAACCCCGAGACCATCGTTCCTTTGCAGCGGGCGGTCCGCACCCGCAGCTTCGAGACCTTCAAGGAGTTCACCCGCCACTTCGACGAGCGGAGCGCGCGCTTCGCCACGCTGCGCGGGCTCCTGGAGTTCGAGGAGGACCCCATACCGCTGGAGGAGGTGGAGCCCGCGCGGGAGATCGTCCGGCGCTTCACCACCGGGGCGATGTCCCTCGGGGCGCTGAGCAAGGAGGCCCACGAGACGCTCGCCGTCGCCATGAACCGCATCGGCGGCAAGTCCAACACCGGCGAGGGCGGTGAGGACCCGGAGCGCTTCGGCGACGAGCGGCGCAGCGCCATAAAGCAGGTCGCCAGCGGCCGCTTCGGGGTTACCACCGAGTACCTGGTCAACGCCGACATGCTCCAGATAAAGATGGCCCAGGGCTCCAAGCCCGGCGAGGGCGGCCAGCTGCCCGGGCACAAGGTCAGCGGGTACATCGCCAAGATCCGCTACTCCACCCCCGGGGTGGGGCTCATCTCCCCGCCGCCCCACCACGACATCTACTCCATCGAGGATCTCGCCCAGCTCATCCACGACCTCAAGAACGCCAACCCCCGCGCGCTGGTGAGCGTCAAGCTCGTCGCCGAGGCCGGGGTGGGCACCATCGCCGCCGGGGTGGCCAAGGCGAAGGCCGACCACATAACCATCTCCGGCCACGACGGGGGGACCGGCGCCTCGCCGCTCTCCTCCATAAAGCACGCCGGGCTGCCCTGGGAGCTCGGGCTCGCCGAGACCCAGCAGGTGCTCGTGCAGAACGACCTGCGGGGGCGCGTGGTCCTGGAGACCGACGGCCAGCTCAAGACCGGCCGCGACGTGGTCGTGGCGGCGCTGCTCGGCGCCGAGGAGTTCGCCTTCTCCACCGCGCCGCTGGTGACGGTGGGGTGCATCATGATGCGGGTGTGCCACCTGAACACCTGCCCGGTGGGGGTCGCGACCCAGGACCCGGTGCTCAGGAAGAAGTTCGCCGGCGCCCCCGAGCACGTCATCAACTACTTCTTCTTCCTGGCCGAGGAGGTGCGGGAGTACATGGCGAGGATGGGCTTCCGCACCTTCGAGGAGATGGTCGGCCGCTGCGACCGGCTGCGGCCCAGAGCGGCCCTCGACCACTGGAAGGCGAGGGGCGTGGACCTCTCGCCGCTCCTGCACCGGCCGCAGATACCGCAGGGCGTGGCCATCCGGCACGTCCAGCAGCAGAACCACAACCTGGAGAAGGCGCTGGACAACGAGCTGATCCGTCGGTGCCGCCCCGCGCTGGAGGGCGGGGAGCCGGTGCGGTTCTCGCGCCTGATCCTGAACACAAACCGCACCGTCGGGGGGATGCTCTCCGGGGAGGTCGCCCGCCGCTACGGGCAGGAGGGGCTCCCCGACGGCACCATCCGCATAGACTTCAAGGGGGTCGCCGGGCAGTCCTTCGGCGCCTGGCTCGCGAAGGGGATCACCTTCACCCTCGAGGGGACCACCAACGACTACGCGGGCAAGGGGCTCTCCGGAGGGAGGCTCGCCGTCTTCCCCTCCCGCGAGGCCGCCTACCGGCCCGAGGAGGCCATCGTCGTCGGGAACGTCGCCCTCTACGGGGCCACCGGCGGCGAGGCCTACTTCCGCGGTTTCGCCGGCGAGCGCTTCTGCGTGCGCAACTCAGGCGCGCGCGCCGTCGTCGAGGGCGTCGGCGACCACGGCTGCGAGTACATGACCGGCGGCGTGGTGGTGGTGCTCGGCCCCACCGGGCGCAACTTCGCCGCCGGGATGAGCGGCGGGATGGCCTTCGTGCTGGACGAGGAGAGCCGCTTCGAGAAGCTGTGCAACACCGACATGGTCGGCCTCGAGGCGGTGGAGTCCGAGGAGGACGTCGCGCTGCTGAGGGGGATGGTGGAGGCCCACCTGCGCTGGACGGGCAGCGCGGTGGCGCGCCGGGTGCTCGAGGAGTGGGAGGCGTTGCTGCCGAAGTTCGTGAAGGTCATGCCCCACGACCTCAGGCGGGTG
>Ga0068704_100069_pt1 | contig 64088 bp, 66 predicted proteins | sample CeladaPassaD2F12_FD_62225 | JGI IMG/M metagenome (GOLD analysis project Ga0068704, IMG submission 62225) | Cellulose-adapted microbial communities from the Joint BioEnergy Institute, USA - Passage D2F12 | ecosystem: Engineered > Bioreactor > Continuous culture > Unclassified | place: USA, Joint...
CGGGGTGAATAGGTGCGATCTACCGCCGGTGGTGGCGGCGTGAGCGGCATCCTCTCCGGGGTGGTGGAGGAGGCCCGGCGGGTCGTGGAGGAGGCGGAGCGGGCCGGTGTGGGGCTGCGCCTGCTCGGCGGGGTTGCGGTTCGGCTGCGGGCCGGGGAGCGGCTGCATCCGGCGTTCCGGAGGGAGTATGCCGACCTGGACTTCATCGCGCCGCGCGGCTCCTCTGCGGAGGTGCAGCGGTTCTTCGGGGAGCAGGGGTACGTGCCCCAGGTGCGCTTCAACACGCTCTACGGCAAGGAGCGCCTGCTCTTCTTCGACGAGGAGAACGGGCGGCAGGTGGACGTGCTGGTGGGCGACTTCCGGATGTGCCACCGCATACCGCTAGGGGAGCGGCTCCAGAAGGAGCCGCTGACCATCCCGCTGGCCGAGCTGCTCCTCACCAAGCTTCAGATCGTCGAGCTCAACGAGAAGGACGTGCGGGACGCGCTCGCGCTGCTGCACGCTCACGAGGTCGGCGAGGGGGACGGCGACCGGGTCAACGCCGCCCGCGTGGCCGGGCTGTGCGCCGCCGACTGGGGGCTGTGGCGGACCTTCACCGCCAACCTCGGCTCGCTCGGCGGGCATCTCGGGCGCTACGGGCTCTCGCCGGAGGACGAGGAGCGGGTGCGGGGCAGGATCGGTGCCCTGCAGGAGCGGGTGGAGCGGGAGCCCAAGCCGCTCGCCTGGCGGCTGCGGGCCAGGATCGGGGACAGAAAGCGATGGTACGAGCTACCGGAGGAGGTGGCCGGGGGGCCATGAGGTTCTTCTCGCGCAAACCGTCGGTGCGCGTCTTCTTCGCCACCGACATCCACGGGTCCGAGACCTGCTGGCGCAAGTTCCTGAACGCCGCCGGCCACTACCAGGCCGACGTGCTCGTCCTGGGCGGGGACATGACCGGCAAGGCGCTCGTCCCCGTGGTCCGGGACGGGGGGCGCTGGCGGGCCACGCTGCTCGAGAACCGCTACGAGTTCGAGGGCGAGGACGAGGTGGGGGAGTTCGAGGAGGCCGTGCGGCGGCGCGGGTACTACCCCTTCCGGACCACCCCAGAGGAGCTCGCCGAGCTCGAGGCCGACGAGAAGAGGCGCGAGGAGCTCTTCCACAGAAAGATGCTCGGCCGGATAGAGCGCTGGATGCGGATGGCCGACGAGCGGCTCGACGGGAGCGTCCGGTGCTTCGTGTGCCCCGGCAACGACGACCAGTTCGAGGTCGACGAGATCGTGCGCTCGGCGCGGCGGGTGGAGCTGGCCGAGGGCAGGGTCGTGGAGTTCGGGGACGGGTACCAGATGATCTCCACCGGCTGGTCCAACCGCACCCCGTGGGACACCTACCGGGAGGACGACGAGGAGGCCCTCGAGGAGCGGCTGCGGCGCATGGCCGGGGCGCTCGGGGTGCCCCCCGAGCGGGCCGTCTACAACCTCCACTGTCCGCCCTACGGCTCCGGCCTCGACGAGGCGCCCGAGATAACGGCCGACATGCGCCCCAAGGACGCCGGGCGCTCCACCGTGCCGGTGGGGTCCAAGGCCGTCCGGAAGGTCATAGAAGAGGGCCAGCCGGCGCTCTCGCTGCACGGCCACATCCACGAGGCGCGGGGCAGCGCCCGCATCGGGCGCACCCTGTGCATCAACCCCGGAAGCTCCTACGAGCAGGGCCAGCTGCTCGGGGCCGTGGTGGACCTCGACGGCGGCAGCAAGGTCAAGCGTTTCGTGCTCACCAGCGGATAAGGAGACGGAGAAAAAAAAGATGGCTGGCAGACAGACGACCGCGGATGCCGGGGACCTCTTCCAGCGGCGGGCCACCGGGCTCTTGCGCGGCTGGTCGGTGAGGGACGCCTTCATCTACGCCGCCTTCTCGATAAACCTCATAACGCTCGGGCTCTTCATCTTCTCCTACGGCCCCTTTATCCCGGAGGGGTCGCTGGTCATGGCCGTGGTGCTCTCCGGGCTGTACCTGGTCTTCCAGGCCGTGACCTACGCCTCGCTCATCGCGGTCATGCCCCGGGCCGGCGGCGACTACGTGTGGCAGAGCCGGGTTCTGAGCGGCGGCATCGGGTTCGTGCTCTCGGTGACGGGGTGGTGGTTCATCCTCTGGCACTGGGTGCCCATCTACGCCAACATCCTCAACGTGCAGGTTCTGGTGCCGCTCTCCCGGATCTTCGGCCTGGAGGGCTCCGCGAGCTTCTTCAACGGCTCCGCCGGGCTCTTCGTCGCCTCGCTCGCCGTGGCGCTGCTCGCCTCGCTGTACATCTCGCTCGGGATGCGGGCCTACGCCAGGATCCAGAAGTTCTGCTTCTACGTGGGGGTGGCGGGGCTCGCCGTGATGCTCGTGCTGCTCCTCCTCCACTCCCGCTCCGACTTCATCTCCGCCTTCAACTCGCAGGCCAGCGAGGTCTTCGGGGCCTCCGGCAACGCCTACCAGCAGACCATCGAGGCCGGGGCCGTCGGGCGCCCGGAGGTGGCCTTCTACCCGACGCTGCTGCTGATCCCCATGGTCGTCTTCTTCAACCTGTGGTCCAACTGGGGGGCCACCCTCTACGGCGAGGTGCGCGGTGCCTCCGACTTCCGGAAGAACATCTACGCCATGGGCGGCGCGCTGCTCGCGACCACCGTGGTCGCCGCGATCATGCTGCTGCTGTTCGCCAAGACCTTCGGCTGGGACTTCTACTACGCCGCCAACAACGCCTACTGGTCCGGGGCCGAGAACGCCCCGATCCCCGACTGGCCCTACCCGGGGCTGTTCGCGGCCTTCTTCTTCGACAGCCCCGTTCTGCAGGCGCTCCTCGTCGGGGTGCTCTCGCTGTGGTTCTTCGGGTGGTGCGGCACCGTCTTCCTCTCCTCCACCCGGGTGGTCTTCGCCACCGCCTTCGACCGGGTGCTCCCCGAGTGGGTCGCCAAGACCTCCAGGAACGGCGTCCCCTACGTGGCGCTGCTGCTCATGCTCATCCCCTCCATCCCCATCAGCTACCTGTACGCCTTCGGGGAGAACTTCGCCACCTACACCCTGGACGCCACCCTGGTCATCGCGATGACCTTCTTCGGGTCCGCCGTGGCCGCGGCCGTCCTGCCCTGGCGCAAGCCCGAGATCTACAACGCCTCCCCCATAGCCCGCTACACCCTCTTCGGGGTGCCGCTCATCACCGTGGCGGCCGTCGCCTTCGGGGTGTTTCTGGCCTTCTGCCTCTACCAGTGGGTCTTCCGCGACGTCTACGGGGTGAACAACCCGCAGTCCATGATCTACATGCTCGCCCTCTACGCGATCGCCATAGCCATGTACGTGGGCTTCAGGCTCCTGCGGCGGGCGCAGGGGATGGACCTGAAGATGGTCTACGACGAGATCCCGGAGGACTAGGGCTAATAAGACACCCGCAGCCGGCGGGCGTGGAGCTCGCGGTAGTACGGCAGGCAGTGCTCGTAGGCGGGGCGCAGCTCCGGGGGCAACGGGGCCTTCCCCTGCGGGATCTCCTCGATGCCGGTGCTCTCCTGGGCCTCGGTGTGCCACTCCTCCCACCGGCGCCACTCGGGGACCTTGCGCGGCTCCCAGGAGAGGGCCTCGGGGTCGAACGGGATCCCAAGGGCCTCGCAGTAGGCCCTCACCGTGGCCCCCGCGTCCGAGGAGAGGTCGTGGGCGTCCACGACCACCGGCTCCTCCCGCCCCGCCTCCGCCGCGAGGCGCCAGAGGCGGTGGAGCTGCTCGAAGCCCGCCTCCTCCAGCGTGAAGTCCGGCCACATCCTGTGCAGCGAGGAGAGCACCTGGCTCGGCTCCCGGATGATGAACGTGTTGGTGAAGCGGGAGACGAACTCGCGGTCCATGACGGGGGAGACGTGGTAGGCCATGTCCTTGATGAACACCGGGCGGTCGCGGGGGGCGAGGATCCTCTCCAGGACCGCCGCGTAGCGGTGCTCCTCTCTGGACTCCTCCCCGGCGAACCTCGCGCTCCGGCGCTCCGGCCCGAAGTAGTAGGCGGCGGAGAAGGGCTCGTGGAAGACCTCGAAGTCCTCCCGCTCCACGAAGACCCTCTCGAAGGCCGTGGACACCGAGCGGGGGACCGCCCAGAGCACCAGGGGCCGTCCTTCGGGCGCCACCCTCTCCCCTAGGAGGCGGAGATGAGCTTCGCCAGCCGGTCGCGCACCGCCTCTATCGGGATGCGCTCCTGCTCCATGGTGTCCCGGTCCCGGATGGTCACCTTCTTGTCCTCCAGGGTGTCGAAGTCCACGGTGACGCAGAACGGGGTCCCCGCCTCGTCCTGGCGGCGGTAGCGGCGGCCGATCGACCCCGAGTCGTCGTAGAAGAGCCGGTAGTCCCCCTTCAGGTCGTCGTAGAGCCTCCGGGCCACCGCCGAGACGGGCTCCTTCTTGGTGAGCGGGAAGACCGCCGCCTTGGTGGGGGCCACCCGCGGGTGGAGCTTGAGCACGGTGCGCCTCTCGAGCTCGCCCTTGGCGTTCGGGGCCTCCTCCTCGTGGTAGGCGTCCACCAGCAGGGCCAGCAGGATCCTGTCCACCCCCGCCGCCGGCTCTATGACGTAGGGGATGTAGCTCCTGTTCTTCGCCTGGTCGAAGTACTCCAGCTTCTCGCCCGAGTACTCCGAGTGGCGCCTGAGGTCGTAGTCGGTGCGGTTGGCTATGCCCTCCAGCTCCGACCAGCCGGCGAAAGGGAAGTTGTACTCTATGTCCACCGTACGCTTGGAGTAGTGGGAGAGCTTCTCCTTGGGGTGCTCGTAGAGCCGCAGGTTCTCCGGGCGGATCCCCAGCCGGGTATACCACTCGCGGCGCTCCTCGATCCAGTACTCGTGCCACTCCTCGTCGGTGCCCGGCTCGACGAAGAACTCCATCTCCATCTGCTCGAACTCGCGGGTGCGGAAGATGAAGTTGCCCGGCGTGATCTCGTTCCTGAACGACTTGCCGATCTGGGCTATCCCGAAGGGGACCTTCACCCGGCTGGTCTGCAGGACGTTCTTGAAGTTCACGAAGATGCCCTGCGCGGTCTCCGGCCTGAGGTAGGCGAGGTTCTCCGGGCTTTTCACCGGCCCGGTGTAGGTCTCGAACATCAGGTTGAACGGCCTGACCGGGGCGAAGTCCCGCCCGCCGTCCACCGGGTCCTTTATGCGCTCGTCCTCCTGGATGAGACGGGTCATCTCCTCCGGGCTCATGCCCTCGGCGTCGATGCCGGTGGCCTCCTCGATGAGGTGGTCGGCCCGGTAGCGGCGCCCGCTGGTGCGGCTCTCGACGAGCATGTCGTTGAAGGTCTCCACGTGCCCGGAGGCCTCCCACACTTTGGGGTGCATGATGACGGCGGCGTCTATCCCGACGACGTCGTCGCGCATGTAGACCATGCTGCGCCACCACTCCTCCCGGATGTTGCGCTTCATCTCGACGCCCAGAGGGCCGTAGTCGTAGGAGGAGCGGATGCCGCCGTAGATCTCGGAGCTCTGGTAGACGAAGCCCCTTCGCTTGCAGAACGAGACTATCTTCTCCATCGAAACCGTCTGCGACACGAAGCCCTCCGGACGCTCGGAAGCCGCTGCACCAACTCTCGCTTCAGGGTCCAGAGAGTATATCTCAGCGGGGGGGAGGTTTTGAACCGGGGGGCGGGCGCTCTACGGTATAATCCCGCGCATGGAGATCCTCTTCTCAGCGGGCATCGCCGCCGGGCTGGCCGCCGCGGCGGGAATGAGGGCCTTCGTGCCGCTCGCGGCGGCCGCCCTCTTCGCCCAGCTTGGCCTGTTCGGGCTCGCGGGACCGCTGGAGGCGCTTGCCGGGTGGGGGGCGGTCGGGGCGCTGGCGGCGCTCGCGGCGCTGGAGGTCGCGCTGGAGAAGGCGCGGGGGCTCTACCGGGTGCTGAACGTGGTTCAGGTGCCGGTGCGGGCCGCCTCCGGGGCGGTGCTCGCCTACGCCGCCGCGGGGGCGGAGGCGCTGGTCTGGCTCGTGGTCGGGGCGGCCGTCGCCGGCGGCGTCGCGCTGCTGCGGGCGTGGCTGCGGCCCCCGGCGACGGAGCCCTCGGCCGGGGTGAGCCCCTGGTTCATGAGCGCCGCCGAGGACGCGGTGTCGCTCGCCGGCGGGGTGCTGGGGGTCTTCGTGCCGCTCGCGCCGCTGTTGCTTGTGGCCTTTCTGCTCCTCTTCTTCTACCGGGTGCGGCGGCGGAGGAGCAGGAAATACGGGGGGCTGCGCATCCTGAGCGACTAGGCCCCGGAAGGGACGCTTTCTCGTGGAAGAGCGCGAGATCACCATAGTCAAGGGGAAGAGGAGCACCCCCTTCTCGCGCGGCATCCTGGCCCAGACGCTCTCGCAGGCCGGGGCCAAGCCCGAGCTGGCCCACCGGATAGCGAGCGAGGTGCGGGCCGAGCTGCTCGCCGAGCAGCGCTACACGGTCGAGGAGGAGGAGGTCCTCGCCCGGGTGCGGGACAAGCTCATCAAGAAGGACGCCCTGGTCGTGGAGCGGCTGGACAAGTGGCGCATCCTGCGCGAGTCCACCGAGCCCATCGTGGTGCTCATCGGGGGGGCGACGGGGGTGGGCACCAGCACGCTGGCGGCCGACGTGGCGCGCAGGCTCAACATCCAGAGCGTGATAGGGACCGACTCCATCCGCGAGGTGCTGCGCCACGCCATCAGCCCGGACCTGGTCCCCGCGCTGCACAAGAGCTCCTACGCCATAAAGCCGGAGGACATCAGGATCCCGGTGAAGGAGGAGAACACCACGCTCTACGGCTTCAGGATCCAGGCCTCCCAGGTGGCGGTGGGGGTCGAGGCCATAGTGGACCGCGGCCTGAAGGAGGGGACCAACCTGGTGATAGAGGGGGTGCACCTGGTCCCGGAGATCATCCTGGACCGCTACCGCGACCACCCGAACGTCTGCTCGCTCGTGGTCTACCTCTCGGACGAGGCGGCCCACCGCTCGCGCTTCTACATCCGGGCCTTGGGGACCGCCATGCGCCGCCCGGCCGAGGAGTACATCGCGCACTTCGGGGAGATCCGCCAGATCCACGACTACATAGTGGAGAGCGCCCGCAGGATGGGGGTGCACACGGTGGAGAACTTCTCCATAGAGAACTCCTCGGACGCGGCGGTGGAGATAGTGGCCAACCGGGTCTCGGGGATCGCCGAGAAGGCGGCCCGGCGCCCGTCCTCGCTGCTTCTGGACGCCAGCGCCCGCGGCGGCTGAGCGCCCGGGCCTTTCCCTGCGACCGGCGCTACAATACCCAGAGGCTTATCTAGTGGAGGTGCCAGAGGTCGTGCCTGACAAGCAGCGGGTGCAGAGCTTTATCCTCGGCGGGCTCGCGGGGCTCGCCGCCGGGCTCCTCTTCGCTCCCCGGAGCGGCCGCGAGACCCGGGGCTCCCTCGCCGAGCGGCTCTGGGAGGCCCGCGACCGGGGCCGCGAGCGGTACCTGGACGCGCAGGAGCGGCTGCGCGAGCGGATGGCCCGCGAGCGGGAGGAGGGTCCGGCCGGGGAGCCTTCTCCCCGGCCGGACCCGCGGGCCGAGGAGCTACGCGCCCGCGTGCGCGAGCTCCGGGAGCGGCTGCTGCGCGAGCGGGCGGAGGGGCCGCGGGACGTGGGCGGGGGAGAGGGCGGGGGTCCGGCGTGAGGCCGACGTCCTTCGTCCCGATGATCCACCAGATCACGCCGCAGGAGGCCGCCGAGATACCGGGCCTCGGGGCCGCGCTCTCCTACTGGACGGAGGGCGGGGCAGGCCCCCGGGAGTGGTTCGAGGAGGTGCTCGATGCCTGGGGACCGGCCGGTTTCGCCGTCCGGCGGGGGGAGGAGGTGCAGGGGTTCGTGGTGTACGGCCCCCGGGAGCACCTGCCGCGCTCCGGGCGCTACCCGCTCCCCGTGGAGGACGGCGCGGTCCTGCTCGCCTACGCGGCGGGCGACCAGCGGACCCGCCGGCGCCTGATCCTGCGTACGCTCAGGGATCTCCGGCAGCGCGGGGTGGGGCGGGTGGAGGCCATAGCCAGCGACGCCGGGGCCCGCTTTCACGTGCCGACCCGCCTTCTGGCCGAGAGCGGCTGGCGTCCGGTGCGCCGCTGCTGGTGCCTGGGGGGGTTCTACACGCTGGTGCGGGTCGACCTCGGGACCACGGTGGAGGTGGCCGGGCTGGCGCGCGACCTGCTCGGCCGGGTGCGCCTCCCCGCCCTGAAGGGGCCGTCCCCCGTGCCGGGGGTCTTCAGCCGGGCGGCAGGATCGCGGTCTTGAACCGCGGGGGTTCCCCCGCCGCGGAGACCCTCACCTCTATGATCCTGCGGGGCTGCTCGGGAGGGGCCTCCCGCGGCGGGGAGAGCGGCGAGAGGTCGAGCTCCACTACGACGCGGGCGCGCTCTCCCGGCGCGAGGGAGCCCACCTCCTCTCCGTAGCTGCGGCGCTCCTCGACGGCGGTGTTCTCGGAGAAGACCGCCACCCGGACCTCCACGTCCTCCAGCCTCCTGCCGGAGGCGTTCCGCAGCCCGATCTCCAGGCGCTGCCCGTCCTTCTGCTCCAGCGCGGCCAGCTCCTCCTTGCTGAGCGCTATCCTGATGCCCTCGGCCGGGGCTGGGGACCGCTGGCGGGGCTCCAGGCTCTGCTCGTCGTAGGACCGTGCGCTCATGTTGGCCAGGAGCAGGAACATCCCCGCCGCCGCGACAAAGGAGAGGGCCGTCGCGGCCGCCCACGCCAGCACGCCCCTCATCCGCCCTCCCCGCCGGCGGGCAGCGGCACCTCGTACAGGTTGTAGAACTCCCGCAGCAGGGCCTCGGCCGGGGCATCCTCAACCCGGGGGCCCGAGAAGACCCCCCGGGCGACGATCGCCACGCTCCCCCCTCCGGGGGCCCAGGCCAGATCCTCGGGCCCCGACTTTATCTCCATGCCCTCGTTCCTCGTGGCCGCCCGCAGCTCGCCCGTCCGGAGGTCGAGCACGTACAGGTTGGCGGGCGAGTTGGGGTGCAGGCGGCCGATGATGGCGAGCCGCGAGCCGTCGGGGGAGACCCTGATGCCGGAGGCGGCGAAGTCCCGGCCCACGTCGGGGTCCAGCTCCGGGCGGTCCGAGCCGGGGGGGATGCGGTAGAGGCCGTAGAGCCCGGGGCTCTCCCGCTTCGGGGCCGCCTCGGTCTTGGCCACGAAGTAGATGCCCCTCCCCGTCCACTGCGGGGCGCCGAGCACCTTGAGGCCGCTCTCCAGGCGGGCCACCCTCTCCAGGCCCCGGCTCTCTAGGTCGAAGGCGTAGATCTCCGGACCCTCCCCCCCCGCGGGCGGGGCGCTGGCAAGCAGGGCCAGCCTCCCGTCGGGGGAGACGGAGATGGCGGTCACGCGCCCCGGCACCCGCACCCCGGCGTAGGGTACGAGCTGACCGCCCATCGAGAGCGCGAGGGTGCTGCCGGAGGGGCCGCGTTCCAGGGCGGCTATCATCTCGCCGCTCCCGGGCAGCGGGCTGAAGGCCACCGCCCTCTCCGAGACCCTGCGCGCCCGCAGGCCGTCTTCTCCGGGCCCGATCAGGTAGAGGTCCTTGCCGTCCGGGTCCAGCGCGGCCAGGGAGTTCCCGGAGAGCCACTCCACCCTGCGCGCCCCGATCTCGCCGGTGGCCCTCCACGCCGCCCGCTCGGCGCCGGCGGGCTTCTCGACGACGTAGCCGTCCACGGTGAAGGCTATGCGGGTCCCGTCGGGGCTCCAGGCCGGGGAGCCCTTGTAGCCGGGGCCGAAGCTCAAGGGGTGTACGCCGGGACCGAGCCCCAGGTCCGGGCGCTCCCCGGCGGGGATGGGGAGCACGGAGATCTCGCGCGCCTCCGGGTGGGAGCACCCCCAGAGGAGCAGGGCCGCAAGGACCGCCGCAAGCCCCGCGGCCGCGCTACCCCGCACGCGGGGCCTCCGGACGCCGGGGGTTCTTGGGGAGCCGCACGGTGAAGGTCGAGCCCTCCCCCAGCCGGCTCTCCACGGAGATCGAACCGCCGTGCATCTCCACGATCTGCTTGCAGATGGCGAGCCCGAGCCCGCTGCCGCCGGTGGACCTCGAGCGGTCCTTCTCCACCCGGTAGAAGCGCTCGAAGAGGTGGGGGAGGTCCTTCTCGGGTATCCCCACCCCGGTGTCCTTGACCCGCACGACCGCCTGCTCCCCGCTCTCCGCGACCGTTACGTCCACCCGGGAGCCCTCCTCGGAGTACTTCACGGCGTTGTCCAGCAGGTTCAGGAACACCTGGTAGAGCTTCTGGGCGTCGCAGGTGAGGTGCACCCCAGCCTCGTAGAGGTTTATCTCTATCCCGAAGCGCAGCGCCTTGGGCTCGACCGCCTCGACCGCGTCCCGCAGGATGCGGTCGAGGCCGGCCGGCGCGAGCTGCAGCGAGTACTGCCAGGAGTCCATCTGGGCGAGCGTCATGAGCTCCTCCACCATCGCCCGGATCCTGCTGAGCTCCCCCTCGGCGAGCTCCAGGGCCCGGTTCTCCAGCGGGTCGAGCCTCTCGCGGGCCCGCTGCAGCAGCCCCACGGCGCTCTGGATGGTGGTGAGCGGCGTCCTGAGCTCGTGCGAGAAGTCCGAGACGAAGGCGGACTTGGCCCGCTCCAGGGCCCGGTACTCGCTTATGTCCCTGACCGCGAGTATGACCCCGCCCTGCGAGCGCCCGCCGCTGTCCATCCGCGCGGCGTAGGCCCAGAAGGACTTCTCGCCGAGCTCGACCTCCCTGACGGAGAAGCCGGTCTCCGCCGCCTCCCGGACGATGCCCAGGATCTCCGGGGCCACGCCGACCTCCCTCAGGCTGCGTCCCCTGTCTCCGGGGCGCACCCCGAGCATCCGGGCCGCGGCGGCGTTGGCCATGGTGATGCCGCCCGCGTGGTCGGTGGCCACAAGGGCCTCCAGCGAGGCCTCCAGCACCGCCTCCAGATGCTTTTTCTGGTCCTGGATCTCGCTTATGTAGTGCTCTATCTCGCCGGCCATGTAGTTGAAGGCCCGCGCCATCTCCCCGAGCTCGTCCCTGCTGGTGACCGGCACGGGCGTGCTGTAGTCGCCGGAGGCGACCCTTATGGCGGCGTCGCGGGTCTCGGAGAGGGGGCGGGTGATCTGGCGGGTCAGCAGCAGGCTGGCCCCCCCGGCGAGCAGGACGCTCGTGCCGATGGCCCCGACTATCCCCAGCCGCAGGTACGAGAGGCTCTGGTCCAGCTCGTCCTGCGGGACGTCGTAGACCATGACGCCCCTGGAGACGCCCCCCGCGTCGAGCAGCGGCCACACGGTTATGTAGGAGCCGTCGGCGCGGGTGAGGATGCCCTTGCCCTGCGGCGAGGAGGCCACCCGCTGTATGAGGCCCCGCTCGAGCCCCAGGCGCTCGTAGGTCCTGTGCGGGTCGAGCGGGTTGCCGAGCCCGTCGCGGGCGGCGAGGGGCCTGCCGCCGGGGCCCACGTAGAGCACCGCGAGCCCCGTGGGGTCGGAGACGGTCTGCACGAGCTCCCCGGCGTAGCTCTCGGGCGGCGGCAGGGTCTGGTCCTCGGGACGCCGGAGGCCCTCGATGAACTCGGTCGCCCCCGCGTTCGCCGTGCGGGAGCGCTGGATGAGCAGGGTGTTCTCCGCCTCGACGAGCCGCTGCTGGGCGAAGTAGAAGAGCACCAGCCCGATCACCAGGCTGGCCGCCGAGGAGACCCCGACGAGCGCGACGAAGATCCGGCCCTTGAACCCGGGGGACCTCCAGGGAAACCTCCTCTTTGTGCCTTCGATCTTTATTGCCCGCCTCCCCCGGAGGAGGTCAGCCCTCGAGCCGGGCCGCCCGGTAGCCGACGCTCGGGACGGTCTGGATGATCTCGGGTCGCGAGGGGTCGCGCTCTATCTTGGACCTCAGACGCGAGATGTGCACGTCTATGTAGCGGCTGGCCAGATAGTGCGACCCGGTGGAGACCGCCTCGGAGATCTGGGCCCGGGTGAAGGCCTGCCCGGGCCGCCGCAGGAGCAGCGCCAGGATCTTGAACTCCGTGGGGGTGAGGTCCAGCGGCTCGCCGTCGCGGGTCACGGTGTAGGCGTTGGTGTCCATCTCCAGCGGGCCGAGCCGGAGCACCCCGTCCCGGCGGCCGCCCTCCCGCCGCCCGAGCCGCCGGAGAATGGCCTTTATGCGCGCCAGAAGCTCCTTGGTGTCGAAGGGCTTGGTGATGTAGTCGTCGGCCCCGAGCTCCAGCCCCACCACCTTGTCCACCGACTGGCTCTTGGCGGTGAGCAGGATGACCGGAACGTCGCTCCGCTCCCGGATCTTCTTCAACACCTCGAACCCGCTGAGCCGGGGCATCATGATGTCCAGCACCACCAGGTCCGGCTCCTCCCGGTCCAGCGTCTCGAGCGCCTCGATGCCGTCCTCCGCAGCCAGTACCTCATACCCCTCGGAGACCAGCAGGATGCTCGTGACCTCCAGAAGCGCCGCGTCATCGTCGACCAGAAGTATCTTCTCCTTCAAGCCTCCCGTAAAACCTCCGTCAAGCCTCGGCTCCTGCAACCCCATATCCTACCCGAGCCGGCCGCACGTCGCATCCGTTGCGGGCCGTCGTGTAATGTTGAATATAAGACGCTTAGATTTTATACTAATGGCGCTTTAGATCGTGCCGTCGCAAACCCAAGGAGGGATTGATGGGCAAGAGCATCGGGATAGACCTTGGGACGACAAACAGCTGCGTTGCCGTTCTGGAGGGTGGGGATCCGGTGGTCATCCCGAACGCGGAGGGTGAGCGGACCACGCCCTCTGTCGTGGCGTTTGACAGGAAGAGCGGGGAGCGGCTTGTCGGGCAGCTTGCCCGGCGGCAGGCGGTTACCAATCCCGAGCGGACGGTCTACTCCATAAAGCGCTTTATGGGCCGCCGCTACAACGACGTCAAGCAGGAGGCCGAGCGGGTCGGGTACCAGGTGGTTCCTGGGCCGCACGGGGACGTACGCGTCCGGCTCGGCGACAAGGACTACTCGCCGCCGGAGATCTCGGCGATGATCCTGCAGAAGCTCAAGCGGGACGCGGAGGACTACCTGGGCGAGGAGGTGACCGACGCGGTCATCACCGTGCCGGCGTACTTCGAGGATGCGCAGCGCCAGGCCACCAAGGACGCTGGCAGGATCGCGGGGCTCAACGTCAAGAGGATCATCAACGAGCCCACGGCGGCCGCGCTGGCGTACGGTCTGGACAAGGAGAACGACCAGACCATCCTCGTCTTCGACCTGGGCGGCGGTACGTTCGACGTCTCCATCCTCGAGCTGGGCGACGGCGTCTTCGAGGTGAAGGCCACGAGCGGCAACAACCACCTCGGCGGAGACGACTTCGACGCCAAGGTGGTCGAGTGGATCGTGGAGGAGTTCAAGAAGGCCGAGGGGATAGACCTCTCCAGGGACAAGATGGCGATGCAGCGGCTCGTGGAGGCCGCGGAGAAGGCCAAGAAGGAGCTCTCCTCCACGACGAGCACCAACATAAACCTGCCGTTCATCACGGCCGACGCCAACGGCCCGAAGCACCTGGACCTCACGCTCACCCGGGCCCAGTTCAACAAGCTCACCGCGGACCTCGTCGAGGCCACCGCCGGGCCGGTGCGCCAGGCGATGCAGGACGCGGGGCTCAAGCCGGGTGACGTGGACCAGGTGATCCTGGTCGGCGGCTCCACCCGTATACCCGCGGTGCAGGAGAAGGTCAAGGAGCTCACGGGCAAGGAGCCGCACAAGGGCATCAACCCGGACGAGGTGGTGGCCATCGGCGCGGCCATCCAGGCCGGGGTGCTCGCCGGCGAGGTCAAGGACGTGCTCCTGCTCGACGTCACGCCGCTCTCTTTGGGCATCGAGACCAAGGGCGGCGTGTTCACCAAGCTCATCGAGCGGAACACGACCATTCCGACGCGCAAGAGCGAGATCTTCACCACCGCCGAGGACAACCAGCAGTCGGTGGAGATCAAGGTGTACCAGGGCGAGCGCGAGATCGCGGCGCACAACAAGCTGATCGGCAACTTCCAGCTGGTCGGTATCCCGCCCGCCCCGCGCGGGGTGCCGCAGATCGAGGTGACCTTCGACATCGACGCCAACGGCATCCTGAACGTCGGGGCGAAGGACCTCGGCACCGGCAAGGAGCAGAAGATCACGATAACCGCCTCCAGCGGGCTCTCCGACCAGGAGATAGAGCAGATGGTCCGCGACGCCGAGGCCCACGCCGAGGAGGACCGCAGAAAGCGGGAGGAGGCGGAGATCCGCAACAACGCGGACAACCTCGTCTACTCGGTCGAGCGCTCGCTGAAGGAGGTCGACGGCAAGGTGGACTCCTCTACCAGGGAGGAGATCGAGAAGGCCATCAAGGAGGCCAAGGAGGCGCTCGCCGGCGACGATATCGAGGAGATAAAGCGGAAGCAGGAGGCGCTGATGTCCGCCTCCCACAAGCTCTCGCAGGTCCTCTACCAGCAGGCCCAGGAGCAGCAGCAGTCCGGCTCCTCGGGCGGCTCCTCCGATGAGGACGTGGTGGAGGACGCCGAGATCGTCGACGAGGAGGATGAGGAGAAGCGCGACGACAACAGGTAGCGGCGCTCCCCGGGCTTCTTCCCCGACCTCTCCCCGAGCAGGGGCCGGGGAAGAAGCCCTACCATGGAGGGCGCGGCCGCAGAGCGTGAGGAGGGCGATGTAATCTTGAGCAACGAGGAGCGCAAGGAGCGCGGGCACGAGCCGGAGGGCCCGCAGCGTGAGGAGAAGGTCGAGGAGCCCCAGGGCTCCCCGGTCGACCCCGCCTCGGTAGAGGAGAACGCCCCGCCCGAGGCCTCCGCCGAAACCGCCCCGGAGGAGGCCGGGAAGGAGGTGCGCGAGGAGGAGCTAGCGAAGCTCCGCGAGGAGCTCGAGGCCGTCCGCAGAGAGCGGGACGAGTACCTCGACGCCCTCCGGCGCCTCAAAGCCGAGTTCGAGAACTCCCGCAAGCGCATGGAGCGGGAGGCCCAGCGGATCCGGGAGGCGGCCGCCGAGCGGCTGGTGGCCGAGCTGCTCCCCGTGCTCGACAACCTGGACCGCGCCCTCGAGGCCGAGGGCGACATCCGCGAGGGCGTGCGGGCCACCCGGGACCAGCTCACCGACGTGCTCTCGCGCGAGGGCCTGACCCCCATAGCCTCCGACGGCCAGCACTTCGACCCGAGCGTGCACGAGGCCGTCATGAGCCAGCCCTCCGAAGAGCACGAAGAGGGTACCATCATCCAGACCTTCGAGCGGGGCTACATGTTCAACGGACGACCCATCAGGCCGGCGAAGGTTGTAGTTGCAGTTTAGGTTTAATATAACCGTTGAGTTGAGAGTTATATGCAGACGAAGGATCTCTACAAGGTTCTCGGCGTAGACCGGGGGGCGTCGCAGGAGGAGATCCGGCGCGCCTACCGGAAGCTGGCGCGCCGGTACCATCCGGACGCGAACCCTGGGGACAAGGAGGCCGAGGAGCGCTTCAAGGAGATCCAGCACGCCTACGAGATCCTCTCCGACCCCCAGAAGCGGCGCGAGTACGACGAGGGGCCCCGCACCTTCTTCGAGGGCGCCCGCCAGGGCACCGGGGGGTTCCGGCCCGGCGGCTTCTCGGACCTCTCGGATCTCTTCGAGGGCTTCGGCGGGCTGGGCGATATCTTCGGTCGCGCCGGGCGGCGGGGCGATGCCGGGCCTCGCCGCGGCGAGGACGTTACCGTGAGCGTGAACTTGAGGTTTAAGGACGCGCTGGAGGGGGTCACCACCCGCGTGAGCGTTCCGGTGGAGGCGGTGTGCGAGGCCTGCCGGGGCACGGGCGCGGCGCCGGGGACGGTACCGCGCCGGTGTCCGCGGTGCGACGGCCGGGGCATGAGGAGCCGGGACCAGGGGCTGTTCGCCTTCTCGGAGCCGTGTTCGGCGTGCGGCGGGCGCGGGACCGTCATAGACAGCCCGTGTTCGGCGTGCGGCGGCGGGGGACGGGTGCGGATGAACCGCCGGGTTACCGTCAGGGTGCCGCCCGGCGCCCGGGACGGCATGAAGATAAGGGTGCCGGGCCGGGGCAGCGCGGGCCGGGACGGCGGTCCGCCGGGCGACCTGTACGTGGTGACCCGGGTGGAGGAGCACCCGGTCTTCAAGCGGCGCGGGGACGACTTCGTGGTCGAGGTGCCGGTGAGCTTTGTGGAGGCCGCGCTGGGCGCGGAGATCGAGGTGCCGCGCCCCGAGGGGGGGAGGCTCCGCCTGCGGCTTCCGGCCGGCACGCAGGAGGGCCGGCAGTTCAGGGTGCGGGGCGCGGGGGCGCCCAAGGCCCGGAGCCGCAGCGGGGAGAGGGGAGACCTGATCGTAAGGGCGCACGTGGTGGTGCCCCAGAAGCTCCGGCGGCGGGAACGTGAGATACTTGAGGCGTTCGCCGAGGAGCGCGGCGAGGACGTTCGTGAGGAGCTGTTCAAGAGGGCGGGCTCGTGGACGTGAGGAAGAGACCGGTGTTCATGATCGGGGTGGCCGCCGAGCTGATCGGGGTCCACCCCCAGACCCTGCGGATGTACGAGCAGAAGGGGCTTCTGCGGCCGCGCAAGAGCCTGAAGAACACCCGCCTCTACTCCCAGGAGGACATAGAGCTCGGCCGCTACATCCAGCGGCTCACCCAGGAGATGGGGATGAACCTGGCGGGGGTGAAGAAGATCCTGGAGCTCGAGAGGGAGATACAGAGCCTGCGGGCCGAGAACAGCCGCCTGCGGCAGGAGATGGAGCGCAGGGAGCGCGAGCACAAGCGCCTCGTCGCCGAGGTGCACCGCAGCTACCGCCGCGAGATAGTCCTGATGCCCCGGCGGGAGATCGCCCCCCTGCAGGGGCCGCGGGAGGGCTCCTCCTAGGTGTCCGGGCCGCTGCGCTGCTACCGCCACCCGAACAGGGAGACCCGCGTCTCCTGCGCCACCTGCGGGCGCCCGATCTGCACCGAGTGCATGGTGCCCACCGACGTGGGGATAAAGTGCCCCGAGGACGCCAAGCTGCCCCGCCGCGCCCGGGCGGGCGCCATGCGCCCGAAACAGCTGGCAAAGAGCCTGCTGGCCGGGGCGGGCGTCGCCGTGGCGGGCCTGCCGGTGGTCTACGCGATCTTCCAGATAGGGTTCCTCACCCTCCTGCTCTCGCTCGCCGCAGGATACGGCGCCGGAACGCTCGTCCACCGCGCCGGCGGGCGCAACGGTGGCCCCCCCGCGATGGCCATCTCGGGCGTGGCGGTCGCCCTGCCCTACCTGGTCCTGCTGGCCCCCGAACTGCTCTCCGGCGGCCTGCCGGCCATCAGGCTCGCCGCCGCAGCCATCGCCGTGCTGGCCGCCGTCTACAACAGCCGCTGAACGCAGAACCCCTGTGGATAAACCGCCGCCCCGCAACCCTCTACCCGCCTCAACCCCCGCGCGCCGTACAGGCCCCCTGTGGATAACCGCCGCGAAAACCCCTTTGCAAAGCCCAAAACCGCAGCCCCCTCCGGCCCCCCGGAGGCTACCTGAGCCTCAGATACAATTACACTTACCCTTAAGATCAAATTATATCTTAACTTAAGGTCTAGCTTCGAAAATTTCTTTCAGAAACCCTAGCGTAGCCTCAAGACGCGTGCTAGGGTTGGTAGCCATGAGAGAGGACATGCAGTTCATAAGCGGGATATTGGACGAGCTGGAGGCGATCGTTCAGGACGCGTCGGGGGTACCGATGCGGCGTGGGCGGGCGGTCGTGGACCGCAGCGATCTTCTGGCCACGCTGGACGAGCTGCGGGGTTCGCTGCCGCGGGAGCTTGCGGAGGCGGAGTCCATCCGCCGGGAGTACGCCGCGATAGTCTCCTCGGCCAGGGAGGAGGCCGAGCGCATCGTGCAGGAGGCCCACCGGCGCGCCGACGACATGGTCTACGAGACCGAGGTGTACCGCCGGGCGCAGCGCCGGGCCGGGGAGGTGATAGAGAGGGCCGAGCGCTACGCGGAGGAGGTCGCCCGGGGCTCCGAGGTCTACAGGGACCGGGTCATGGGGCAGCTGGAGAGCTGGTTCCAGGACTCGCTCGTCTCGGTGGCGGAGTCCCGGCAGGAGCTCAGCGGCGTGCCGGTGCGCCGCCAGGAGGCCCACGAGCTGCCCGAGGACGAGGAACCGGGCGGCTGGAGGGCCAGCTCCGCCTGAGGGCTCCTTCTTGCCTCGCGGGGTGTGGCCCCCGCGGCGGACTGCGTGACCTCTCTTCGCCTTGAGGCCGCCCGGGCGCAGGCGCCGGGCGGCTACTCTTTTGCGCCCGGGGGGCCTTCGGAGGTGCGCATGAGGCGCTCGAGGGCCGCCAGGCGGAGGTTCAGCTCGTCGAGGGAGGCGTTGATCCCCGCGGCCTTCTCCGGGGATCCCGAGCTGTCTATGGAGGCCCTCACCACCTGCGCCCGGAGCGTCAGAAAGCGCTGGGAGAGGTTCGAGATCTCCGCGTCCGCCTCTCCGATGCGCTCCTCCAGGCGCCGCGCCTCCTCCAGGCCCTCGGCGGAGGGCGAGGCGCTCTCCCGGATCTCCCGCGCCGCCCCTGCGGCCTTCTCCCGCCGCTCGGCGACCTCGACCAGCCGCTCGGCGGCGGTGTGCAGCTTGGGGAGGGCGTCGTCGAGCAGCTCGCGGGTGGTCTCGTCGGCCTCCTCTATGGCCAGCACCACCCGGTGGTAGACCTCCAGCGCCTCCTCGACCCTTCGGCGCGTCTCGCCGCGCGGCAGCCAGCGCGCCCGGCGCTCCGGCGAGACCTCCCGGGGAGGGGGCGGGGGCAGCCGGTCCGGTGCGCCGCTCCCCTGCGAGAGGACGCGCCGCCGGAAGAGGGGGTCCCGGTAGGAGAGGCAGACGAGGGCCGCGTAGGTCGCCAGGGTGAGGGGCAGGATCCACCACAGCCGGGACGTCGCGAAGACCCCAAGCCCCAGCACCAGCGGGAGGAGGTTCATCGGGCGCAGGGCCGCCGCCCGGAGCAGCCGGTTGCGCTCTTCGGGTTCCATCCCCTCAGCGCCTCAGGCGAACCCGGCTCCCGAGCCGGAGCCCCAGCGCCTGGGCCGCGTTGCCCTTGTTGATCGATATGCTGAGCCTCCAGTGGGAGTCGGGCACCAGGATCAGCTCGCCGGGCTTCGCCGCACCGAAGGTCTCCACGTAGCGGATGGCCATGTCCCCGTCGCCCGTGTCCAGCCGGAGCTCGTCGCCGTAGCTCAGGCCGCAGCCCTCCTGGCGGATGGAGAGCCTCGCGTTGCCGAAACGGTCCACGTCGATCACCCGCGCCGCGATCTCCCCGTCGGACCACTCGTCCTCGATGGGGCTCTCCAGTCGTGCCAGCGAGTCCGCCGCGATCCGCTCTCCGAGCCGGCCCATCTCGAGCCCCGCCGCGAGGTGCGCCGCCGCGGGGGCGAAGATGTCCCGGCCGTGGAAGGTGCTGGAGACCGGGTGCAGGTGGTAGGTGCCGTTCGTGAGCTGCACCGCCTCCGCTATGCCGCCGAGCGCCTCCGCCGCCGGGACCAGCAGGCCGTTGTCCGGCCCCACGAGCAGGGCCCCGCGCCCGGAGCGCAGCGCCACCGGCCTCCGGCTGGTGCCCACGCCCGGGTCCACGACGGCCAGGTACACGGCGTCCTCGGGCATGTAGCGGGTGGCGTGCTGCAGGATCTCCGCCCCCGACTCCACGTGGAAGCCAGGAACCTCGTGGGTGAGGTCGATGATGCTGACCCCGGGCGCTATCCTGGCCATCACGCCCTTGCAGGTGCCGACGAAGTCGTCGGCGAGCCCGAAATCCGACAGAAAGCAGATCGGCCGCATCCCGCGCTTAGTATAAGCCAGCGGCCGTTCAGTCGACCAACGGGCCCGCGCTCTTGCCGCGCAGCCGCTGCAGCAGGTAGTAGCCCCGGATCGCCGCCCCGGCCGCCCGGGCGCGCAGCGGGCGCAGCTCCCGCCGCAGCGTGCCGGCGTAGCGCTCCTCCCGCTCCCCGAACTTCTTCTTGAACTTGTAGACGCCCCACATGGGATGCCCCTCGTGGGGCCGGCAGGGGATGCCCCACATGTCGTAGCGGCGGGCCCCCGCCCGCCGGGCCGCCTCCAGCGCCTCGAACTGGACGAGGTAGGAGGCGTAGAGGTTCTCCCCCTCCCGGGAGGAGGCCCCGTAGAGGTAGTACGCCTCCTCCCCGAAGGTCAGGACCACCGCCCCCGCCAGGAGCCGCCCCTCGCCCTCCCTCCTGGCGGTGATGACCCTGGCCGGAAGGTCGTGCACGAACTGCCGGTAGTACTCGCGCGGCCGGAGGGCGAAACCCTGCCTGCGGGCCGTCTCCTCGTGGAGGTCCATGAACGCCTCGATGTCCTCCGTGCCCTCCGTGGTCCTGGCCACGACCCCCTCGCGGCGGGCCCGGCGCACCCCGTAGCGGGTGTCCTTGGGCAGCGCGGAGAGCTGCTCCTCGGGGTCGTCGCGCACCTCCACGACCAGCGTGCACCGTGGCTGTACGCTGCTCCCCGTCGCCGAGAAGCCGGGGGCCTTGAAGCCCTCTGGCTGGCGCGGCTCCAGGTCGACCAGGACCGCCCCCAGCCGCCGCGCGTGCTCCGCCGCCCCCGCCGCCGCCTCCGCCACGGCCGCGGCATCCTCCGCCACGGGGCCGTGCGGGGCGTAGGCCAGCGAGCCCGAGATCCACGACCCCGGAAGCCTCCTCACCAGAAGCTGGACCGCCGACTCCCCGGAGGCGAGCCGGACCGGCCGCCAGCCGTGGCGGCTCCTGAACTCCCCCCACTCCCAGGACTGCAGCACGCTCCCGCCCAGCCTGCGGACGAGAGCGTTCCACTCCTCGCGATCGCCGATCTCCCGTAAAACCGTCAAGGGCTCCGTTGGCCTCCGCTCCGTGGACAACCCGGCAAATTATCCAAGAAATGGCCCGCGGGTGGCAAACCGACGCCCCCCGCCCCGCGGCAGCCCGCCTCCCTGACCCTGAACCTCAAGGAAACGTAAGCCTGTACCAGAAGAACACAAATTGCTCCACATCCTCCTTTCTCTCAAGATGTTGTGGGTGCAGGGACGGTTCAGCTGCAGGGGTGGTGTTTTCGGGAGTGGGGGAGGGCTGGGGCGGTCTGCTGGAGGGGTTGCGCGGTGTAACCGCTGGTGCTATCTTCGTTGGCCGGGTGGGCCTCGCCCGGCCGGGTTTCCGGCCCGGCCTTGCGTGTGTGGGCGGGCGAGGCGCCGCCGTTTCCGTCACGGGCCTCGCTGGTTGGAGGGGGGCGGCGAGGTCCATTTCCTTTGCTTTCTTCTAGGGGGTGGCGTCGAGGAAGAGGGGGGCTGCGTCGCTGGCGTAGGCGGTCAGCCAGTGCAGGTCTTCCTCGTCGAAGGGCTCCGTGGAGTGGCGGGTCGCGTAGATCACGCCGACCGTCCGGCCTCCGTCGGAGACGGGGACCGCGACCGAGTTGCTCCAGCGGGTGTTGGTGCGGGCCTGGGGCAGGCGGCGCGGGCCGGTCACCGTGAGGGTGGGGTTCCCCGTGCGGGCGACGAGCTCGATGACGCCGCGGTCCTGGTCGTGGAGCCTTGCGGAGGGGCCCTTCCCGGCCAGCGGGGCCAGCTCCGGGAGGCGCACCAGGGACACCCGCTCGGCCTTCAGCTCCCGCCGGATCTCCTCGGCCGTCCGTTCGGGCGGCAGGTTCGGGTCCAGCTTCTTCTGGGAGGGGCGGCGGAAGACAAGCCGCGAGCTCAGGATGAAGTTCACGCTCGTCCCGGCGGCGATGCCCAGCAGGTTGAAGAGGACGTAGTAGGGGAACTCGTCGGAGACGTATTTCAGGAGCGGGTAGTAGACGGCGAAGTTGGCCCCGATGCCCATGATGGCCACCGGGTAGGCCAGCGCCCCCCGCAGCAGGAAGTGGATGCGGCTTGAGTGCCGGACGTCGCGCCAGGTGAAGGCGTTGTTCAGCAGGAAGTTGCTCAGGATGGAGACGCCCACGGCGAACATCCAGGCTATGACCTTGTGGGCCTCGAAGTACTCGGCCAGCGTGATCAGGGTGAGGTTGTTCACCAGCACCCCGGAGGCCCCGACCATGGCGAACTTCCAGAAGCGCCCCGCCGAGGGAACGTACCAGAAGAGGCTCGCTATGTGCGCCAGGTACTCGAGGCCCTGGCGGAGGGTAGCCTTCGAGACGCCGGCGTTGCGCGCCTCGAACCTCAGCGGGACCTCCACCACCTTCAGCTCCGGCGCGCAGACCAGGATCTCCAGCAAGACCTTGAAGCCCGTGGGACGGAACTGGATGTCCTGCACCGCCTCGTTGCGGATCAGGAAAAAGCCGGACATGGGGTCGGAGGTCTTGCGGGCCTCGCCGAAGATCAGCTGCGCCAGGTACTTGCTGCCCAGGGAGATGGCCTTCCTGAGCGGGCCCTGCAGCCCCGCGTAGCTCCCGCCCCGGGCGTAGCGGCTCGCCACCACCACGTCCGCGTTCGCGCTGCGGGCGGTCCGGAGCATCTCCCGCACCTTGTGCGGCGGGTGCTGCAGGTCGGCGTCCATCACGCAGGTGTAGACGCTCCCCGAGGCCACCTCGTAAAGCCCCCGGGTCACCGCCGTGGAGAGCCCTCCCTCCCTCTCCGGTCCCTCGCGCCGGATCAGGGAGATCCTGGCGTCCTCCCCGGCGAGGGACCGTATGATCTTCGGGGTCTCGTCGGTCGAGTCGTCGACGAAGACCACCCGGTAGTCCAGCCCCTCGAGGCTCTCGCGCAGCCTCCTCACCAGCAGGGGCACGTTCTCCGCCTCGTTGCGGGTGGGGATGACCAGCGTCAGCAGCACCTTCCTCTTCTGCGCGGCGCCGACGCCCGCGACCGTGCGCTCCTCCACGCCCATGACCGCACTAGGCTAGCATATCGGGTGAAAGCCCCCAAGATGCGTGGTTAACTTGTGCTGCAGGAGGGTTTTTCGGCTGTCGCACCGGAAGGAGGGCATGGAGAGCGCGAGGCAGACAAAGCGGGTTCGCGTCTACGTCTCGGGCAGGGTGCAGGGGGTGTTCTTCCGGGACTCCACCCGCGAGCGGGCGGAGCGGCTGGGGGTCTCCGGCTGGGTCCGCAACCTCCCCGACGGCCGGGTGGAGGCGGTCTTCGAGGGGGAGGCCGGGGCGGTGGACGAGCTGGTGCGCTGGTGCCACGAGGGCCCGCCGCACGCCCGGGTCGAGGGGGTGGAGGTCGAGGAGGAGCCCGCCTCCGGGGGCGCGAGGGGGTTCGAGGTGCGTTGAGCGGGCTTCCGGAGGAGCTCAGGCTGTACCTGGCGGAGCACGGCGTGGAGGTCGTCGGCTCCCGCCGGATAGACCACGGCACCCAGTACCGGCTCGTGCGGGGCGGCGAGGAGGCCACCCTGAACGTCTACGACACGGGGAGGGTGCTGGAGGGTGGGAGGGCCACGGGGCTGCGGGAGCTGCTGCGCGGCTGGCGGGAGAGCCGGCAGGGAGGGCCCGCGCGGCGGGTCCGCGGCTCGGCCGCCCCGGGCCCCAACCCGCTGCCCAGGATCGGGATAGACGAGGCGGGCAAGGGCGAGTACCTGGGGCCGCTGGTGGTGGCCGGGGTCCGGCTCTCGGGGGCCGGGGACGACCTGCGGCTGCGGGAGCTCGGGGTGCGGGACTCGAAGGCCCTCGGGGCGGAGAGGGTGCGGCGGCTCGCGCGGGCCGTCGTGGAGGAGCTGGGCGGGGAGGCGGTGCGCGTGATCTCGCTCGCGCCCCGCGAGTACGGGCGGCGCCGGGAGGAGGCGGGGGGGAACGTCAACCGCCTGCTGGCCGAGCTCAACCTGGAGATCGTCCGCTCCCTCGCGCGCGAGGGCGTGCGGGCGGTGGTCGTGGACTCCTTCGGCGAGCGGGCGCGCTCGTACATCGAGGGCGGCCTGCCGCCCGGGCTCCGGCTCGAGGTCAGGCCGCGGGCGGAGGACGACGTGGCGGTGGCCGCCGCCTCCGTGCTGGCCCGGGCCAGGTACCTGGAGGAGATGGAGGCGCTCTCCCGCCGGGTGGGGGTGGAGCTGCCCCGGGGCAGCTCGGAGCGGGCGCTCGAGGTCGCCCGCCGCGTGTACGAGGAGCGGGGAGAGGAGGGTCTCGCCGAGGTGGCCAAGCTCCACTTCGCCACCACGGAGCGCGTGCGCCAGCCCGCCGGGGAGCAGAGAAGAGGAGGAATTACTTCATGATCGACCTTCGCAGCGACACGGTGACCCGGCCCTCGGAGGAGATGCGCCGGGCGATGTACGAGGCGCCGGTCGGCGACGACGTGTTTGGGGAGGACCCCACCGTGAACCGGCTGGAGGAGTACGTGGCGGAGCTGCTCGGCAAGGAGGCCGCCCTCTACGCGCCCTCCGGCACGATGACCAACCAGATCGGGATCCACGTAAGCACCTCGCGGGGAGACGAGATCCTGGTCCACGAGGGGGCGCACGTCTACAACTACGAGGCCGGGGCGCCCGCCCTGCTCTCGGGGGTCCAGGTCCGGCCGCTCCCCGGCAGGGACGGCGTGATCTCTCCGGAGACCGTGCGGGACGCGATCCGGCCCGAGGACGACCACTTCCCCCGCCAGCGGCTGCTCTGCCTGGAGAACACCCACAACGCGGCGGGCGGGAAGGTCTACCCGCTGGAGGAGTTCGCCGCCGCCGCTGCCGAGGCCCGGCGCCACGGCCTCAGGGTGCACCTCGACGGCGCCCGGCTCTTCAACGCGCAGGTGGCCACCGGCATCCCCGCCCGCGAGTGGGCCGCGCACGCCGACACGGTCTCCGTCTGCTCCTCCAAGGGCCTCGGGGCGCCGGTCGGCTCCCTGCTCGCCGGGGACGCGGAGACCATCCGCCGGGCCCGGCGGGCGCGCAAGGCGTTCGGCGGCGGGATGCGCCAGGCCGGCGTGATAGCGGCCGCGGCCCTCTACGCCTTCCGGAACAACGTCGAGCGGCTGGCGGAGGACCACGAGCGCGCCCGGCGCCTGGCGGAGGGGCTCGCCGCCGCCGGCTACGAGGTGGAGCCCCCGGAGACCAACATGGTGCTGGTGCGGGTGGAGGACGTGCCCGGCTTTCTGCGCAAGCTCGCGGAGAGGGGCGTCCTCGCCACCCCGGGGCGCCCGGGGTACGTCCGGTTCTGCACCCACCTCGACGTCGGGGACGAGGAGATCGAACGGGCTGTGGAGCGCGCCGCCGGCCTCGTCTCCGCGGCCGCCGGCCGCCGTTGACGGAGGTCGCGCGGGCGGGCTCCGGGGAGCTTTCGCGGGCCCTGCGGCTGCTGGAGGAGGGGCCGCGCGGGGGGCGCCCCCTCCCGGGGGGTATCGAGGCCCGGCTGCGCCGGGAGGTGGCCGCCGGAGGCCTCGAGGTCCTGGTGGCGCGCTCCGGGGAGGACGTTGTGGGGGCGCTCATCCTCGCCTACCGGACGAGCGTGGTCTCCGGCGCGGTCTTCGCCAGCATCGAGGAGCTCTACGTCGGGCCCCGGCACCGCCGGAGGGGGATCGGGAGCGCCCTCCTCAACGCCGCCGGGGAGCGCTGCCGGGAGCGGGGCGTCTCCTACCTCGAGGTGCAGGCCGACGGGGGGGCGGCGCAGGGCTTCTACGCCGCCCGGGGCTTCGCCGGGGAGCCCGGCGTCAGGGTGATGTCCCGCTCTCTCCCCTTTGCGCGGGGGGGTCGGGAAGCTCCAGCACCTCGTAGATAGAGACCTCCCTGAAGCCCAACCGCCGGTAGAATTCCCGGCCCCTCCTGTTCGCCGCAGCGACCTGCAGGGAGATCCCGGCCGCCCCCCTCTTGCCGGCCCACCGCTTGACCTCCTCCAGCAGGGCCCTGCCCGCCCCCCGGCTCCGGTGCCCGGGCGCCACGAACACGTCGTCCACCGAGGCCCAGGTCCTGGCGTGGAAGGTGGGAGAGCCCTCGCGCAGCTCCCCGGAGACGAACCCGATCAGGCGCCCGTCCTTCTCGGCCACGAACAGAAAGGAGTGGCCGCTGGTCGCGAGGTCCCCGAGAAAGCGGCGCATGATCCGCTCGGCGTTTTCGGAGGTCGCGTAGATCGGGTCGTAGGAGGCGTGCTCGGCGGCGCTCTGCATCCACAGCCGCGCCGCCTCTGCCGCGTCCTCGCGCCTCCCCGGCCGGATGGTGAACTCGCTCTCCCGCGCCACCGCCCAATCTTAGCCCATGCGCCGCAGGCTTTGCCGCCGCAACTGTAGACTTTGCCGCTCCCAGCGGGTAGAGTTAATGCCCTTCACGCTGTCGGCCGGCGAGGAGGTGTCGCAGGGAACGGAACACCCTCTGCGCCTTTCGCGACGTGCAAAAAAGAACGCCGGAGGAAGCTCCGGGCGCGGGAGGCGGAGGCGAGGACGCAGGAGAAAAAGAAAAAGAGCAAGCGCCAGGACTCCGGGCCTCCCGGCCCGGAGTTGACGAGGTAGACGTTCATCGAGCTTTCGGCGGGTGCGTCTCGGCCCTCGGGCGGTCGTCAGGGCGGCGACAAATCCCGGCGGCGACGCCGGGGACAAAACGCCGTCCGGGCCCGAAGCGGGGCGCTTTGCGCGCTCCGGGAGTCCTCCCTCCGCTCTTCTTCCCTGCCGGGCTTCCGCCGCGGAGACAGGAAGGAGGTTGCGGGGAAGATGTGCGGCATCGTCGGTTATGTGGGCCGAGAGAGCCGTTGTGTGGAGGTGCTGCTCGAGGGGCTCAGGCACCTGGAGTACCGGGGCTACGACTCGGCGGGCCTCGCGCTGCAGCGTTCCGGCCGGATAGAGCGGGTGCGCCGGGTGGGGCACCTGGAGAACCTGGAGCGGGCCGTGCGGGGGCGCAACGGGGACTACGCGCGGGTGACCACCGGCGTGGGGCACACCCGCTGGGCCACCCACGGCCGCCCGAGCGAGGAGAACGCCCACCCGCACCTGGGCGGGAGCGGGGCCGTGGCGGTGGTGCACAACGGGATCATCGAGAACTTCGCGGCGCTCAGGTCCGAGCTCGAGGATCGCGGCGTGCGCTTCGCCTCCGAGACCGACACCGAGGTGGTGGCGCACCTGCTGGAGGAGAGGGTGCTCTCCGGGGCCTCGCTGCGGGAGGCGCTCGCCGGGATCCTGCCGCGGCTGGAGGGGACGTTCGCCATCGCCGCCATAAGCAGGGAGGAGCCCGGCCGGATCGTGGCCGCCCGGCACCAGAGCCCGCTGGTGATCGGCCTGGGGGAGGGGGAGAGCTTCCTGGCCAGCGCCATCCCGGCGCTGCTCGGCCAGACCCGCAGGTTCCTCCTGGTGGAGAACGGGGAGGTGGCCGAGCTGACCGCCGGTGCCGCCCGCCTCTTCGGCCCCGACGGAGCCCCCGTGGAGCGCGAGGTCTTCGAGGTGGACTGGGACGCCGAGGCCGTAGAGCTGGGGGGCTTCGAGAGCTACATGCTCAAGGAGATCCACGAGCAGCCCGCCGCCCTCAGGGCGACCCTCGCCGGGCTTCTGGGGCCCGAGGGGGAGGCGGACCCCGGGGCGATCGGGCTGCCCCTCCGGGAGGTCCGGCGCGTGGTGGTGGTCGCCTGCGGCACCGCCTACCACGCCGGGCTGCTCGGCAAGGCCTACATCGAGCGGCTCGCCGGGCTCCCGGCCGAGGTCTCGGTGGCCAGCGAGTACCGTTACTCGGAGCCGGTGGGGGACGGCGACACGCTGGTGGTGGCCATATCCCAGAGCGGCGAGACCATCGACACCCTGGCCGCCATCCAGGCCGCCCGGCGGTTCGGCGGGCGGGTGCTGGCGATAACCAACACCCGCGGCTCCCTCATCACCCGCGAGGCCGACGCCGTGCTGCTCACGAGCGCCGGGCCGGAGATCGGGGTCGCGGCCACGAAGACGTTCCTGGCCCAGATCGCCGCCCTGCAGGCGCTGGCGCTCGCGCTCGCCGCGGCGCGCAAGACCCTGCCGGAGGGCGAGCTGCTGCGGATGGGCCGCGGCCTGCGGCGTCTGCCCGAGCGGGTGGAGGAGGCCATCGGGCTCGCCGCCCCGGCGGCCCGGCAGGCCGCCGCTCTCTTCGAGAGCGCCCGCTGCGCGCTCTTTCTGGGGCGCGGCCCGGCCTACCCCGTGGCGCTTGAGGGGGCGCTGAAGCTGAAGGAGATCTCCTACGTCCCCGCAGAAGGGTACCCGGCCGGCGAGATGAAGCACGGCCCCATCGCGCTGGTGGACGAGTGGTGCCCGGTGGTCGCCGTGCTCGGAGAGGGGCTTCTGCGGGAGAAGACCCTCTCCAACGTCGAGGAGACCGTTGCCCGCGGCGCCCCCGTGATAGCCGTCGCCGGCCCCGGGGACGGCGACGCCCGGCGCCTCTCGGGGCTGCTCCTGCCCGTGCCCGAGGAGGGGGGGCTCCTGGGGCCCTACCTGTGGACGGTGCCGCTGCAGCTGCTCGCCTACCACGTAGCCCGCGCCCGCGGGCTGGACGTGGACAAGCCGCGCAACCTGGCCAAGAGCGTCACCGTGGAGTAGCTAGCGGAGCACGGGGAGGGCCGAGGGCTCCACCCGGAACGACATCGGCAGGTGGCCCCACGCCTCCCCGTCGAGCTGCACCGGCACCGAGGCCCCTCCCAGCGGGGCGGCCTCCACCCGGGGCACGGAGACCGCGGGCATCCGGCGGCTCAGGGGGCGTTTGGACAGGATGGTGGCCAGGATGTCCGGGCGCAGCAGCCTCCTCACCCGCTCCACCAGCACCACCTCCAGCCGGCCGTTCGTCAGCGAGGCGCGCTCGGCGGACCAGAAGTCCCCGCCGTAGTTGCGGCCGTTGGCCACGATCGCGAAGCGGGCCCGGCGCCGCTCCCCGCCGCAGGAGACCTCGAAGGGGGGGATCTCCGAGGTCAGGAAGACCTTGAAGGCCATGAGCGCGAACGCCGTGCGCCGCAGGCGGCGCTTGATTCCAGGCGTGACCTCCAGCACCACGCTCGCGTCGAAGCCGATGCCCGCCATGCAGGCGAAGCGCCGCTCCACGCCCGACGCGTTCCGGGCCACCCCCAGGTCTATCCGGACGGTCTCCCCCTCCAGGATCCGGTGGCAGGCCCGCTCCAGGCTCAGCGGGATGCCCAGCTCCCGGGCCAGCACGTTCGCCGTCCCCAGGGGGAGGATCCCCAGGCGCGCGTCGCGGTGCAGCCCGTTGATCACCTCGTTGATCGTGCCGTCTCCGCCCGCCGCCACCACCAGCCGGGCCCCCGCCAGCGTCGCCAGCTCCGTGGCGTGCTCCGGGCGCTCGGTCGGCCAGATCTCCGCCCGGACGCCGCCCCGCTCCAGGATCTCCGCGCACAGCTTCAGCCTGCGCATGCTCACCCGGCCGGAGGCCGGGTTGCCGATGATCACCGCCTCCCGCATACCGCGCATATCATAAGCCCTTTTTCGCCGGTTAACTCTGGCGTAACATAGGCGCATGGACGGCAAAGGCTACTTCGTGCCCGGGGTGGGGGTCGACGTGGTGGACGTCGACCGCATGAAGCTCGCCCTGCAGAGAACCCCCAAGATCCGGCGGCGCCTCTTCACGGAGGACGAGATCGCCTACTGCGAGAAGTTCCGCTTCGCGGAGCGCCACTACGCCGCCCGGTGGGCCGCCAAGGAGGCCGTGTGCAAGGCGCTGGGGTGCGGCCTGATCCAGTGGAACGGCGTGGAGGTGGTCCGCAGGCCGCGCCGGGCGCCCTCGGTGAGGATCCGGGGCAAGATAAAGCGCTTCGCCGACGCCGTGGGCGTCCGGGAGGAGGACCTGTTCATCTCCATAACCCACTCGGAGCTCTCCGCCGTCGCCGTCTGCGTGGTGCGCCGGCAGGAGCCCGGCGGCGACGGGCGGGCCTGATTGGGCTAACCTTATCCCCGGCATGAGGCTCTACACCGCAGAGGAGATGGGCCGCGCCGACCGCGCGGCCCAGGAGATGGGGATCTCCGGGCGCGTCCTGATGGAGCGGGCCGGCGTCGGGATGGCTTCGCTGGCGCTCGAGCGCTTCTCCCCGCGCCGGGCGGTCGCCGTGTGCGGGGGCGGGAACAACGGCGGCGACGGGTTCGTGGTGGCCCGCGAGCTGCACCGGGCCGGGGTGGAGGTGGAGGTGCTGGCCACCAGGGAGGAGTACCGGGGCGACCCGGAGGCGAACCTCCGGGCGCTGAAGGGCCTCGGGGTCCGCATGATCCGGCCCGAGGAGCTCGGAGTCTCCCTCGGCCGGGCGGACCTCGTCGTGGACGCCCTGCTGGGGACCGGCTTTTCGGGGGAGGTGCGGGAGCGGGAGGCCGCCCTCATCCGGCGGATCAACGCCTCCCCCGCCCGGGTGCTGGCGGTGGACGTCCCCTCGGGGGTGGACGGCTCGACCGGCGAGGTGCGCGGCGAGGCCGTCCGGGCCGACCTGACCGTCTGCGCCCACGCGCTCAAGGTGGGCTGCGTGATCTCCCCGGGCAGAGAGCACGCCGGGGAGGTCGCCGCCGTGGACATCGGGTTGCCTTCGGAGGCGGAGGTGGAGCCCTCGGTGGTCCTGAACGACGCCGCCTCGCTCGCCGGCCTGATCCCCCGCACCGCCGAGCCCGCCCACAAGTACTCCGCCGGGGCCCTGCTGGTGGTGGCCGGCTCCCGGGCGATGACCGGGGCCGCGGTGATGACCGTCGCCGGGGCCCAGCGCGCCGGGTGCGGCATTGTCTTTCTCGTCACCGCCGCGGGGGCGGCCCCCCTGCTCGACGCCCGGCTGACCGAGGCCATAGTGGAGGGGGCGCCCGAGGACGCGGAGGGGCACATGGGCGAGGGCGCGCTCGAGGCCGTGCTCGGGCGCGCCGGGCGCGCCTCCGCGGTGGTGGTCGGCCCCGGCATCGGGGTAGGGGAGGGGGGGAGGAGGCTCGTGGAGGGGATAGTGCGCGAGGTGGAGGCGCCGGTGCTGCTGGACGCCGACGCGATCACCAACCTCTCCGGCAGCGACGTGCTCGCCGCCAGGGAGGCCCCCACCGTCATAACCCCGCACGCCGGCGAGCTCGGGCGGCTCATGGGCGCGGGGGCGCGGGAGATCTCCGCCTCCCGCCTCCGGCACGCCCGGGAGGCCGCCGCGCGCCACGGCTGCTGCGTGCTCCTCAAGGGCTCCGACACGATAATCGCCGAAGGAGAGAAGGCCGCCGTGAACCCCACCGGCCACGTCGCCCTCGCCACCGCGGGCACGGGGGACGTGCTCTCCGGCGTGATAGGGGCCCTGCTCTCCCGGGGGATGGGCGCCTACGACGCGGCCCGGGCCGGGGCGTGGGCCCACGGCCGGGCGGCGCGGCTGTGGCTCCGGGAGACCGGCTGGCCCGCGGAGAGCCTGATCGCTACCGACCTGCTCCCCCACCTGCCGCGGGCGTTCGCCGAGCTTCTGGAGGGGAGACCGCCGCGCTAGAGAGAACCCCTTTCGGGAGGAGGACGATGGAGCAGCAGGACATACGCCGCCTGACGGTCGGGGACGTCATGCACGCCGACTGGCCCACCCTGGGCCCGGAGGACACCGTGGAGCGCGCGATAAGGCTCTTCGCCGAGTCGCACATCTCGGGGGCCCCGGTCCTGGAGGACGGGCGGCTGGTCGGGATCGTGACCGAGGGCGACCTCATCTTCCGGGACGCCGAGATAAAGGCCCCGGGCTTTCTGGACATCCTCGGCGGGATCATCCCGCTCGGGAGCTGGGAGGAGTACCGCGAGGAGACGCTCAAGAGCGCCGGGGTGACCGTGGGGGAGGTCATGACCCGGGACGTCGTGACCGTCTCCCCGCAGACCCCGCTGCCCGAGGCCGCGACCGCCATGGCCCGCCGGCGCATAAAGCTCCTGCCCGTGGTGGAGGGGGAGCGCCTCCTGCGCGGCGTGATCTCCCGGATGGACATCCTCGCCCTGCACGTGATCCGCCCCCGGCCCTGAGGGGTTCGCCTTGGAGGTGCCGGGACGCGTCTGGGCCGAGGTGGACCTCGGCGCCGTCCGCCACAACGTGCGGACCCTCCGCCGCCGCTCCCGGGCCCCGCGCCTGATGGCCGTGGTGAAGGCCGACGCCTACGGCCACGGGGCGGTGCCGGTCGCCCGGGCGGCGCTCGCGGGCGGGGCCGACAGCCTCGCCGTGGCCACCGCCGGGGAGGGCGCCGAGCTGCGCCGGGCCGGGATCCGGGCGCCCGTCCTCGTCTTCGGGGACCTCACCCCGGAGGGGCTGCGGGCCGCCGCCCGCGAGCGGCTGGCGGTGAGCGCCCACTCCGTGCCCTCCGCCCGCCGCATCGCCGCCTCCGACCTCGACCTGGAGGTGCACCTTAAGGTGGATACCGGCATGAACCGGTGGGGGCTCGAGCCCGGCGAGGTCGGGGCGGCGCTCAAGGCCCTGGGGAGAACCCCCGACGGGGTCTACACCCACCTGGCCTGCGCCGACTCCGACCCGGAGGCCACCGGGCGGCAGCTCGCCCTCTTCGACTCCGTGCTCGCCGCGCACCCCTTCGGCGGGGCGCTCGCGCACGCCGCCAACTCGGCCGGCACCCTCTGGCACCCGGGCTCGCACTACGGCTGCGTGCGCCCCGGCATAGCCCTCTACGGGCTCCACCCCGCCGGGGACGCCGGAGACCCGGCGGCGGAGGGCCTCCGGCCCGCGCTCGCGCTCAAGAGCTACGTCGCCGCGGTCCGGCGCCTCGAGCCCGGAGAGGGCGTCTCCTACGGGCTGGCCTTCCGCGCCCCGGAGCCGATGCTCGCCGCCACCGTGCCCGTGGGGTACGCCGACGGCTACCGGCGGGCGCTCTCCGGCAGGGCCGAGGCGCTCATCCGCGGCCGCCGGCGGCCGCTGCTCGGGCGGGTCTCAATGGACGCCTGCGTCTTCGCGGCGGATAGGGAGGTGCGGGTGGGGGACGAGGTCGTGCTCCTCGGCGAGCAGGGAGGTGGGGCGGTCCGGGCCGAGGAGCTCGCCGCCCGCGCCGGCACGATAAACTACGAGATAACAACCGGCCTGAACCCCCGGCGTGTGGAGAGGAGCTACGCAGATGTTCAAGGATCTTGACTGGAGGTCCGCCGCCCGCCGCTCGGCGGTGGTGGTCGCCATCTACCTGGGCGTCTTCTACCTGCTGAGCGCGGTGTTCCCCGAGAGCTTCCGCCTCAGGAGCAGCCAGGACGTGGCGGCCCTGCTCATAAACGCGGTGTTCTTCTTCTTTGTCTTCACCGTGATCTACGCGCTCCTCGACCGGCGGAGGGCCCGGATGATGGCCGAGGCGCGCAGGAAGCGCGGGGAGGCCTCGGTCCGGGAGGAGCCAGGCCCCCTCAAGGGGAAGCCCAACCCGAACACCAGCCGCAAGAAGGCCGCCCGCCGCCGCCGGTAGTGAGCGTGCTGGAGGCCCTGGGCCCGCCGCCGGACGCGGCGGCGATCCTGGAGCGGGTGCCGGAGCTGGAGCCCTCCCGCGGTCTCGGCCAGAGCCCCTACCACCACCTGGACACCTTCGGGCACACGTTGGAGGTTGTGCGCCGGGTGGACGAGGAGCTGCGGGCGGGGACTTTGGGCGCCCGGGTCGGGCCCGGCCGCGTGGAGGGGCTCAGGCTCGCCGCGCTGCTGCACGACGTGGCGAAGCCGGTGACCCGGGGGGAGCTCGGGGGCCGGGTGCTCTTCGTCGCCCACGACTCGGTGGGGGCGCTGCTGGTGCGTCGCGTCTGCCGCCGGCTGGGGCTTGCGGCGCTCCCGACGGACATGGCGGTCACCCTCACCGCGCTGCACCTGAAGATCGGGTTCATGGAGCACCCCGAGGCGGACTACCCGCCGCGCCGCCTGGCGCTCGCCGCCGGGCCCTTCGGCGAGGAGCTCGCCGTCCTCTCCTGGGCCGACAGGCTCGCCGCCCAGGGGCCGCGCCTGAAGGACGAGCACATCGAGCGCCACCGGCGGCTGTGCGGGCGCTTTCTGCGGGCGAGCCGCGAGCTCGGGCCGCACCCCCCGCCGGAGTACGGGGGGCTCGCACGGCGGCTGCCCGGCTCGCCGGAGGCCGAGCTGGGCTACGTGGCCGCGCTCGCCCGGCTCATCGCCGCCCGCGGCGGGGGCGGGGACCCCCTCGAGCTGGCCCGCCGCCTGCTCTGATGGCCCGGCTCCCGTGTTAGAATCGGCCCGTTCGGGCGTGCGTCCCCGCGGAGAGGGGAGGTCGAGAGGGTTGGGTATCAAGCGGGCAAAGAGGGACCGTTGGATCCTGGGCGTCTGCGGCGGCATCGCCCACACCTACGGGTGGAGCCCGGCGCTGGTGCGGCTGCTCGCCGTGGTGCTCGCCGTCTTTATCCCCGGCTTCAGCCTCATCCCGGCGCTCATCGTCTACGTGGTGCTCGGCATGGTGCTGCCCGAGAGCGAGGAGTTCTAGCCGGCTTGGAGTTCGCCGAGGCCCAGAAAGAGGCCCTGGAGTGCACCCGGTGCGGCCTCTGCCAGTCCCGCACCCGCGTGGTCTTCGGGGAGGGGCCGCTCAACGCCCGGCTGTTCGTCGTGGGTGAGGCCCCGGGGCACAACGAGGACGCCGCCGGCAGGCCTTTTCAGGGGGCCTCCGGGATGCTGCTGGAGGGGCTTCTGGGCTCCGTGGGGCTCTCCAGGGAGGAGGTCTACCTCACGACGCTCGTCAAGTGCCGGCCGCCGGGCACGCCGCCCCGCTCCCCCCGGCCCTCCGAGGTGAGCAGCTGCCGCCGCTACCTGATCTCCCAGCTCGTCGCCGTGGACCCGAAGGTGGTCGTCGCGCTGGGCGAGCTCCCCAGCAAGATCCTCACCGGCCGCAAGGAGTCGCTGCGGCGCATCCGGGGGCGGGCCATCCCCCTGGACGGGCGCTACGTGATCCCCACCTTCTCGCTGCAGAGGGCGCTCTACGTCCCGGCGGACAGGGCGCTCCTGATCTCGGACTTCTCCCGGCTGCCGGAGCTCCTGGAGGCCGAGCGCCCGGCCACCTACGAGACGCTCAACGTGCCGTCGCAGACCGCCGAGCGCGAGCCCCTGCAGCCGGGACTCTGGTAGGGTGGTTCGGGAGGGGCTGGACGAGGGCGCCGTGAGGGAGCTGGCGGCCGAGGTGGCCCGCCGGCTGCGGCCGGGGGACGTGGTGGTGCTGGCGGGGGAGGTCGGCTCGGGCAAGAGCACCTTCGTCCGGGCCGCCGCCCGGGCGCTCGGGGTGAAGGAGAGGGTCACCAGCCCCACCTACCAGCTCGCCCGCTCCTACGAGGGCTTCGCGGGCGGCCGGAGGGTCGTGGTGAACCACCTGGACCTCTACCGGGTGGAGGAGCTCGGGGCCTGGGACGCGCTCTCCCTGGAGGACTACCTCACCCCGGAGGCGGTGACCTTCATCGAGTGGGCGGACCCCGCGCTGGGCGTCCTCGAGGAGCCCACCGTGATCCGCCTGGAGCACGAGTCTCCCCGCACCCGCCGGGTGAGCGTCGAGGGGCCCGTGGCGCGGAGGATGGAGTGCTGATTCTGGCCCTCGACGCCTCGACCTCCGTGGTGAGCGTCGCCCTGGCCCGCGCGGCGGGCGGCGGGCGGCGAATGCTCGCGGAGATCTCGCTCGAGGACCGCGGGGCCTCGGAGGGGCTGCTGCCCGCGGTCCACGCGGCGCTCGGCCTCTGCGGGGAGGAGCTGGGCTCGGTGGAGCGGATCGTCGTCGGGGTGGGCCCCGGGACCTTCACCGGCATCCGGATCGCGGCGGCCACCGCCCGCTCGCTCGCGCTGGGGAGCGGCATCCCCCTGTGCGCCAACACGACGCTGGCCGCCCTGGCCGCCCCGGCGCTCTCGGTGAGCGGGGAGGTGCTGGCGGTCCTGGACGCCAAGCGGGGCGAGGTCTTCGCCCAGCCCTTCGCCTCCGGAGGGCCCTCCGGGGAGATCGTCTGCAGCAGGCCCGGGGAGCTGCGGGCCGCGGGCTCCCCTCTGGTCGTCGGCGACGGTGCGGTGCGCTACCGGGAGGCGCTCTCCGGGCTGGGCCGGATACCGCCCGACGGCTCCCCTTTGCACAGGGTCTCCGCCGCAGGGCACGTGCTCTCCTCCAGCCTCGAGCCCTCCCCGCCCGAGGAGGTCGTCCCCGTCTACGTCCGCGAGCCGGACGCCGAGGTCCGGCGGGATCTCAACCCCTGGAGCCGCCCGTGAGGGTGCGCCGGATGCGCCCGGAGGATCTGCCCGCGGTGATGGAGATAGAGGCCCTGAGCCTCCCCACCCCGTGGAGCGAGGGGGTGTGGCGCCAGGAGCTCTCGAGCCCCTTCGGGCTGTACCTGGTGCTCGAGGAGGAGGGGCGGGTGCGCGCCCAGATCGGGGCGCGGCGGGCCGCCGACGAGCTGCACGTGACCACCCTCGCCGTCCACCCGGCGTGCCGCAGGCGCGGCTACGGGAGGACCCTGCTGCGGGCGGCCCTCGCCGAGGAGAGGGGCGTCCGGCGGGTGATGCTCGAGGTCCGGCCGAGCAACGCCCAGGCCCGCGCCTTCTACGCGGCCCTGGGCTTCCGGGAGACCGGGCGCCGGCCCCGCTACTACGGCGACGAGGACGCCCTGCTCATGACCCTCGATCTCGCTCCCGGCGGCGCCGCCGCTCCTCCCGCCGGCGCCTGAGGGCCTCCCGGCTCTCGAAGGGCTTGAGCAGGTAGAGCGCCGGGGCCACGCAGGCCAGGAAGCCCACCGCCAGCACGGCCACGAAGAGAGGGTCCACCGGCCCGCGCGCCACGTAGAGGACGAGCTGCGCCAGCACCACCAGCGCTATGAGGGCGAAGAGCAGGGAGAAGATCCGCATCGCCTCCCGAGTATACCCCCGCGTGCTATAAAACCTGGCGTATGATCCTGGCCATAGAGACCTCCTGCGACGACACCTGCGCGGCGGTGGTGGAGCCGGACGGCCGCCGCGCCCTCTCCAACGCCGTCCACACCCAGACCGAGCACGCCCGCTACGGCGGCGTGGTGCCAGAGGTCGCCTCCCGGGCGCACCTCGAGCGCATGGACGGCGTCGTCCGCAAGGCGCTCTCCGACGCCGGCGTCTCGCTGGACCAGATAGACCGGGTGGCGGTAACCGTCCGGCCCGGCCTGATCGGGGCGCTCCTCGTGGGGGTGGCCGCGGCCAAGGGGGTCGCCTACGCCCGGCGGCTGCCGCTCGTCCCGGTGAACCACCTGGAGGGGCACGTGGCCGCCGCCTACCTGGAGGCCCCCGACCTCGAGCCGCCCTTCGTGGCCCTGGTCGCCTCCGGGGGGCACACGGCCCTGTACGCGGTGGGCGAGGACCGCGGGATGCGCCTGCTCGGGGAGACCCTCGACGACGCCGCGGGCGAGGCCCTGGACAAGGGGGCGAGGATGCTGGGGCTGGGCTTTCCGGGCGGCCCCGCCATCTCCAGGGCTGCCGCGGGCGGGGACCCGGAGCGCTACGGCTTCCCCGTGGCCCTCAAGGGGAGGGACAACCTGGACTTCTCCTTCTCCGGCCTGAAGACCAGCCTCCTCTACAGGATCCGGGAGCTCGGCCCCGAGCGGGTGCGGCGAGAGCTCCCGCACCTCGCGGCGAGCTACGAGGCCGCCGTGGTGGAGGCGCTCGCCCGCAAGCTGCTGCGCGCCGCCGAGCTCCGGGAGGCCGGGGCCGTCGTGGTGGCCGGCGGGGTGGCGGCCAACGGGCGGCTGCGCGAGAGGCTCCGGCGCGAGTGCGCCGGGCGGGGGCTCAGGCTCGTGATCCCGCACCCCAGCCTCTGCACGGACAACGCCGCCATGATCGGGGCGGCCGCCGCCCACACCCCGAAGATCCCCTGGCCGGAGTACCTCTCGCTCAACGCCCGCAGCGTCTGAGGCTCCTCCTTGACGGCGGGCGCCCGCCTGTGTGAGAGTACACCGCGTCGGTCGTTGGGACGCATAGGGGGACGGAGGGGCGTTTGCCCGGGTTCGGCTGGTCTAGGCTGGCTTACCTCCTCGCGGTGCTCGCCGCGCTCACCGCACTGGTGAGGCTCGCCGCGCCGGCCTCCCCCGAGAGGCCCGGGGGGCCCGAGCGGGTGGGCTGGAGCGCCGGTGCCCCCGCGCCCCGCGACCCGCCGCGGGGCGATGGGGCGCCCGCGCTCCGCACCCCCTCCCGGGACGCCGCCGCGGCCCCCGCCTACGCCGCCGTGAGCCGCCGCAAGGCCCCGCCGGTCTTCTACCGGCCGGTCCGGCGCGACCCCGCACCCCCGCTCCCGGACGGGGCGCGCGCCCCTCGTCCCGAAGCTCCGCGGGGCGCCGGGGAGAAGGTGTGCCGGAGGGTCGGGGAGGCGCCGGAGGGGGCGAGGATCGTCTTCCCGGTCCCCCGGGAGCACTCCGGCTCCTACGAGGACACCTGGGGCGCTCCGCGGCCGCAGGGCGGCCACGAGGGCACGGACCTGATGGTCCCGGAGGGGACCCCGCTGTACGCCATCACCGCCGGCACCGTCGTGCCGGTCGCCGGCTCCAACGGCAACGGCTGGAACACCCTGGGCGGGTACGCGGTGATGATCCGGGCCGCGTACTCCATCGGGCCCGTCCGGGAGGGCGACCTCTTCTACTACGCCCACCTCCGGGAGCAGAGCCCGCTCCGGGTCGGCGAGCGGGTGCGCCCCGGTGAGGTGGTGGGCTTCGCCGGGGACACCGGGGAGGGCCCGGAGGGAACCCGCGGGCGCTTCCCGCCCCACCTGCACCTGGGGTGGTACGACGCGGGCGGCGGCCGCTCGCAGCTGGCCTCGGGCGCGATGAACCCCTACCCGCTGCTCGAGTGGCTCCGGGCCCACGGCGGCTCGATCTCGGGCGGCTCGGGCGCCCGCTACTGCGTGGCCCCGCAGGAGGGGCCACCGGTGCCCTCGGTGGGCGGAAGCTGGATGTACCCCGACTCCCCCGGCGAGCGCCCGGACCTGGACACCGGCTCCGCGAGCCCGCGCCCGAGCCCCGCGGTCCGCAGGCCCGAAAACCACGTCGAGAAGGCCCCCGCCGCGGAGGAGGCCCCGCCCGCACCGCCCGCGCAGAAGCCCCGCCCGCGGCCGCAGCCTCCGGAGAAGGAGCCGCGCCAGGCCCCGCCGCCCGAAGAGAGGCCCGGCCCGCCCCCGCCCGAGAGCACCGCTGCGGAGGAGACCGCCTCCCGCCAGGGCCCGCCCCTGCCCTCCGCGGAGGAGCTTCGGGAGTGGGTGTGGTCTCTCATCCCCCATCCCTTCTCCGCTCCTCACCGCGCGCCGCCCGGAGGAGAGCGCACCGCGCCCGGGGAGGGGGCGCCGGCGGAGAGCTGCGGCGGGCGCCCGCCGTGCGGCGAGCGGACCGAACCCGTGAGGCGGCCGCCCGGGCCCCCGGAGGGCACCGTCCCGGAAGAGGAGAGAGCCGCGCCGGAGGTAACCGGCGAGACCCGCGGGCGGCCGCCCGCTCCAGAGGGGGAGCAGCGGGAGAAGAAGAAAGAGGAGGAGAGGGCGCCGGACGGCCGGCCGGAGGGGGGCGACCCGCAGGAGCCCTCCGCCCCGGAGGCTACCGCCGCTCGGGAGGGCGCCGGGCCTCCAGCTCCGCCAGAAGCTCCTCCCGCTCCCGGCCCCTGATCACCGAGCTGCGCGCGCAGGCGACGCAGCTCTCCTGCAGGTTCTCCGCGTGCTCCTTGATGTAGACGAACAGCACCTTCTTCGGCACCCGGTAGACGATGTGCTCCGTGCTCCTGCCGCACCGCTCGCAGAACCGCTCCCGGCGCGCAAGCTCCTTCGGGATGCGGCTCAGGCCCGGTATCCTCTCCGGACGGAATATTCTCGCCCCGGACACGATTGAATTACGGCCTCCGTGCTACTATACTTCGCGTTGGCACTCTTCAAGCGAGAGTGCCGAAATTCTGCAGGGTGCAGGGTAAGTGAGTTTAGCAGAGGAGGTACGAAGAGGTGGCGCACAAGGAGTTGAAGTTCAACACCGAGGCGCGGCAGGCTCTGGAGAGGGGTGTAAACAAGCTTGCCGACGCGGTCAAGGTCACGCTCGGGCCCAAGGGCCAGTACGTGGTGCTTGACAAGAAGTTCGGTTCGCCGACGATCACCAACGACGGCGTAACCATTGCCCGGGAGATCGAGCTCGAGGACATCTTCGAGAACCAGGGTGCGCAGCTTCTGAAGGAGGTTGCGACCAAGACCAACGACGTGGCCGGCGACGGGACCACCACGGCCACGGTTCTGGCGCAGATCATCGTTCGGGAGGGGCTCAAGAACGTCGCTGCTGGGGCCAACCCGGTCATCCTGCGCAACGGGATAGAGAAGGCCGTTGAGAAGGCGGTCGAGGCCATCCGGGAGCAGGCCAAGGAGATCTCCGGCAAGGATGAGATCGCCCGGGTGGGTGCGATCTCCGCGCGCAGCGAGGAGGTCGGCAACGTCATCGCCGAGGCCATCGACAAGGTCGGCAAGGACGGCGTGGTCAACGTCGAGGAGGGCCAGACCCTCGGCATCGACCTCGAGTTCACCGAGGGGATGCAGTTCGACAAGGGCTACCTCTCGCCGTACTTCGTCACCGATCAGGACCGGATGGAGGCGGTGCTCGAGGACCCCTACATCCTCATCGCCAACCAGAAGATCAGCAACGTCCAGGACCTGCTGCCGCTGCTCAACCAGGTGATGCAGGCCAACAAGCCGCTCCTGATCATCGCCGAGGACGTCGAGGGCGAGGCGCTGGCGACCCTGATCGTCAACAAGCTGCGCGGCACCTTCCAGTCCTGCGCGGTGAAGGCCCCGGGCTTCGGTGACCGCAGGAAGCGGATGATGGAGGACATCGCCATCCTCACCGGCGGCGAGGTCATCACCGAGGAGCTCGGCCTCAAGCTGGAGAACACCCAGCTCTCGCAGCTCGGCCGGGCCCGCAAGGTCGTGGTCACCAAGGACGACACCACCATCGTCGACGGTGCCGGCGATCCCGAGCAGATAAAGGGCCGGATCAACCAGATCAAGGCCGAGCTCGAGACCACCGACTCCGACTTCGACCGCGAGAAGCTGCAGGAGCGGCTGGCCAAGCTCGCCGGCGGCGTGGCGGTCATCAAGGTCGGCGCCGCCACCGAGACGGAGCTCAAGGAGAAGAAGCACCGCGTCGAGGACGCCCTCTCGGCCACCCGGGCGGCCCTCGAGGAGGGCATCGTCCCCGGCGGCGGCGTGGCGCTGCTGAAGGCCCAGAAGGCCGTGGGCGAGCTGCTCGATGAGCTCGACGGCGACGAGCGGACCGGCGCGCGCATCGTCTACCGGGCGCTGGAGGAGCCGATCCGCCAGATCGCCGAGAACGCCGGCGCCGACGGCTCCATCGTGGTGGACAAGGTGCGCGCCCAGGGCGACTCCATCGGCTTCAACGCCCTCACCGGCGGTTACGAGGACCTGGTCGCCGCGGGCGTCATCGACCCCGCCATGGTCACCCGCTCGGCGCTGCAGAACGCGGCCTCCATCGCGGGCCTGCTGGTCACCACCGACGTGGTGGTCGCCGAGCCCGAGGAGGAGCAGCCCGCGATGCCCGGCGGCGGCATGGGCGGCATGATGTAAGACCCCTCCACGTAAGAGGGCGTCGGCGGTGGCCCCGGCCACAACGGCCCGGGGCCACCATTTCGTTTAAGAAATCTTAAGGGCGGGTAAAGGGGGCGTTGTCACGGAGGCGGCTGAGGGGCACACAGAAAGCGAGGTGAGAGCGCGTGCGTGGCGGGACGTTGTACACGGTGATCGCCGTTTTGGTGATCATCCTGCTCGTCATACTAATCCTGAGGCTGGCCTGAGCCTGGCGCCGCACGGCTCCTTGACCATCCTCGCCGCCCGGGTGTAGGATAGTCGGGACTTGCACAGTGCAGCCGAAAGAACCGTTGCGCCCACGGGTAGGTTTGCCCGTGGGTTTTGCTGTACCGGTGAGAGCGACCCGCAAAGGAGCAGCTGGCGCCGATGGACATCGAGATCGGGAAGGGAAAGACAGCCCGCAGGGCCTACGGGCTGGACGAGATAGCCATAGTACCCAGCCGCCGCACGCGCGACCCCGAGGACGTGGACATCTCCTGGAACCTGGGGGATCTGCACCTGGACCTGCCGTGCCTGGCCAGCGCGCTCGATGCGGCGGTGGACCCCACCACGGCCGGGATCATCGGGGAGCTTGGGGGGCTGGCGGTGCTCAACCTGGAGGGCATCCAGACCCGCTACGAGGACCCTGAGCCGGTCTTCGAGGAGATCGCGAGCCTGCCGCAGGAGAAGGCCACGCGGGTGATGCAGGAGATCTACTCCGAGCCCGTGAAGGAGGAGCTGATCTTCCGGCGGGTGCAGGAGATAAAGGACAAGGGGGTCATCGCCGCCGCCTCCCTGACCCCGCAGCGGGTCGAGCGGTACCACCGGGCGGCCATAGAGGCCGGGCTGGACGTGCTCGTCATCCAGGGCACGGTGGTCTCCGCCGAGCACGTCTCCCGGCAGGTCAAGCCGCTGAACCTCATGGAGTTCATCCCCTCGCTCAACGTCCCGGTGGTGGTGGGCGGTTGCGCCAGCTACTCGACGGCGCTGCACCTCATGCGCACCGGGGCCGTGGGGGTGCTGGTGGGGGTGGGGCCGGGCCGCATCTGCACCACCCGGGGCGTGCTCGGGGTGGGGGTCCCGCAGGCCACCGCCATCGCCGACGCCGCGGCGGCCCGCACCCGGCACTACATGGAGACCGGCCAGTACGTCAACGTTATCGCCGACGGCGGGATGCGCACCGGTGGCGACATAGCCAAGGCCATCGCCTGCGGGGCCGACGCGGTGATGCTCGGGAGCGCCTTCGCCCGGGCCGAGGAGGCGCCGGGGAAGGGGTACTCCTGGGGGATGGCAACCTTCCACCCCACGCTCCCGCGGGGGACCAGGATAAAGACCGGCACCGTGGGGACCATAGAGGAGATCCTGCTCGGCCCCGCGCACGAGAACGACGGCACCCTGAACCTGATGGGGGCGCTGCGCACCAGCATGGCCACCACGGGCTACCAGAACATAAAGGAGTTCCAGAAGGCCGAGGTCATGGTGGCCCCCGCGCTGGCCACGGAGGGCAAGCTGGAGCAGTTCTCCCAGGGCGTGGGGATGGGCCGTTAGGGCGCTTGATCGTCGTACTGGACTTCGGGGGGCAGTACGCCCAGCTCATCGCCCGGCGCGTCCGGGAGGCGCGGGTCTTCAGCGAGCTGCTGCCCTACGACACCCCGCTGGAGGAGATCCGGCGCCGCGACCCGGAGGGGATCATCCTCTCCGGCGGCCCGAACAGCGTCTACGAGAGGGGGGCCCCGCGGGTGGACGCGGCCCTCTTCGACCTCGGGGTGCCGGTGCTCGGCATCTGCTACGGGATGCAGCTCATGGCCCTGACGCTCGGCGGGGAGGTGGGGGCGGTCCAGATCCGGGAGTACGGCCGCTCGAAGCTCGAGGTCCGGGGACACGGAGAGCTGTTCTCCGGCACCCCCGACGAGCAGACCGTCTGGACGAGCCACGGCGACGCGGTGCTGGCCGCGCCGCCGGGCTTCCGGGTGACCGCGCGGACGCCCTCCGTCCCGATACTCGCCTTTGAGGAGCCCTCCAGGGGGCTCTACGGGGTGCAGTTCCACCCCGAGGTGCGCCACACCGAGTACGGGATGGAGATCCTGAAGAACTTCCTCTTCGAGGCCTGCGGCTGCGCGCCGGACTGGACCCCGGTGAACATCGTCACCGAGGCGGTGGAGCGCGTCCGGGAGCAGGTGGGGGCGTCCCGGGCTATCTGCGCCCTCTCCGGCGGGGTGGACTCGGCCACCGCCGCCATGCTCGTGCACCGCGCCATCGGGGACAAGCTGACCTGCGTCTTCGTGGACCACGGCCTCTTGCGGCAGAACGAGGCCGAGCAGGTGGTGGAGGCCTTCCGGCGGGAGGCCGGGCTGCCGCTCGTCCACGTGGACGCGAGGGAGCGCTTTCTGGACCGGCTGGCGGGGGTGACCGACCCGGAGGCCAAGCGCAAGATCGTCGGCGAGGAGTTCATCCGGGTCTTCGAGGAGGAGGCCGGGAAGATACGGGACGCCCGCTTTCTCGTGCAGGGGACGCTCTACTCCGACGTGATCGAGAGCGGCACCCGCGACGCGGCCAGGATAAAGAGCCACCACAACGTCGGGGGCCTGCCGGAGGTGATGGACCTCGAGCTCGTCGAGCCCCTGCGCAACCTCTTCAAGGACGAGGTGCGGGTGGTCGCCGCCGAGCTCGGGATGCCCGAGCGCCTCGTCTGGCGCCAGCCGTTCCCCGGTCCGGGGCTCGCCATCCGGATAATAGGGGAGGTCACCGCCGAGCGGCTCGAGATCCTGCGCAGGGCCGACGCGGTGCTGCAGGACGAGATCCGCTCGGCGGGCTACTACCGCAGGCTCTGGCAGAGCTTCGCCGTTTTGCCCGCGGTGCACTCGGTGGGGGTCATGGGCGACGCCCGCACCTACGCCTACCCCATCGTGATCCGGGCCGTCACCTCCGACGACGCGATGACCGCCGACTGGGCTCGCCTCCCGTACGACCTCCTGGAGCGGATCTCGAACCGCATCATCAACGAGGTCCCCGGCGTGAACCGGGTGGCGCTCGACATCACCAGCAAGCCGCCCGGCACGATCGAGTGGGAGTGAGCGGGAAGCGGGCGTCCGGGGAGGGGTAGGCTCGCGTGGCCGCCCGGCTGCGCGTGATGACCTTCAACGTTCGCGGCGCGTACCACCCCGACGGCCGCAACGCCTGGCGTCGCCGCCGGAGCCTCAACGCGCGGGTCGTCCGGGGGGCCGCCCCCGACCTGATCGGCTTCCAGGAGCTGCAGCGGGCCAACCTGCGGTTCTACGAGCGGGAGCTGCCGCGCTACCGGCGGCTTCCGGGCCCGGAGTACGAAAACCGCAGGCCCCGCGCCCGCAACGCCATCTTCTGGGACCCGGATCGGCTGGAGCTCCTGGAGAGCGGCGGCTTCTGGCTCTCGGAGACGCCGGAGCGCTTCTCGCGCTCCTGGGGCTCCCGGCAGGTCCGCTCGGCGAACTGGGCGGTCTTCAGGGTGCTGCCCTCCGGGCCCGACCTCCTCCACCTCAACACCCACCTCGACCACGTGAGCGCCGAGGCCCGCAGACGGGGCTCCCGGCTCATCGCCGGGCGGCTAGAGGGGGTGCGCCTGCCCGTGCTCCTGACCGGCGACTTCAACTGCAACCCCGGCTCGAGGACCTACGAGGTCTTCGCCTCCGCCGGCTTCGCCGACGCGCACCGCAGGGCCGGCAACCCGCCGGAGAACACCTTCCACCGCTTTATGGGCGAGGGCTACCGCTCCGGGAAGGAGGGGAGGATAGACTGGATCCTGGTGCGCGACGGCGGGCGGGCGCGCTGGGAGGTTCTCTCCTGCCGGGTCGTGCGCGACTGCGAACCCCCGCTCTACCCCAGCGACCACTACCCGGTGGTCGCCGACCTCGCGCTCGTGCCCGGCGTTTAACACAGATTTAGCCTCCGGTTTACATAAGTGCAACTACGCCCGGGGAGCCGTGGCCTATCATCCCGCTCTGGAGGCCGGAGTCCCGGCCGGTGGTTGGTGTCTCTGTTGGCGTTGCAAAGGAGCCTGCGTCTTGAGCGGACTCAAGGGTTGGAAGCTGGTCTGTGCCGGTTTGGCGCTCTCCTCGCTGCTGCTTGCGGGCTGCGCCACCGTCGACGAGGCCTCGCCCCAGCAGGGCGGCGGTTCCGGAGGCGGCTCGCAGGGGGCGGCCCAGCGGATAAACGGCGCCGGGGCCTCCTTCCCCGCGCCCTTCTACTCGGCGGTCTTCCAGCGCTTCGCGCAGGAGGAGGGGATAGAGGTCAACTACCAGTCCATCGGCTCGAGCGGCGGTCGCGAGCAGTTCATCCAGAAGACCGTAGCCTTCGGCGCCTCGGACGAGCCGATGAGCGAGGAGGAGATGCGGGAGGCCGGGGGCAACCCGCTCCACATCGCCACCGTGGGCGGGGCGGTGGTCCCCGTGTACAACATCGAGGGGGTGGACAGCGGGCTCAACTTCACCGGCCGGGTGCTCGCCGACATCTACCTCGGCAACATCACCCGCTGGAACGACCCGGCCATAGCGGAGCTCAACCCGGGCGTGGAGCTGCCGGACGCCAAGATAGCGGTCGTCCACCGCTCCGACGGCTCGGGCACCACCAACATCTGGACCAGCTACCTGGCCGCGGTGAGCCCCGAGTGGAAGAGCGGGCCCGGCGCGGGCGGCGAGATAAAGTGGCCGACCGGCATCGGCGGCGACGGCAACGAGGGCGTGGCCGGGCTCGTCAAGCAGACCCCCAACTCCATCGGCTACGTGGGGCTGGAGTACGCGGTGCAGAACGAGCTGGCCTACGGCGACGTTGGCGAGGAGGGGGCCTTCGTCCGGCCCAGCGTCGAGAGCGCCCGGGCGGCCATCGCGGCGGCCGGGGACGAGATCCCGGAGGACCTCAGGTTCACCATCTCCTCGGCCAACCCGCAGGGCGAGGGGGTCTACCCGATCACGGGCCTCACCTGGATCCTCGTGCGCCAGCAGATGGACGACCCGGCGCAGTGCAGGGCCGTGGCGCAGGCTGCCTGGTACCTGACCCACGAGGGGCAGAGCCTCGCTCCCGACCTCAACTACGTGCCGCTCCCGGAGAACATCGTCTCCCGGGACGAGGAGCTGATCCGGAGCATGGAGGCCGGGGGCGAGAAGTGCTACGCGGGCTAGCGCAGAGCCTTGTAAAGCCGGGCCGGGAAGGCTAGATTGGCGATCTTGATGAGCTCTTTTGCGGGAGGCGGGGAAGCTTGAACCCTCTGAAGCGCCTGCGGCGGGGCAACCCGGGGGACGCGCTGTTCGGGGTCGTGGCCGTCCTCTTCGGGCTCTCCATCCTGGCGATAATGGCCGGGATCATCTTCCAGCTCTGGATACAGAGCTCCGCCGCCCGTCAGGAGTTCGGGTGGGGCTTTCTGTGGAGCACCGAGTACAACCCCCAGACCGACGAGTACGGGGCCCTCGTCTTCGTCTACGGCACGCTGGTCACCGCTGCCATCGCCATCCTGCTGGCCGGGCCCATAGGCGTGGGGATCGCCGCCTACCTCGTCGAGATAGCCCCCCCGGCGCTCAACCGCTTCGTGGGCTTCATGGTCGAGCTGCTGGCGGCCATCCCCTCCATCGTCTACGGGATCTGGGGTTTCTTCGTGCTCGCCCCGTTCCTCAGGGAGTACGTGGTGCCGGTGATACAGGCCTCGCCGCTGGGGTGGCTCCCGATCTTCGGGGGCACCTTCTTCGGGCCGACCGTGTTCACCGCGAGCATCGTGCTCGCCGTCATGATCCTGCCGACGGTCGCGGCCGTCTCGCGGGACGTCATCGGGGCGGTGCCGCGCGACCAGCGGGAGGGGATGCTCGCGCTGGGGGCCACCCGGTGGGAGATGTTCCGCTGGGCCGTCCTTCCCTACGCCCGCAACGGCGTGCTCGGGGCCATCATCCTGGGGCTGGGCCGGGCGGCCGGGGAGACGATGGCCGTGACCTTCATCATCGGCAACAAGCCGCAGATCTTCACCTCGCTCTTCGACCAGGGGGCGACCATAGCCAGCCAGATCGCCGCCCAGTTCCCGGAGGCCGGGGGCATCCTGCTCTCGGTGCTCATCGAGCTGGGGCTGGTGCTGTTCGTGATCACGATAATCATCAACGCCGGGGCGCGCCTCCTGGTCTACCTGCTGAGCGGGGCGCCGAAGGGGGGTGTGAGGGTATGAACCGCAGGCCGCTGGCCGAGGCGACGACGCGCTACAGGCGCAGGAAGCTCGTGGACCGCGTCATGACGGCGCTGGCCTACCTGTGCACCGCGGCCGCCGTAATTCCGCTGACCTGGATAGTGATCTACGTGATCTACCGGGGCCTCGGGGCCTGGGACGCGGAGTTCTTCACCGCCCTGCCCCAGCTCTACGGCGACGGCGGGGGGGTGCGCAACGGGATCGTCGGCACCCTCCTCATCGTGGGGATGGCCACCCTCATGGGGGTGCCCGTGGGGATCATGGCCGGCATCTACCTCGCCGAGTACGGGAGCAACCGCCTCGGGGGGGTGGTGCGCTTTATGGCCGACACCCTCACCGGCGTCCCCTCCATCGTGGTCGGCCTGTTCGCCTTCGGGGTGGTGGTGGTCAGCATGGGCGGGTTCAACGCGTTCGCCGGGGCCTTCGCGCTGGCCATCATGATGGTGCCCGTCATCACCCGGACGACCGAGGAGATCCTGCGCCTGGTCCCCAACTCCATCCGGGAGGCCTCGCTGGCGCTCGGCATCCCGCGCTGGAAGACCATCCTGCGGGTGGTGGTGCCCACGGCGCTCAGCGGCATCGTGACCGGCGTTCTGCTCGCGGTGGCCCGGGTGGCGGGGGAGACGGCCCCGCTCATCCTCACCATCCTGGGGACCAACTTCCCCATAAGCCTCAACCCCTTCGAGGGGCCCTCCACGACGCTCTCGCTGCAGATCTACCAGCTCGCCGGGCAGCCCTCGCCGCAGGTGGTGGAGGTGGCGTGGGGGGCGGCGCTGTTGCTGGTGCTGATGGTGCTGGGCCTCAGCGTGGCGGCGCGGGTGATCTTCAGGGGCAACGCGCACACCAGGTTCTAGGCCCGGCGAGGAAGGGGGTATCATTACCGTGGAGCCGAAGGAGACCCTGCGACAGAGGTGGCCCGGCAGGGGCCGGACGGAGGAGACCGGCGCGATGAAGAAGAGCGACGACGCCCCCGCCGTGATGACGGTGGAGCACCTCAACATGTACTACGGCTCCTTCATGGCGCTCAAGGACGTCAGCATGGTCATCCGCAAAAACCGGATCACCGCCCTCATCGGCCCCTCCGGCTGCGGCAAGAGCACCTTTATCCGCAGCCTGAACCGGATGCACGAGATCGTGCCGGGGGCCCGGGTGGAGGGGCGGGTGACGCTGGACGGCGAGGATATCTACGCCCCCGAGGTGGACCCGGTGCGCGTCCGGCGGCGGGTGGGGATGGTCTTCCAGAAGCCCAACCCCTTCCCCACCATGTCCATCTACGACAACGTGATAGCGGGCCTCAAGCTGGGGCGCAAGCGGAAGAAGAGCGAGCTGGACGAGATCGTGGAGCGGACGCTCCGGCAGGCGGCGCTGTGGGACGAGGTGAAGAACAAGCTGAGCGAGAGCGGGACTTCCCTCTCCGGCGGCCAGCAGCAGCGGCTGTGCATCGCCCGGACGCTGGCGCTGGAGCCGGAGGTGATCCTGATGGACGAGCCCGCCTCGGCCCTGGACCCGGTCTCCACCCAGAAGATCGAGGACGCCATGCTGGAGCTCAAGGAGCAGTACACGGTTGTGATCGTCACCCACAACATGCAGCAGGCGGCCCGGGTCTCGGACTACACCGGCTTCTTCTTCATCGAGGACATGGGCCAGCCGGGCCAGCTCTGGGAGTTCGGGGAGACGGAGAAGATCTTCTCCAACCCCGACAGGAAGGAGACGGAGGACTACGTGACGGGACGGTTCGGTTAAGGGCATGCCGCGGGAGACCTTTCAGCAGGAGCTGGACAGCCTGGTCGCCACGGTGCTGGACCTCGGGCGGGAGGTTCTGGGGTCGCTCGACGACATGGTCGAGGCGCTGGAGACCGGGGACATCGGGGCGGCGAACCGCGAGATCGGGGTGGACGCCCGCTACAAGGCGCGGGGGACGGAGATAGAGCGGGACTGCATGCTCCTGCAGGCCCGCCAGGCCCCGGTGGCGAAGGATCTGCGCCTGATCTACACGGTGATGTCGCTCACTAACCACCTGGTCCGCTCGGGGACCCTGTGCGAGCACATCTGCCACGCCGTGGCGGACACCGCCGGCCAGGAGCGCAACGAGGAGCTGCAGCGGACCCTCGTCGAGATGGCCCGCACCGCCCGCGACATCTTCCACGAGGGGCTGGAGATCTTCGAGACCCGCGACATAGAGCGGGCCCGGGAGCTCCAGGCCTCCGACGACCGGGTGGACCTCCTGTACTCCGAGGCGCTCAACCTCATCGCCAACCCTCCCGCCGACGGGAACACCGGCTCCCCGGAGTGGCGGATGCGGGCGGCCCTCATCGTGCACTACCTGGAGCGCATCGCCGACCACGGCGTGGACATCGGCGCCCTCACCGTTTTCCTGGTGACCGGCGAGCGGATAGAGGACGCCATGGAACAGTACACGAACCGCGGCAACCGCGAGGGCTGAGGCCTCGGAGAGGGCGCGTTTCTGGTATCATTTGAAGCGTAGCCTGGCTCCTAGTGAGGTTTTGTTCTCGTGAGGCTTACAAAGAAGAGCAAGTACGCTGTGCGGGCGCTGGTGGAGGTCGTGCTCCGCGGCTCCGGCGGTCCGGTCGGGGTCTCGGAGATCGCGCGGCGCCAGCGCATACCCGAGCGTTTTCTGGAGCAGATCTTCGGCGAGCTCCGGCGGGCGGGGATCCTGGAGAGCCACCGCGGGGCGCACGGCGGCTACAGCTTCTCCATGCCGCCCGAGGAGGTCACGGTGCTGGACATCGTGGAGGTGCTGGACGGCGAGATCCGGCCCGCCCGGTGCAGCGCGGGCGGGGTCTGCTACATCGACGACGCGCCGCTGTGCTCCACGAGCCGTGTCTGGGACGAGGCGCGGGTGGCCCTCGAGGGGGTCTTCGGGCGCTACAGCATCGCCCAGCTCGCCGCGGCCGAGCGCGAGATCCGCGCCGGGCAGGAGGAGAGAGCCCCCGTGGGCAAGTAGCCCTGGAGCGGCTGCTCTGCCACCTGGAGGGCCGCACCGGCCTCTCCGAGAGCCGGGTGCCGGTGGGGGGCGAGGAGTACAGGATCCTCCACCCCGAGGCCGCCGAGGCCCTCATAGACGAGGCGGACTTCGATCGGGACGAGCGGCTCCCCTACTGGGCCGACCTGTGGCCGAGCGCGCTCGCCCTGGCCGGGCGCCTGGCCGCGGAAGACCTCCGGGGCGTGCGGGCCATCGAGCTCGGCTGCGGCGTGGGGCTCCCCTCGGTGGTCGCCCTGAGGCGCGGGGCCGAGGTGCTCGCCACGGACCACTACCGGGCCGCGCTGGACTTCGCCGCCCACAACGCCCGGGTCAACGCCGGGAGGGAGCTTCCGACCGCGCTGCTCGACTGGCACTCCCCGCCCCGAGAGCCCGGGAGCTTCGACCTCGTGCTCGCGGCCGACGTGCTCTACGAGAGGCGGCACGCCGAGGCCCTCTCCCGGCTCGTGCCCCGGCTGCTCGCCCCGGGCGGGGAGGCGCTCGTGGCCGACCCCGGGCGCGAGGGGTGCGCGGCCTTCCTCGCCGCGCTGGAGCGGGCCGGGCTGCGCGTCGGGAGCGAGCGCCGGGCCGTGCGGCAGGGGGGCAGGGAGGTCGGCGTCTATGTGCACCGGATAAGCCGCTGAGCGTACTGCTATACTCTCTCCCGGTGCTTCTGGAGTCCCTAAACCCGAGCCAACTCGAAGCAGTGGAGCACACCGAGGGGCCGCTACTCGTGCTGGCCGGAGCCGGCAGCGGCAAGACCCGGGTGCTCACCCACCGCATAGCCTACCTGCTCGAGCGGGGGCTCGCCGCGCCCGACGAGGTGCTCGCCATCACCTTCACCAACAAGGCCGCCGACGAGATGAAGGAGCGCGTGGCGCTGCTCGTCGGGCAGGAGGCGCGCAGGATGTGGGTCTCCACCTTCCACTCCTTCTGCGCCCGCCTCCTGAGGGCGCACGCCGAGAGGCTCGGCTACAGGCGGGGCTTCACCATCTACGACCAGGGCGACGGCGTGCGGCTCGTAAAGCGCTGCATCGTCGAGCTCGGCAAGGACCCCAAGCGCTTCAACCCGCGCTCCTTCCAGGCCCAGATAAGCGACGCCAAGAACCGGCTCCTCGGGCCGGACGACTACCTGCGGCACACCGAGGGCTACGTGGCGGAGAACGTCGCCGAGGTCTACGGCCTCTACCAGCAGCGGCTCTACGAGAACAACGCGATGGACTTCGACGACCTGATCATGCAGACCGTGGCCCTCTTCGAGCTCTTCCCGGAGGTGCGGGAGCGCTACCAGGAGCGCTTCCGGTACATCCACGTGGACGAGTACCAGGACACCAACCACGCCCAGTACCGGCTGGTGAACATCCTGGCCGCGCGGCACAGGAACCTCTGCGTCGTGGGGGACGACGACCAGAGCGTCTACTCGTGGCGCGGGGCGGACATCCGCAACATCCTGGACTTCGAGCGGGACTACCCGGAGGCCAGGGTCGTCAAGCTGGAGCAGAACTACCGCTCGACGCAGACCATCCTGGAGGCGGCCAACGCCGTCGTCGCGAACAACGCCTCGCGCAAGGCAAAGCGGCTGTGGACCGCCGGGGAGGAGGGGGAGCCCATCCGGGTGTTCGCCGCCGGGGACGAGTACGCCGAGGCGCGCTTCGTGGTCTCGGAGATAAGGCGCCTGCTGGACGGCGGGGCACGCCCCTCCGAGGTGGCCGTCTTCTACCGGACGAACGCGCAGAGCCGGGCCCTGGAGGACGTGCTCGTGCGGGAGGGCATCCCGTACCAGGTGATCGGGGGGCTGCGGTTCTACGAGCGGGCGGAGATAAAGGACGCGATGGCCTACCTCTCGGTGATCGCCAACCCCGCCGACGACGTCTCGCTGGAGCGGATCGCCAACGTCCCCAAGCGGGGGCTGGGGGCCACCTCCCTGGGCAGGCTGCAGGAGCACGCCCGCAGGACGGGGAGCGCGCTCTACGAGGCGCTCGCCGAGCCGGAGGCCGCCGGGCTCTCCGGGAGGGCGGCGCGGGCCTGCGGGCAGCTGCGGGAGTTGTTCGAGGGCTGGCGGGTGGCCGCCGGGGAGGTCGGGCCCGCCGAGCTGGTGGAGGCGGTGATCTCCGAGTCGGGCTACAGGGACGAGCTCGAGGCCGAGCGGACCGTGGAGGCCGAGCAGCGGCTGGACAACCTCGAGGAGCTGATAAACGCCGCCCGGGCCTACGAGATGGCCGACCCGGAGCCCAGCCTGGAGGGGTTCCTGCAGGAGCAGGCCCTCTACTCCGAGCAGGACGCGCTGGACACCGGCGGGGGCAGCGTCACCCTCATGACGCTGCACAACGCCAAGGGGCTGGAGTTCCCGCACGTGTTCATCGTGGGGATGGAGGAGGGGACCTTCCCCCACGCCCGCTCGCTCGACGAGCAGAACCTGGAGGAGGAGCGGCGGCTGTGCTACGTGGGCATCACGCGGGCTATGAGGAGCCTCACGCTCTCCTACGCCCGCGTCCGCTCGAGCTGGGGGGAGCGCGAGCCCCGCATGCCCTCGCGCTTCCTCTCCGAGATCCCGGAGCGCTTCAAGGCCGGAGGGCCCTCCGGGGGAGGGTGGGGTCTCCTCGCCCGCGGGCGGAGGCGCCGGGAGGAGGTTGCGCCGCCCCCCGTCCCATTCCGGGCCGGCGAGCGGGTGCGGCACGCCAAGTTCGGCGTCGGAGAAGTCGTCGAGGCGGGAGACGGCCGGGTAGTGGTGAGGTTCGGGACCCGGGAGAGGACCTTCGTCCCGGAGCTCGCCCCTCTCAGAAAGGCTTGAGAGAAGTCGGGAGCAAGGAGGAGAAGGCGGAGATGGCGCACATCTACGTTACGGGGCACAAGAACCCCGACACCGACACCATCGCCTCGGCGATCGCCTACGCCGAGTTCAAGAACAGGGTGGACCCGGACAACCTCTACGCCCCCGCCCGGCTCGGGGAGCCCAACAGCCAGACCAGGTGGGCCCTCGAGAAGAGCGGGGCAAAACCTCCCAAGCTCATCCGGCACATCATGCTCCGGGTCAAGGACGTGATGAACAAGAACCTCGTCACCGCCAACCGCAACGACCCCCTGCACAGCGTGGGGCTAGCGATGGCCAAGAACAACATCGGCCAGATCCCGATCGTGGACGACGACGGGACGCTGGCCGGGATCATCACCGAGCGCGACCTGGCCCGCATGTACATCCGGGAGTCCCGCGACCCCTCCACCTTCGTCCACACCCCCGTCTCGGTGGGGAGCATCGTGGAGGTGCTCGAGGGCGAGCTGCTCGCCGGGGAGGACCGGGAGACCTCGGGCAAGCTCTGGGTCATCTCCATGAGCGTGGACTCCATGGGCCGCCAGATGGAGCCCGGGGACATCGTGGTCATCGGCGACCGGACCGACGCCCAGCGGCGGGCCATAGAGCTGGGGGCGGGCATCCTGGTGATCTCCAACGGCGTGCGCCCCGACGGGGAGGTTCTGAGGCTGGCCGAGGAGAAGGGCACCTCCGTGGTGCTCTCGCCGCTCGACTCCTATGTCACCAGCCGCATGATCCAGCTCTCCGTCCCCTGCTGGGAGGTGATGAGCGAGAACCCGCTCACCGTGCACCCGGACGACCTGATCACGGACATCACCCAGCAGGTGATGGAGGTCCACTACCGGGCGGCGATCGCGGTGGACGACGACAAGGTGCCCATAGGGATCGTCTCGCGCACCGACCTGGTGAGCCCGGAGCCGCGCAAGGTGCTCCTGGTGGACCACGCCGAGGTGGGGCAGAGCGTCGAGGGGGTGGAGAGGGCCCAGATCGTGGAGATCCTGGACCACCACCACATCGGCGATATCGAGACCTCCACCCCCATCCCCGCCACCTTCGACCCGGTGGGCTCGACGGCGACCCTGATCGTGGAGCGGTTCCGCGAGAGGGGCCTGGAGCCCGAACGGTCCACGGCGATGATGCTGCTCGCGGCGGTGCTCTCGGACACCGTGATCCTGAACTCCCCCACCACCACGCAGCGGGACCACGAGGTGGTCCGCTACCTGGAGGAGTTCCTGGGGCTCGACGCGCGGGAGTTCGGGATGGAGATGTTCGAGGCCTCCTCGGACGTCTCGAGCCTCTCGGCGGAGGAGATCGTCACCCGCGACGCCAAGGAGTACGGTACGAGCGGCGGCGACAAGCTGTGCATCGCCCAGGTGGAGACGGTGGGCAAGGCGCTGCTGGAGCGGAAGGGGGAGCTGCTCGAGGCGCTGGAGCGGATGCGTGAGCAGAGGGGCTACGTGGTCGCCGCGCTGATGGTCACGGACATCGTGGAGCGGGGCACCGAGCTTCTGTGCGTGGGCGACCGCTCCATCGTGGAGCGGGCCTTCGGCAGCAGGGTGGAGGACAGCAGCCTGAACCTGCCGGGCGTGATGAGCCGCAAAAAGCAGGTGGCCCCGAAGATCCTGGCGGCGGCCTGATGGCCCGGCTGCTCGACGGCCGTTCGGTGGCCGCCCAGATCCGCGCGGAGGTGGCCGAGGGGGTCTCGGAGCTGAAGAGGCGCGGGGTGCCGGTGCGGCTGGACGTGATCCTGGCGGGCGAGGACCCGGCCTCCGTCACCTACGTCTCGAACAAGCGCCGGGACTGCGCCGAGGTGGGCATAGAGTCCCGCCTGCACGCCTTCCCGGCTGACGTCCCGCAGAAGGAGCTGCTCGCGCTGGTCGAGCGTCTGAACGGGGACCCGGAGGTCTCCGGCTTCTTTATCCAGCTGCCGCTGCCCGGGGGGGTGGACCCGCTGCCGCTGCTCTCGGCCATCGACCCCTCGAAGGACGTGGACGGGCTCTCCCCGCAGAGCGCCGGGAGGCTCGCCGTGGGCCTGCCGAGCCTCCTGCCCTGCACCCCGCACGGCGTCATCCAGCTCCTCAGGCGCAGCGGGGTCGGGCTGGAGGGCCGGGAGGCGGTGGTGGTCGGGCGCTCGAACCTGGTGGGCAAGCCGCTCGCCCTGCTGCTGCTGCGCGAGAACGCGACGGTGACCGTCTGCCACTCCCGGACCCGCGACCTGGCTGGGGTGACCCGGCGGGCGGAGGTGCTGGTGGTGGCCGCCGGCAGGCGCGGGATGGTGGGGGCGGAGCACGTGCGCGAGGGCGCGGTGGTGGTGGACGTCGGCATCCACCGCGCGGAGGACGGCGGGCTCACCGGTGACGTGCGCCAGGAGGAGGTCGCCGCCAGGGCCGCCGCCTTGACCCCGGTGCCCGGGGGCGTGGGGCCGATGACCCGGGCGATGCTCCTCTACAACACGCTGGAGGCGGCGAGGCTGCGGGAGGAGAGGGCGTAGCGCGGGGCCCCGCGGCCCTCTATACTGGTCCCGTTCCGTGGAGTTCCCGAGGAGAGGGGGGGGACCGGTGTTGCGCGTTCCGTTGTCCGGCAGGCTCGCCGTTTCTCTGGCGGCCCTTCTCGCCGCGCTCGTCCTGGCGCTCGCGGCGCCGGGGGCCGGCGCCGAGGTCTACGAGCCGCAGGTGGTGGGGGGAGAGGGGGTTCCCTCCGGGAAGTACCCCTTTATAGCCTCCATACAGAGCAGCCGGGTGGACACCCCCTCCGGGCACTTCTGCGGCGGCACCCTCATAGACCGCGACAGCGTGCTCACGGCGGCGCACTGCGCCGAGGTGATCGGGGCCCGCCCCTCCGGAAGCGCGCCGCTCTACTACCGGGACGTCCGGGTGGTGGTCGGCAGGACGCTCCTCCGGAGCGACCAGGGGCAGGTGCGCCGGATAGAGAGCTTCTCGGACATCAGGATCCACCCGGGCTACCGGAACTTCGCCTTCGACGCCGCGGTGATAAACCTGGACCGCCCGGTCGGCGGCATCCGCCCGGTCCGGCTCGCCACCGCCCGGCAGGACTTTCTGGAGCGCCCGGGCCGGATGGTGACGGCGGCGGGCTGGGGCAACACCGTCCCGCAGTCGCTGGTCGACGCCTTCTTCGGGACCGGGGGCCTGCAGATCCCCAACCGGATGCAGGAGGTGAGCGTCCCGGTGGTCTCCGACCGGCTCGCGCAGCAGACCTACGGGGCCCTCGACTGGCCGTACGTCCCGCGGCTCATGGTGGCGGCCGGGCGCAGCGACCTCGACACCTGCCAGGGGGACTCCGGCGGCCCGCTCTTCGAGAGCACGGGCGGCTGGTACACCCAGATCGGGATCACCAGCTTCGGCCTCGGCTGCGGGGTGCTGAACTACCCCGGGGTCTACGCCGAGGTGAACGCCCCCAAGATACGGTCCTTTATCGTGCGCGCCGCGGGCCTCTGAGCCCCGCAACGCCCGCGCCGGGTGCGCTAAGATAAGCGGCGGTTCTCTGGAGCGCTACCGGCGGAGGTGCCCGAATGATATCCGAGGAGCAGGTGCGTCACGTGGCGGAGCTCGCCCGGCTGGGGCTCACGGACGAGGAGGTGGCCCGCATGGGCGGCCAGCTGGGGGCGATCCTGGACAGCATCGAGAAGATCCGGGAGCTGGACCTGGAGGGCGTGCCGCCCACCGCGAACCCCCTCAACCTGACGAACGTCTTCCGCCCCGACGAGCCGCGCGAGAGCCTCCGGCGCGAGGAGGCGCTGGCGGTGGCCCCGGAGACGGCGGACGGCATGTTCGCCGTGCCGAGGATCGACTGAGCCGATGCTGGAGCTGAGCGCCTTCGAGCTGGCCGAGAGGGTCCTTGCCCGGGAGGTCTCCGCCTCCGAGGCCGCCGCGGCGGCCAACGCCCGGGTGGAGGAGGTGGAGGGGGACCTGAACTCGTTCATCACCGGCACGCCGGAGCTGGCGCTGGAGCGGGCCGCCCGGGTGGACGAGCGCCTGCGCCGCGGCGAGGAGGTGCGACCCTGGGAGTGCGTCCCGATCGCGGTGAAGGACGTGCTCTCCACCCGCGGGGTCCGGACGACCTGCGGCTCGCGGATCCTGGAGAACTTCGAGCCCGTCTACGAGGCCTCGGCGCTGCTGAGCTTCGGCCCCGACCCGATCATGGTCGGCAAGGCGAACATGGACGAGTTCGCGATGGGCTCCTCCACGGAGAACTCGGCCTACGGCCCCACCCGCAACCCCTGGGACCTCTCGCGGGTGCCGGGAGGCTCCTCGGGGGGCTCGGCGGCGGCGGTCGCCGCCGGGCAGGGCTGGTGGGCCCTGGGAACGGACACGGGGGGCTCGGTGCGCCAGCCGGCCTCCTTCTGCGGGCTCGTGGGCCTGAAGCCCACCTACGGCCGCGTCTCGCGCTACGGGCTCATCGCCTTCGCCTCCTCGCTGGACCAGATCGGGCCGATGACCCGCGACGTCCGCGACGCCGCGCTGCTGCTGCAGGCGATCGCCGGGCACGACCCGAAGGACTCCACCAGCGCCGGCGTGGAGGTCCCGGACTACCTCTCGGGGCTGGAACGGGGGGTCGAGGGGCTCCGGGTGGGGATCGTCCGGGAGCTGGTCGAGGCGGAGGGCGTGGAGGGGGAGGTCCGCGAGATCTCGCTGCGCACCGCCCGCGCCCTGGAGGAGGCCGGGGCGCGGGTGGGGGAGGTGAGCCTGCCGCACGCCGGCTACGGCCTCCCCGCCTACTACATCATCGCCCCGGCGGAGGTCTCCTCTAACCTGGCCCGCTACGACGGGGTTCGCTACGGGCTGCGGGTCCCCGCCGACGGGGTGCACGAGATGTACCGCCGCACCCGCGAGCGGGGCTTCGGCGACGAGGTGAAGCGCCGCATCATGCTCGGCACCTACGCCCTCTCCGCCGGCTACTACGAGGCCTACTACGGGCAGGCCCAGAAGGTGCGCACCAGGATCATCGAGGACTTCCGCAACGCCTTCTCCGGCTACGACGTCCTGCTCTCCCCGACCTGCCCCACCACGGCCTTCGGCCTCGGCGAGAAGGTGGACGACCCGCTCGCTATGTACGCCAACGATATCTGCGCCGTGCCGGCGAGCCTCGCCGGTATCCCCGCCATCAGCGTCCCCGGCGGGCTCTCCGGAGGGCTCCCCGTGGGCGTGCAGCTCATGGGCGACTACTTCTCGGAGCCCACCCTGCTGCGCGCCGCCCGCGCCGCCGAGCAGGCCTCCGGCCTCCGCTTCCGGCTCAAGCCCTGAGGCGCGCAAGGCCGCCCCGTTGACTGGCCGCCGGACGCGCCTTACACTTCCAGAAAACGATTTCACGGGGGTGGGAAGCGGCGGATGAAGATGCGGGACGTGGCCCGGCGGGCGGGGGTTTCGCCGGCGACGGTATCGCGGGTGCTCAACGGGGTACCGACGGTGGGGGAGGAGCACCGCCGGCGGGTGCTGCGGGCGATCGAGGAGCTCGGGTACAGGCCGAACCGGCTGGCGAGCAACCTGCGGCGCCAGAAGGCCGAGATGATCGGGGTGGTCGTCTCGGACATCGAGAACCCGCACTTCACCGGGATGGTGCGGGCGGTGGAGGATGCGGCCTACCGGAAGGGGTACAGGGTTCTGCTGTGCAACACCGACGAGACGCCGCAGAAGCAGCGTTCCTACCTGGAGGTGCTGGCGGCCGAGCGGGTGCTTGGGGTCATCCTCTCCCCCTCGGACCCGGAGGACGAGGAGATAGGCGAGCTTCTGGACCTCGGGATCCCGGTGGTGGCCTTCGACCGGACGGTGGCCGACCCGCGGGCGGACGCGGTGGTGGTGGACAACGTCGGCGGGGTGCGCGCGGCGACGCGCCGGCTCGTGGCGGCCGGGCACGAGCGGATAGGCTTCGTCGGCGGCTCGGAGGGGATAGAGACGGGGAGCGGGCGGCTGGCCGGCTACCGGGAGGCGATGCTGGAGGCGGGGTTGGAGCCGCGCGTGGCCCACGGGGGCTTCAGGATAGAGGGGGGGTGGGAGGCCACGCGGCGGCTGCTGTCCGAGGGGCTCACCGCGCTCGTCGTGGGCAACAACCTCATGACCATCGGGGCGCTCAGGGCGCTGCGCGAGATGGGGTTGAGGGTGCCCCGGGACCTCGCGCTCGTCGCCGTCGACGACCCGTTCTGGGCCGAGCTCGTCGAGCCGCCGCTCACCACGCTGGCGCAGCCGGTGCGCGAGATGGCCGGTTGCGCCATGCGGATGATGCTGGAGAGGATCTCGGGCGAGCGGAGCGAGCCCCGCAGGGAGGTCTTCGAGTTCGAGCTGAGGGTCCGCGGCTCCTGCGGGACCGCGTAGGGAAGAGGAAGGAGGAGAGAGTGGCGAGGATAGGCATCCTGACCATGTCCGACGGGCGCGGCTTCGTCCACCGGGACGTGGAGGGGTTCTGCAGGAAGAGCGAGGAGCGGCTCGCCTCGGCCTTGAGAGAGGCCGGTCACGAGGTCGTGCGCGCCCGCGAGGTCGTCTGGACGAACCGGCTCGCCGTGAGCGAGGCGCGGCGCGTCGCCGACGCGAGGCCGGACCTGACGGTCTTCAACATCCCCGTGTGGGCCTTCCCGCACTTCTCGCTGCTCGCCGCCGCGGAGACGCCTGGGCCGCTCCTCCTGTTCTCCAACGTGGACCCGCAGTACCCCGGCATGGTCGGGATGCTCGCGGCGGCGGGCGGACTCGACCAGGTCGGGCGCACCTACGGCCGCGCCTGGGGAGATGTCTCCGAGCCCGCGGTGCTCGCGAGGCTGGAGGCGCACGCGCGGGCGGCGCGCGCGGCGAACGGTCTTCGCGGGAGCACCTTCGGGAGGATAGGCGGGAGGCCCATGGGCATGTACACCGCCGTCTCCAACCCCGACCAGTGGATGCAGAAGTTCGGCGTGGACGTCGAGGAGATCGACCAGTGGGAGCTCGTGCGCCGCTCGGAGGGGGTGGAGGCCGGGAAGGTCCGCAGGGCGCGCGAGTGGCTCGAGGAGCACGCCGCGGGCGTCCACTACGACGGAAGGCAGCTCACGCCCGAGCTCCTGGAGCGCCAGATCCGCTCCTACTACGCGATGCGCGAGCTGATAGAGGAGTGGAACCTCGACTTCTCCGGCATAAAGGCCCAGCCCGAGCTCACCACCCACTTCTGCACCATGGACGTGACCGAGGCCTTCCTCAACGACCCCTACGACTGGGACGGCGAGAAGGAGGTGCACGTCTGCGCCACCGAGGCGGACATGGACGCCGCCCTCACCATGCAGATCCTCAAGGGCATAAGCGGGACGCCCGTGCTCTTCGCCGACGTCAGGCACCACCACGCCGACCGGGACATCTGGGACCTCGTGAACTCCGGCCAGCACGCCACCTGGTTCGCCGAGAGGAGCGACGACCCGGCGGAGAACCTGCGGCGCGTCCACCTCTACCCCGAGGGCTTCTACTTCCCCGCTGGAGGGGCGAGCGTGCACCACCTCGCGGCGCCCGGCGAGTTCACCTTCGCCCGCCTCACCCGCAAGGGCGGGCGCTACCGGATGCACGTGCTGAAGGGCTCCTTCGAGCGCTACGACGAGGCGACGAACGAGGAGCTCATGCGCCAGTCCACCTACGAGTGGCCCCACGCCTTCGCCCGCTTCGAGGCCGCCGCGGACGAGGTGCTCTCCCGCTACGGCTCGAACCACATCCACGCCGTACCCGGCGACCGCGTCCAGGAGCTGCGCGCCGTCTGCGAGCTCCTGGACATCGACTACGACGGGTTCGGCTCCGCCGGGGGCGGGGAGAAGAGATGAGCGGCGAGCTGCTCCTCGGGGTGGACATCGGCACCTCCTCCACCAAGGGGGTGCTCGCCCGGCCCGGCGGCGAGGTCGTGGCGACCGCCCAGCGGGAGCACGGGCTCAGCATGCCCCGCCCCGGCTGGGCCGAGCACGACGCCGAGGGGGTGTGGTGGGCCGACTTCGTCTCCGTCTGCCGTGAGCTGCTGGAGAAGGCCGACGGCCGCGTGGCCGCCGTGTGCACGAGCGGCATCGGGGCGTGTCTCTTGCCCGCCGACGCCGCCGGAAACCCCCTGCGGCCCGCCATCCTCTACGGCATAGACACGCGGGCGGAGGCGGAGATCGAGGAACTGAACGCTCGCTACGGCGAGGAGGACCTGCTGGAGAGGTGCGGCTCCGTCCTGACCACACAGGCCGTGGGTCCGAAGCTGCTGTGGCTGCGGCGCAACGAGCCCGGGGTCTGGGAGAGGACCGCGAAGGTCTTCATGGCCAGCTCCTTTCTCGTGTGGCGCCTCACCGGGGAGTACGTCCTCGACCACCACTCCGCCAGCCAGTGCGACCCGCTCTACGACGTGCGGGAGTACCGTTGGATCGGGGAGTGGGCCGGGGAGGTTGCGCCGGGCCTGCCGCTGCCGCGCCTGCTGTGGCCCGCCGAGGTCGCCGGGGAGGTCACCCCGGAGGCCGCAGAAGAGACAGGCCTCCCCGCCGGCACCCCGGTCGCCGCCGGCACCATAGACGCCTGGAGCGAGGGCGCGAGCGTCGGGGTGCAGGAGCCCGGCGACCTCATGCTCATGTACGGGACGACGATGTTCATCATCGAGGTCGTGCGCGAGCCGCTCCACCACCCCGGCCTCTGGGGCACCACCGGCATCCTGCCGAACACCCGCAACCTCGCCGCCGGGATGGCGACCTCCGGGGCGCTCACCGGGTGGCTGCGCGAGATCTCCGGCGGCCTCCCCTACGAGCGGCTCACCGCAGAGGCCGCCGCCGTCGCGCCCGGGTCCGGCGGCCTCGTCGTGCTGCCGTACTTCGCCGGGGAGAGGACGCCCCTCTTCGACCCGAGGGCCCGCGGCCTCATCGGCGGCCTCACCCTCAGGCACGGGCGGGGGCACCTTTATAGGGCGGTGCTCGAGGCCACGGCCTACGGCGTCAGGCACATCTTCGAGAGCATGCGCGAGGCCGGGGGCGGCGGGGAGCGGCTCGTGGCCGTCGGCGGCGGGACGAAGGGAGGGCTGTGGACGCGGATCGTCTCCGACGTCACCGGCAGGCCGCAGCAGCTGCCCGAGCAGACCATCGGCGCCGCCTACGGCGACGCGCTGCTCGCGGCGAGGGCCGTAGGGCTCGCGGGGCGGGACGAGGACTGGTGCACCATCGCGGACACCGTCGAGCCGGACGAGGGCAACCGCGAGGTCTACGACGAGCTCTATCGCGTCTACCGGGAGCTCTACCCCGCCACCCGCGAGCAGATGCACCGGCTCGCGGACATGCAGCGGGAGGGGAGCTCCGGATAGCCCCCGCGGGGGTGTTAGAATGTCTCACCGGCACGGGTTCCCCGAGAAGCGCGAGGTGCATGGCGGCTTGGAGCTAAAGGACAGGAAAGCTTACCAGGCGGTGATCGGGCTGGAGTTCCACGTCCACCTCTCCACCCGCACCAAGATGTTCTGCGGCTGCCGGGTGACCTACGGCGAGCCGCCCAACACCCACGTCTGCCCGGTCTGCCTGGGGCACCCGGGCGCGCTGCCCGTGGCCAACGAGCGGGCCGTGGAGCTCGGGGTGATGGCCGGGCTCGCGCTCAACTGCCGGGTCGCCGGGCGGGCCGTCTTCGCCCGCAAGAACTACTTCTACCCCGACCTGCCGAAGGGCTACCAGATCTCCCAGTACGAGGAGCCCATCTGCACCGGCGGGCACATAGACGTGCCCACCTCCGAGGGCACGGTGCGGGTCAGGATCCGGCGGCTGCACCTGGAGGAGGACACGGCCAAGAACGTCCACGTGGGCGAGTCGGGCCGGATGCACGGCTCGGTGGGCTCGCTCATAGACTTCAACCGCAGCGGGGTGCCGCTCATGGAGATCGTCACCGAGCCAGACATCCCCTCCCCCGAGGCGGCCCGGCAGACCGCCGTGCGGCTGCGGGAGATCCTGCAGGCCGTAGGGGCCTCGGAGGCGGACATGGAGAAGGGCCAGATGCGCTGCGAGGCCAACGTCTCGCTGCGCAACCCGGACGGCACGCCCGGCACCCGCACGGAGCTCAAGAACATCAACTCGTTCCGCTTTATGGAGCGGGGGCTGGTGCGGGAGCTGCGGCGCCAGCGGGAGGTGCTGGAGTCCGGCGGCCGGGTGGAGCAGGCCACCATCCACTACGACCCGGTCGCCGACGAGGTGCACGAGCTGAGGAGCAAGGAGTTCGCCGAGGACTACCGCTACTTCCCGGAGCCGGACCTGCTGCCGCTGCAGCTCTCCCCGGCCTGGGTGGAGGAGCTCCGCCGGCGCCTTCCGGAGCTCCCGGAGCAGACCCGCCGCCGCTTCGTCGAGCAGTACGGCCTCTCGGAGGCCGACGCCGCGGTGCTCGCCGCCGAGAGGGAGCTTGCCGCCTTCTACGAGAGGGTGGCCTCGGAGGCGGACCCCCGGCAGGCGGCCAACTGGATCTCCGGCGACCTCCGGGCGCTGCTGAACGAGGCGCAGGTCGGTATCTCCGGCTCGAAGGTCCGCCCGGAGCACCTGGTGGAGCTGATACGGCTCGTCCAGGAGGGCACCATCTCCCGCTCCGCCGCCAAGACGGTGCTCGGCCGCGTCTTCGAGAGCGGCGAGCGCCCCTCGCGCGTCGTCGAGCGCGAGGGGCTCGCCCAGATGGGGGCCGACGAGCTCGGCGGGATAGTGGACGAGGTGATCTCCTCGAACCCCGAGGAGGCCGAGCGGGTGAGGAACGGCGACCAGAAGGTGGTGGGCTTCCTGATCGGCCAGGTGATGCGGGCCACCCGGGGCCAGGCCGACGGCGGCCGGGTGCGCCAGCTGATCCTGGAGCGGCTCGGCTCCTAGGGACCCCTTGGCGCAGCGCAGACCGCTGGTGGCCGTCGCCGCCCCGGAGGGCGCCGGGCTGGCCGAGGCGGTGCTGGAGGCCG